>ERZ773075.63-NODE-63-length-92490-cov-7.86477_pt1 | contig 92490 bp, 76 predicted proteins | sample MGYA00580614_ERZ773075 | MGnify/ENA primary metagenome ERZ773075 (study PRJEB29015, sample SAMEA2738021) | human oral metagenome | biome: human oral; feature: human-associated habitat; material: dental | place: China | collected 2043 ...
TTTGTTGCGGATAGTCATGATTATTCTGTAAAAAGGAAAATATCGGGTTCAACGGAAAAACGGCTTTGCTCATTTTAGGAAGGCCGTCTGAAAACGGCTTTTCAGACGGCCTTGCCTGTTTTTAATACCTGTTCACACCTCGATACGGTTCGGCGTGAAAGTTTCCCACTTATTGCAGGCGGGGCAGTGCCAGAAAAATACCTGCGATTTGAAATGGCAGTTGCGGCAGCGGTACATCACGCTTTTTTGCAGTTGGCGGCCGACGACGGCGCGCATCATGTCAGCATCGGCTTTCCACGCCGGATTCATATCGCTCAGTTTCAGGCCGAGCAGCCGGTACACGCCGTTCAAATCCGGTTTGCGCCGTACAAGCTCGACCGCTGTTTCGGCGGCCGGCCCTTCCCCCTTGAGCAACAGCGATTTTTCGTAAATCACGTTAATCAAATCCAAATCGGGAAAGGTCTCCATATAGCCGATAAGCACGTTTAAGCCTTCTTCCTGCTTTTCCTGCGCGGCATAGGCGTCGTAAAGTTTTTCGCCGACCATGCTCAGATAGGCGTGATTCTGCTGCTCGATGGCGCCGTATGCCGCTACCGCCGCAGGAAAATCGCCCTGTTTGGATTCGATGTCGCCCAGAATCATATTGGCACGGGTACATTTCTTATTGGCATCCAGAGCTTTGCGCACATTACCGCGGGCGGTTTCCAAATCGGACTTGAACAGGGCCGCCTGCGCCAGTTCGCAATAAAACTGTGCGATTTCAAACTGGTATGTCTGTTCGTCATGGCTCAAAAGCTGCGCCATTTCGATGGCTTTCACCCAGTCGCGGTCCTGCTGGTAGATGCTCATCAGGTGCTGGCGCGCCTCACGCGCCATATTGCCGCCCAGCAATTCCAGAAAAATCTGCTCCGCCCTGTCGACCAGGCCTGCGCTCTGATAATTCTGCGCCAGTTCGAACAATACCCGCTCCCGTTTGTCGTCCACCGTATCCGGCGAATCGAGCAGCGCGCGGTGCATATTGATGGCTTTGTCGTTTTCCCCGCGCTGGCGGTAGAGTTTGCCCAGCGTCAGGTTCAAATCGTAAGACTGCGGCTGCTGGTCGATCACTTCGGCCAATTCGCGCGCCGCGCGGCCGCTGTTGCGGTCGACCAGCGCGTCAAGGCTTTTATAGAACCCTGTCGGCACGCTTTTGGCCTGTTTCAACACTGTTTTCATATCGATGCGGGCGGCGAACCAGCCCATCGCAAAAAACACGGGCAGCAGGATAATCGGCAGCAGGATGACCCAGATTTCGTTCTCCATATCATTCCTTAGCGGCAGTTCCTGCGGGGGCGGGTGCTGCGTTATCAGGCAGTTTGGCCTGCGGCGCGGTGGTAACCACACGGGCGTTTTTCTTCAGTTCGTTGCGCAGGCGGTTGTTTTCGCTGCGCAGTGAAAGCAGCCGGCCGAACAGGGCGAACATGCCGAGCAGCACGCCGATGACGAACGCGCCGAACAGCACGGCCACCAAAGGCATCTGCATTCCTTGTCCGGGCAGGTAGTTAAACTCGACCGTCTGGATATTGCTGACCGCCAAAAGAAGGAACACCAAGAAAATCAAAACCTTGATAATCAGAAAAAAAATCTTCATAAATACTCCGTGTTTGTTTTTGCGCAATATGCCGCCACGCCCGCGCCCGCCGACGGCCGCAGCCCGCACGTTTCATTCCATTGCCGTTTTATTGTCAGTATCGCCGCCATGCCGCTAACCGCACGGTATGCCTGTCGGCGAACGGAGGACAGTTTAAACCATTTGACCTGTTTAGGATACGGCAAACGGTTAAGGGCGGCATCATAACCGCTTTACTTAACCGAAAAGGCCGTCTGAAACTTTTTCAGACGGCCTTTCAGCCTGCCGGCGGCCAATCAGTCGGCCATGGCCATCAGGCTGGCGTTGCCGCCCGCGGCGGTGGTGTTGATGCTGCACGAGATTTCTTCAAACACCTGCAAAATGTCCAAACCGTTTTCAGACGGCAGGATGCGGACAAGCGCGCCGTCGCGGTTTGCCAGCACCTGTTTGCGCGCACTCGGCAGCGGTTCCAGCGCGGCGACATGGCTGATGCCTGCGGCTTCGGGCTTGTCGGTTACGGCCAGCAGTCCGTCCAGTCTGTCGGCATAAGCGGCCAACGGGTGGTCGGGCAGTACGACGGCCTGCACGCCTGCGGAAGCCAGCGACACCAGCGCGGTGAAGGATGCGGCAAGGCTGCCGCCGTAGAGCCAGACGCGTGCGGGGGCGTGCCAACTCAATACGTTGCGTTCGCCGGTCGGGCCGGCGAGGACGGATTCGGCTTTACGCAGAGTGCGGACGCGGGACTGACCCAGCGAAGCGGCGGCGGCCATTTTTTCACTCTGCGGCAGCGGCAGGCCGTGCAACAGGGTTTCGAGGCGTTTGAGCGCGGCTTCGTCCACTTGGCCGATTTTGCTCAGGGTCGGCGCAGTCCATTCTTTCAGACGGCTCAGGCGTTGCAGATAGAAGGAACCGCCCGCTTTGGGGCCTGTTCCCGACAAGCCGTGGCCGCCGAAGGGTTGGACGCCGACAACGGCGCCGACAATGTTGCGGTTGACGTAAACATTGCCGGACTCGATGCGGCTGCGGATATGCTCGACCGTGCCGTCTATGCGGCTGTGTACGCCGTGGGTGAGCGCGTAGCCTTTGCCGTTAATCTGGTCGATGAGTTTGTCCAGCCCGTCGGCGGGATAGCGGACGACGTGCAGCACCGGACCGAAAACTTCGCGCTGCAATTCGCCGAGGCCGTTTAATTCGAACATTATCGGGGCGACGAAGGTGGCGTTGTCGGGATTCACGTTTTCAGACGGCCTGATTTCGTGATACGACTTGGCAATGCCCTTCATCCTGTTGATATGGGCGAGCAGGTTCTGCTGCGCTTCGGTGTCGATGACCGGGCCGATGTCGGTATCGAGCGCAATCGGGTTGCCGACGACCAGCTCGTCCATCGCGCCTTTAATCATTTTGACCATGTGGTCGGCAACGTCTTCCTGAACGCACAAAATACGCAGGGCGGAGCAGCGTTGGCCGGCACTGTCGAAGGCGGAATTGAGCACGTCGGCGCAGACTTGCTCCGCCAGCGCGGTGGAATCGACAATCATGGCGTTCTGACCGCCGGTTTCGGCAATCAGTACGGGGCTGTCGTCGCGTTTGGCCAGCGTTTGGTTAATCAGGCGCGCAACTTCGGTCGAACCGGTGAAAATCACGCCGCCGATACGCGGATCCTGCGTCAGCGCCGCGCCTACGTCGCCTGCGCCGAGGACGAGTTGCAGCGCGGAAGTCGGGATACCGGCTTCGTGCATCAGGGATACGGCATAACCGGCTATCAGGCTGGTCTGTTCGGCAGGTTTGGCGACGACGGTATTGCCCGCGGCCAGCGCGGCGACCACTTCACCGGTGAAAATCGCCAGCGGGAAGTTCCACGGGCTGATGGCAACAATGGTTCCTACGCCCTGAGAACCCTGCGGCAGGGTGTGTTCGGCTTCGTCGGCATAGTAGCGGCAGAAATCGACGGCTTCGCGCACTTCCGCGATGGCGTTGTTCAGCGTTTTACCGGCTTCGCGCACGGCCAGCATCATGAGTGCCGGAGCGTGCCGCTCGAGCAGGTCGGCGAAACGGCGCAGGCAGGCGGCGCGTTCGGCGGCGGGCGTACCGTTCCATTCGGCTTGGGCGGCCACGGCGGCGGCTACGGCTTCCTGCGCCAGCGCGGCATCGGCGAAGCTGACCGAACCGACAACGTCGCTGTGATCGGCGGGATTGCGCACCTGCTGTCCCGCTCCGACCGGACGGCTCTTACCGTTGACGACGGAGGCCGTCTGAAACTGCTGCGCGGCGGCTCGGTTCAATTCTTGCTGAAGCTGCTGCAACACATTTTCGTTGCTCAAATCAAAGCCTTGGGAATTCAGACGGCCTTTGCCGTATAAATCGCGCGGCAGCGGCAGCGCGGCGTGCAGGTGGATGCCCTGTTCGGCAATGGTGTCGAACGGGCTGCGGATCAGTTGGTCGATGCTGATTTTTTCGTCGACAATCTGGCTGACGAACGACGAATTCGCACCGTTTTCCAACAGGCGGCGCACCAGATAGGCCAGCAGTGTTTCGTGCGTGCCGACCGGCGCGTAAATGCGCACGCGGCGGCCCAAATTCTGCGGCCCGACCACTTGGTCGTACAGCGTCTCGCCCATGCCGTGCAGACACTGGTGTTCGAAATCCTTGCCTTTGCCCATCTGGTAAATCGCCGCCAGCGTGTAGGCGTTGTGGGTGGCGAATTGCGGGAATACGGCATCTTGTGCGGAAAGCAGTTTGCGCGCGCAGGCAAGGTAGGAAATGTCGGTGTGCACTTTGCGGGTGTAGACCGGATAGCCGTTCAAGCCGTCCACCTGCGCCCATTTGATTTCGCTGTCCCAATACGCGCCTTTGACCAAGCGTATCATCAGTTTTTGATTGTTGCGGCGGGCAAGGTCAATCAGGTAGTCGATGACGAACGGGCAACGTTTCTGGTATGCCTGCACCACGAAACCGATGCCGTTGTAACCGGCCAGATCGGGGTCGGACACCAGCGCCTCCATCAAATCCAGCGACAGCTCCAGGCGGTTGGCTTCTTCGGCGTCGATATTGATACCGATATTGTATTTTTTGCCCAACAGATACAGCTCTTTCAGGCGCGGCAGCAGTTCGCCCATGACGCGTCCGTGTTGGGCGCGGGAATAGCGCGGGTGGATGGCGGAAAGTTTGACGGAAATACCGTTGCCTTCGTACACGCCCTGCCCCGCGGCGTCTTTGCCGATGGCGTGGATGGCCTGCACATAATCGTTGTAGTAGCGGTCGGCATCGGCTTGGGTGTAGGCAGCTTCGCCCAGCATATCGAACGAATAGCGGTAGCCCATTTTTTCGCGTTCCTTGCCGTTTTGCAGGGCTTCTTCGATGGTTTGTCCGGTTACGAACTGCTTGCCCAAGAGGCGCATGGCGTAGTCCACGCCTTTGCGTATCAGCGGCTCGCCGCCTTTACCCAGCAGCCGGTTCAGCGCCGCACCCAGACTCTGCTCGCTGGTTTGGGTGGTCAGTTTGCCGGTAATCAGCAACCCCCACGCGGCGGCGTTGACAAACAGCGACGGGCTGTTGTTAAGGTGTTTTTTCCAGTTGCCGTCTGAAAGTTTGTCCGCAATCAGCTTGTTGCGCGTGGCTTTGTCGGGAATGCGCAGCAGGGCTTCTGCCAGACACATCAGTGCCACGCCCTCTTCGCTCGACAGGGAAAATTCGTGCATCAGGGCATCTACGCCGCTGGCCTTGGTGCGGCTGGCGCGTACTTGAGTAACCAAGCGGCGCGCCAGCGTATCGGCGGCCTGCTGCCGCTCTTCGTCGCTCATCTGCGCGCGTTGCAGCATGTCCTGCACGGCCTCGGTTTCGTCGCGGCGGTAGGCATCGGTAACAGCTTGGCGCAAGGAGGTTTGTGTCGGTAATGCAAAATCAAACATGATGTTTCTCCGTTTATCTTAGGTTCGTTGTTTGCAAAACAGGAAGACGGTTGCAATCCGCCCGGACTTCATTCATATGATAACATCTACAACTCAGGCCGTCTGAAAACAATAAGTTTTCAGACGGCCTTCCGGTTTATTTCGCCGCTTTGTACTCGGCATCCGCTTTTTCGAAACGCTCGGTAATGGCGCCCGAAGGTACTTTGTCTATCAGCGATACCAACACCGTAACCAGCGCACAGGCAATAAATCCGGGAACGATTTCATACAAAGTCAGCAGACCGGTATCGTGTGCGGCCAAGGCAGGTTTCTTCACCCATTCCGCCCATGCCACCACGGTCAGCGCGCCGGCAATCATGCCCGAAAGCGCGCCGTAAGCGGTAATGCGTTTCCACAAGACCGAAAAAATCACCACCGGTCCGAAAGCCGCGCCGAAACCGGCCCATGCGTAAGACACCAAACCCAGCACCTTGCTTTCGGGGTCGGCCGCAATCAGAATCGCGATGACCGCCACCGCCAGAACCATCACGCGCCCCACCCATACCAATTCTTTCTGTTCCGCATGTTTACGCAAAAAGCCTTTGTAGAAGTCTTCAGTAATCGCGCTGGAACAAACCAACAACTGACAGGATAAAGTGGACATCACCGCCGCCAGAATCGCGCTCAAAATAATGCCCGCAATCCAAGGGTTGAACAGCAAGGTGGAAAGCGCGATAAAAATACGCTCGTGGTTGCCGTTCATGGAAGAGACTTGTTCCGGATTCGCACCGAAATACGCAATACCGAAATAGCCGACCGCTACCGCACCCGCCAGACACAACACCATCCAAGTCATACCGATGCGGCGGGCGGATACCAGCGATTTGGCGCTTTCGGCCGCCATAAAGCGCGCCAAAATGTGCGGCTGCCCGAAATAACCCAGCCCCCATGCGGCGGTGGAAACAATGCCGATAACGGTCGTACCGGCAAACAGGCTGCCGTATTCCTTACCCGTACCCGCGGCGACATGCTGGATGGCCGCACTCATCTGGTCGGCTCCGCCCAAGCTCAGATACACCATCACCGGCGCCAGAATCAGCGCAAAAATCATCAGCGAAGCCTGCAACGTATCCGTCCAGCTCACCGCCAAGAAGCCGCCTAGGAAAGTATAGGCGATGGTCGCCCCCGCACCGAGCCACATCGCTTGGTTGTAAGACATGCCGTGAAACAGGCTTTGGAACAGGGTCGCACCGGCAACAATACCCGACGCACAATAAATCGTGAAGAAAAACAAAATGATAATAGCGGAAATCACCTTCATCAGATGCCCGCCGGCACCGAAACGGTGGAAGAAATAATCCGGCAGCGTCAGCGCATTATTGGCATATTCGGTATGCACGCGCAGACGGCCCGCCACCAAAAGCCAGTTGAAATACGCGCCGACCACCAAGCCGATGGCAATCCAAGCCTCGTTCAAGCCGCTCAGATAAATCGCCCCGGGCAACCCCATCAACAGCCAGCCAGACATATCCGAAGCCCCCGCCGACATCGCCGTTACAAACGGGCCGAGACTGCGGCCGCCGAGAATATAGTCGCCGAAATCGCGCGTAGAAAAATAAGCGGCCAAACCGATAAGCAGGACCGCTATGAGATAAAGGCCAAACGTAATGTACATCGGATTCATGCAGATACTCCTCAAATTGAACTTACATGACATAAGCAGGCTTCAGCCCGATTTTTTGTTCTGATAAACGGTTTCCGTTTCGCTCGCAACCTCCAAACCGCAAAACGAATTTTTTATTGTTTAACAAAAGGATATGCAAATACGGACGCATCAAATTGTAAACATGTTCATGAGCATACCCGAAAAGCCGGAAATTGCAAAGTGCCATGTAGCATTATGTAGTCGAACTCCCTTACCTTTTAAAAAAGGCCGTCTGAAAACCAGTAAAGCAGGTTTTTCAGACGGCCTTTACCTTGCAAAACTCTGATTATCAAGAATATACGCCTTTGGTATTTTCACTTACGCAAAATAGATTAATTTATATTAAATTACGGCAAATTTTGTTTTGTTTTTTTATTTTTTAACCCTTGTTTTTAAAGGAACACTTATGAAAATCACTTTGACCACACTCACACTCTCCGCCCTCCTGCTCACCGGCTGCGGCACACTGACCGGCATTCCCTCGCACGGCGGCGGCAAACGCTTTGCCGTCGAACAAGAACTCGTCGCCGCATCGTCCCGCGCCGCCGTCAAAGAAATGGATTTGTCCGCCCTGAAAGGCCGCAAAGTCGCCCTTTACGTCTCCACTATGGGCGACCAAGGTTCGGGCAGCATTACCGGCGGACGCTACTCCATCGACGCACTGATTCGCGGCGGCTACCAAAACAACCCCGACAGCGCCACCCAATACAGCTACCCCACCTACGATACTACTGCCACCACTAAAGCTGACGCACTTTCCAGTATTACCACCTCCACATCGCTCTTAAACGCCCCCGCCGCCGCTCTGACTAGAAACAGCGGACGCAAAGGCGAACGGTCTGCCGGACTGTCCGTCAACGGCACGGGCGACTACCGCAACGAAACCCTGATTACCAACCCCCGCGACGTTTCCTTCCTGACCAACCTCGTCCAAACCATCTTCTACCTGCGCGGCATCGAGGTCGTACCGCCCGAATACGCCGACACCGACGTATTCGTAACCGTCGACGTATTCGGCACCATCCGCAGCCGTACCGAACTGCACATCTACAACGCCGAAACCCTTAAAGCCCAGACCAAGCTCGAATATTTCGCCGTTGACCGCAACAGCCGAAAACTGCTGATCAAACCCACTTCCGCCGCCTACGAATCCCAATACAAAGAAAAATACGCCCTTTGGACTGGCCCCTACAAAGTCAGCAAAACCGTTAAAGCTTCAGACGGCCTGATGGTCGATTTCTCCGACATCACCCCCTACGGCGACACGACCGCCAAAAACCGTCCCGACTTCAAACAAAACAACGGTAAAAACCTCGACGTCAGCGACGAAGTCATCCGCCGCCGTGAAGGAGAATAAACCGTGAAACCGCTGCGCAGACTGACAAACCTCCTTGCCGCCTGCGCCGTAGCGGCGGCTGCCTTCGGGCAGCCCGCCCTCGCGGCGGAATTGGCGAAAGACCCTTTCATTACCGATAACGCCCAACGGCAGCACTTCGAACCCGGCGGCAAATACCACCTTTTCGGCAACCCGCGCGGCAGCGTCGCCAACCGCACGGGCAAAATCGATGTAACCCAAGCCTATACCCACCAAATGGGCAACCTGCTCATCCAGCAGGCAAACATCAACGGCACAATCGGCTACCACACCCGCTTTTCAGGACACGGACACGAAGTCCACGCCCCCTTTGATAACCATGCCAGCCGCAGCGCAAGCGAAGAAAAAGGCAGCGTCAACGAAGGCTTTACCGTATACCGCCTCAACTGGGAAGGGCACGAACATCATCCCGCCGACGGCTATGACGGCCCGCAGGGCGGCAATTACCCCAAACCTACGGGAGCACGCGACGAATACACCTATAACGTTAACGGCGTAGCCCGCAGTATCAAACTCAATCCAACCGACACCCGCGACGTCAGACAACGCATATCCGACAATTACAGCAACCTCGGCAGCAATTTCTCCGACCGTGCCTATGAAGCCAACAGAAAAATGTTCGAGCACAATTCCAAGCTCGACCGCTGGGGCAACAGCATGGAGTTTATCAACGGCGTCGCCGCCGGAGCGCTCAACCCCTTTCTCAGCGCAAGCGAAGCCTTGGGCATAGGCGATATACTGTACGGAACGGGCTATGCCATAGACAAAGCAACGATGTACGGCATCTCGCCCCTGTCGGCGGACGGCAAACTGACCGCCATCGGCGGCTTGGGCGGTGTGGCGGGCTTTGAAAAAAATACGCGCGAAGCCGTTGACCGGTGGATACAGGAAAACCCCAATGCTGCCGAAACCGTCGAAGCCGCCTTCAACGTTGCCGCCGCCGCCAAAGCCGCGAAGTTGGCAAAGGCGGCAAAATCGGGGAAAGCCGCGGTTAGTGGGGATTTCTCAGCCGCCACACAAGCCAAATACAAGCAATATGGGGATGCGCATTCTGCCAATGCCCAATCGGCATTAGCTAAGAAATTGTCAGGTTTGGAAGGTGCTCAAAATAGTGCGTCTAGGACAAAAACTTTACCTGATGGGAGAATCAGGTATTATGAAGCTGAGCGATTTGCTAGAACCGAGGGAAGAACGAGGGGTAATAGCTTTGTTACAGAATATAATCCTAAAACAGGCAGTACCCGACAATGGATGGAAAGTTATGATCATAGCGGGAACGTAACTATGGTTCATCCTAAATCAATTAACGGACAAAGTGTAACCTCTCAGCATTATCCACCAACAAAACAGGAATTAGATTCGTGGAAAAAATAACTCAACAATACGCATATTCTGAACTGCTCAGATTGTTCAATCAAAACGCTTCGGATGAAAAAATTGCGAATCTTGCTTTTGATTTTCTGTATGCTTGGTCAAAAGATAATTCTCCAGAATCGCGTAATATAATCTATGATTTAGCACTTATCGGTGAACCGGGTATGGAACTGACCCGTAATGACATAAAAGAATTGATTGACAGTTTAGTTGAGTAAGCATAGGTTGGGCTGAAAATCCCACAATCGAAAGGTCGTCTTAAAATGTGTTTAATTTTCAGACGACCTTCCTTCAATTTAAATGAGATATCGGATTTCGACCCAACCTACGTTTTCTCAACATCCTACACCTAGTCCTTCCACGGCAGCACCTTGGTCAAAACGGCAGACAGCTACAAAGCCATCGCCCGCATCCAAGCCGGCGACCGCATCCTTGTCAAGGACGAAGCAAGATGAAACAGGGACAATTGACAAATCTTAAGATGAGAGCAATTGAATTGGTACAACCGCAATGTCCAACTTGTTCTGCAAAACAAGGAGGGGGATTAAGTCAATATCCAAAAGAACAGAAAAGGAAACTGAGTAATGGGAATAAAAAATGAACAGATAATGATTTGTAAAAAATATAATACAGAAATATATCCTGTTTCCGACATTTCAAAAATCGGTGTTGCTGAAAATGTCAAACGGACAAGCCTGTATCCGATTAATGGATTAAGGCATCGACCCAAAGATGATACTAACGGTTGGTATATCTGGGCTGGTGAAAACTTCTCCAATGATGAAAATTTTTTCCTGCCTCTACATACTTCCCATTTGCAAATATGGCGTCCCGAAATCATCCCCTTTTTGACACTTCCGCCCGATTACCGTTTTTTAATTGGGAAAAACGGTTATGAAGACGTATGGTTTGATGAATTGCTATTAAATGATAATTAACGAAAAATCCACTTCAGATGTACTGAAGCAATATCAAGAACTAGGGTTTGATTTGACAAAATCAATGATAATAGAGTTTTTTATAGAGGGTTCTCAAAAGAATCTGCAATCAATAGAAAGTCAAATCATTTCTTATCGGCAAGATTTTCAAATCAGTATTGAGCAAAATGAATTCGGAGAAATGTGGACTTGCTATTGTTCCGTCAATATTATCCCTTCTCTTGAAAACATTTTGGCTATTGAAACTACGTTATTTAATATTGCCCAAAAAAATGATTGTAGTTACGAAGGTTTTGGTTCGTATGGGAACTAACAGAAAGTGTAGGTTGGGTTGAAAAACCAAACAATCAAAAGGTTGTCTGAAACCGTGTTTAATTTTCAGACGACCTTTCCTTCATTTGAAACAGGATATTGGGAACTAAGTTTTTCAAAAATCCTACACCTGTTCGTTCCATGGCAGCACCTTGGTCAAAACAGCAGACGGCTACAAAGCCATCGCCCGTATCCGAGTCGGCGACCGCGTCTTCGCCGAGGACGAGGCAAGCGGAGAAACGGGATACAGACCCGTTACCGCCCGATACGGCAATCCGTATCAAGAAACCGTTTACATTGAAGTTCCAGACAGCCTCGGTAAAATACAAACCCTCGTTTCCAACCGCATCCACCCGTTTTATTCGGACGGCAAATGGATTAAAACGGAAGATTTGAAAGCGGGAAGCAGGCTGTTTGCCGAAAACGGTGCAGAGCAGACGGTTCAAAGCATTACCGTCAAACCAGAACCGCTGCAAGCCTACAATCTGACCGTTGCCGACTGGCATACTTACTTCGTCACGGGCGACAAAGCGGAAATGGAAGGGGTTTGGGTTCATAATGAGTGTCCATATGGAAATTTATCGGATAATAAATCTGTTGGCGAAGGAAAAAAATTTACACCAGCTCAAAAGAAAGCAATCATCCAAGAAAACATGAATAGAAACGGAGGGATAGTGAAGTCCGACCAATCTGGAGAAGTTTTGGTTCGTCCTAAAAAGAGCCAAAAAGGTATCACCCCCCATCAAATGAATGGCAGATTGACCATGTGCAAGCAAAAAGTAAAGGAGGTTCAAATAGTTATAAAAATGCACAGGTTTTATCCAGAAGAGAAAATATTAAGAAATCAAATAAATAGGCATCAATATGCAATGGAAATTTGAAGATCCTCAAAATACTGCTGTTATTACCACCAGAAGAATTTTGTCTAAAAAAACGGAATCTTAGAAGTATGGCATGATGCTGATGATGGAATGTGGCAATTCTTAGATGGCAATGAAATTCATGAAGGAGATGCTGTGATAGTTAGTTTAAAAGAAATTGTCACTATTGATTCCTCAGTCAATCTCTTAAGTAATTTACCTCTTGGTGGTTACGCTTGGAGAAATACTATATCGGAAAAATGGAATTTTGATTAGCAAGCGTAGGTTAGGTTAAAAAAAACCAACAATCAAAAGGTTGTCTGAAACCGTGTTTGTTTCAGACAACCTTTCTATCAATGGAAATAGGATGTCGAGTACGCGTGCTTAACATGTCAAAGAAAAGAAGGGGCAAGTATGTCAAAATATTCTCGAGAGCAGGCTAAAAAACATGAGTTATAATCAAAAAGTTTTATCCCACTTGCAAAATTTTTGGATAAATCATGAAATTAAACGGTTTTCTTGGGCATTGGGAAGAATTATAGAAGAACTTCCCGATTTCCAAGTTTTCCAAGTGATTCCTAATCATGAAGATGAGCCTTGGGTTTATGTCAGCTCTGGGATAGGTCAATTTTTAGGGCAGGAGTTTTTTATCATCAGCCCGTTTGAAACACCTGAACATATTGAGACCTTGGCAATGCTGGCATCTGCAAGTATGCATTACCCTGATCAATTTCAATTGGGAAAAACGATAAATATCGGCAGACCGTGGGTCGAGCAATCATCCTTCCAGCATTTTCTGATTTCTCTGCCTTATCCTTATGGGCAAGAGTTGGAATATATGGATAATGTCCGATTTTTTTGGTTATTGCCGATTACCCAGCCAGAAAGACTTTTCTTGAATACTCATTCAGTAGAAGACTTGGAAACGAGATTTGATGAGAGGGGTATTGATTATTTAGATATAAATCGGCCAAGCGTTATTTGATGTTTATGTTGTTTGAAATCTTTCAGCAAGTGTAGGTTGGATTGGAAATCCAACAATTAAAAGGTCGTCTGAAACTGTGTTTGGCTTTTCGGACGACTTACTTGACGGAAGACAGGTAATTCAATTTTAAGAACTCGGAAACCAATACGGCGAAAATTTAAACGATGAAAAACGGACACCCAAATAATCGATTTCTCTTAGAAAAAAGAATTTTTTATCTGGAGCATTCGGGGCAGTATCTGATGATTTGCGCTCTATCAGATTACTTCCAAAATAAACATGCTGTCGTTATGGCAAATTTTCTCTATCCAAATGAAAAAATGGATTGGAGAAATTTAGATGATTTATTCAATGAGTTAGTTTTAGAGGAATTACAGACTTCATTTATGGATTGGCATCCAACTATTGAAGAGGCAATTAACCATCATTTAGAAGACTTTTCGTAACAAGCATAAATTAAAAGGTCGTCTGAAACTGCTTTTAATTTTCAGACGACCTTTCCGTCAATAAAAATGGCGATATTGGAGCTCAAACCAGCCTACGGCTTGCTGGAATAGGGATGAAAGGTTTAAGAAAAAATGATTGTAGTTGAACATTTAGAGCGCTATTTGAGTGAAATTAAAAGCGGCATAAAATGCTTAGATCGACGTTACCATCTCAGCATTTCCGTATTTCCATCGCAACCATATGAAGGATTAACTACTTTTTCTACTTTAGGCTTGAATCGATATGACTTGAACTATAAGAGTAGGTTTGAATTAATTTTTACCTGTTCTGAAGAATGGAATAAAGAAAATATTGCAGCTTTTCTATCAGGAGTAGCTGAATATTTGATTGACAATAGAAAACCTATTTTAAGAGGTGAAATTATTCAATTACCCAGGGTAATTATCGAAGGTAGCAAAATGGATGCTCTGTATGTTTCAGCACCATTTTATTTCGATGATGATTTTCAGGTCTGTCATGGCGAACACTACAATATCGTTTTCCCTTTGCTTGTCCCGTTGTATAAACAAGAAGCAAAATTGGTGGAAAAGAAAGGTTGGAATGCTTTTGAGCAGTTCTTGCTCGATAATGAAGTTGACAACCTTTCGGATATGAATCGGAAACCGTTTGCTTGGTAAGGGCTTTCTTAAATTTGATCAAAGGCCGTCTGAAATCAAGTTTGTTTTTCAGACGACCTTTCCTTCATTTGAAACAGAATATTGAGAACTAAGTTCTTCAAAAATCCTACACCTGCTCCTTCCACGGCAGCACCTTGGTCAAAACGGTAGACGGCTACAAAGCCATTGCCCGTATCCGAGTCGGTGACCGCGTCTTTGCCAAGGACGAAGCAAGCGGAAAAACAGGATACAAACCCGTCACCACCCAATACGGCAATCCGTATCAAGAAGCCGTTATTGATTTGAATAGGATTCAAAATAATGCCAAGTTAAGTGCGCCAATTGCGGTATTGAAACAACTCCAGCCAAACAATCTATAAAAAATACCACTCCTACTTCAAATGAAAGACAAGTGGATCATGTCATCCCGAAATCTAAGGGTGGTAAAGGTACTCCTAAAAACAGGCAGGTCTTATGCAGAGGCTGCAACATTAAGAAGAGTAACAAATGAAATCGAAACTTACCGTCGTCTATTACGATTTGGAAAGCAATATTGCGGAAGAAAGACTGTCTGGAAACATAATGCCTGATGGAAATTTCCTTATTCAAGAGATTCCTCTTTTCGCACCGAATTTGGCTTTAAACGACATTGTTGCCATAGAACGTGAGGATAAAATGCTGTTTTTCGACCACTTGATAAAAGCTTCAGGAAATACCACGATAAACATCGTTGTTTTAGACCATTTCCCAAAGAATTTATTGGCAGTCATAGAAGAACACAGTGGTAAAATCAGAAAAAATGGAGAGAACTATTTATCGGTTAATTTCCCGCCTAAAAAGTATGATTTTGATTTAAAAGAAATTTTGAATAGATACGAGAAAGCAAATATCCTCAGCTACAGGGAAGCTTGTTTGGGCTCCTCTTAATTGATCCACAAGTAAGAGTAGATTATGTTTGATTGGAAACCCAACGATCAAAAGGTCATCTGAAGCCGCGTTTGGTCTTTCAGACGACCTTTCCTTAATTGAAAAGGGATGTTGGGTTTTGACCCAATCTACGCTTGCTTGGAAAGGATAGACCCGAATAAGAAAAAAACACTAACAAATAACCATATTCCTATTAAAGATTAGGAGGTGTCTATGGAAATAAAATTCAATATCCTAGGAATTATTCTGAATGGAGCCAATCCTGAAGAAAAATTCATAAAAATTATTGATGATCAGGAAAATACTGGTGGATTTCTTATACTATTATCTTCAAATGACAAATTCTTACCGTTTAATAGTTATGACGATTGGGTTGAAAACTTAGAAATATTAAAAGAATATCTACAAGAATCTAATTGGATTATCAAGTGGTCCCAATAATTGGCAAACATAGGTCGTCTGAAACCGTGTTTGGTTTTTCAGACGACCTTTCTCAGTAAAAATGGGATGTTGGGGCTCAATCCAACCTATACTTGCTCAGATCAAGACAATGATAGTAGATTAAGAAAAATATGATTAATCATGTTGAAAAATATATAGGCACTATTTCTCATGGCTCGAAAAGCGATTCGGGAAGTCAGTACAAATTAAATATCGCAGCTATTCCCTCTTCCCCTAACAGGGATTTAAAAACTTATATTACTTTAGGGTTAAGCAAACATGATCTGAATTATAAAAGTAGATTTGAAATACTTTTCATATGTTCTTTAAAATATGATGAAAATCAGATTTTTCCATTTTTAAGATGGTTGGCAGAAACCATCATTGAGAACAAAAAAATTCTTCTTCGAGGGCAGGTTATTTATTTGCCTAGAAGCATTGTTGATTCAACAAAAATGGATGCACTGTATGTTTCCGCCCCATTTTATTTCGACGATGATTTTCAGGTCTGTTATGGTGAACACTACAATATCGTTTTCCCTTTGCTTGTCCCGTTGTATAAACAGGAAGCCGAATCGGTGGAAAAGAAAGGTTGGAATGCTTTTGAGCAGTTCTTGCTGGATAATGAAGTTGACAACCTTTCGAATATGAATAGGAAACCGTTCGTTTGGTAAACATTTTCTTTGGTGTAATCAAAAGGTCGTGTTCTTATGGGAACTAAACAAACATAGGCTTTCGAGATACAAAACTCCGCTTAAGCCGCCCGAAAAGGCCGTCTGAAAATATTTTTCAGACGACCTCACATTCCTAACTCTTTTTATTCAATCTAATCATGCGCATTATTAAAAATATCCTGCTTACTTCTTTCCTCGGACTGTTTGTTTTTTGGCTCGGTTCAGGTATTTTGTTTGAAATCAACCCCAAATGGTTTATGAGTGAGACGGCAGTAGAAACTCCGGAAAACCCCAACCGTTTTGTCGGCTCCATCGCTGCTTTTCTGCGAGGAGAAAACAAAAATCCGTCGCTTCAAGCCGCTGCGGCTCTGATGGAATCGTCTATCGGCCATACTGTCGATAAGACGGAATTTAAAAGGAAGGGGACGTTATCCATCGAAGACAAACCTTTTACTTCGATTGCCGATTTTCTCGCCGTGTCACGAAAACTTGATTTTCTGAAAGGAAAATCCGATTGGTATACCGATGAAGAAACCGACGGTAGCTACCGTTCCAACACCAACTATTACCTTTTCCAAAACGTACTGATAGAGGCTAAGGATTCGTTTACCAGGATTGGCGACGAAAGAGACAGGTTGGATGTTGTTTTTACTTATCTGAACAACCGCCCGCTGTCAGCAGAAATCGTCCGCTTCAGAGGCGGGCCGGGACGGGCGGAATCTAAAGCCGTATGGAGCATCAGAACTATTTGGCAGCCCGACGGTTCTGTTTTTACGCAGAAAACCGACGGAACAGTCGACATTTCCGGATATAAGGAATGCGGCCGCTGTTATCAAGATGCCCTAGCCTACGTCGATAAGGCCGAATTTGCCGCTTTTAAAACGCAGTATGTGAAACAGGCCAGAGAAAAAAGCAATCGGATTGCGGCAAACAGAACTTCGTCCGTCAATTACCAGAACATGCCCGAAATCATGCCGAAAGGAATGTCTGCAAACAGTTTGGTGGTAGGTTACGACAAACAACACCGACCGGAAAAAATTTACTGGAGCTACGATGATGGGAAAAGGCGGCAGAGTTTTGAATATTATTTGGAAAACGGCCGCCCCTTTATAGCGCAGTCTTCCTCCGTTCCTTTAACCGAAGACGGCGAAACTGCCGATTTCAATGCCGAACCACGCATTCAAACTTGGTTTATCCATGATGGGAAAATATTAAAAGAAGAACTCAGCAATACGCCGCCGGATCATCCTTTGAAAATAACTTCGTTGAACAGCGATATTCAACGTTATGCCGATGCGGCGGCCAAGCGGCAGAAGTAACCATCGGACGCAAAAAAGCAGGGATGGCAGCCCTGCTTTTTTCAGACGGCCTAAAACCTCCGTCATTCGAACGGAAACAAACTTTCCAGCTACTCAGACAAAATTTTTCGGTATAGCTGCCCGTAGCGGGTTGCCGAAAGCGTCCAACTGAAATCCTGCCTCATCGCGGTAGCGCGGACGTTTGTCCATATATGTTGCTGCTTCCACAAATCAAACGCTGCCTGCAAAGCTTGTCGTAAGTCGGCTGCCGTTGGCTGGGTAAAGACGAAACCTGTCGCCGTGCCGTTTTGGATATTTTCCGCACAAGCATCGACCACCGTATCCGCCAAGCCGCCGGTTGCGCGTACCAACGGCAGAGTACCGTATTTCAAACCGTATAACTGCGTCAAACCGCAAGGTTCGAACCGGCTGGGGACCAAAATGACGTCGCCGCCGGCAATCATCAGGTGGGATAATGCCTCGTCGTATCCGATTTTAACGGCGATATGCTGAGGGTTGTCTTCCGCCAATTTGCGGATTCCGTCCTCCAGATGCGGCGCACCCGAACCGAGAATCGCGAGTTGCCCGCCCTGTTTGACGATTTCGTCGGCGCTTTCCAACAATAAATCCACGCCCTTTTGTTCCGTCAAACGGGTAATCATGACAAACAGCAAAGCGTCGGCTTGCTGCGGCAGGTTGAAATAGGCTTGTAACTCCGCCTTATTTTTTTCTTTGCCGCCCATGTCTTCCGCTCTATATGCGTGCCGGATGTATTGATCGCCGTCCGGATGCCAGATTTTTTCATCGACGCCGTTCAAAATACCGACCAAACGGCCTTCCCGATACTGTGCCGACAACAATCCTTGCAAGCCGTAGGCAAATTCCGGCGTGGTAATCTCTCCGGCATAGGTCGGGCTGACTGCCGTAACCGCGTCGGAATAATAAACACCGGCTTTCAAATAGGAAATTTGTCCGAACAATTCCAAACCGTGCATACGGAACATGCTTTCAGGCAACCCGATTTCGGTTAAATGGCTGCTGTTGAACTGGCCTTGATAAGCCAGGTTGTGGATGGTGAAAACCGATTTCGCCGGCCGGCCTTCATTGAACAGATAGGCCGCCGCCAAACCGGCGTGCCAATCATGTGAATGTACGACTTCCGCGCGCCAAAATCCGTCCAATCCGGCAGCCAACTCCGCACCGACCTTACCGAGCAGGGCGAAACGTTTATAGTTGTCGGCATAATCGGCATAACCGGCATCGTGATAAGGATTCCCTTCGCGGGCATATAGGTGCGGCGCATCTATCAGATAAATGCCGATGCCTTCATATTCGCCGTAGCGCAAAACGATATGTCCGGCAAAGTTATCAAATTCAGCCACGACGTCGGTTTGCGGAATCCCTGCCGAAATGGCGGGATAGGCCGGTAATAAGATACGGGCGTCAATGCCGATTTCTTTCTGGGCAAAGGGCAACGAACCCATCACGTCGGCCAAGCCGCCGGTTTTCAGCAACGGATACAATTCCGAACAAACATGCAATACTTTCATTTATTTTCCCAACCGTTAAATAATCTATTGATTCATCCGATGCGCCGACGCGCACCCTGAAACCGGCGCATATTTTCCGAAACACGCCCGGCAAATATGCGCCGCCGGCAATTAAAGGTTTCAAAGCTGATTGTACTTTTAGTCCAAATGTCCTTCTTCGGGTACGTTTCCGCCTTCCAGCCGTTTCAGCATAGCGGGGGTAACGAGGACGACTTTGCCACTTGAGCTTACGCGGAAGCGTTTGCGGTCCGATTCCTTATCGACGCCGATGCGCATACCGTCAGGAATGACGCAATGCCGGTCGATAATGCAATGCCGTAAAATACAGTTTTTGCCGATGACCACTTCAGGCAGCACGACGGAATAGTCAATGCTCGAACCTTCGTTGATTCTAATCCGGTCAAACAATACGGAATAACTGATGGACGCATCGGTAATCACGCAGCCTCCGCCGATAAGGGAATTGTCGACCGGCTTGATGTCGGCGTTTTTATAGAAGAATTTCGACGGGTAAGACTGCACCGGATTGCCTCGAATCGGCCAGCTCTGATCGTAAATATCCAGTTGAGGGTGCTCGGAAACGAGGTCGATGTTGGATTGCCAGAAACTGTCCAACGTGCCGACATCGCGCCAGTAAATATCGCCTTCGGTATTGCGCCCCATACAGGAGCGGCTGAACGGATGGGCATACAGGGTGCCTTCTTCCAAGCATCTGGGCAGCACGTCTTTACCGAAATCATGAGATGTGTAAGGCGTGTTCACTTCCTTATTCAACATTTCATAAAGATAATCCGCGTCAAACACATAAATGCCCATCGATGCCAAGGAAACATCCGGCTTGCCCACCATGGGCGGCGGATCTTTCGGTTTCTCCACGAAATCTTTTACTTTCAGGTTTTCATTTACCGCCATCACCCCGAATTCGCTGGCCTCGGAACGCGGCACTTCGATACAGCCGACGGTACATCTTGCGCCGCTGTTGACGTGGTCCAACAGCATCTGGCCGTAATCCTGTTTATATATATGGTCGCCGGCCAGAATCAGAATATATTTCGGCTTATAGTGATCGCGGATAATCGCCATATTCTGATACACCGCGTCCGCCGTGCCGCGATACCAAGTGGAATCGTCGATTTGCTGGCGGGCCGGCAGCATATCGATAAATTCCCCGCGCTCCTGCGGCAGAAACGACCAGCCTTTTTGCAGATGGCGCAATAAAGAATGGGCGGCATATTGGGTAATGACACCGATATGGTTCAATCCGGAATTGATACAGTTGGACAGTGCAAAATCGATGATACGGCGGTTACCGCCGAAATAAAGTGCGGGTTTGGCACGTTTATCCGTCAGCTCGTGAAGGCGCGAACCCCGGCCTCCCGCCAGGATGAGGACAAGCGTGTCTTTGGCAAGAGTGTATTTGCTGGAAACTTGGGAAAGATTATTCTTCATAGCGAACTCCATTCTTTGTTATCACGACTGAGGGCAAATTTGGTACCGCGGATACATGCCGAATCTGAAACGTCTTTTGCAGTATCCGCAGCAGCGGTTTGTGTATCATGATGTCTGTGATTGAAGCAGAACCGTTGCTTTCCAAAGGAGGCGCGGAACGGCAAGGCTTGCGGTTCGAAAAATTTACCGAACCCGCCCTTTATTTTTAATCGCTATCTTGGATAGGTTACATTATATTTTGACGGTTTTCCCGCCTGACTCCATTAATTAATATCAAATCACGCTAAATCTTATTTTAATTTGTTTAGTTCCCGCCGAATCAGGCAAGCGCACCGACAGCCGCCATACAAAAAAGCGGGGTTCCGCACGAACCCCGCCCTCTTTTTTCAGACAGCCTGATTTCAGACGGCCTGCCTTTTTTCACAAAGCAATCCGGCCTCCACCCAATCGTCGCCGCCGGGCAAAACGATGCGCGAGACCATTTTGTCCATATCCTTCAGATAACCGTTGGAGCGGCTGCTGTTGATGAGCACGACGACGATTTTCGGATTTTCACCCAACCAATAGCCCGCGAGGGCGCGCACGTCTTTGAGCGTGCCCGTCTTCAGGCGCAGGGGCAGCCCCGCTTGGCGGAAGCGTTTTTTCAGCGTGCCGTCGGTGCCCGCAATCGGCAAAGTGTTGACGAAGTCTTGTTTAAACGGGCTGAAATAGGCTTTTTCCAGCACTTGGCCCAACATTCTGGCGGTGGCCCGCTCTTTGCGCGAAAGGCCGGAACCGTTTTCGAGGACAAGCTGCCCTACGTTATCCACGCCTGCCGCGGCCAATTCGTTTCGGACAGTGTTTTTGGCAGCCTGCACGGTAAGGCCGTCTGAACTGTGTTCGCCGAGTTTTAAAAAGACGGTACGGGCAATCAGGTTGTTGGAATGCTTGTTCATCTCGGTCAGCACTTCGGCCAGCGGTTTGGACTGCGAACCGGCGAGGACGGCGGCGCCGGCAGGTGCCGCAGCGGTCTTGAGGCCGTCTGAAATCGTACCGCCCGCCTTACGCCATTGATTGACGAAGCTTTTTTCGGCATAAACCTGCATAGACAGCATATTGACGAACATTTCCTGACCGAGGCAGCTTTCAGGGATTTTGCCGCTGGCGTGCAACACCCCGCCCGTATATCTGGCGCGCATGTAGTTTTGCAGGGCGTTGCAGCCGGCAGCCGAACCGGTAATGCTGACTTGGTTTTTCAAGGCAATCTCCGGCAGCGGCGGATTGGTGGTGATGTCTACGCCGCCGGCAGTGCCGCGTTCGGGTTTGACCCATACGACTTTGTACGCCAGCATATTCGGGTCGGGCGCGGTCATAAACGCCTCGCCCGCGTCGCTGCCGAAATCGTCCGCGCTGCCGGTTTCGCCCCACACGCTGCGGTCGAGCACCAGCCGGCCGTTGATATGGACGATGCCTTTGTCGCGCAACTGTTGCTGAAGGGCGACCAGTCCGTCTTGGTCGAGCATGGGGTCGCCGCTGCCTACCCAGTAGATGTCGCCCTCCAGCGTATCGCCGTTCACACGGCCGTCGCTTTTCAATTCGGTTGTCCAGCGGTAATCCCTGCCCAATGCGCGGAACGCGGCAAAGGCGGTTACGAGCTTCATGGTCGAGGCGGGGTTCATAGATTCGTCTGCGCGGTGTTCTTCTATAATCCGGCCGCTTTGCAGGTCTTTGACGTAAACGGATATTTCTTCCGGCGGAATACCGCCGAAATCCAAAGCGCGGGCATTCAGCGATAACGCGCAAAGCAAAAGTGCGGCGGTTGTTCGGAGCTTCATGTTCGGTTTTCCCTGTGTTACGGTGGAACTGATTATTCAAATATTAATTATAAGGCAAGGCCGTCTGAAACAGAAATGTCCTGCTGTTTTCAGACGGCCTTACGGCGCCTTCAGGCGGGTTGCGAAAAACACCATCACCGCGCCCAACACCAGCGCGCTGCCCATCGCCAGATGGATGCCGTCGAGCATGGCTTGTTGCGGCGAAGCGGCGGAGGACAGTTTCTCGCCGATATTGGTTGCGCCGACGAAAAATGCCGCGCCGATCGCGCCGGCAATCGGGTTGATGGTGGTCAGAATCGCCGCGCCGTGGGGATTGAGTTTTTTCGGTAGCGCGTTCAGGCCGTGGGTTTCGCCCGTTACGCAGGCGGAGACGGACACCGCCATCAGCGTGAACATGGCAGTTAGCATCATGACTTGCGTGTCAATCCGCAAAAACAGCCACAACACCGCCAGCGACACCGTCAGCATCGCCGTGGCGGGCAACACGACGAACCGTCCGCCTTTCTTGTCCAGCAGTTTGCCAAACAAAGGCGCGGCAACCGCTTGGGCGATGCTCGCGGGCATCAGAATCAGTCCCGTCGCCGTACCGGTCAGCATCAGCACCTGTTGCGTGTACATCGGCATCATCAGTTCCAAACCCAAAAACAGGAACACCGCGCCCGCCAAAATCACGACGCAGTGGCGGAACTGCTTATACTCAAACGCCCGAAGGTTCAGCAGCGGCGTCGCCAAGCGGGACTGGCGGTATGCGAACCAGCCCACCAGCGCGACGGAGGAGGCAAACAGCAGGATGAATTCCGCCAGCGGCAGACGGGCGAAATTAAGGCCGTCTGAAAATACAGTTCCGACCAGGTCAAAACAGTTTTTCAGACGGCCTCTTGTCCGTTTCACGGCAGCACGGCACGCCTGCAAGGCAATACGGCCGCCGTTTTACGCCGCTTGCCCCGCATGATGCCGCACCAGCCGCGTCCAGTTGATATACCCGTAAGTCGAATTACACAGGTACATGCAATACATCAGCAACAGCGGCAGGCTGGTTTCGCCTTGCTTCAGCCACATCACCGCCCACAGCGAAATCGTCAGGATATTGACCAAAATCCACAACACCCACTGCTCGCGGTACCGCAGCAGCATCAGAATTTGCGCCACCAGCGAAATCACTACCGTTACCCCGTCCAATGCCGGCAGCGCGCTGCCGATATAGTGCAGAAATTCGATATACGCCAGCGTACCGGCCACCGTCAATGCAACCACCCACAGCCACTGCCGCACCGTCAGCGCCTTCGCCTTCACCTCTTCCGCATTGCCCAGGCTGACCGTATTTTGGTCGGTCATGTGCCTGCGCCACATCGCAAAACCGATAAACTGCACCGGCACATACACAAACAAATTCAACATCATCTCGCCGTAGAGCTTAAACGTATAAGAAATATAAGCATACAGCGACACCGAAATCAGTCCGAAAAAATAATTGCTGATTTTGCCCTTGCCGACAAACACCACGCACAAAATGCCCGTTATCGCGGCAATACTCGCGGCAAGCGAATCGGGCTTGACTGCGAACACCGCAATCTGAATCCCCAAAAACAGCAGCAGCCAAAACGCTTCGAATTTGGTCCAGCCGCCGAAAAGCTCCCGTTTCAACCATTCCATAATGATTTCCCTCTATCCTCGGTTTTTAAAGTAACGGCTCGGATTATGCGCGCATTCTGAAATTTAAAAAAGAGTAACTTTCCGCCCCTTCACATTTGTTGGCCCGCCGCCTTGACTGACAGGCAGGCTTGGCATATAGTCGGAAGCCGTTTATCCGCACACCACTCATGGAGAAATCATATGGCAAAAAAAGTCAGCATTTTAGTAGGCAGCCTGCGCAAAGGCTCGTTCGCACGCAAAGTGGCGCAAAACGTCATCCCGATGTTCCCCGCCGGTTATGAAGCCCAAATCGTCGAAATCGGCCACCTGCCGCTCTACAACTTCGACTACGACGACCCCAACGAAACCGACTTCCCCACTCCGGAAAGCTATACCCTGTTCCGCGAAACCATCAAGGCTTCAGACGGCATCCTGTTCGTTACGCCCGAAAACAACCGCACCGTGCCCGCCTGCCTGAAAAACGCGGTGGACATCGGTTCCAAACCCAACGCCGACGTCGCATGGAAGAAAACCCCCGCCGGCATCATCAGTCATTCCGTCGGCAAAATGGGGGGCTACAGCTCGCAGAAAAACCTGCGTCTGGCACTGTCTTACTTCGACATGCCGCTGACCGGCCAGCCCGAAGTCTTCCTCGGCAACTCCCCCACCCTGTTTGACGACAACGGCAAACTCGTCGACTCCGCTCGCGGCTTTGTACAAGGTTACATCGACCAACTGGTCGCACTGATTGAAAAAAATCCGAAATAACCGTCGGCTGCCAATCGTCAGGCCGTCTGAAAACGTATTTTCAGACGGCCTTTTCCATCGGAAACCGCCGCCGCGTCCGCCTGCTTTCGAGTAGTGTTTATCAATTCAATCGGTTAAAATGTCGGCGTAATCAACTTTGCAAAATATCACGGAGTGCCGATAACCATGCAGACGGCCTGTTCGTTCTCATTCAATATCGCCGCCTGGAACGCCGTCAGCAGCCGGGTGGCTTCGGCGGAACAATGGCAACAGTGGGCTGCGGGGCGGCTTGACGCCGAAAGCCTGCCCGAATACAAGCCCGCATTGTCCTTCCTGCCCGCCATGCAGCGCCGCCGCCTGGGTGCGTCCGCGCGGCTGGTATGCGAAGCGGCGTGGGAATTGGCAAACGCGTATCCAAACTGCCTGCCGGTATACGTTTCTCACGACGGCGAAATCAACCGCAGCTTCGAGCTTTGGCCGGAATTGCTGCGTTCGGGTACAGTCTCGCCCACCTCGTTCGGCCTGTCGGTGCACAACGCGCAGGCGGGGCAATGGTCTATCCTGCGCGGCGACATGCAGGAAAGTACGGCGCTGGCCACACTTTCAGACGGCATCGAAACCGCACTGGCCGAAGCCTATGCCGTGTTGTGCGACGGCGCAGAACGCATACTGCTGGTCATGGCGGATGACCCGCTGAAAACCGATTATGCCGTTGCCGCCGAACGCGCGCCGTTTCCCTACGCGCTGGCGATGGTGTTGGAAAAAGGAAACGCCTACCGCCTGACGCTCGAACCGGCGGACAGGCCGTCTGAAGACACCGAACCCTATTGGGGCGCGCTCGACTGGATACGCTTTATGCTTTCAGACGGCCTCAAACAATCCCGCAACTACACCGACAGAATCTGGCATTGGCAAAAAAACGCATGAAAACCCTAGACTACTGCCGCCGTTTCTTCGCCACCCTGTTCGGCTTCATCCTCTTCGGCATTGCGGGCGTATTATTCAAAATCGCACTTTTGCCCTACACGCTTAAATCCACCAAAGGCGACATCCCGCGCCAGCTTGCCGCCCGCCGCATGATAGGCCGCGTGTGGCGCTTTTTCGTCGGCTATCTGCAATGGTCGGGCGTATTGAGCGTCCGTTTCAACGGCTTGGAAAAACTCGGCCGGCCGGGGCAGCTCGTCCTCGCCAACCATCCCTCGTTGCTGGATGTCGTCTTGATGGTCAGCCACTTCCCCGACCCGAACGTACTGGTCAAAAAAGACCTGTTGAACAACCCCAGCATGAAAAGCCAGATTATCGCTTCCGGCTACATCCCCAACGACGAAAGCATGGAAATGTTGGAAGAAATCGACGCCGTGTTCAAAAGCGGGCAAAGTATGCTGATTTTCCCCGAAGGCACGCGCACAGGCTGGGACGGACAGGTTAAAATGCACCGTGGCGCGGTATCGCTCGGTTTGCGCAGCGCATCGGTCATCACCCCCGTGTGCATCAAAATGACGCCGCCCAATTTCAAAAAAGGCCAGCCTTGGTACAAAATACCGCCGCACAAAATCCATTATGAAATCACCGTCGGCGACGACATCCTGCCCGAAGAATGGCTGGAGGAAAAACCCTTACCCATCGCCGCAAGGCGTTTAAACGAATACCTTCAAGACTATTTCACAAGGAAAACCACATGAATAACTTAGAAAACCAAATCAAAGAATTAATCATCGACAGCTTGGGGCTGGAAGACATCACCCCTGCCGACATCGGCAGCGAAGACCCGCTCTTCGGCGACGAGGGCTTGGGTCTGGATTCCGTCGACGCGCTGGAACTCGGTTTGGCAGTTCAAAAAACCTTCGGTTTCCAGCTCGACGGCGAAAACGACAACCTGCGCGAAAACTTCGCCAACGTCAAAACACTGGCAGAATTCGTCAAAAGCCGTCAGGCATAAAGGAGAAGCGATATGACCGAACAAGAAGTACGCACCCTTCTGACCGATGCACTGGTCAACCTGTTTGAAATCGAACCCGAGCGTATCAAACCCGAGACCAACCTCTACGAAGATTTGGAAATCGACAGCATCGACGCCATCGACCTCATTGACCACATCAAACGCGAAACCGGCCGCAAACTGCAAGCCGAAGACTTCCGCAACGTGCGCACCGTGGAAGACGTGGTTCAGGCGGTTTTGAAAGTACAGGCGCAAGATTCCTGATTCTGATTTAAACCGGCATATTTTCAGACGGCCTTGTCAATCGGCAAGGTCGTCTGAACATCAATAACAACCATGAAAACATTAGGAAAACTCCTGCTGACCCTCGCCAGCCTCGCCTATCCGCTCCTATGGTATTACGGCAGGGAAAACGGCGCGTTTTTCTGGCTTGCCGCCGCCATGTGCATCCTGTGGCTGATACGCGCCGCCATGCCACAAACCACAGCCCAACGCATTACGGCGATTATCCTTGCCGCCTTTTTCGCCGCGATACTGGTTTTCAGACGGCCTGATTCGATGTATTGGTATCCCGTCGCCGTCAACGCGCTGATGCTTGCCGTTTTCGGCGGCAGCCTGTTTGCCAAACAAACCGTCATCGAACGCCTCGCCCGACTGCAACACCCCGACCTTCCCCCCGAAGGCGTGCGCCACACCCGCCGCGTTACGCAAATCTGGTGCGGCTTCTTCATCCTCAACGGCGCAACCGCCGCCATTCTGTCAGGCTTGCAATATTACGATTGGTGGGCGGCTTATACCGGCATCGTGTCGTATGTGTTAATGGGGCTTTTGTTTACCGGAGAGTGGGTGTATCGGAAAACTGTATTGAAGGTGTAGGTCGTCTGAAAACGCATCATGTACATGTTTTTGCCTTACCTTCCATTATAAAAATGATGATTGCAATCTATACCAATCACTGATTATCTTAATTTTAAAAATTACAATATTCGTATCCCCATTATGGAAACTATAAAAAATTTACTATCGAATTTCTTAAAAGCGCAAGAGGAAAAAATAAAACTTCCTACATTTATTACATTTTTAATTGCTTTCTTGGTATTTAAGATATGGCTTTATTGGAAGCCAATCAGCATTTTTCTACTTTCCACAACAAAAATTGAAGACAGAATTAAAACAATAGATGCAGAAATTAATTTGATTGAAAAAAATTTTAGCACCCATCCCTTCTGGCTAGCTATTTTCTTTTCTATCGCCATAGCTGGTATCTATACAATTATATTTCCTTATATACAACTTTATGTTGATAAATTGCTTTCCAGTATAAAAAAAGAACATTTTGATATCTTAGCTGAATTAGAAACTGAAAAAAGAAAAAGAAAGATAAAAATAGAAAAGGAAGAACAAGAATATAGAGATTTACAAAATAAAAATGCCAATGACAAAATCCTTGAAGAAAAACTGCGTAAAAAGGATGAGCAAATACTTTCCAAAGATAATCAAATATTAGATTTATTAGATAAGATTAGTAAATCCCAAGAGGATTTTAATAATCAGATAAATGAGCTCGATACAATTCATAATAATGAGATAGAAAATATTCATCGCAATTACAAAAAGAAAATTGAACAGTTAAATCAAGAAAAAGATTCCTTAAGTGAAGAAATTTCATATATCTACGCTAAAGAGCAGGACAATTATCACCGGATGGAACAAAGGTACGCAGAACGGCTATTTGACAAAGAGGCTCAAATAAATGATTTATCGGGGAAAATTGAAAGCCTATCAAATGATCATAACAATCTAATAGATCGCATTAACGAAATGCATAATCATGAAATATTAAGTATTCATACAGACTATCAAAGAAAAATTGAGGATTTAAACCATGAAAAAAATAAATTAGAAGAGAAAATTTCATTTATACAGGCTCAAGCACAAACTGATTATAACGAGACGATGCACAAACACAATGAACAGCTTGACTTCATCCAACAAGAAGCAAACTCTGAAAATGATAAACTGCGGAATGAAAATGAAAAATTACGCTCCAAACTGGAGCAACTGAAATCTAAAAATTCTTCATAATTCAATTAATACATTATTTAATTTAATACATTTTCGATTATCCACTATGCACCTAACCCAAATCCTATCTCCTGCCCATGCTCCCGCTGATCTCATCGCCACCCATCCGAATTGGACGCGCGCTGATTTCAACCGTGATGTTTTCCGGCTGTCAGGTCGTCTGAAAACGGCAAACGTGCAAACTGCCGCGTTGTGGTTTGACGATGCCGCGCTGTTTGCCTGCGCCGTGTTGGCGGTGTGGCATTCGGGCGGGCGGGTGTTGCTGCTGCCGAATCTGGCGCGGGACAATTTGGACTGGGGGCGGACGGCGGATGTGTTTTTGACGGATTCCGAAGATTTGCAAAGCAAGTTGGGCAGTCAAACCGAACAACGCGATGAATCCGGACAGCAGTTGGATGTGCAACCCAACCCACCCGTGTGGCACCTGCCCGATTTGCCTGCACACGCATCGACTGAAAACCCGACGCCCGCTCCTGAAAACCATCTGATTCCCGACCATGCCGAAGCGTGGCTGAAAACGTCGGGTTCCAGCGGCGAGGCGCAGGTGATTGTGAAAACTGCCGCGCAGATGCAGGCGGAAGCCTTGATGTTGGCGGACGCGCTGCCGTTCGGGCGCGGCGGGGAAACGGTTATCGGCAGCGTTATTCCGCAACACCTTTACGGCTTCACTTTCCGCTTCGCGCTGGCGCTGACAATGGGCTGGCCTATGGAGCGGCGGCAGGCGGTTTATCCAGAAAACCTGCTCGCAAGCACGGCGGCGCATGAAAAAGTGGTGTGGATTGCGAGTCCGGCGGTACTCAACCGCTTGGGCGAAAACCGCAACTGGCAGAGCATCGGACATAAAATCGCAGGCATCGTGTCGGCGGGCGGTGCGCTGCCCGAAGCCACGGCGGATTTGCTGCAACAGGCTGCCGTCCGCCCGTTTGAAGTGTACGGCAGCACCGAAACCGGCGTGATTGCGTCGCGTCGTGAACGCCAAGAATGGCAGCCTTTCAAAGGCGTGGAAATCGGGCAGAACGAAGAAGGCGCATTGTGGGCATCTTCGCCGTGGTCGCCCGAACGCCGCCAGACCGCCGACTTAATCGAGCCGCAGCCCGACGGTTTCCTGCTGCTCGGCCGCCAAGACCGCATCATCAAATTCGAGGACAAACGCGTGTCGCTGACCCAAATCGAACACGAACTTTTACGGCATCCGTGGATTGCCGATGCCCATTGCGGCCGCCATCCGCAACATCAGCGCATCGCCATATGGGCGGCGTTGAACGCGGACGGTATCGCCGCCTTGCGCGACCAAGGCCGAGCCGCCGTCGCCGACGCGCTCAAACGCCACCTTGCCGCCACGCAGGACACCATCGCCCTGCCCCGTTACTGGCGTTTCGCCGACAGCCTGCCGCGCAACGCCCAGGCAAAAATCGCCGCCGCCGATTTTCAGACGGCCTTTACCGTCGTCCAAACATCGCCCGTTTGGTCAAAAACATCATCTGAAGAAGAAACCGCCGCCGAAACCTTCATCGGCCGTGTGCCGCTCGATTTGGTCTATTTCGGCGGCCATTTCGCCACTTTCCCGCTCGTGCCGGGCGTAGTCGAGCTGCAATGGGTGCGCGATCTGGCGGCGCGTCATCCGTGGGGCAGGCAGCGCGTCGTCCGCGTGGAAAACCTGAAATACCAGCAGTTCGTCCGTCCGCATGACGAAGTGTCGGTGGAACTGAAATACGATGAAGCCAAAAACAAATTGAGCTTTAAAGTCAGCAACGGCGACAATCCCTGCGCATCGGGGCGGATTGTGTTCGAGGTCGTCTGAAAATGCTTTTTTAGGTTCCGCCCTCTTCTGCGGGAAGAGGAAAACCTGCAAATCGGGGATAATCCCACTCAAAAATACGCGGCCTCGGCATGACCCGTTTTTTAAATGGCCGCAAACCTAATAACAACCCATAATCAAATGAAAAGATAGAAAATATGCAACTTTTTCCAGCACTAGCACAACGTTATTCCGAAGAACACCAGTCCGCAGGCGAAGCGCAGCGTTTGGCGCAGGAAATCGCCTTTGCGCCGATTGTGTTCCAAGTATCCCGCCTGATGGTGAAATTCGGCATTTTGGATTTGCTGAACGACCATTCAGACGGCCTTACTCAAGCCGAAATCGCCGAGAAAGCGCAAATCAGCGGTTACGCCGCGCAAGTGCTGCTTGAAGCCTCGCTCTCCATCGGTACGGTGCATACCCGCAATAATCGCTATTTCATCAGCAAAGCCGGTTGGTTTTTACTGAAAGACAAAATGGCGCGCGTGAACATGGATTTCACGCAGGAAATCTGTTACCAAGGCATGTTTGACTTGGAAAAAACCCTGCAAACGGGCAAACCCGAAGGGCTGAAAGTTTTCGGCAGCTGGCCGACGATTTACGAAGGCCTGTCGTCGCTGCCGAGTGTCGCGCAGGAAAAATGGTTCGCCTTCGACCACTATTATTCCGACAATTCCTTTGCCGAAGCCTTGAAAACCGTGTTCGCCAAACCGGTTAAAAAGCTGCTCGACGTCGGCGGCAACACCGGCCGCTGGGCGGAACAATGCGTCGGCTACAACGCCGAAGTCGAAGTTACCATCATGGATTTGCCGCAACAAATCGCCCTGATGCGCGAAGCGACCAAGGGCAAAACCGGCGCGGAACGCATCCATGCCCACCCCGCCAACCTGCTCGACCCCGAAGTCCCCTTCCCGACAGGCTTCGACGCGATTTGGATGAGCCAGTTTTTAGACTGTTTCAGCGAAGAACAAGTCACCGGCATCCTGCGTCGCGCCGCCGCTTCCATGGGCAGCCACACCAGCCTCTACATCATGGAGCCCTGCTGGGACAGGCAGCAATACGAAACCGCTGCCTACTGCCTGACCATGACCAGCCTGTATTTCACCGCCATGGCCAACGGTAACAGCAAAATCTTCCATTCCGAAGACCTGATACGCTGCGTTGAAAATGCCGGATTGAAAGTGGCGGAAATTTCAGACGGCATCGGACGCGGACACAGCATCTTGCGTTGCGAGAAGGTCGTCTGAAAAACGGTATCCCCATGAAAACCCTAGTGTTAATCCCCCACTACAACCACCCCGCCACCATCGCCCGCGTCGCACAGACCATGCACGGTTTCGGTTTGGACGTATTGATTGTGGACGACGGTTCGCGCGAAGAATGCAAACCCGTATTGCAGGCATTGGTTTCAGACGGCATCCGCGTCCTTTACCGCCCCATCAACGGCGGCAAAGGCGCGGCGGTCAAAACCGGTTTGAAATACGCCGAAGAAAACGGCTACAGCCATGTTTTGCAGGTCGATGCCGACGGGCAGCACCATCTGGACGACACGCCCAAACTCTTGGCGGCGGCGGAACAAAACCCCGAAGCCGTCGTCTGCGGCTGGCCGCAATACGGCGGCGACGCGCCCAAAGCGCGGCTGTACGGGCGCAAGATTACCGACTTCTGGAACATGCTGCACACTTGGTCTTGCGACATCAAAGACGGCATGTGCGGCTTCCGCCTGTACCCGCTCGCCCCCGCGCTTTCGGTCGTCCGCGAAGAAACCGTGGGCGACCGCATGGATTTCGACACGGAAATCCTCATCCGCCTGTACTGGCGCGGCGTCAAGCCGGTTTGGATTAAAACGCCCGTGCAATACGCCGCCGACGGCGTGTCCCACTTCAACGCCTTCGCCGACAACGTGCGCATCAGCAAAATGCACACGCGGCTGTTTTTAGGGATGTTGCGGCGGCGTTTGGGCGCTTTATTCGGAAAGGCCGTCTGAAAACATGACCGACAACACGCAAAACCACTGGGCGGCGCAGCCCGAACGCGGCAGCCGCCTGTTTCTCGCCCTGACCACGCTGATGGTGCGCTATCTGCCTGCCTTCCTGATGAGGCCGTGCATCTGGTTTGTGGTGCTGTATTTCTACGCCACCGCGCCCAAGCCGCGCCGCCATATCCTGCGGTATCAAACCCGTCTTCAGACGGCCTTTCCCGATACCGTTTTGCCGAAACACGGCGTATTCAAACAATTTATCGCGTTCGGCGAGGCAATATGCGACCGTTTTGCCGTGTGGCAGCGCAAAATCCGTTATGAAGATTTGGTACTCGAAGACCCGGACGGCGTTTATACGCAAGTGAGCAATTCGGTACGCGGGCAGATTTTCGCCTGCTCCCACTTGGGCAACACCGAAGTCTGCCGCGCGCTGGTATCGCACCATAAAGGCTTCCGACTCAATGTGTTGGTACACAGCAAACACGCGCAGGCGTTCAACGAAGCCTTGCAAAAAGCGGGCGCGGAACACATCCGCCTGATTCAGGTCACGGATTTGGATTCCACCCTGATGATGGAACTGAACCGCCGCATCGAAGACGGCGAATGGATAGCCATTGCCGCCGACCGCGTACCCGTTCGCGGCGAGAAAACCGCCGACATCAACTTTCTAGGCCATACCGCCCCCATGCCGCAAGGCGCATGGCTCTTGGCGGCGCTCTTAAAAACGCAGGTGAACACGCTGTTTTGCGTCAAGCAAAACGGCCGCTACCATTTGAAACTGCGCCGCTTCACCGACACCTCCGACTGGAAACGCGGCAACCGCGAAGCCGCCGTTACCGCCGCCATGCAGGGCTTCGCCGATATTTTGGCGCAAGAATGCGCGCAAAATCCGCTACAATGGTTTAATTTTTATGATTTTTGGAGTGAAAAGGCCGTCTGAAAAACCGGTATCGTCCGCCCCCCGGCCTTTCCCTCCCGCACACAAGGAACCTCATGAAAAAACACATCTACTGCCGCCACAGCTTCGAAACCGAAGTTCCGTTTTTCGACGTGGACGCCATGCACATCGTCTGGCACGGCAACTATGTGAAATACCTCGAAACTGCCCGCTGCGCCTTTCTGTCCGCCATCGGCTACGACTACAATGAAATGGCGCGGCAGGGATACAGCTGGCCGATTGTGCAGATGAACCTCAAATACATCCGCCCCGCCCGCTTCGGTCAAAAAATCCGCGTCGATATGGACATCGTCGAAATCGAAAGCTGCCTGCGTATCGACTACACGATTTATGATGTTGAAACCAACGAAAAGCTGACCAGCGCCTCGACCACCCAAGCCGCCGTTTCGCTTTCAGACGGCCTGATGCAGTTTCAAACGCCCGACAGTTGGCTGGAAGCCGTGAAAAGGCATCCGACTTTTCAGGCCGTCTGAAACCGCAGCACAAACCCGACATCCGAAATATTCAAAGGAAATGAAGATGAAAAAAACCATCGCCGCCGCCCTCCTCACCCTCGCCAGCCCCGCCTTGTGGGCGTTTTCCACCGCCGAACTCGCCCAAACCTTGCAAAAACCGTCCAACGTGCAGGGCGCGTTTACCCAGCAGCGGCAGTTGAAATCGTTGAGCAAACCGATGGTTACCGGCGGGAAATTTGTCCTTATCCCGAAAAAAGGCCTGCTTTGGCAGATGCAGAAACCGTTTGAAACCACCCTGCGCGTGCGCTCAGACGGCATCATGCAGTGGAACGGCAGCGCATGGACCAACCCCAACCAAGGCAAAATCGGTCAGGGCCAACAAATCAAACTTTTCCTCGACCTGCTCGGCGGCAACACGCAGGGGCTGGAAAAACAATTCGACCTCACCCTCTCCGGCACTGAAAAGCAATGGACGCTCAATTTGACGCCGAAAACCGCCGTTACCCGCCAGATTTTCAACCGCATCGCCATCAGCGGCGACAACGTGGTGCGTAAAATCGAGTTGGACGAAAAACAGGGCGACAAAACCGTGATGCAGTTCAGAGAGGTGCAAACCGGCAAGCCGCTGGACGATTTCGCCCAGAAAGCCTTGTAAGCGCCGCCATCCGACAGGCTTCCCGAAAGTCCGGGCCGTCCAAATCTCTCGAAAAAACAAACCTGACGGTCTGTTGCCCCCCTCTCCCCTCTGATACGTGGAGAGAAGGCAGATTGTCAGAAAACCTGAAAACAGGTCGAGTTTAGGCGGCGTTAATCGGGCATTTATACCCGACAAATGCAGGCCGCGGCAGCGACGGAATTTCAGACGACCTTTTCACCGCAACGGCAATCTTGCTCCCTTCCCCTGCGGGAGAAAGGGCTGTTGCCAAATCTCAATACAGGCCTGCCTTTGTATCCGACGGATGGTGTGCCGCCGCTATTTTTTATTCAGCAATTTCATATACATTTTTGCGGACACAAGGTTTCGCAGCAAGCCTGTCTGTATGATGAAGGAGAGGCCGTCTGAAAGTCGTTTTCACGCCGGTTAAACCCTTTCAGACGGCCTCCGTTTTATCCGCCTTACCTTATTGTTCTTTAAATAATTTTACAGAAAAGCTATAATGGCCGTTCATCGAATAATTTTTGTTAATACATAATGGGAAACGACGTGAAAAAAGTGCTGCTGGTGTATTACTCGCAAACCGGACAGCTGGCGGAACTGGTGCGGAATTTCGCCGAACCTTTGCAGCAGGGCGGCGTCCATGTGGATTGCGTGAACCTTGAGCCGCAAGAGCCGTATCCGTTTCCGTGGTCGTTTTGGCGGTTTTTCAACACTTTTCCCGAAACCGTCCACCTGAAACCCGCGCCGATTCTGCCGCCCGCCATTCCCGCCGACGATTACGACGCTGTGGTTATCGCTTATACCGTTTGGTTCCTCTCGCCCGCCCAGCCGATTACCGCTTTCCTGCAACGGGAAGAAACCCGCCGCCTGCTCAACGGCAAACCCGTGGTAACGCTTATCGGCTGCCGCAATATGTGGTTGGGCGCGCAGGAAAAAATGAAGTCGCTTTTGGCACAAAACGGCGCGAAACTCATCGGCAACATCGTCAAAATCGACGCATGCAACAGCGCCGCCAGCTTCATCACCACCCCCGCATGGCTGCTGTCGGGCGACAAACAATACTTCCGCGCCCTGCCATCCGCCGGCATCGCAGACAGAGAGCTGACCGACGCGGCGCGCTTCGGCGCGAAAATGCGGGATACCCTTTTACAAAACAAAACCTTGGACGAAACCCTGTTTCAAAATATGGGCGCAGCCAAGGTGAACGAAAAACTGATTTTCAGTGAAAAAGCCGCCGGACGCAGCTTTTTCCTGTGGGGCAGGCTGCTGATGGCCGCCGGACGTGTGTCCCCCCTGCTGCGCCGCACCCTGCTGTGTTTTTACATCCTGTTTCTGCTGGCGATGATTCTGGTGTTGGTACCGGTAAGCGTATTGGTGAAAAAACTGCTGCATCCGCTGCTCAAAGGCCGTCTGAAAAAACTGGCGGATTATTACGGCCAACCTTCCGGCGGATGAATCGGATTGCGGGCGGCAACCTGTAAGGAGACTGTATATGGACGATTTTGAACGCATTTACCGCGACTGGCACGAATATGCCAAAAACCGCGACACCGACGCGCTGATTGCGCTGTATGCCGACGACGCCGTATTTGAAAGCCCGCTGGTGCCCGCAATTATGAATACCGACAGCGGCATCCTGTGCGGCAAGGCCGAAATCCTGCGTTTTTTACAGGAAGGTACGCGCCGCCGTCCCAACGATTTGGTGCGCTGGTATCGGGACGGCCGCTATTTCGTTGCGGGTGATACGCTGGTGTGGGAATACCCGCGCCAGACACCCGACGGCGATCAGGTGGATATTTTGGAAGTGATGCGACTGGAAGGCGGCAAAATCAAGCACCACCGCATTTATTGGGGCTGGTTCGGCACGCAGATGCTGACAGCTTCGGCACTCGCCAAAGCGGTTAAGGCTTGACGCCGGAAGCCGCACCGACGTTGGCAGAGGCCGTCTGAAAACGACCAAAATATTTTGCAGCAACGGCCGACGACAGTCCTGCTTTTCAGACGGCCTCAAATACAGAAAGCACTCCATGCCCGAAGTGATCCATTACCCCGAACGCCGCCGCTTCCAAATCGACATCAACGGTTTGGAAGCAGGCTACATCAGTTATACCGAACACAACGGAAGCTGGGACGTAAACCATACCGAAGTTTCGCCCAATTTCCGCAATCAGGGCATTGCCCGAATGCTGGTGGATGCGTTAACGGCATATGCCGAAGCACACGGCATCCCGCTTACCGCAAGCTGCGATTACGCGGCGCGGTTTATCAGCTGACCACTTATCATAGTGAGACAAAATAAGGCAAGGCTACGCCGTAGTATCCATATTTTGTTTCGCCATATAACAAAGAACCATGATTCCAAATAACACACTCAAAAACGTTTACCTCAACCGTACCGCCGCCTTCCTGCCCAACACGCCCGTCGGCAATGATGCGATAGAAGCCGTACTCGGCATGGCGGGTGATCTGCCCTCGCGCGTGCGGCGCATGATTTTGCGTTCTAACGGCATCCAAACGCGGCACTACGCCATAGACCCCGACAGCCGCCGCGCCACGCATACCAATGCCGAACTTGCCGCCGAAGCAGTCCGCCGGCTGTTCGCACAAGGCATCGAGCCCGAAGACATCACCAGCCTGTCGTGCGCCACGTCCTATCCCGACCAAACCATGCCCGGACATGGCGTGATGGTACACGGCCTCTTGGAGATGTCCTCCTGCGAAGTGTTGAGCATGGCGGGCGTGTGCGCGGCAGGCATGGCGGCGATGAAACACGCTTACAACGCCATCCGCACCGGCGAACACGCCCACGCCGTCGCCGCCGCGTCGGAAAACGCTTCGGCGGTGATGCGCGGCGAAGTGTTCCAACACGAAACCGACCATAAAAAGCTGGAGAATGCCTCCCCAGAAATCGGTTTTGAAAAAGACTTTTTGCGCTGGATGCTGTCGGACGGTGCAGGCGCGGCATACTTGTCCGACCGCCCGAATTCAGACGGCCTCAGCCTGAAAATCCGCTGGATAGAGCTGCTCTCCTACGCCAACGAAATGCCGCCCTGTATGTATGCCGGCGCAGAGTTCCGCGACGGAGTGTTTGAAGGTTGGAAACACGCCGACCCAGAATACAGCCGCCGCCACAGCCTGATGGCGGTCAAGCAGGACGTAAAACTATTGAACGAAAACATCGTCCGCTACACGGTGGAAAAACCGCTCGCGCAAATCGCCGCCAAACACGGTATCCGCGCCGACGAAATCGACTGGTTCCTGCCCCACTACTCTTCCGGCTTTTTCCGCGACCGCCTTTCAGACGGCCTGAAAAACATCGGCTTCGAAATCCCGCAGGAAAAATGGTTTACCAACCTCTACACCAAAGGCAATACCGGCTCGGCATCGATTTACATCATCCTTGAAGAATTTATGCGCACTTTCCCATTGGAGCGCGGTCAAAAAGTTTTGTGCTACGTTCCCGAAAGCGGGCGTTTCTCAACTTGCTTTATGCTTTTGGAAGCGGTATAGCAAACTGAAAAAAGGTCGTCTGAAACTATGGAAATCAAAGACATCCCGCAAGATGACAGCGAAAGCTACCACGGACATCTGAAAGTCATTTACGGCACGCGCGACGGGCGTTACGAAGCCGGTACCAGCAGCGGCTGGCAGGACGAAGCCTACGCCACCGAAATGGCGGTCGCCGAACTCGACGAACAAACCCGCGCCGCCCGCGAAGCGGTGGCACGGGGCGAATATTCGCCGCTGTATTACCATATGTTCCGCTTCCGCCACGACGAAGCCGGTTTGGCAATGGCCGCGGGCGTATGGAAATGGCAGCTCCGCCGCCACCTGCGTCCCGAAATCTTCGCCAAGCTGCCCGACAAAACCCTGCAAAAATACGCCGACGCGCTGCAAATCAGCATAGACGAATTGAAGCGGACGGACGCGGATTAAGGCGAACCGGCCTGATTTTTCAGACGACCTCATCGTGTTTGAAACGCAGCCGCCTAATTATAGTGGATTAAATTTAAATCAGGACAAGGCGACGAAGCCGCAGACAGTACAGATAGTACGGCAAGGCGAGGCAACGCCGTACTGGTTTAAAGTTAATCCACTATATAAAAATACTTCTCAACAGACACCCGATTGACACCCCCATGACCGAATTCCCACACCAGCATACCGCCCACTGCGAAAGCGGCGTAATGTCCACGCTGCTCAAATACCACGGCCACGATTTGGACGAAGCCATGATTTTCGGCATCGCCCACGCGCTGACCTTTGTCTGGCTGCCCGTCGTCAAACTGGGCGGCATGCCGCTGGTTTCCTACCGCATTGCACCGCGCGGCATCATCAAAAACACCTGCAAGGCATTGGGGCTGAAATTGTCAGCCCGCAAATTTTCCAATGCCCAAAAGGGACAGGACGCGCTGGATGCCGCGCTTTCATCGGGCAAACTGGCGGGTTTGCAGACCTCCGTATTCTGGCTGCCGTATTTCCCGCCGCAAATGCGTTTCCATTTCAACGCACACAATCTCTTGGTATACGGCAAAGACGGCGGCGACTACCTTATCAGCGACCCCGTGTTTGAAACGGTGCAGCGCTGCGCCGCCGAAGATTTGCAGCGGGCGCGTTTCGCCAAAGGCGTATTGGCCGCCAAAGGCATGATGTACACGCTGGAAAACGACAGGTCGTCTGAAAAAGTTAAGGCCGACTTACCTGCCATCATCCGCAAAGCCATACGCAAAAACGCCAAACAAATGCTCCCGCCCGTTTTTTTCGTCGGCGTAAAAGGCATCCGCACGTTGGCAAAAAACATCGAAGCCCTGCCCGCCAAACGAAATGCAAAATACCAAAAGCTGTTTCTCGGCCATCTCGTGCGGATGCAGGAAGAAATCGGCACCGGCGGCGCGGGTTTCCGCTATATCTACGCCTATTTCCTCGAACAGGCCGCCCGTATCTGCGACAACCCCGCGTTTCAGACGGCCTCGGAACAAATGACCGCCATCGGCGACCAATGGCGGCAGTTTGCAGCGATGTGCGTGAAGCAGTGCAAAAAGCCGTCCAAAAACGGCTGCCGCGAAATCGCCGCATTTTTGCGCAAGATTGCGGATGATGAGGAAGCCTTGTGGCGGGGATTATTGAAATAATGGGGAATCCTGCGGCTTAACTCAATCCGCCGCGTACAGTTTTGAAATCAGGTCGTCTGAAAACTCAAAGAAATGATCAAAATGCGTTACTTAACTGCTCTCTTATTATTGTGTTCCGCCCTAACCCATGCCGCGCCGCCGGACGGCTTTGCCTTAGTGCATGATGCCGACGGACACACCAACTTACGCAAAAGCCCTGATTTGAATGCCAAAGTCTTGGCAAAAATCCCCAACGGCACGCCGTTGGAATGTTTGGGTGATGGCGGCGAAGGCAGTTTGACTTTCTGTACTGCCCAGCTGCAACAACCTGCCGCAGAAGACTACGGTTTCATCCATTACAGCCGTCTGATATTTCCCGCCTCAGATAAAAGCTTCGTCCGCCTGCGCGAACACTTCGGTCGCGACGACACACTGACTTTGTCCGGCAACGGACAAACAGTACACATCGTAGCCCGCCGCATCCATCCAAAACTTAGCGACTTCTCGGGCATCAACAAAGACAAAAATACCGCGCGGCTCTATCAAGGCAAACCTTTCTATGGTACAGACTACGACATTCCCAAAAGCGTGTTCGCGCTTGAACGCATCACGCTAAACGGTCAAGCGGTTCCCGCTGCCGAACTGCAAGGACTCTTCTCGCCCGATTTTGCCTCCACCGCACGCGGCAGCAATGTATATCAAGGCTGGGAAGCTTATTACCGCCGCAGCGATAAGACGCTTTACCTGTTCGGCAGACAAGGTTCGGACGGTGATCCTTTCGGCGTCTGCTTTATATTTAAGGACGGCAAATTCCAGCGCCGTTATTTATGGGGTGCTGCGATTTAAATATCGCTCGAAAGGCCGTCTGAAACCATGATTCAAATCCAATCCCTCTCCCACCGTTATCCCAAAGCCGAAACTGCCGCGCTGGACAATGTGTCGTTCGATATTGCCGACGGCGAATGTTTGGGGCTGCTCGGTCACAACGGTGCGGGGAAAACGACGCTGATGTCGCTTTTGGCCGGCTTGCAGGAAGTACGGCAGGGCGAAATTTTGTTTGACGGCAAGCCTTTGCGCCTGTTGAGCCGCAGCGAGCGGCAGAAAATCGGTTTGGTGCCGCAGGATTTCGCGTTTTATCCGCAGCTTTCGGTGTGGGACAACCTGCTGTTTTTCGCCTCGCTTTACAAAGTACGCGACAAAGGCCGTCTGAACGCGCTGTTGGAACAGACCGACCTGACCGCCCACAAAAACAAAGCGGCAAAGCATCTTTCGGGCGGGCTTAAACGTCGTCTGAATTTTGCCATCGGCCTGATTAACACACCGCAACTGGTATTCCTCGACGAAATCACGGTCGGCATCGACCCGCAGTCGCGCCGCTTTATCCTCGACAGCGTGGCGGATTTGACACGGCAGGGGGTAACGGTGGTTTATACCTCGCACTATCTGTCGGAAATCGAGCAGCTTTGCGGCAAAATCGCGCTGCTGCAACATGGCAAACTGGTGTATCACGGCGGTTTGGACGAGCTTTTAAGCACGCAAACCGGTGTCGTGCGTTTTACCGTCGAACCGCCGCTGCCGCCTCAAACGCTGACCGCTTTGGGTGCCAAGCAAGTGGACAGCCGCGGCATGATGGAAACGACGCACGATGCTGCTGCCGTTTACGCCGCCCTGCAACAAAGCGGCGCGCAAATCCGCTACTTCCAGCAGGGACATGGTTCGCTGGAAACGTTTTACCTTGATTTCCTGCGCAAAGACGGACCGGCAACAGATAAGCAAAACCCACAATGACGACTTCCTCCCTCCTCAAAGAACTCAAACTGCTCTGCCGCGACTTGCACGGTTTGGCCGTGTTGTTTGTGATGCCCATCGCCTTCATGCTGATTATGTCGTTGGCCCTGAGCCGCGACCAAGACCCGCACACCGACAGTCGCATCGCGCTGGTCGGCTCGGCAGACGACAGCGTCAATACTGCGCTGGCCGCCGCGCTGGAAAAAGAGCAGATTCATGTTACTCGGATGCCGTCTGAAAAACTGACCGACGCGCAAAACGGCCTGCACGACAAGCGTTTCCAACTGGTGCTGCACAACCCGAACGCCGCTTCCGGCAAAATCGCCGACAACAAAGCCTTGCAAATCTATGTACCGCCCGATACCGAGCCTTCATGGCTGGCGGCGGTTAAAGGCGTTTTGCAGCAGCACTACACCCAAACGCGGCTGGACGCCTATTTCGACAACAACGACGGCATCAAAATCGACAATAAAAAACTGCCCCGCTCTATCCGCAAAGACATCCAGAAAAAAGTCGATGAAAAAAACGACGAACAATTCGCCGCCGTGCAAACCTTTTTAGATAAAAAAATGCTGGAAGAACACTACCTGAGCGCAGGCAGCGGCACGGTGGAAAAACCCAACGCCGTACAGCACAGCGTACCCGCATGGCTGATTTTCGGTATGTTTTTCATCATGATACCGCTGTCGAACGTCATGGCACTGGAACGCCAGACCAACACCATTACCCGCCTGCGTCTCGCCCGCGCCTCCGCGTCCGGCCTGATTGCCGCGAAACTCGTCCCCTATTTCCTGATTAACCAGCTTCAGTTTGCCGGAATGCTGCTGCTCGGCCGCTACCTGCTGCCCGAAATCGGCGTGCCCGCCCTCATACTCAACGGCAGCCTTGTTCCCTACGCGCTGCTGTCCGCCGCCGTCAGCGCCGCCGCACTCGGCTACGCGCTTCTAATCAGCGTCTGCGCCAAATCCACCGAACACGCCGTTGTGCTCGGCGGAGGCGGCATCATCCTGATGGCGGCAATCGGCGGCATTATGGTCCCCGCCCACGTCATGCCCGAAACCATGCAGCAGCTTACTTGGATTTCCCCGATGGCATGGGGCTTGAAGGCTTTTCAAGAGCTGCTGCTCAACCGCAGCGGACTGGACGGAATCGGCCGCTACCTCATCCTGCTGTCCGCCTTCTCCGCCGCCACCCTGACCGCCGCCGTGCTGATTTACCGCAGGCAGTTGCAGACGCAGGTGCGGTTTTAAAAACACTTTTCCACTATTTAGCAAAAAAAAATGGGAGTATCAAAATGGCCCAACCAAGCAAAAAATCCCCTAAATCTATAGAACCCAATATCGCTGATCTTGCTAACGGTTGGCTGAAATCCTACAAGCTCGATTACAGACTTGAACAAGCAAGCCTCAATACTGAAATCGACAAAGCCTTAGACGACTATTATTCCAAAAACGGTGGCACCGGCGGAAACCGTCCCGATGTGAAGCTTTTGCTACAAAGCAGTAAAAACGGGCGTTACTATCCCGTGCTTATCGAATATAAAGGTCATAAAGACAAACTGGAAAAACTCGATGCGGATGGTAATGTCGAAAACCGCAACGCCAAAAACGAGCCAGTTTTCAAAAACATCAACGGCTATGCCGTAAACGGCGCGGTACATTACGCCAACGCCGTACTGCACCATACCAGTTACACCGACATTATCGCAGTCGGCATGACGGGATACAAAGACGAGCAGGGAGAAATTCGTTATGAAATCGGCGTGTATTATGTGTCTAAAAGTAATTTAGGCGTAGGGCAGCGCGTCGGCGATTTTGACGACTTTTCATTTCTAGCAGCAGAACACTTTGAAGATTTCATCAGCCAAGTTGAAGAACTCTCGCTCACGCCCGAAGAATTGGACAGGCTCAAAGAAAAGCGTGAAAAAGAAATCGATGCCAGCCTGACCAAGCTCAACAACGACATCTACCAAAACGAAAAAGGCTTAGGCGAAAACGACCGCGTCTATCTCGTCGCCGCCTCTATCATCGCCACCATCGGCATACCCGGAAAAGTTGCGCCGCTGGAAAAATCCGACCTCAAATCATCAAACGAACGCGGCTGGCGCGACGGCGACATCCTTGTGCGTAAAATCGAGTCTTTCTTGGAAGAAAAAGCCCTACCCAAAGAAAAGAAAGAGATGATTTTACGCACATTATCCAACACCCTTCTGACCGAAAACATCAACAAAGTTCACAGCGGCGAAACCCAATTAAAACGTGTCTTTACCAAAATTGTCGATGACTTGGGCATCTACTACAAAATCGGGCTGACTACCGATTTTACTGGCAAGCTTTTTAACGAAATGTACTCATGGCTGGGCTTCACCCAAGACAAACTCAACGACGTGGTGCTGACCCCGTCTTATGTCGCTACATTGCTCGCCAAACTTGCCCGCGTCAATAAAGATTCCTATGTTTGGGACTTCGCCACAGGCTCAGCCGGGCTTTTGGTCGCCGCCATGAACGAAATGCTGATAGATGCCAAAAACAGCATCAGCTCGCCCGAAGAACTCCGCAAAAAAGAAGCCCAAATCAAAGCCGAACAGCTTTTGGGTTTAGAGTTGCTCTCCAGCGTCTATATGCTTGCTATTTTGAATATGATTCTGATGGGTGACGGCAGCTCCAACATCTTAAACAAAGACTCATTGACCGATTTTGACGGCAAATACGGTTTCGGTAAAACCGACCACAAATTCCCTGCCGATGCCTTTATCCTCAATCCCCCGTATTCCGCCAGCGGCAATGGCATGAACTTTGTCGAACGTGCGCTCGGCATGATGAAAAAAGGCTACGCCGCCATCATCATCCAAAATTCCGCAGGCTCAGGAAAAGCCCGCGAAATCAACAGGCGGATTCTGCAAAAAAATACCTTACTCGCCAGTATCAAAATGCCCTTGGATTTGTTTATCGGCAAATCCAGCGTACAGACCAATATTTACGTCTTCAAAGTCGGCGAAAAACACAAAGCCAAATCCACCGTCAAATTCATCGATTTTTCAGACGACGGCTACACCCGCACCAACCGCAAAAAAGCCAGCAACAATTTGAAAGACACGGGCAACGCGCGTGGACGCTATGAAGAACTGGTGAATTTGGTCGAGTTCGGCAGGGGCGAACTCAACATCTTCAGCGAAAAAGAATACTACGAAGGCAAAATCAACCCTGAAAACGGCGCAGACTGGAATCAAACCGCTCCGATAGACACCCGTCCGACGCTGGACGACTTCAAAAAAACCGTCAGCGATTATTTGGCTTGGGAAGTTTCCAACTTGTTAAAACGTGGAAGTGGACAGGACGACACGCTGGGAAAGTAGATGCCCGCTTGACCGAGATGTTGGAATCGGTTGAGTGGGATAGTTTTACGTTAAGTCAGATTTTTAACAGAATTGAACAAGGGAGAAGGCTGAAAAAAGACGACCAAATTCTAGGGAAAATCCCTTTTGTAATGGCAGGTGTAACGAATACAGGGGTGGTTAATTACATTTCAAATCCTGTTGCGAGTTTCCCAGCCAATTCAATTACAGTAGATATCTTCGGAAATGCGTTTTATCGGAGTTATGCTTTTGGAGCAGGCGATGATACGGGTGTTTATTGGAATGATGAAATTGAATATTCGCCGAGAGCAATGATTTTTTTGACTTCGGTTATTTCAAAATCCTTGTTAGGAAAGTATTCATACGGTTCTAAATTGAGAAGTTCACAAAGTTTTGGTTTTAAAATACGATTACCTGTCAAAAACGGCAATTTACACCTTGACTTTATGGAAAATTTCGTAGCCGAGCTGGAAGCTCAGCGTACCGCCGAGCTGGAAGCCTACCTTTCAGCCGCAGGGCTGAAAGATTATCGGCTGACGGCAGAAGAAAAGCAGGCGTTGGCGGCTTTTGAACAACGAAAGTGGGCAAAATTCAATCTTGAAACCTTATTTGGCAATGCCACACGCGGTAAACGCCTGAAAAGCGATGACAGAATTTCAGGCTGCCTGCCATTTGTTACCGCGGGCGAAGCGGATACAGGCATTTCCGCCTTTATCGGGAATCCAGTTCACCGTTTCAAAGCCAATACGGTTACGATAGATATGTTTGGTTCGGCAAAATACCGTAATTACGAATACGGCGCAGACGACCATGTAGCAGTCGTGCATACCGATGAATTGGAAAAAATGGCGGTGTTATTCATTACTTCCGCCATCCATAAGGCGGCATATACGGGGGAATTTCATTACGGACGGAATTTTTATGCCAAAGATGCCGATGACCTGATGATTAATTTACCCGTAAAAGACGGCAAACCCGACTATGCCTATATGCAAACCCTGATTTCCGCCGTGCAAAAACAGGTCATCAAAGACGTGGTGCGCTATGCCGACGAAAAAATCGCCGCCACCAAAACGGTAACGGCAAGGTAAATCCACATCCTCACCCCAAACACGAAAGCAAAAAATGTCCTACACCTTTACCTTGGCTGAACACGCGCTGGAAGCGGAATTGAAAAAGCTGATTCTGCAAGAAGCCGACAAAACCGATGATGTTGCCGCTGAAGACTTTACCGACGATGCGCCGCTGTTCGGCGATGGCAGCCCTATCGATTTGGATTCGCTCGACGCGCTGCAAATCTGCGTCGCGCTGCAACAGTATTTCCAAGTGCGGCTGCAAGGCGACCGTATGGTGCGCAAGCATATGATGTGCGTGCGCGATTTGGCGGCGTTCGTCCGCGCGGAGCATGGGGCGTGAGCTGGGTTTGCGGTACGGCGGCCACCTCCGCGCTGAATCCGCAGGCAGATTTCAGACGACCCGATGCGGTGTCTTATACGTTTTTAACCCAGCCGCAGCAGGCCGCTTATTTCCGCGCTTTTGCCGACGACAGCTTGGGGAGCACCGCTTTTGCAGATATTGTCGAACAACATTTGCGCCGCGCCGCCGAAGATGCCGGATGGCCGTCTGAAAGCTGGCACGACGCGCCGGTTTTTATCGGTTCGAGTTCTTACGCCATCGCCGAATACGAAAACCGCCGCCGCGCGGGCAATACGGACATTGGGGAACACGGTCTGCTCTATCTTGCCGAAGATTTGCGCAAACGCAGCGGCAACCGACAGATTTTCAGTTTGGCAACCGCCTGTACCTCCTCCGCCCATGCGCTGATTCAGGCAGACAATTGTTTGCGCGGCGGGGCGGAACGCGCCTTCGTCCTCGGCATCGAAAACCTCAACCGCCTGACCCTGCTGCATTTTCACAGCTTAGGTTTGTTTACCGAACGATATCAGCCCTTCGGCGGTAACGGTCTGATTTTGGGTGAAGGTGTCGCCGCACTCGCCCTGTCTGCCACGCCGCCCGATTGTGCAGGTCGTCTGAAACTTGTCAGCCACGCCGCCAATACCGGCAACGACCTGATTCAAAGCAACAATAAGGCGTTAGAACAGGTTATTAGCCGCGCCTTAAACGCCGCCGCTGTCTCACCCGAAAACATCGCCGCCGTCAAAACCCACGGCATCGGCACCGCCAACAGCGACACCGCCGAACTGGCTGCGCTGGAAAACGTGTTCGGCACCCTGCCGCCGCTGATGGCGTTCAAAGCGCAAATCGGCCACACCCTCGGCGCAACCGCCGCCCTCGAAACCGCGCTGCTCTTGTCCGCCCTGAAACAAGGTGGCGGCACCGATTATCAAGGACGCGAAATCCGTTTTTCAGATGACGTTTTCTGTCTCGCCAACCATTTCGGTTTCGGCGGCAGCAACACAGCTATGGTATGGCAATGGCAATCATAAACCCCGACATCCGCATCACCGCAGCCGCGCGTTTCGATACCGAAGCCGCCGTCGGCAACAAAATCCTCAAACAAACCTTGCAGCAGCAAAGCGGCACGGACGCCCGCCGCCTCAGCCGCCTGAGCCTGATTGCCGCACTCGGCGCAGGCTTGTTGCGCGGACAAGGCGAAATCCGTCCCGATTGCGCCGTCTTCCTCGGCACGCCGTTTTCCTCGCCGTCCGTGTTTGAAAAAATGGCGGACAACGTGCTCAACCACCACGCCGCCATGCCTTTCGACTTCATCGCCAACCTGCACAATGCCCCCGTTTTTCATGCCGCGCAAACCCTAGGCACGCACGGCGCAACGTTGGCGGTTGCCACCGAACGCCATTTGGAAACCCGTTTCCACCCCCTGCTGCTCGCCGCACAATCCTTGCAAAGCGGCGGACAGGCGGCAGTCGGCTGGGCATACGAACACCAAGCCTCCCACGCCGATACGCGCGAAGGCAGCATTTGGATTTTGCTCGAACACGGCGCAGAACACGGCATTCCCGTTACCTTGGGTGGACAAACTAAAGAAGCTGAAAGGCCGTCCCGTCAGGAGGCTGCGCACTCTGAAACGCAAAGATATTATTGGCAGGATGTTGCTGATTGGGCGGAAGCGCTGGGAAGGCGCGACAATTCGGCGGCAGCCGGAACATGGACGTTGGAAACGCGCAAAGCGGAGCATGAAAAAGATAGGATAACGGTTAAAAAATCGGCGATATAGCGGATAGAAATAAATATGCCTCGCCGTATTACCCGCGCGGGCATAACGGAAAACCTGTTTTCCATTTGTTGCACTGTTCGGTCGGGCGGGCCGCAAAAGCAAGCGTCCGTCCTGCATTTGCGAAAAGGCCGTCTGAAAATTTCAGACGGCCTTCATCAATTCCCAATCCGTTACGCTTCGACCGGTTTGCCGCGCAGGGAGAAGGTGTAGGCTTCGGTGATTTCCAAATCGATCATTTGGTTGATCATATCGGGCGTGCCGGTGAAGTTGACCACGCGGTTGTTGGCGGTACGGGCTTGGAGCTGGTCGGGGTCTTTTTTGGAGATGCCTTCGACCAGACAGCGTTGTACCGTGCCGATCATGGTTTGGTTGATGCGGGCGGTTTCGGCTTCGATGACTTCGTTCAGGGCTTCAAGGCGGCGCACTTTTTCGGCGTGCGGGGTGTCGTCCGGCAGGTTGGCGGCGGGTGTGCCGGGGCGCGGGCTGTAAATGAAGACGAAGCTCAAATCGAAGGCGATGTCTTTCACCAGCTTCAGGGTTTGCTCGAACTCGCGCTCGGTTTCGCCGGGGAAGCCGACGATGAAGTCGCTGCTCAGGCACAAGTCGGGGCGGATGGCGCGCAGTTTGCGGATGATGGATTTGTATTCCAAGGCGGTGTAGCCGCGTTTCATCGCGCTCAATACGCGGTCGGAGCCGCTTTGAATCGGCAGGTGCAGGTGTGACACCAGCTTGGGCAGGTCGCGGTAGCACTCGATAATCGAGTCGGTAAACTCGCGCGGGTGGCTGGTGGTGAAGCGCATACGCTCGATGCCGGGGATTTCGTGGACGATGCGCAGCAGGGTGGCGAAGTCGCAGATTTCGCCGTCTTCCATTTCGCCGCGATAGGCGTTGACGTTTTGTCCTAAGAGGTTGATTTCTTTAACGCCTTGCTGGGCAAGGTTGGCGATTTCGGTCAAAACGTCGTTCAGCGGGCGGGAGAACTCTTCGCCGCGGGTGTAGGGGACGACGCAGAACGAGCAGTATTTGGAACAGCCTTCCATGATGGACACGAATGCTGCGCCGCCTTCGACGCGGGCGGGCGGCAGGTGGTCGAATTTTTCGATTTCGGGGAAGGAAATATCGACTTGCGACAGGCCGCTGGTTTCTTTATCCACAATCATTTTGGGCAGGCGGTGCAGCGTTTGCGGGCCGAAGACGACGTCCACATAAGGCGCGCGTTTGATGATGTTTTCGCCTTCTTGGGAGGCGACGCAGCCGGCAACGCCGATGATGAGGTCGGGATTTTTTTCTTTGAGCGGGCGAACGCGGCCTAAGTCGGAGAACACTTTTTCCTGCGCTTTTTCGCGCACGGAGCAGGTGTTGAAGAGGATGATGTCGGCTTCGTCGGCTTCGGTCACTTGTTCGATGCCGCCGTTTTCTTCGGCGAGTACGGCGAGCATTTTTTCGCTGTCGTATTCGTTCATTTGGCAGCCGAAGGTGCGGATAAATACTTTTTTCATGATGTTTTGTTACTGTCTGCAATGGTTTTACGCCCCTGCGGGGGCAAAAAAGCAAGGCCGGACGCCTTGCGCTTTTCGGTTTTCAGACGGCCTGCGGGCAGATGGCCGGGCCGTCTGAAAACAAACCGCCGATACGGAACGCTATATTTATTTTGCCTGCGCCGCAGCGGCTTTTTCTTTGAACGCGGCCACTTCGTCGTCGTTCAGCAGCCAGAGTTCGCGGATGACGCCCGCAGCATCGCGCTTCACGGCCACGGGTTTGCCCGACTGCACGGTCAGCCTGCCCAACACGAGGAAGCGGTCGTTTTCGTCCCTCAGGCGGACGCCGCGCGCAAGCTGGAATGTGGCGGCGTTGCCGTCTATCCAGCCCAGCGTCAGTACCTTCATCCATGAAAAACCGCCGCTGCTCAATTCTACATAAGGCAGGTCGATTCGTTTTAAAACGGCAACATCCATATCGTCCGGCAGGGTGCGCGCCCAAGTCAGCGACGACAGGAGCAATATCGAAACAGCAATGAATCCGCGTAACATGTTTATCTTTCTTAATACTTAATAATCGGTACAGGGGCGGGATTATAACACAGCGGGGCAAAACATGCCCATAGTGGTTGTTTTTACAGAACAATTTTTACGGCGTGCGCAAACGGGCCGGCGCAGTGTCAAAGGCCGTCTGAAAAACGCGATAAATGTTAGAATATCCCCGTTTTGAATCCCGTTTTACCGTGCTGGACCCGCGCTTTCAGACGGCCTCGAAAGGAATGATTATGACCGACCGCAACGAAACCCTGTTCAACCGCGCCAAAGCCATCATCCCCGGCGGCGTAAACTCCCCCGTCCGCGCATTCGGCAGCGTCGGCGGCGTACCGCGCTTCATCAAAAAAGCCGAAGGCGCGTATGTTTGGGACGAAAACGGCACGCGCTACACCGATTACGTCGGTTCGTGGGGGCCTGCGATTGTCGGACACGCGCACCCCGAAGTCATCGAAGCCGTGCGCGAAGCCGCGTTGGGCGGCTTGTCGTTCGGAGCGCCCACCGAAGGCGAAATCGTCATCGCCGAAAAAATCGCCGAACTCGTGCCCAGCGTCGAACAACTGCGGCTGGTCAGCTCCGGCACCGAAGCCACCATGTCGGCCATCCGCCTCGCGCGCGGCTTTACCGGCCGCGACAAAATCATCAAGTTCGAAGGCTGTTACCACGGCCATTCCGACAGCCTGCTGGTCAAAGCCGGCAGCGGCCTGCTCACTTTCGGCAACCCTTCTTCCGCCGGCGTGCCGGCCGATTTCACCAAGCACACGCTGGTTCTCGAATACAACAACACCGCCCAACTGGAAGAAACGTTTGAAAAAATCGGCGGCGAAATCGCCTGCGTGATTGTCGAACCGTTCGCGGGCAATATGAATCTGGTCAGGCCGTCTGAAAACTTCGTCCGCGCCCTGCGTTCCCTCACCGAAAAACACGGTGCGGTGTTGATTTACGACGAAGTGATGACCGGCTTCCGCGTCGCGCTCGGCGGCGCGCAGTCACTGCACGGCATCACGCCCGACCTGACCACGATGGGCAAAGTCATCGGCGGCGGTATGCCGCTGGCAGCGTTCGGCGGGCGCAAAGACATCATGGCCTGCATCTCCCCGCTGGGCGGCGTGTATCAGGCGGGCACTTTGTCGGGCAACCCCGTGGCCGTGGCGGCCGGACTGAAAACACTGGAAATCATCCGGCGCGAAGGCTTCTATGAAAACCTGACCGCGCGCACCGGACAGTTGGTTAAAGGTTTTCAGACGGCCGCCGCCAAGGCGGGCGTGGCGTTTACCGCCGACAGCGTGGGCGGCATGTTCGGCCTGTATTTCGCCGACCATGTGCCGCAAAACTACGGCGACATGGCGCGTTCGAATACCGACGGTTTCAAACATTTCTTCCACGGCATGTTGGAACGCGGCGTCGCCTTCGGCCCGTCGGCCTACGAAGCGGGCTTCGTCTCCGCCGCGCACACGTCCGAGCTGATAGACGAAACCGTGGCGGCGGCGGAAGCGGTGTTCGCCGGAATGGCTGGATAACAGGCATCCGTTTGTAACAGAGGCCGTCTGAAAGAATTTTCAGACGGCCTCTTGCCATTTCTGCGCCCCGCTACAACCTCGTTACGCTCAACACGCCTTTGACATCGCCGAGGCTGGTAAGGACGCGCGGGAGGTCGTTGACTTGTTTGACTTCGAGCGTGAACCTCATGCTGGCTTCCAAGTCGCGGGACTGGGTTTGCACGGCGGTAACGTTGAGTTTGTGGCGGGCGAGCGCGTCGGATACGTCGCGCAAAAGTCCTGAGCGGTCTTGGGCGCGGATTTCGACATCGACGGCGAACACTTGCCCTTCCTGCAACGCCGCCCAGCTTGCGTCCAACACTTTTTCAGGCGCTTGTTCGGCGAGATGTTGGAAAGAGGAGCAGGTTTTGCGGTGGACGGAAATACCGCGTTCGCGGGTAACGAAGCCGACAATATCGTCGGGCGGCGCGGGTTTGCAGCATTTGGCAAGCGTGGTCATCAAGCCGTCTTCGCCATCGATGAGCACACCTGTTTTGCCGCCTTTTTTGATTTTAGACTGTTTGACGATGGTGGTTTCGCTGACGGGCACGGGTGGCGGCTCATTCAGCGTGCCGCAGGCTTTCTGGATGGCGCGGTTGGAAATTTCGCCTTGTCCGACGGCGGTGTAGAGGTCGTCGAGTTTTTTGTAGCCGAGGTTTTCGGCAAGCTCTTGCAGGTTGGGTTTGGGCGTGAGTTTGGCAAGCTGCTTGTCGAGTTGGACGCGGCCTTCTTCGCGCACGGTGTCGGCGTTTTGCTGGCGGATGTAGGCGCGGATTTTGCTGATTGCCTTGCTGGATTTGACCCAGCCTTCGTAGAGCCAGTTGACGGAAGGATGCCCTTCTTTGGCGGTAATGATTTCGACGCGCTGTCCGTTTTCGAGCGGGGTGGACAGCGGCACGATTTGCCCTTCGACTTTCGCGCCGCGGCAGCGGTCGCCGATGCTGCTGTGCAGGGCGTAGGCGAAGTCGATGGGGGTTGCACCCGTAGGCAGGGAGAGGACTTTGCCGTGCGGGGTCAGGACGTAAATCGTGTCGTTGAAAAGCTCGGTTTTGAAGGCGGCGGCGAGGTCTTCCTTGCCGCTTTCCGCCATGTTTTCGCGCCAGTCCAAGAGTTGGCGCAACCAGGCAATTTTTTGTTCGTAGGCGGAATCGCCTTTGCCGCCCTCTTTGTAACGCCAGTGGGCGGCGACACCGAATTCGTTGAATTGGTGCATATCGAAGGTGCGGATTTGCACTTCCACGCCTTTGTCTTCGGGGCCGACGATGACGGTGTGCAAGCTTTTATAGCCGTTGCCTTTGGGGTTGGCGATGTAGTCGTCGAACTCGCCGGGAATGGGCTGCCAGAGGCTGTGAACGATACCCAGCGTGGTGTAACACTCGGGGACGGTATCGACCAGAATCCGCACGGCGCGGATGTCGAACAGCCCGTCGAAGCTGAGTTTTTTCTTCACCATTTTTTTGTAAATGGAGTAGATGTGTTTCGGGCGGCCGGCGACTTCAAAGTGGACGTTGTATTTTTTGAGTTCGCCGCGCAGGATGTTAAGGAAGTTTTCGATGTATTCGAGGCGTTCGGTGCGTTTTTCGTCCAAAAGCAGCGCGATTTCACGGTATTTTTCGGGTTCTTGATGGCGGAAGCCGAGGTCTTCGAGCTGCCATTTGAGCTGCCACACGCCCAGACGGTTTGCGAGCGGAGCGAAGATGTCGAGGGTTTCTTTGGCAACGGCGCGTTTTTCGGGGCTGTCGGGAACCTCGCTGAGAAACTGCATGGTGCGGGTGCGCATGGCAAGTTTGATCAACACGACGCGGATGTCGGTTACCATCGCCAGCAGCATTTTACGCATGGTTTCGGCTTGCTGGGCGCGCTCTTCGGGCGTGGCAAGGCTGTCCACACGGGCGAAGTGGGTGAGCTTCTGCACTTCGTCCACACCTTTGACCAGCTCGCAGATGGTCGCGTTGCACTGCTCGGTAACGACCTGCTGCCAGTCGGGACAATAACCCGAAATAGCGGCAAGGAGGGTGGCGGCGACGGCATCCGGCAGCAAATCCATGTCGTTGACCATCTGCGCCGCCCCCATCAGATTGCTCAACAACGGCTCTCCGCTGTCGGTCTTCGCTTCGGCGGGATAATGCCGCTGTGCCAGTTTCAAGGCCGTCTGAAGCAGCCGCACATCTTTGTCGGGCAAGCCTGCGAGATAACCGTCGAACCAGCCGCGGTAATTTTCAAGGTCGGGCGCGATACTGCTCGGAGTGTGGAGGATGCCGTTCATGGTGCTTCCTAGATAGGTGTCGGAACAAACCGGCCGCAAGACGGCGGCCTTGAGAGAGGATTATTGACTGTTTGTCGGTCGTCTATATTGTATCAAAAACGGGTAGGATTAATAATATCTATTGAGCCTATATTAAATAGGCCTAATACCGTCGAGCCGTCCGCAGCCCTTGTTTCAGACGGCCTGAAATGCTATGTTAGCCCTATCCGCCACCCATTCGGAGCATGAACATGACGCTTTATATATACGACCATTGTCCGTTCTGCGTCCGCGCCCGCATGATTTTCGGCCTGCGCGGCGTAGAAGTGGAAAACATCATCCTTGCCAATGACGACGAAGACACCCCCATCGGCATGATTGGTGCCAAACAAGTCCCGATTCTGGAAAAAGACGACGGCACGTTTATGGGCGAAAGCCTCGACATCGTGCACTATATCGACGAAACGGCAGGCAAAGGCCGTCTGAAAACCGAAGTCCGCCCCGAATTGCAGGCGTGGCTCGACAAAGTCGGCGAATACAACAACCACCTTGCCCAGCCGCGCCTGGTCAAAATCGGCCTGCCTGAGTTCGCCACCGAATCAGCGATACAATACTTCATTGATAAAAAAGAAAAAAACATCGGCAACTTCGAAACCAACCTAAACGAAACCGCACAATATCTGGAACGGCTCAACCGAGACCTTGCCCAACTGGAAACCCTCACCGCTTCCGGTTCGGACGGCATCGGCGGCGAAATCGGCATGGAAGACATCCTGACCTTTCCGATTCTGCGCAACCTCACTGTCGTCCGAGGCGTACAGTGGCCGGCGAAAATCGCAGACTACTTAGCGCAGATGAGCGCGCAAAGCGGCGTACCGCTCTATTTCGACCGCGCCTTGTGAAAACCCGCTTCCATAAGCGCCAAAGGCCGTCTGAAAAGTTTTCAGACGGCCTTTGTTTATTTTTTCTTCATTCTAATTAAACTGTTAGCTATCATCACGCTCAGGCCCAGCCAAATCAGGCCGTAGCCGGCGAGGGCGCTGTTTTCGAGCGGTTCGTCCAGCCAGAGTACCGCGATGACGAACAGTAAAATAGGTTCGAGATAACTCAGCATGCCGAATACGGCCATCAGCAGCATGTTGTTGGCCTGAAGGTTCAGATACATCGCCAGCGCGCTGTTGATGCCGATCAGAACGATGAATGCAATCAAACTCGGTTGGGCGGCTATCATGCCCGGGCTGTCGGAAAAGAAAACGATATACACCAGCATACAGGGGGTGATGATAATCAAGTCGACGAGCAGGCCGATAAGGGACGGCACGCCCAGTTTGCGGCGCAGCAGGTAATACAGCGGATAGGTGCCGAACACCCACACCGTCGCCCATGAAAATGCGCCGTTGCGCCACAGTTGGCAGGCGACGCCGGCGCAGGCCAGTGTTACGGCAAGGCGTTGCGGGCCGCCCAGCCGTTCTTTGAACCAAACCCTGCCTACCAACATCATGGCCAGCGGAAACAGGAAATAACCCATGGCGACGTTGATGCCCTCGCCGTTGACGGGCGACCAGACAAACAGCCAAAGCTGGCTGGCGAGTATCGGCGTAGGCAGGATGACGAGCAGCCAGCGTTTCCAGTCTTTGCCGATGCCGGCGGCGAAATTCAGCGCGCCCTGCCAACTGTGTGTCAGGCTTGCCAGGGTGAACAGGGCAAACAGCATTCCGACCATGCGCCATGCGAATACGTCGGTACCGTTCATCGGCTTCATCCAGCTGCTATACAGAAACAGCATGGCAAACAGTACGTTGGACGCAACGGCGGCGAGTACGCCTTTGGCGGTCTGCGGCATTGTTTCAGACGGCATCGTTTTCTCCGGACGTGTTTTAATTAGTATGCCGTGTAATTTTTATGCGCCGTAATTCGGTTGTAAGAGTGCGCACGGCTGGCGTTCGCGGCGGCTGCGGCGGTTGCGTCCGGCGATTTTTCCGCAGGCCGCGCCCGGATCGGTTTTATCGGCATGGGTTTTGTCGCTGCGTTCGCCTGCCTTGCGCGCGTTATCGCGCCGACGTTCGCGGCGGCTTTCAGACGGCCTGCTTTCTTCGGAAGACGCGGTATCCGCTCCGCCCCACCACTGCGGCTCGAAGCCTTCGATGCGTTCGACTGCCAAGTCATTGCCGGTCAGCTCTTTGATGGCTTCAAACATTTTTTGCTCGGTTTTGTCCATCAAGGAAATGGCAACGCCGTCCGCGCCTGCCCTGCCGGTGCGTCCGATGCGGTGGACGTAGTCTTCGGGCTGGGTCGGTAGCTCGTAGTTGATGACGAAGGGTAGCTCGGCGATGTCCAGACCGCGTGCGGCGACGTCGGTGGCGACGAGGACGCGCAGGCTGCCTTCTTTGAAGGCGTTGAGGGTTTCGAGGCGGCTTTGCTGGGACTTGTCGCCGTGGATGGATTGGGCGGCGAGGTTGCGGCGCACGAGGTCGCGGGTCACTTGGTCGACGCTTTGTTTGGTTTTGCAGAACACGATGACTTGGTTCATCTGCAAATCGACAATCAGCCGCTCTAAGAGGTTGCGTTTTTTGAGCGCGTCAACGGCGATGATGTGCTGCTCGACATTGGCGCTGGTGGTGTTTTGCGCGGCGACTTCGACAATTTCGGGCGCGTTCATGAAGTCTTTGGCGAGTTTGCGGATGGGCGGGGCAAAGGTTGCGGAAAAGAGCAGGGTTTGGCGTGGCTTGGGCAGCATCTGCATGATTTTGCGGATGTCGTCGATGAAACCCATGTCCAGCATGCGGTCGGCTTCGTCGAGAACGACGATTTCGACTTTGTTTAAATTGATGTTTTTCTGTTTGACGTGGTCAAGCAGCCTGCCGACTGTGGCGACGACGATTTCGCAGCCGGCGCGCAGGTCGGCGATTTGTTTGTCCATGTTGACGCCGCCGAAAAGGACGGTGTGGCGCAGCGGCAGGTTTTTGATATAGCCCTGCACGTTTTGGTCGATTTGGTCGGCGAGTTCGCGTGTCGGGGTCAACACGAGCATACGCACGGGGTGCATCGCGGGTGAGGTGCTGGCGGTGGCGTAGCGTTTGAGGCGTTCCAGACTGGGCAGCATAAAGGCGGCGGTTTTGCCTGTGCCGGTTTGGGCGGCGGCGAGCAGGTCATGGCCGGCGAGTGCTTTGGGAATGGCGGCGGCTTGGATGGGGGTCGGAGTTTCGTAACCTTGCTCGGTCAGCGCGGAAACGATTTCGCTGCCCAAGCCGAGGGATGCAAATGGATTCATATCGGTCGTCTCTCTGTTCAGACGGCCTTTTGCGGTATGCAGGCCGTCTGAAAAATAGTGTGTCGGATGCAAACAGACGGTTTGCTTCGAACTTCGGATTATGCCACAAAACATACCGCTTTATCAGGCCGCAGGGATGCGCCGACCGAAGGGCTGATACATATCAGGCCGTCTGAAACCTTGTTTTCAGACGGCCTAGAAGACAGGATGAAGGTCAAAATGCGGATTTACTTCTCACCAATCCTGCACCCGCTTCAAGTCGTTCTGCGCCAGCGTGTCGGCGTGTTCGTTGCGGCTTTTGTATTCCCTGTTTTGCAAGATGCTGTTGGCGACGTAGTTCAGATGTATTTTTGCAGCTTCGGCGGCATCGGCAGGGCGGCGTTCCAAGATGGCTTCGTAGATGGCGCGGTGCTGGGCAATCAGCTTCGGGCGCGGGTCTTCGGTTTGGTTGAAGTAGATGATGCTGCTGCGCGTCTGGCGGTAGAGCATTTTGAGCAGGCCGCCGGAGAGGTGGCTGAAGAGGATGTTGTGCGCAGCGTCGGCGATGGTTTGGTGAAAACTCACGTCGGCTTCGGTTTGGTGTTCCAGATGGCCGCTTTCGCAGGCGGATTCGAATTTTTGCCGCCAAAAATCAATCCGCTTCAAATCGGCATCGGTGCGCCGTTCGGCAGCCAGCGATGCCATGCAGCCTTCGATGTGGCAGCTGAAATCGAAAACGTCGGTTTCCCAGTTGGAATGTTTACCGAGCAATTCCTGCCAGCTTTGGAGGAAATCCTGCTGCGGTTTGACGGAAACGTAATAGCCGTCGCCCTGACGCGCTTCCAAAACCTGCCGCGCAATCAGGATGTTCAACGCAACCCTGACCGACGGGCGCGATACGCCGAACTCTTCCGCCAGCGTACGCTCAGGCGGGATTTTGCCGCCTTCTTCGTAAATACCCGCCGCGATGCGTTCTTCCAAAACCGACAATACTTGGTCGCTGACTTTTTGCGGCCGAACCAGTTTCGCCATCTTTATCCCTCTTTTTTGTTTGATTCAGGGCGGACCAGCCATTCGATAACGACGGCATTCTGCCCCATACAACAGCTGCGTTTAAAATGCCTTTAAATAAAGCGTTCACCGGCTTTTGAAACGGCTCTAAAAAATGGACGCTCCGTTTCCCGCCCGTGCGGAAATGACGGGGATTTTGGATATTTCCCATCCCAATCCATATAAAAGGCCGTCTGAAAACCAGACATCAGTGAAACAGGGTTTCGTCCAAGATTTTCAGACGGCCTCCATTCAAGCCGCAAAGCCGCGTTTTGAAATTGGACTGACCAATGCGGCGTATTCTAATAACAGCCCATACCCTCGTCAACATCCCGCCCCATGCTTTTCAAGCGCATCAAACCACACGGGGCTATATTGTACATCTTTAATAACAATCTGTTTTATTTGATTTTAAACAGACACCTTCATCAAGCCGGATAAGGCCGTCTGAAAAATAATTTTCCGGCATATCAAAGTTTTGCGAACCTGCGCGATTCCGGTATTGGTTTAACCAACTATTCGGATGTATCAGAAAACATTGGGAGACTCTTCAGCCACAGGAACTTAGATTCAAAACCACGGCGCAGTTTTCTGCCTCTTTATCGACATACTGCCGCTGCCTCGGGCTTACGTTTTGCCGCGAACGCCGGTTCTCCCCCAGCAAATAACATTCGGGCAAACATTCCGCTTTAACAGCACAAACTTTTGAGTTCGGACTGTTTTTGTTTTTGTCATTAACACTCTGCCTATTCCCTTAGCGTAAACTTACATCATGATTTGAAACTAAATCCGCCGAATCCAATCTCTAACACAGGACCGCCCAATGATGTCCGAATGCGTTTGCCGCATCGGCGGATCACGGCTTCTGACGACCATAAACAGACTAAGGATTATACAAATGAAAAAATTATTGATTTCGACAATCGCAGCTGGTTTGATGTTAAGCGCATGTGCCAGCAACAAGTCTGCGGAAGAAAACCAAGCTCCGCAGCAGATGAGCGTTGAAGAAGCGAAACAGCAATGCCAACAGGCCGGCGGAGCCGGTCAGGACAGCGCCACTTTTGACGCATGTATGAAAGGCAAAGGTTTCGAACGCGTATCCGTTCCCGCACAAGCTGCTCCCGCTCCGACTCAGGAAGCGGCTCCGGCTACCGCTCCGGCTGTTCCGGCTAAAAAATAAGGCCGTCTTTGTTTACTCCCTAACAAGCAAGTCGTTTAAAAGCGGCAAAAGGCCGTCTGAAAATTTCAGACGGCCTTTTGTTTTGGCGTCAGCATGGCATGAGAGGTTGACTGTGCCGCCATGACGAACCGGCTGACGTCCGGCCTCTTCCATACGGAATCTTCCCGAAAAGCGGAAAAAGAGGCCGTCTGAAAACGGAAATCCTGTTTTCAGACGGCCTCTTATGCTCGAACGCAACGCTTATTTCGACGAGCCTTCGGTTTCACCGGTCATACGTTTCAAACCGCCGCCGAGCGCTTTATACAAATCGGCAAGGTTTTCCAAACGGGTCAACTGGTTAGACAACAGGGCCGTATCGGCGCCATAACTGCTGCGTTCGGCATCCAGCAAATCCAGCGCACTGGAAACGCCGTGTTTGTAGCGCAGGCGGACCAAACGCAGCGCATCGGCGTAAGCCTTGCTCTGCCGGCGGTTGGCGGCATAGGTTTTGTCCAACTGTTCGCGGGCGACAAGTGCGTCGGAAACATCGCGGAAGGCCGACTGCACGGCCGCCTCATAATTCACAATCTGAACCTGCTGCTGGATTTTGGCGTAATCCAAATTGGCTTTGTTGCTGCCCCAGTTGAAAATCGGCAGGTTGATGGTCGGCGCAAACGCCCATGTGCGGTTGCCGCCTTTAAACAGGCCGCTCAATTCGGTCGAACCCGTGCCTATGGTGCTGGTCAGGCTGATGCTGGGGAAAAACGCCGCGCGCGCCGCGCCGATATTGGCATTGGCTTTTTTCAAATCAAACTCGGCGGCACGGATGTCGGGCCGGTTCAGCAATACTTCCGAAGACAGGCCGGCCGGCAGCTTGGTGATTTTAAACTGCTTGTCCAGCGGCAGCGGTGCAGGCAGGTCTTCGGGAATCGGGCCGTTTATCAACACGGCCAGCGCATTGCGCGCCTGTTCCCTGTTTTTAACGGCGTTTTCATAATCTGCTTTGGCCGATTCTATCAGTGCCTGCTGCTGGCTCAGATCGACGGCGGAAATAACACCCGCCTTGTGTTTCAACTGCGTCAGTTTGAAAGTCCGCTCGCGCGATTTCAACACGTTTTGCGCCAGCTTCATCGAATCTTGGGCGTAAAGTTCGTTGAAATAGGCTTTAGCCACCGAAGCAATCAGGCTCAAATGGGCCGAATCGCGCGCGGCAAGACTGCTGAAATAAGTTTGCAGCGCGGCTTGGGTATTGCTGCGCACTTTACCGAACAGGTCCAATTCGTATGACGTTACGCCCAGTCCGACGTTATAGGCCGAAGAAACATAAGAATTGCCGGTCGAACTCAAATCCTTCGCCGTGCGGCCGCGCGAACCGCTACCGGTGGCATTGATGCCCGGCAGCAGGTCGGCGCGGCTAATCATATACTGCTTGCGCAGCCCTTCGGCATTCAGTGCGGCGGTACGCAAATCGGTATTGCGCTCCAACGCAATATCAATCAAACGATATAGGCGCGGGTCGGCGAAATAGTCCTGCCACCCCAAGGAAGCCGCTTGGATGCCTGTTCCGGCCTGCGTATCGTATTTGAATGTTTCGGGCACGTTCACTGCGGGCTGTTCGTATTTCGGAATCATGGTACAGGCCGACAGGGCGACAGCGGCAGCCAGAACGCTCAAAACAGGCTTGAATGTGATATTTTTCATGTCTAATCCTCGTTATAGATGCCGTCTGAAAATTTCAGACGGCATCTGTTCGCTCAGTGTTTCTTATCCGAATCTTCTTCGTCTTCAAACGGAATGTCTTCAATCATCGTCGCGCCGCTTTCGGCCGCATGTTTGGCGGCCATTTCGTGCTCGTGCGCAGTTTCCTTGAAGAATTTACGCACGATGACATAAAAGAGCGGCACAAGGAACACGGACAAAATCGTACCGATCAACATACCCCAGAACACAGTCGTACCGATGGCACGCTGGCTGGCGGAGCTGGCCCCGCTGGCGATATACAGCGGCACCACACCCAAGATGAAGGCAAACGAAGTCATGATAATCGGGCGGAAACGCAGGTGTGCCGCAGCCAATGCGGCCTGCAAGGCACTCTTGCCCTGAGCCTGCAAGTCTTTGGCAAATTCGATAATCAAAATCGCGTTTTTCGCACTCAGACCCATTACGGTGATGAAGCCGACTTGGAAATAGATGTCGTTGGTAAACGAAGGCACTTTACCGAGCAGCCCTTCAAACAGGTTGCGTCCGGTCACACCCAAAGCGGCACCAATCAAACCCAACGGAATCACTAAAATTACCGCCAGCGGAATCGACCAGCTTTCGTACAATGCGGCAAGCACCAAGAATACGGCGGCGATCGACAAGGCATACAGAATCAGTGTTTGCGAACCGCCTTTGGCTTCTTCGCGCGACTGGCCGCCCCATTCGAGACTGTAACCGCTGCCCATTTCGTCAACCATTTTCTGTACCGCCGCCATTGCCTGACCGGTAGATACACCAGTGGCGGGTGAAGCAGAAAGGCTCATTGCAGGATAACCGTTGAAGCGTACGCTTTGCTCCATGCCGTTTTCCCAAGAAACGGTGGCGATGGTGGAAAGCGGCACGGCGACGCCGGAACTGTTGGGCACGGTCAGGTTCAGGATGTCGGCGGGCTGCATACGGGAGTTTGCATCAGCCTGAACCATTACGCGTTGCAGACGGCCTTGGTTCGGGAAGTCGTTGACATAAGAAGAACCCAGCGAAGTCGCCAACGCAGTACGGATGTCGGAGAACGAAATACCCTGAGCGGCGGCGGCGGCACGGTTGATGTCGATTTTCAACTGCGGCGCATCTTCCAGACCGCTGGCACGGACGGTGCTCGGGTCAAACAGGCCGCTGGCGCGCATTTTCTGAATCAACTCGTTGCGTTTGGCCAGCAATGCGGCATGACCGGTATTGTTGCGGTCTTGCAGGTTGATGGTCAGACCGGAACCGTTGCCCAGCTCCATAATCGGAGGAGGCGTTACGGCAATACCGAAGCCGTCTTTAAGCGTACCCATCATCATGCCGGTCAGTTTGCCTGCAACCGATTCCGCATCGCTGCCCGGAGTTTTACGCTCGTTCCAGTCTTTGAGCATGGCAAAACCCATCGCCATGTTCTGACCGCTGCCCGAAAAGCTGAAGCCGGAAACGGTAATGATGTTTTCAATTTCAGGAATGCTTTTTGCCAACTGCGTTACTTGCGACAGCGTCGCATCGGTACGCTCTTTGGTCGCGCCCGCAGGCAGTTGCACGCTGACCATGATGAAGCCTTGGTCTTCGGTCGGAAGGAAGGCAGTCGGCAGGCGCATAAACAGGAATACGCCCACAACCGCCAAGCCGATATAGACAATCATCATGCGGAAAGTCTTACGCAGCACTTTGGCAACCCAGCCTTCGTAGCCGTGCGTCCAAGCGGTGAATTTTTTGTTGAACCAGCCGAAGAAACCTTTTTTCTCTTCGTGATGCCCTTTCGGAATCGGCTTGAGCATGGTGGCGCACAATGCTGGTGTCAGCGTCAGGGCAAGGAAGGCGGAGAATGCGATTGATGCCGCCATGGTCAGAGCGAACTGTTTGTAAATATTGCCGGTCGCGCCGCTGAACATCGCCAGAGGCACGAACACGGAAATCAGAACGGCGGTAATACCGATAACCGCGCCGGAAATCTGACCCATCGCCTTTTTGGTGGCTTCCTTAGGCGGCAAACCTTCCGTCGCCATAATGCGCTCGACGTTTTCGACGACCACAATCGCATCGTCGACCACGATACCGATGACCAATACCATTGCAAACATGGTCAGTACGTTAATCGACATGCCCATATAGGAGATGAAGGCAAAACCGCCCAACAGCGAAATCGGCACGACAATGGTCGGGATCAGCGTATAGCGGATATTTTGCAGGAAGAGGAACATCACCAAAAATACCAATGCGATGGCTTCCAAAAGCGTATGAATCACTTTTTGAATCGAAAGATCAACGAATTTGGAGGTATTGTAAGGGTTTTTCCAGCTCATGCCCTGCGGGAAGTATTTTTTCAAGGTCGCCATCTTTTCCTGCACGGCGGTAGCAGTTGCCAAAGCGTTACCGCTGTTGGACAGCATAACCGCCATACCGGTGGTGTTCACGCCGTTCAGACGGATTGAGGCGGAATAGTCTTCCATACCTAGGCTGACTTTCGCCACATCTTTCAGATAGACATTTGAGCCATCGGTATTGGATACCAAAATGATGTTGCCGAACTCTTCGGCCGTACTCAACTGACCTTGCGCCGTAACGGTCGCCGAAATGGTCTGGCCTTGCACGGCAGGCAGCGAACCGATGGAACCTGCGGAAATCTGAACGTTCTGAGCGGACAGCGCATTGGTTACCGTTGCAAACGACAAGTTGTAGTTTTGCAGTTTTTTCGGGTCAACCCAGATACGCATGGCGCGTTGCGCACCGAACAACTGAACCTTGCCCACCCCGTCGATACGTTGCAGTTCGGGAACAATATTGCGCTGCGCGTAGTCGTTCATCTCCTCGGTGGACTGTACGTCTGATGAAAGCATCACAATCATCAGGAAGTTTTCACGCGCCTTGGATACGGTAACGCCGTATTGCTGCACGGTGGCAGGCAGGTTGTTCAACACTTCGGAGAGTTTGTTCTGCACGTCCACCTGCGCCAAATCTTCGTCGGTTTCAGGCGTAAATGTGATGCTGACGCTGCCGCTGCCGCTGGAATCGGCGGAAGTGGTCATATAGTCCAAGCCATCTACGCCATACATGTTGCGTTCGATAACGGCAAGCACGCTGTCTTCCATCACTTGCGCGGACGCGCCAGGATAAGTGGCGGTCAGCGTAATGGTCGGTGCGGCAACGGACGGATATTGGGAAACCGGCAAACTTCTGATGCCGATAATACCCGCCGCGATGATGAAAATCGCAATCACCCATGCGAAGATGGGACGGTCGATAAAAAACTTAGCCATTGATGCCTTCCTTATTTAGCCGCAGATGCCGGTTTGGCTTCAGAGGCCGTCTGAACGGCCGGTTTGGCGGAAGAAGCGGTTGCCTGAGGAGCGGAAGCGGCGGATTTGCTTTCAGGCGGCGTCCATTCTTTCGGCGTTACTTTCTTCGCACCCGACATGGCGGCGATACTGGTTCCTTCCACGACGACTTTGTCGCCGTCGTTCAGACCTGCGGTGATAATCCAGTTGGTTCCCTGCTGCCGGGCAACTGTTACCTCGCGCGGCTCCATTTCGCCTTTGGCGTTCACAATGAGGACCGTATCTTTCGCGCCTCGGGTAACGGCCTGCTGCGGAACGACGAACGAGTCGGCAATATCGGCCTGCGGCAGACGCACGCGGACATACAGACCCGGCAGCAATACATTGTCTTTATTCGGCACTTCCGCACGCAGCGTTACTTGTCCCGTGGTTTCGTTCACGGTCGGGTCGGCAAACAACAGGCGGCCCTTATGTGGATATTCCGTACCGTTTTCCAGCAAAATGCTCACTTCCACCGCACCGTTTACCGCCTGCATTTTACCGTCGGCAATATCCTGCTTCAGACGCATCACGTCGGTAGCGGACTGGGTAAGGTTGACATACATCGGATTGGTTTGCTGGATGGTCGCCAGTACGGTACTGTCGTTCGCGCCGACCAGCGAGCCTTCGGAAACTTTGGATTGTCCGATATAGCCCGAAATCGGCGCGGTAATGCGCGAGTAACCGACGTTGATTTGCGCAGATTTAATCGCAGCTTTGGCCGATTTTACCGACGCTTCGCCGGAACGCTTGGATGCCACGGCGGCATCGTAATCCTGTTTGCTGATGGCATCGGCGGCCACCAACGGTTTGTAGCGCGTCAAATCCGCATTGGCTTTCGCCAGAGAAGCTTCCGCCGTCGCCAGCTGCGCGCGCGCGCTTTCCAGCGAAGCGACGTAAGTCGCGTCATCAAGTTGGTAAAGCGGCTGCCCGGCCTTCACATAACTGCCTTCTTGAAACAAGCGTTTCTTGATAATGCCGCCGACTTGGGCGCGGACACCTGCCGAACGGAACGATTCCAGACGGCCGGGAAGGTCGGTGCTGATGGTAACCTGTTGCGGATGTACCGTAACCACCCTGACTTCGGGCGCAGGGGCCTGTTGGCCTGCCGCCGCACCGCCCTGCTGTCCGGCTTTGTCTTCACTCTTGCCGCAGGCAGACAGAGCCAGCGCCGTTGCCGCAGCGATTGCCGCTACGCGCAGCATCTTGTTAGAGACATGAAGAGTCATTATTTTTTCCTATCTGAAATATGATGATAACGAATATTTGTTATTGAAAACGCGCTGCAAACCTATCGTACGGACCAACCGCCTGCACGGCCGTTTTTCCGAGCAATGCAGGCAAATGAGAATTACGAATGCGTACAACACATTGATACTTCTATTACATTTCAGCGCGGTATTATACATACATTCTTGCATGTTCCCAAGGATTTTTTTATAATTACAGACAGACTTGAAATACTTTTACACGACCGCTTCCGGACTTCAGCCATGAGAAAAACTAAAATCGAAGCATTGAAAACCAAAGAACATTTAATGCTTGCCGCTCTGGACACCTTCTACAAAAAGGTATCGCGCGCACTTCGCTCAACGAAATCGCCCAAGCCGCAGGCGTAACGCGCGGTGCGCTGTATTGGCATTTCAAAAACAAAGAAGACTTGTTCGACGCCCTGTTCCAACGCATCTGCGACGATATCGAAAGCTGTATGCAGCAGGATTTGGAAAGCAATGCGGGAGAATGCTGGCCGAATTTCCGCCTGACCCTGCTGAAATTCTTCCAGCGTTTGGAAAATAACAGTATGCACTACAAATTCCACAACATCCTGTTTTTAAAATGCGAACATACCGAACAAAACGAAGCGGTCATCGCAATGGCCAACAAACACCAGCTGTTGTGGCGTGAAAAAATCACCACCATTCTTTCCGCATCCATCCGCCAGAACGCCCTGCCTGAGGATTTGGACATCGACATGGCCGTCATTTTCCTCAACTCTATGCTCGACGGCCTGATTTGGCGGTGGTTCACTTCGCCGCAGTCTTTCGATTTGGGCACGACGGCCCCCCGCATGGTGGAAATTGCTTTGGACAATCTGCAAAACCACCCGCAACTGCGCAAGCAGGCGAATTAAAGCGTCCGAACATTAAAGAGGCCGTCTGAAAAATCATTTCAGACGGCCTCTCAACATTATATCGGTCCTAATTATATCGGTCCTATACCAATCCTTCTTTTTCCACCCAAGCGGTAATATCGGCCTCCACTTCATCAGGCATGCCCGGATTGCCGATTTTCACGCCGTATTCGTCCGCATCCAATTCTTCCAGAATCTCCAGTTGCGAATCCAGCATTCCGGCCTTCATATAATGCCCTTTGCGCGCCATCATGCGTTGCAGGTTCACCTCCTGCGGCGGCGTCAGGTGCACGAATACCACCTTTCCCTCCGAACCGCGCAGAATATCGCGGTAACTGCGTTTCAGCGCCGAACAGGTTACGATGGAATACGCCACCCCTTCACGCGACCGCTCCGTCATCCAGTCCCGCAACCGGTACAGCCACGGATAACGGTCTTCGTCGGTCAGCGGAATACCCGCGCCCATTTTGTCGCGGTTTTCCTGCGTATGGAACTCGTCGCCTTCGGCATACGGGCAGCCATTCAAAAATCTCTGCAACGCAAGCGCAGCCGTGGTTTTACCGCAGCCGCACACGCCCATCATCACAAAATGCACTGTCATTCCTCCTCTCCTTCCTATATCCAATCAAACCAAAACGAAGGCCAACGCCGACAATGCAAATCCGATGGCTGCAATCAGCGTTTGGTTGACCGTCCACGTTTTCAGCGTCGTCGGCACATCCATATCCAGCAGGCGGCCGACCAGCCAGAAGCCCGAATCGTTGAAATGGCTGCAACCGACCGAACCTGCTGCCGTCGCCAACACCACACATGCAAGCTGCCAGTCGCTGAAACCTGCGGCGGCAACGGCCGGAGCCATCAGCGCGGCGGCGGTCGTCAATGCAACCGTTGCCGAACCTTGCGCCACGCGCAGCGCCAGCGCTACCAAGAAACAGCCCAGCAAAACGGGAATACCCAAATCCGCCATACTGTCGGCCAGTGCCTTGCCGATACCCGATGCACGCAACACGCCGCCGAACATGCCGCCCGCGCCGGTAATCAAAATCACCGAGCAGACCGGACCGAGCGCGCCGTCTATGGTTTTCTCCAGCGCACTGGCTTTATCGCCGCGTTTGCGTCCCAGCACGATCATTGCCGCCAACACCGAAATCAACAACGCTACGGGTGTCGAACCCAACATCTGCAAAATCTGAACCCAACTTTCGCCCGCATCGACCACTTTCTCGCTGATTAAGGTGGCCAGACCGGTATTCAGGAAAATCAACACCATAGGAATCAGCAAGATACCGATAACCGTCGCCGCGGAGGCTGGTTCCTGCGGCTGGTCTGCATCTTGCGCGCCGCCGCTCAGAAAATCGGGAACGGGGACATGAATCGTACGCCCAAGCACTTTGCCGAGCAGATAACCGCTGAAATACCATGCGACGAACGCCACCGGCAGCCCGATAATCAGCACATGGCCGATATTCGCACCGTAAAATTCCGCCGAAGCAATCGGCCCGGGATGCGGCGGCAGGAAGACGTGCATCACCGAAAACGCGCCGATGGACGCCAGCGCATAAGGCAGCACGTCCTGTTTCATACGCCGCGCGGTGGCGAACACAATCGGCAGCATCACCATCAGTCCCGCGTCAAAGAAAATCGGGAAACCGAAAATCAACGAAGCCACCCCCAGCGCAAACGGCGCGCGTTTCTCGCCGAACGCCCGCACCAGCGCATCGGCCAGCGACTGCGCACCGCCAGACGTTTCCACCAGCCGCCCCAGCATCGCGCCCAAACCGACCAGCAAGGCCACACTGCCGAGCGTGCCGCCGAAGTTTTTGACCAGCACGTCGTTGACGATATGGTTCATCGGCAGCCCCGTCGCCACCGCCGTGGCCAAGCTGACCAGAATCAGCGTCAGCAGCGCGTGGATACGGAACTTCACGATCAGGACCAAAATCAGCAGTACCGCGCCCGCGGCAATGCCCAAGAGCGTGCCCGCACTTAAAGTCTGCGTCCAGTTTTCCATTTCGGATACCTCTGAGTAGAAAAAATACAAATAATATGCCGTTCATATCCAAGATAGCACAAACCTGACGCGGCAGCGCCACCGTTTAAACCGTTTTCGGTTAACCGTTTATTTCCAAATTAAAAAAGGACGTCTGAAAAACGGCTTTCAGACGGCCTTCGGAAAGACGGCGGTTATTAAAGCTGAAACATTCGTTCATATGCCGAACGAAGCCTGTAATCGGATTTCATTATCCCGCTTCCGCCGTTTTCAGACGGCCTCGGCAACGATGGCGCACGGAAGGCGCGGCGCGGGCAAAAGTCGGACATCACGCTGCGCTTTCGGGTAGAATACGGGCTTTGTGTTTATCAGGCCGTCTGAAAATATGTCTTCCGCCCCGTCTTCAAAAATCCCCTATTTCCTGTTGTCCGCACTGGCCGTCGCATCCGACCAGTTCAGCAAACTGGCCGTGCTGGAGAGTTTCCGCTTCATGGAGCGGCTGAACATCGTCCCCGGCTTTTTCGACCTGACGCTGGTATACAATACCGGCGCGGCATTCAGTTTTCTGGCCGACCAAGGCGGCTGGCAAAAGTTCTTTTTTCTGGTGCTGGCCGCCGTCATCAGCCTCTACCTTGCCCGCGCCATCTGGCGCGACGACTTCGGGCGCTGGGGCAAAATCGGCGCGGCGATGATTATCGGCGGCGCGGTCGGCAACGTCATCGACCGTTTGCTTTACGGCCATGTGGTTGATTTTTTATTGTTTTACTGGCAGGATTGGTTTTATCCGGCCTTTAACATCGCCGACAGCTTCATCTGCGTAGGCGCGGTACTGCTGGTAGTGGACGGTTTGAAAAACAAAAAACCGTCCGAAAATGGAAATAAAGAAAAACAATAAACGGAATCACACGCAATGTCTGAAAAAACCATTATTCTGGCCAATCCGCGCGGCTTCTGCGCCGGTGTCGACCGGGCCATCAGTATCGTGGAGCGCGCGCTGGAAGAATTCGGCGCGCCGATTTATGTGCGTCATGAAGTGGTGCACAATAAATTCGTGGTGGACAATCTGCGCGAAAAAGGTGCGGTCTTTATCGAAAACCTGTCCGAAGTGCCTGCCGGCGCAACCCTGATTTACTCGGCGCACGGCGTATCCAAAGCCGTACAGGAAGAAGCCAAGGCTCGCGGCTTCCGCGTGTTCGACGCCACCTGCCCGCTGGTAACGAAGGTACACAAGGAAGTGGCGCGGCTGGACGCGCAAGACTGCGAAATCATCATGATAGGCCACAAAGGCCATGTCGAAGTCGAAGGCACGATGGGCCAACTGCCGCCGGGCAAAATGTTTCTGGTCGAAACGGTCGAAGACGTGGCGCGGCTCGAAGTCAGAAATCCCGACAAGCTGGCCTATGTCAGCCAGACCACGCTCTCGGTCGACGAAACCAAAGACATCATCGCCGCACTGAACGCGCGCTTCCCCAACATCCGCAACCCGCATAAAGAAGACATCTGCTATGCCACCACCAATCGTCAGAAAGCCGTCAAAGAGCTGGCGGAAGAATGCGATTTGGTGATTGTGGTCGGTTCGCCCAACTCCTCCAACAGCAACCGCTTGCGCGAAGTCGCGGCCCTGCGCGGCGTGGACGCCTACATGGTGGACAACGCCGGCTACCTGCGGCGCGAATGGTTCGAAGGCAAAAACAAGGTCGGCGTAACCGCCGGCGCATCCGCCCCCGAAGTGCTGGTCAAAGAGGTGCTGCAAACCATTCAGGAATGGGGGCACGAAACCATACGCGAGGGCGAAGGCGCGGAAGAAAGCATCGTGTTCGTCCTGCCCAAAGAACTGAGGCGCGAGGGTGAAAACAAACAGGCGTTGAACAAAGGCTGAAAAACCTTCGGAAACAGATGAGGCCGTCTGAAAACAGATTTTCAGACGGCCTCGTTACCAATGGGAAACCGACGCAGCTTATCGGCGGATTGCCAGAAATTCTTCCAGCTCCTCTTCAGACGGCATACCGCTTTGCGCGCCGTTTTGGGTAATGGACACTGCGGCGGCGGCGCAGGCTTTGCGTACGGCGGTTTCCATGCCCTCTTTCCAATACACCGCAAATGCGCCGTTGAAGGTGTCGCCCGCGCCGGTGGAATCGACCGGCGTTACCGGAAAACTCGGTACATAATGCAGCACGCCCTGCTCGTCGTTATAAACCGCACCTTTTTCACCGACCGTCATCAACACGGGGCAGGGCGAACGGCTGATGAGTTCCTCGGCAGACATATCCTGAGGCAGCCCCAAGCTGGCGGCCAGCTCGTAAGTGTTGGGCGTCAGCAGCGTGGTCAGTTCGAGCAGCTCCTGCGGCAGCCTCTGCGCCGGCGCGGGGTTCAACACAAACGGCCTGCCGTGTTTCTGCGCCAGCTTCGCCGCGGTAATCACGCACTCCATCGGTATTTCGAGCTGCGAGAGCACCACATCGCTTCCGGCAATGGTTTCCTCATGCGCCAGCACGTCTTCCGGCGTCAGGGCGAAATTGGCGCCGGACACGGCAACAATCGAATTTTCACCGCCCGCAACGGTGATGTTGGCGATACCGCTCGAGTATCCCTGCACCGTCTTCACACAATCGCTGCATACGCCCTCACGGTCGAGGTTGGTCAGCATTTCATAGCCGAAACCGTCGTCGCCCACCGCGCCGATCATGCGCACGTCCGCACCCAGGCGCGCGGCGGCCACCGCCTGATTGGCGCCCTTGCCGCCCATGAAGCGGTTGAAATCCGTTCCCAGCAGCGTTTCGCCCATACGCGGGAAACGCGGTGCGTTGGTTACCAAATCCATATTGATACTGCCGACTACGGCCACTCTTACCTGTTTGAACACAATAAATCCCTTATATAATTTGCCACGCCGCCTTTTTCAGACGGCCTTTCATCACTTTTTACATACGCGGAATACTATGACGTATGCAACCGTCTGTCAAACTATAATACCGTTAATCTGATTATTTAATACCGAAATTTAGCATTTTTGCAGCATTTCAGCATAAACGGCAGCGAGGCCGTCTGAAAATCGGGAATCCGGCGGCGGATGCCCTGCGCCGTTTTTCAGACGGCCTCTTTCAATTCGACGGCATCCGATATTTTACGCATAGCAACCGTTGCCGCAAACACCGCCGCCGTCACGGGAAACGTGATGCCCAACGGCGTTTCGCCGTCCAATAAGGATACGGTAGGACACGAATCCGCCCGCCCGCAACGCCGGTTGCGGGGAAACGGCGGCGGTTATTGCGGACATTTCAGACCCAGCCATTTAATCGTGCCGTTTTTGTCCAATTCTTTGACGATCAGCATAAAGCCGCCGATTTCGATGCGGTCGCCTTCTACCGGATATTTGCTGTCGGCGCGCATTTCAAACAATTCGTACAGGCTCAGGCTCTCTTCGCCGTCGTTGAGCCTCAGGCCGTAAGCCTGCGCCAAATCGCCCGCCCTGCCGGCCGGATCGACGATAAATTCGCCGAAGAAATTAAAATTCATGCGCACGCTGCTGCCGGTTTCGGTAAAGTAGCGCGCCATATTGTCCACCTGCTCTTCCGGCAGGATATACCATGCCGTGTCGCCCGCCTGCAAAGCGGTGTCGCCGTGCAGCGCAATCCGCCCGCCGCCGCGTATCAGGGCGAAGCAGCGCAGCTCGAACGACGAGGAAATCGGCGCGACTTTGTCGGGGTGCATCCCTTCGGCCTCCGAATCGGCCGCCACGCGGTAGGCGGTCAGGCGCACGGATTCGCGTTCGGCCAGCCAGATGTCGCGCGTGTCTTTCGGCTCTGGTTTGGGCGGCACGGCCACTTTCAGCCAGCGCGCCATCACCGGAATGGTGGTTCCCTGAATCAGCAACGACAAAATCACCACGGCAAACGCAACGTCAAACAACAGCTTCGAATTCGGCACGCCCATCACCAGCGGCATCATCGCCAGCGAAATCGGTACGGCGCCGCGCAAGCCGAGCCAACTGATATATGCCTTTTCACGCAGGCTGTAATGGAATTTCCACAAGCCGCCGAACACGGCCGCGGGACGCGCCACCAGCATCAGGAACACGGCGATGACCAGCGCGTCCGCGCCTTTTTCCAGCACGCTGGTCGGCGTAACGAGCAGGCCGAGCACCACGAACATGGTCGCCTGCGCCAGCCACGCCAGCCCGTCCATCACCCGCAGCACATGTTCGGTTGCCCGGCTGTGCTGGTTGCCAACGATGATGCCCGCGAGGTACACCGCCAGAAACCCGCTGCCGCCGATGAGGTTGGTAAAGGCGAACACCAGCAGCCCGCCCGAAACAATCATCAGCGCATACAGCCCCTCCGCCAGATTCAGACGGCCTACCAGCTTGGCCAGTATCTTGCCGCCGAGCCAGCCCAGCAGCAGGCCGAAGCCGAGTTGCAGCACCAGCATCCACAGGAACGACAGTACGCCCGACCGTTCCGGCTGCATAATCAGGCCAATCAGCGCCGTAACCAGAAAAACCGCCATCGGGTCGTTGGCGCCCGATTCGATTTCCAATGTTGCCTGCACGCGCTCGTTCAGGCGCACGCCGCTGTTGCGCAGCAGGCTGAACACCGCGCCCGCATCGGTCGAACCGACAATCGCCGCCATCAGGATGCCGAACTTCCAGTCCGACCCCAGATAAAACGTGGTAAACAGCCCCAGCAGCAACACGGTCGCAAACACGCCCCAAGTCGCCAGCACCGCCGACGGTTTCAGCGCGATGCGGAAACTTTCCAGCCGCGTGCGCAGCCCGCCGTCGAGCAGGATGACCGCCAGCGCAAGCTGGCTGATGACGTTGGCCTGTACGAAATTGTCGAAGTCGATACGGCCGATGCCGTCTTCCCCCGCCAGCATTCCGACTGCGAGAAACACCAGCAGCAACGGCATCCCCAACCGTGCCGACAGCGTGGTCGAAACCACGCTCAGAAACAGCAGCGCCCCGCAAAGTAAAAACAGGCTGTTCATCCAATCCAATTTGTCCGCCCTCCCGTCGTCATGATATGCGTGTGAAATTTTCAGAATTTTATCATGAAAACAATGGGTTTTACCGACCGCGCCGCAGTCCGGCCGACAAAGCCGCCGCAGGCTGTTTTCGGTCGGCCGCCCCGTTATCAGTTATAATGCGCGGTTCGCACATACCAACTTTTTCAGGAACCGCACACATGGCCTTTGCCTCGCTTTTCACCCTGCTCGACGACATCACGTCCGTTTTGGACGACGTCGCCCTGATGACCAAAATGGCCGCCAAAAAAACCGCCGGCGTAGTCGGCGACGACCTGGCGCTGAACGCCAACCAGGTAACCGGCGTTTCCGCCGATAGGGAGCTGCCGATTATCTGGGCCGTCGCCAAAGGCTCGCTCGTCAACAAAATCATCCTCGTGCCGCTGGCGCTGCTGCTGTCGTTCTTCCTGCCCGCCGCGATTACGCCGCTGCTGATGATAGGCGGTGCATACCTGTGTTTCGAAGGCGTGGAAAAACTGCTGCACAAATTCCTCCGTTCAGACGGCCACGAAGAAGCTGGAAGTCCGGCGGAAACATTGGACGAAAAAACCAAAATCAAAGGCGCCATCCGCACTGACTTCATCCTTTCCGCCGAAATCATCATCATCGCGCTGGGCGTGGTGGAACGGTACGACGCCGTTACCCAATCGCTGGTGATGGCCGCCATCGGTGTCGGCATGACCGCCTTCGTGTACGGCTTGGTCGGCGTCATCGTCAAACTCGACGATTTGGGTATGTTCCTGATGAAAAAAGACAGCGGCGCGGCCAAAACGCTGGGGCGCGGGCTGATTGCCTTTATGCCGTGGTTCATGCGCACGTTGAGCGTGGTCGGCACGCTGGCGATGTTTTTGGTCGGCGGCGGCCTCATCGTGCACAACTTCGCCCCGCTGCACCACTTCCTCGAAGCGCGCCACTGGGCCGACGGCCTCGCAGGCAATATCGCGGGGCTGGTAACCGGTCTCGTCAGCGGCGCCATCGTCTGCGCCGTCGTCCTGCCGCTGCTGCACCTGGCAAACAAAGGCAAATCCCACTGACAACCAACTGAAAGGCCGTCTGAAATCCGTTTTCAGACGGCCTGTCCGAATATTATGAAACTCATCCGCACCCTCGAAACCTACTGGCGGCAACCCCGTTTCTACTGGCCGCTCACCGTCATCATCGCCGCCGCCACACCGCTGACTTTCTCCCCCTATTACCATTTCTGGCTGATGCCGCTGCTGTTCGGCGCCCTCGTCCGCCTGACCGAACTGCGCCCCGAACGCGCCGCCGCCACCGCCTACCTCTACGGCCTTGTCGGTTACGCCGCCCAGTTTTACTGGATACATACCGCCATGCACGACGTATCCGGCCTGAGCAACCTTTATGCCGTTCCGATTACCTTCCTGCTGCCCGCCTTTCTGGCGCTCTATCCCGCCCTGTGCTTCCGCCTGCTCCGCATGTTCCGTTACCCGCGCGCGGTCAACATCGGCATTATCCTGCCGCTATTGTGGACACTGGCGGAATTTGCCCGCGAACGCCTGCTCACCGGCTTCGGCTGGGGCGCGCTGGGCTATTCGCAAATCGTCCCGAACAGCCCGCTGGCAGGATTCGCCCCCGTAGGCGGCATCCATCTGGTTACGCTGGCGACCGCCTGTACCGGCGCATGGCTGGTTTTGCTGATTGACAACACAGGCCGTCTGAAAAAACGCCTGCTGCCGCTGGCGGGCATCGCCGCCCTGTGCGGCACCGGCTACGCCCTCCAGCAGACTGATTTCACCCGTCCCGACGGCACCACCGCCACCGTCGCCCTGATACAGGGCAATATCGAGCAGACCTTCAAGTGGCACGAAGACCAAATCGTTCCCACCATCCAAAAATACTACGCCCTGCTCGGCCAAACCAAAGCCGACATCGTCATCATGCCCGAAACCGCCATCCCCGTGATGCGGCAGGACTTACCGCCCGACGTACTGGTCAAATTCGCCGAACAGGCCGACGGCAACAACAGCGCGCTGGCACTGGGCATCAGCCAATACACCGCCGACGGCGGCGGCTACGAAAACGCCGTCGTCAACCTCAGCGGCTACCGCGACGGCGGCAAAACCCCGCCCTATTACGCCAAAGACCACCTCGTCCCGTTCGGCGAATACAAACCGCTCAAATTCATCACCGAGCCGCTCTACCGGCTGATGGACATGCCGCTGGCCGACTTCCGGCGCGGCGGCGGCAGGCAAATGCCGCTGGAAATGAAAAACCAGAAAATCGCGTTCAACATCTGCTACGAAGACGGCTTCGGCGACGACTTAATCGCCACCGCCAAACATTCCACCCTGTTGGCCAACGCCAGCAATCTGGCATGGTTCGGCGGTTCCAACGCCATGTACCAGCAGCTCCAGCAGTCGCAGGCGCGCGCAATGGAATTGGGCCGCTACATGGTACGCGCCACCAACACCGGCGCAACCGCCATCGTTTCCCCCAAAGGCGCCGTCCTCGCCGCAGCGGAACCCAACACCGACGCCGTATTGGAAGGCATCGTCAAAGGCCATACCGGCGAAACGCCCTATATGAAGCTGGGCGGCTCATGGCCGCTAATCTGCCTGCTGGCGGGCACCGTACTGGTTTTATACTTATTGCAGAAAAAACAAAAATAACGCCTGCGCTTACCTTTTTTCAGACGGCCTTTACCCAATTTTGAGGCCGCCTGAATTTACATTCACCATTGTTTGTAATATACTAAATTAAATTCATATGAATCTGCTCAAATTTTAAAAATCAATCAAAATTAATAAATCACAAAATTTTACCTATCACATATTGAACATTAACCGCAAACCCGCGTCTAATTAGTCATCCGCAGCAAGCAATGCTATACTGACCGGCCAAACGGCCGCATAATCCGCAAACAACACACAAGCGGCGCCGGAAAGCGCCGCCTCACAAAGGAAAACACTCGATGAACAACGCTTTCGCATTACCCGCCGTACACAGCGGCAACGGCAGCCTCGAACAATACATCCACACCGTCAACAGCATTCCCATGCTTTCCGCCGAAGAAGAAAGCAGCTTGGCCGAGCGTCAGCAGAAAGGCGACCTCGAAGCCGCCAAACAGCTCATCCTTTCCCACCTGCGCGTGGTCGTATCCATCGCGCGCGGTTACGACGGCTACGGCCTCAACCAGGCCGATCTGATTCAAGAAGGCAACATCGGCCTGATGAAGGCCGTCAAACGCTACGAACCCAGCCGCGGCGCGCGCCTGTTTTCGTTTGCCGTACACTGGATTAAAGCCGAAATCCACGAATTCATCCTGCGCAACTGGCGCCTGGTGCGCGTCGCCACCACCAAACCGCAGCGCAAACTGTTCTTCAACCTGCGCAGTATGCGCAAAAGCCTCAACGCACTGTCGCCGAAAGAAGCGCAGGAAATTGCCGACGATTTGGGCGTGAAACTTTCCGAAGTGCTGGAAATGGAACAGCGCATGACCAGCCACGACATCGGCATCATGGCGGACAACAGCGACGACGAAGACAGCTTCGCCCCCATCGACTGGCTGGCCGACCACGACGCCGAGCCGAGCCGCCAGCTTGCCAAACAGGCCCATTACGCCCTGCAAACCGAAGGCCTGCAAAACGCGCTGGCTCAGCTTGACGACCGCAGCCGCCGCATCGTCGAAAGCCGCTGGCTGCAAGACGACGGCGGGCTGACCCTGCACGAGCTGGCCGACGAATACGGCGTATCGGCCGAGCGCATCCGCCAAATCGAAGCCAAAGCCATGCAGAAACTGCGCGGTTTCCTCGCCGAAGAGGCCGCAGCCGTCTGATCCCGTTTCCAAGCGCATAACAGGCCGTCTGAAAAACACCGCGATACGTTTTCAGACGGCCTGTTTTTATTTTCCTAATCAACAGGATTGACGCCTCCGAACATTCATTTCAAGTCTGATTTGTTCTATAATACGCCCTGACACACATCCCTATCCCCGCCCCACTCCCATGCAACTTACCGCCGTCGGACTCAACCACCAAACTGCGCCTTTGAGCATACGCGAAAAGCTGGCGTTTGCAGCCGAAAGCCTGCCCGAAGCCATGGGCAGTCTGGCCCGAAGCGAGGCCGCCAGAGAAGCGGTAATCCTATCCACCTGCAACCGTACCGAGCTTTACTGCATCGGCGAAGCCGAGCGGATTATCGAATGGCTGGCGCAATACCACGGCCTGCCTGCCGAAGAAATCCGGCCCTACCTCTACACCTTAGACAGCGGCGAAACCGTCCGCCACGCCTTCCGCGTCGCCTGCGGGCTGGACTCCATGGTACTCGGCGAACCGCAGATTCTCGGCCAAATCAAAAACGCCGTGCGCATCGCCCAAGAGCAGGAAAGCATCAACAGCGGCCTCAACGCCCTGTTTCAAAAAACCTTTGCCGTTGCCAAAGAAGTCCGCACCGACACCGCCGTCGGCGCAAACTCCGTTTCCATGGCTTCCGCCTCGGTCAAGCTGGCTGAACAGATTTTTCCCGCCATTGCCGATTTGAACGTTTTATTTATCGGTGCCGGCGAGATGATCGAGCTGGTCGCCACCTACTTCGCCGCCAAAAACCCCAAACTGATTACCGTCGCCAACCGCACCCTGCCGCGTGCGCAGGAATTGTGCGACAAGCTCGGCCTCAACGCCGAACCGTGCCTGTTGAGCGAACTGCCCTCCATCCTGCACGAGTACGACGTCGTCGTCTCGTCTACCGCCAGCCAGCTTCCGCTCGTCGGCAAAGGCATGGTCGAAAGCGCGCTGAAAAAGCGCCACAGTATGCCCGTGTTCCTGCTTGATTTGGCCGTCCCGCGCGACATCGAAGCCGAAGTCGCCGAACTGAACGACGCCTACCTCTACACCGTCGACGACATGATGGACATCGTCCAAAGCGGCAAAGACGCCCGCCAGAAGGCCGCCGCCGAAGCCGAAGCGATGGTGGAGGAAAAAGTCGCTGAATTTATCCACCGGCAGCAAAGCCGCCAGAGCGTTCCCCTTATCCGCGCCCTGCGCGACGAAGGCGAACGCGCCCGCCGCCAAGTGCTCGAAAACGCCATGAAGCAGCTTGCCAAAGGCACTTCCGCCGAAGAAGTGCTCGAACGCCTCTCCATCCAGCTCACCAACAAGCTGCTCCACTCGCCGACCCGCACCCTCAACAAAGCGGGTTCGGAAAACAGCGGGCTGGTTGACGCCGTCGCGCAAATCTATCAGTTAGACCACCACGACTGAAAGGCACACATACCCGAAAGGCCGTCTGAAATCCGCGTATTACGTTTTTCAGACGGCCTTTTCCGACACACCGACGATTCCACGGAACGCAGCATCGTCCCGTCCCGAACGGAGTATTCCATGCCCGCCTACATCCCGTCTTCCGATTTGAAAACCATCCTCCATTCCAAACGCGCCAACCTCTATTACCTCGAACACTGCCGCATACTGGTCAACGGCGGCCGCGTCGAATACGTTACCGAGCAGGGAAAGGAATCCCTGTATTGGAACATTCCGATAGCCAACACCACCTGCATCCTGCTGGGAACGGGCACATCCGTTACCCAAGCCGCCGTACGCGAGCTGTCCAAAGCGGGCGTGGTCATCGGATTTTGCGGCGGAGGCGGAACACCCTTGTTTGCCGGTTGCGAAGTCGAATTTTTCAGCCCGCAGAGCGAATACCGCCCCACCGAATACCTGCAACGCTGGTGCGACTTCTGGTTTGACGACGCCAAACGGCTGGCGGCCGCCAAACACCTACAGACCGCCCGCCTGGAAACAGTGGCGCAAATCTGGCCCAAAACCGACTGGCAGCCCGATTCGGACATTCTCAACGGCCTGCTGCGGCGATACGAGAAAGAATTTCAGACGGCCCCGGACAACCAATCGCTGCTCGCTGCCGAAGGGCGCTTCACTGCCAAACTTTACAGCATCGCCAACCGGGCCACGCTAAACGACGCAACGTTCAAACGCAGCACGCGCGGCGAAAGCGGCGACGCGGCCAACAAATTCCTCGACCACGGCAACTACCTCGCCTACGGGCTGGGCGCAACCGCCTGCTGGGTGCTCGGCCTGCCGCACGGTTTAGCGGTGCTGCACGGCAAAACGCGGCGCGGCGGCCTGGTATTCGACGCCGCCGACATCGTCAAAGACGCGCTCATCCTGCCGCAGGCCTTTATCAGCGCGGCCGAAGGCGACAACGAGCGCGAATTCCGCCAACGCTGTATCGAACGGTTGGTGCACTTCAAAGCACTCGACATCATTATCGGCACGCTGGAATCCATCGCCGCCGAATCCTCGAAATAAGGCCGTGCCGCAATCATCCGCCCACAGGCGGCAATCCGCACTCCAAAGTTTCTGACGCAGAATCAACTATATTTAAAACACTTACTTTAATTGATACAGTTACAGCTACAATGAATTCACTTCATTTTTGATACAGCGGCCTATTGATTTCGTCATTCCCGCGCAGGCGGGAATCCAGGCCTATCCGCACAGAACTATCGAAGGAAAGGGTTCCCTGAATTTTGCGTTCTAGATTCCCGCCTGCGCGGGAATGACGGAATTTAATGACCGGTTGTATTTAAAATTTAGTAAGTTCACTGTATATGACGCAACCGGCCTATCGGGAAGAAAACGCATGAACATCCTGCTCATCAGCCAATGCAGCAAAAACGCCCTCAAAACCACCCGCCGCATCCTCGACCAATTTGCCGAACGCTGCGGCGAACGCACATGGCAGACGCCGATAACCGAAGCGGGGCTGGACACCCTGCACCGGATGTTGCGCGAGACCGCACGCAAAAACACCGCCGTCGCCTGCTACTGGACGCGCGGCAGAAACCGCACCGAGCTGTTATGGATAGTCGGCGACCGCAGGCAGTTCAACGCGCAGGGCCGCGTTCCGACCAACCGCAGCCGCCGCAACATCTTGCGCAGCGACCACGAAACCGCGTGGCGGCACGGCGCTTCCATCCAGATTGCCGCCACCCTCGCCGCCCTGCTGCACGACTTGGGCAAAGCCACCGGATTTTTTCAGAACAAATTGAAAACCCGCACCCCGTCGGCCGACCACTACCGCCACGAATGGCTGTCGCTGCGCCTGTTTCAAGCCATGATTAAGGGCTGCCGCACCGACGCCGAATGGTTGGGCCGTCTGAAAAATTGGCCGCAATACCTGGCCAAGCATCCGCATTGGTATAAAAATTTCGGCGCAAGCGATAAAAATCCCAAAGGCGATTATGATTTCACATTCCCGCCGCTGGCCAGATGGATTGCGTGGCTGATTGTCAGCCACCACCGGTTGCCGTTTTATCCGGATTATCCGGATTATGATCATCCCGGCAATGTCTTAAAAAAAGGCTGGGAAGACACCCGCACCAGACAAACCGTCGGCGAATTCTTCAAACGGCTGGAACCTACCGACCGTTGGGTACGCAATCCCGACACTGAAGTCAGCAAAACCTTCTTCTCACTCAAGGCCGACCCGACGACCGGCCCGCTATGGCAGAAACAGGCGGCTTTTTGGGCGGACAGGGCCTTGCAGCACCGCCCGCTGGCGGAGTGGTGCAAACAAAACCAAGACCATTCCGACACACCCGCCGATCCGTTGCTCCTGCACCTCTCCCGCCTGTGCCTGATGGCCGGCGACCACAACTACTCCGCCCTGCCGCCAAACGACGCAGGCCGTCTGAAAGGCGTGTCCGAACTCTACGCCAACACCGATAAAGATAAAGAAAAACGCCCCAAACAAAAGCTCGACGAACACCTCTGCGGCGTCGCCAAACTCACCGCCCGCTTCGCCCGCCTGTTGCCGCTGCTGCCGCGCGAACTGCCCGCCCTCGGCAACCACCGCCCGTTTAGGAAACCCACCGCAAATCCCCGTTTCCAGTGGCAGAACAAAGCCTTCGACCTCAGCCGCCGTTTTCAGACAGCCTCTGCCAAACAAGGCTTCTTCGGCGTCAACCTCGCCAGCACCGGCTGCGGCAAAACGCTCGCCAACGCCCGCATCATGTACGCCCTTTCAGATCCGGACCGCGGCGCGCGCTTTACCATCGCCCTCGGCCTGCGCGTGCTCACCCTGCAAACCGGCCTCGCCCTGCGCCAACGGCTGGAACTCGAAGAAAACGAAAGCCTTGCCACATTGGTAGGCGGCGGCGCGGCCAAAGAACTGTTCGCCCGCCGTGCCGACGATTCGCCGCCGGAAAAAGAAAACGACCCGACGCCGGAAGAAACCGGCAGCGAATCCGCCGAAGGCCTGCTTGACGGCAAAGCGTTCACCGACATCAGCGACTGCCCGATAGACGACAAAATCTTCGGCACGCTCATCGCCGACACCACCGCCCGCAGGCTGCTGCACACCCCCGTCGTTACCTGCACCGTTGACCACCTGATGCAGCTTTGCGAACAACAGCGCGGCGGCCGCTACATCGTCCCCATGCTGCGCCTGCTCGGCAGCGATTTAGTGCTCGACGAACCCGACGACTTCTCCACCGAAGACCTGCCCGCCCTCTCGCGGCTGGTTTACTGGGCCGGACTGCTCGGCAGCCGCGTCCTGCTCTCCTCCGCCACCCTCACCCCCGACATGGTCATCGGCCTGCGCGACGCCTACCGCGACGGCCGCAGAATCTGGAACGAACACCAAGGCCTGCCGCAGGAACCCGTCGTCTGCGCCTGGTTCGACGAATTCGACCAACATATCGGTACATACCGCAGAGAAGAATTCATCCGGCAGCACGAAACCTTTTGCCGCAACCGCAGCGCAAAACTCGCCGCCCAACCCGTCCGCCGCCGCGCAGAATGGCTCGACATCGACAGCACCGACCCCGCAACCCTCGCCGCCAAACTGCTCGAGCAAGCCCTCATCCTCCACCGCCGCCACAGCCAGACCGACCCCGCAAGCGGCAAACACATCAGCGTCGGCCTGATACGCTTCGCCAACATCAACCCGATGGTCAAATACGCCCAAGCCATGTTCGGCCTCACCCCGCCCGACGACACCGCCCTGCACATCGCCTGCTACCATTCCCAACAGCTCCTGCTGCTGCGCAGCAACCTCGAACGCCGCCTCGACACCCTGCTCGACCGCAAAGACCCCGCCAAACTCTTCACCCATCGCGACGACATTCAGACGGCCTTAGCCCAAAGCCCCGCCCAAAACCACATCTTCATCGTCTTCGGCTCCCCCGTAACCGAAGTCGGCCGCGACCACGATTACGACTGGGCCATTATCGAACCCTCCTCCATGCGCTCGCTCATCCAACTCTGCGGGCGCGTATGGCGGCACCGCCCGCACCTGAGCGCGGCAGAACACGCCAACATCGCCATCCTCAGCCGAAACATCAAAGCACTGATCCGCAGCCCGGAAAAACCCGCCTATTGCCGCCCCGGCTTCGAAAGCAAAAACGCCATGCTGAGCAGCCACGACGCCCAAACCCTCATCAGCAGCGAAGAAACCGGCCACATCAACTCCATCCCCCGCCTGCACCGTCCCATGCCGTCTGAAAAACCGAAGCCAAGGTCAGACAGCCTGACCGAACTCGAACACCGCGTCATGGCCGACATCCTCAACAACCCGCAACGCTTCACCGCCCTATACCGCCAACCCGGCAACGCCGCCCCGCTGACCGCCCACCACGCCAAAATCAGCCCGTTCCGCTCCGGCCGCCCCCAAACCGACTACGTCGCCTTCTGGGACGCCGAAGACGAAAAAATCGCCTTCAAAACCAGTGAAAACGCCGAACGCTACGGCGGCAGCAAAGACGGCCGGGATACCGAAGTAGCTTTCAAGCTCACCGCCGCCCCCAGCCCCACCGCCGCCGTTTTCCCGTGGCTTTGCCAAAGCCTGCCCGACGCCCTTGCCGAAGAAGCAGCCAGCGACACCCCCGAAGCCCTCGCCGCCGCCGCGCAAAAATACGCCGTCGTCAGCCTCGATATAGACAGTGAAAAATGGTGCTACAACGAATGGAGCGGCTTCTGGCATGACACCGAACAAACCTAGGCCGTCTGAAACCCTTTTTTCAGACGGCCTGCAAACCGCACGTTTTATCAGGCCCGCAGCAATGGCTGCAAAAAAAGGTTTTCTGATACAATGCCGCGCAGGGTTTTCATTTTTCTGAAGAAAACCGGAAACTCGGTTAGTTACCTGCCGCACAGGCAGCTTAGAAAAGCGCCTGTTCGCGCAGCAGGCGCGTGTCTTTGTTACCTGCCGCACAGGCAGCTTAGAAATGTTATCCTATAATGATATGTTTAATTTTTCGGTTACCTGCCGCACAGGCAGCTTAGAAATGCTGGAAGGGGACGGTATGAACATAGGCACTGTTACCTGCCGCACAGGCAGCTTAGAAATTACTGAAACCGGTTTCAACTACGGCCGCATTGTTACCTGCCGCACAGGCAGCTTAGAAACTGTTGCCAGAAGTTCGAATTGCCGCCGTCCCCGTTACCTGCCGCACAGGCAGCTTAGAAACCGAACCTGTTGCGGCGCAGCGGGAAACAGATGTTACCTGCCGCACAGGCAGCTTAGAAAAAGGGGATTGCCGGCGTCCGCAACCATCTTGAGTTACCTGCCGCACAGGCAGCTTAGAAAAAGGGGATTGCCGGCGTCCGCAACCATCTTGAGTTACCTGCCGCACAGGCAGCTTAGAAATGTTGTTGCAATGGGGAAAAAGCGGCCGCCTGGTTACCTGCCGCACAGGCAGCTTAGAAAAAACTCTCTATGGTTTTCCATTCTTCTTCCGAGTTACCTGCCGCACAGGCAGCTTAGAAAGTAAAGCCGTCATCCAGCACCTGTATCCCCCTGTTACCTGCCGCACAGGCAGCTTAGAAAAGTAAAAGCTGCAATGGGAGGTAATATCGTTTGTTACCTGCCGCACAGGCAGCTTAGAAACTGCATGGAATGATTAATTTCCTTATTTCTTTTGTTACCTGCCGCACAGGCAGCTTAGAAATATCGCGTTGTTAAAAATCTAGCCAAACCAACGTTACCTGCCGCACAGGCAGCTTAGAAATTTCTTCCTTGTCATCAGGTGGAGGAAAAAGCGTTACCTGCCGCACAGGCAGCTTAGAAATTTTTTCAAAATTATTCAAATCCGAAATCATAGTTACCTGCCGCACAGGCAGCTTAGAAAAATAATTTTGACTGCGAATGTATCATGGGATGGTTACCTGCCGCACAGGCAGCTTAGAAATTACCGTCTTCATTCGATAAATCGCCGAAGAAGTTACCTGCCGCACAGGCAGCTTAGAAAATTGATCGTAGCATTCCGAACATCTTCGAGACGTTACCTGCCGCACAGGCAGCTTAGAAATTAAGGCAGAATTGATGTCCATCCTTTCAACGGTTACCTGCCGCACAGGCAGCTTAGAAATGTTCAATGCGCTCAACCGTGCCGAAACCGTAGTTACCTGCCGCACAGGCAGCTTAGAAATTTTGAGACCGCAACATTGTCAGTGTTGTCTTGTTACCTGCCGCACAGGCAGCTTAGAAAGGATGCGGTCGCCGACTTCCGCACCGCTGCGCGTTACCTGCCGCACAGGCAGCCTTATCCATCCCTTTCTTAAACCCGCCCGTCGTCATTCCCGCGCAGGCGGGAATCCAGACCTGCCCGCACAGAAACCTGTCGGGAAAAAATTTCCTAAATTCCACGTTCTGGATTCCCGCCTGCGCGGGGATGACGGGGTTCAATAAACAGTCGTATCAATGTAAATTCGCCATATTGAGGCCGTCTGAAAACGTTTTGTTTTCAGACGGCCCCAATGCTTCTATTCCCCTGTCGTCCGTATTAGAATCTCCTCACGAAACAACCCTTTCAAGGAGAAACTTATGCCCGATATTTCCACGGCGCAAGTCCGGGCGGCCATACTGGGTTTTCTGCAAAGCCAGTATGAAAAAAAGGCCGAAGCGAATTTGAAAAAGCTGGCGAAGGCGAAAGAAGCCCGCGATAAAGCCAAGATTGCTTCGCTTCAGACGGCCTTATCGGCCTTAAAGGCCAAATACGGTTTGGACGCATGGCTTGAGCAGGATGCCGTCCGTTTTGCGGCGCAGCTTAAATTCGGTTCGCACATCTCCAAAGGCATACATTCCAGTTCTCAGGGCGACAACGTTATTTTCCAAACAGATTTTGCATTACCTGCATCTTTGGCCGGTTCGCAATCTTTACGCAAAGCCGAGAAAAAATTGGACGCGACCAGAAATGCCGCCGCCCTGCCTTTGGCGGCCTTTTTCGATACTGTCGTCGACGAGGCTTCGCAGTCCACCCTGCTGGATTTGCTGCTGCAAGACCATCCCGCACTGAAGGGGGCGTTTGCCGACGACTTGGAACGTTCCGACCGTTACCGGCAGGTTTTTCAGACGGCCTTGCAGGCGCAAACGGATACGCCCGCATCAGACGAACGTAACAAGCAGATATTGTGGCCGTTGGGGGATGATGCCATCAAAACCGATCGCTATATCACGCTGATTCCGCTGCATCCCGCCTCGCTGACCCATAGTTTTTATCAAAAAGTGAAACAAGTGAAAAAACAGCATTTCGGTGAAGAAAATGCCCAAGCCCAGGAAAACCGCCGCGAGGGCAAAGGCAGCCAGACGGCCTATACTGAGTTTTCGCCGCTGGCTTATGTAAAACTCGGCGGCACGAAACCGCGAAACGTCAGTTGGCTGACCAAACTCCAGAACGGCAAGAACTATCTGCTGCCGTCGCTGCCGCCGCAATACGAGCGTCCGAAACAGCTTCATTTTTCGCGTAAGAGTAACTCTTTCTTCAACAACGGCCTGCGTTATTTATGCCGTTCGGGCTATAAAATCCTGACCAATGCGGTGAAGGCGAAGAAAAACAAGAAAGACACGCGCCTGCTGCGCGAACAGGCGCTGGAGATGATAGTGCGGCAGATTATCGCCGTATCGGAGCATCTGCGCGAAACGCAACCCGCAGGCTGGACGGACGATTACCGTCTTGAAACCAACCACAAGCGTTGGCTGGACAGGAAATACCCGCTTTCAGACGGCCCCGACGGCTGGCAGGAAAAAATTGCCGACGACTTCGGGAAATGGTTGCAGGATTTATTGAGAAAAGACTTCCAATCCATCAAACATGATTTTGACGAGATCGAATGCGCGCAATGGTACAAAACGCTGGCCGACGCGCTGAAGGCGGCGCAGCGGCGCAACAAACGGAGGGCGGCATGAATACCGATTTTTATCTTTTGTTCGACCGCGTGGAGATTCAGGGCGCAAACTGCATTTCCTCGCCGCTGACCTACGGTTTTCCCGCGCTCAGCGGCTTCCTCGGCGCCATCCATGCGCTGCAACGCCGCCTGCCGCAGGATTGCGGCCTCACCCTCGGCGGCGTGCTGATTGCCTGCCACCGGTGCAGCCCGCAGATATTCCGCGCCGATGCCTACAGCGATGCAACCTTTATCCAAAGCCGCAACCCGCTGAAAAAAGACGGCAGCACGGCTTCGATTATCGAAGAGGGCAAAACCGACCTGACGGTCAGCCTAGTTGTGGAAGTGGGCGGCACCCCGAACGACATCAGAAAAAACAAAGAGCAGCGCGAAACCTTATTGCAATCCCTGCTTCAGCAACAGCGCATCGCCGGCGGCAGCGTGCGCCATATCGAACGCACCGCGCTATACGAGTCCACTCAGGACGAGGAATTGAAAGCCGCGCTGTTCCCCGCCTATATCTTGGCCGATGCCGGCAGCGATTTGGCCGCCATCACGCAGGAGCTGCAACTCGGCTGCCGCGTTACCGCCGATAAAGACGGCGGCACCACCGTCTATGAAGACCGGCCCACCGGCCTGCCGCCGCAGCCGGAAGCCACCGCGCTCGACGCATTGTTTGCCACCGCGCAGTCTTTCCACCTGCCGCCCGACGACGAACATCCGGAATGGCATACCTACCGTATCCGCCAAGGCCGCGGCTGGCTGGTGCCGATACCTGTGGGCTATCAGGCCATCGCGCCGGAACACGCGGCCGGCGTGATGCAGCATGTACGCAATCCCGAATATCCGTCCCGCTATGTGGAAACGGTATACAGCCTCGGCAAATGGCTGTTCCCCAACAAACTTTCAGACGGCCTCCACGCCTATTTCTGGCGCTACGCCCCACCGCAGGACAACCTTTACCTTATCACCCAGACAACCCGCCCCTAATTGAGGAGACACATCATGGCAAAATCCGAAACCCCCAGCCTGCTGGCCTTTGAACGCAAACTCGACTGCTCCGACGCCGTGTTCGGCCAAACCGACGGCAACAATCCCGAAGCGCGGGAACTGCCCGTTACCGTCAGCGAAAAATCCATACGCGGCACCATTTCCAACCGCCAGAAAAACCCCATCGCCAACGATCCGGCCAAGCTCGACACTAAAATCGAAAACGCCAACCTGCAAACCGTCGATGTCGCCGCATTAAGCAGCGGCTGCGACACCCTGATTGCGCGCTTCACGCTGAAAGTATTGCCGTTCGACGGCAGCCCATGCATCTGCAACGGCATGGAATACCGCGGCAGACTGCTCGAAACCGTAACGCAATACCTGCAAAAGGAAAAAATGCAGGCACTGGCCGAACGCTACGCCGCCAATATCGCCAACGGCCGCTGGCTGTGGCGCAACCGCATGGGTGCGGAAAATATCCGCATCACCGTATCCAACAAAAACGACAGCATAACCGTCGACAACGCCAAGGCCCTGCCGCTGGACCGCTTCGACAGGCCGTCTGAAAACGTCGCCAAAATCGCCGAATGGATAAGCCAAGGCCTAAGCGGCGAAGCCTTCATCCTGCTCAACATTGAAGCCCGCGTCCGAACCGGCTACGGACAAGAAGTCTATCCCTCGCAAGAATTTATTTCAGACACCGACTCAAACAACAAAAATAACCCAAACAATAAACGCAAAGTGCTCTACCAAACCGACGGCAAAGCCGGCATGCACAGCCAAAAAATCGGCAACGCCATCCGCACCATCGACACATGGTACGCCCCGGACGCCGCCTTCCCCATCGCCGCCGAACCCTACGGCACCGTAACCACCCTCGGCACCGCGTTCCGCCAGCCCAAACAGAAAAACGACTTCTACACCCTACTTGACAACTGGGTATTAAAAGGCGAACAACCGAGTATCGAACAACAACACTACGTCATCAGCGTCCTTATCCGCGGCGGCGTATTCGGTTCAAGCGAGGGATAAATCATGCCCAGCCACTACGCCGACCTGAAAGCCATACCGCAGGCCGAAATGCTGCAAAGCCAAGTGGTCGCGCACATCGTCCAGACCCTGCACGGCCTGCTGCCCCGCTTCGGCGGACGCATCGGCATCGGTTTTCCCGCCTACGGGCAAAACCGCACCCTCGGCGGTATCGTCCGCCTGTTCGGCAGCGAAACCGATTTGGACGACCTGCACTGCCTGCTGCAAAACACCGGCCTGTCCGATTACGCCCTAATCGGCCGCATAGAGGAAGTGCCGTCTGAAAAAGTGTACGCCCACGCCCGCTTCGTCCGCCGCCAGCCCAAACACGGCAGCGACCTCAGGCGCGCCGAAAAACGCATGGCGGCGCAAGGTCTCCCGCCCGAAGAAATCCGGCGGCGGCTGGCCGCCAAAGCCGCCAAACGCAGCGCCTGCACCCTGCCGCATATCTTTTTGAACAGCAAATCCACCCGTCAACGCTACCTACTGGCCGTGGACAAAAAAATCGCCGCCCGAACCGAAGGCACGTTCAACAGCCACGGCCTCAGCCTCGGCGCAAGCGTACCACTGTTCTGACCCTTTTTTTCAGACGGCCTCAGAAAGCCCGTATCACCAAGCCTCCCGCAGGCCGTCTGAAAAAGGGTAAAAACCGAAAATACCGGATAACGGTTTATTTTTATACGGGATTTCTTTGGTTTTATTGTAGTTACCTGCCGAATAGGCAGCTTAGAAAAGTGAAAGAAGTGAAGATAACAACTCGTTTAAAGTTACCTGCCGAATAGGCAGCTTAGAAACGAGACGATTTTGAAGACCTGCTCGACAAAATGTTACCTGCCGAATAGGCAGCTTAGAAACCTTTGGTCAATAACCTGTATTCCCTTGCCTCGTTACCTGCCGAATAGGCAGCTTAGAAATGATGCGCCGAGCGAATCGCCGCCGGGACTGTGTTACCTGCCGAATAGGCAGCTTAGAAACTGACAGGATGGTGTTTGCCGTTTTCCGCATCGTTACCTGCCGAATAGGCAGCTTAGAAAAAATTGCAAACGGCGTGGTGATCGCCGAAGGTGTTACCTGCCGAATAGGCAGCTTAGAAAATCTGTTCGGACTGAAAAAACCGAAATACGGCGTTACCTGCCGAATAGGCAGCTTAGAAAATGCACACAGTTAATCATCCGCAGACACGGCAGTTACCTGCCGAATAGGCAGCTTAGAAAACCGCAATCCGATTCGCACCATTCCCACAATCGTTACCTGCCGAATAGGCAGCTTAGAAACATTGAAAAACGGCAGTTTTGAACAAGCCTGTGTTACCTGCCGAATAGGCAGCTTAGAAATTGCTATATGGCGGGGTAAAGGCAAAAAGCCCGTTACCTGCCGAATAGGCAGCTTAGAAATTGCATTATCTGCGCCACTCCGGGCCCGAACAGTTACCTGCCGAATAGGCAGCTTAGAAAACGCAGCGAATTGCCGTTGTCTACGCCACAGAGTTACCTGCCGAATAGGCAGCTTAGAAAAGCACAACTGCGTCAGCGACAGCCGCCAATATGTTACCTGCCGAATAGGCAGCTTAGAAAATTTTTGCCCCCCGCAGATGTCTGTAGAAATTGTTACCTGCCGAATAGGCAGCTTAGAAAATGTATCCCTGTCTTCCGGGCTGATATAGCTCGTTACCTGCCGAATAGGCAGCTTAGAAAATGTATCCCTGTCTTCCGGGCTGATATAGCTCGTTACCTGCCGAATAGGCAGCTTAGAAACATTGCATTGAAGATAAAAAAGAATATTATTCGTTACCTGCCGAATAGGCAGCTTAGAAATTACCTTTTTTTCCTAAAAATGCTTGTATGGCGTTACCTGCCGAATAGGCAGCTTAGAAAGCTGTGGGCGATTACCCGCAAAAACATCCGCGGTTACCTGCCGAATAGGCAGCTTAGAAAAAAGCGGACGAGATGCTGGCACGAAGCAAAACGTTACCTGCCGAATAGGCAGCTTAGAAAAAAATCATCGGGATGTACGGCGAGCAATATCTGTTACCTGCCGAATAGGCAGCTTAGAAATTGTTGGCTTCTGTAGAGGAATTAGGTGTGCCGTTACCTGCCGAATAGGCAGCTTAGAAAAAACCGCATTAGGATACATGGTGGCCCGTAACGTTACCTGCCGAATAGGCAGCTTAGAAAGCCGGTCAGTGTCGAGACCTCTTTCAACCATGGTTACCTGCCGAATAGGCAGCTTAGAAAACTTTGACCCACAGAAGAGACTCCTACCCTATGTTACCTGCCGAATAGGCAGCTTAGAAAACTAGTTGGGCGGTCTTTTTTTGCGCCAAGGGGTTACCTGCCGAATAGGCAGCTTAGAAACAGTTCTGATTTGATGCTTTGATGCTATTTAAGTTACCTGCCGAATAGGCAGCTTAGAAAACTGTACGGATGTCCGTATGATTCGCGCAGCAGTTACCTGCCGAATAGGCAGTTTTAGAAAATGATGTGCAGCGGGAAAGCCGAGTCGTAATCGTTACCTGCCTAATAACCAGTCGGAGCTTTGGCTTTAGCCGAAACGGTTTTTCAGACGGCCTTGCGGGATTTGTGGTTCGGGACGTGCGGTTAAGGTGTCTTCGCCGTTAATCTGTAAACGTTTTGTGGTAAAGTTACATTTCCGATATGTTGAGGCCGTCTGAAAACGGGGCGGCTAGGATTGGATGGGCGGATTACGATGAATTTCTTTCGGAAAACCTTGTGGGGTATCGCGGCGTTGTCGGTTTTGACTGCCTGCGGTTCGTTTGTTTCGCAATATGTGCTGGGGATGAATCCCTGCGTTTTGTGTATTTTGCAGCGGCTGTCGGTATTGGCGGTCGGACTGGCGGCGTTGTCGGCGGTTTTTTTCAGGCAGTCTTCCGCATTCGGGCGGACGGTTTGCGCGCTGGCGGTCAGTATTCCGGCCGTATACGGGGCGGGGGTGGCGGTTTATCAGCGCTATATCCAGAGCCTGCCGCCGGGTACGGCGCCCGAATGCGGCGCGCCGTGGACGTTTCGTCTGAGGGACTGGCCGCTGTTTGAGTGGTACGAACCGGTTATCCGCGGCTTCGGCGACTGCGCGGTGCCGGATTATCTGCTGGGGGTACCGCTGCCGATATGGAGTATGCTGTATTTCTGCTTTGTGCTGCTGCTGGTCTGGTTTGGCTGGTTTAAGGCGCGCGCCGTCGGGTAAACACGGCAAAGCGGCATGCCCTTTTCAGACGGCCTTTCGGTATCAAAATAACGCAAATCCGTGCCGTCATTCCCGCGCAGGCGGGAATTTAGAATGCGAAATTGAAGAAAACCTTTTTACCCGATAGGTTCCTGTGCGGATAGGCCTGGATTCCCGCCTGCGCGGGAATGACGGTTGTCGGACAGCATTCTTTTCGCGGCATTTCCAATACTCCGAAAGGCCGTCTGAAACTTTCAGACGACCTTTCTTCATGTCAAACCTTAATCTTCATACGCTTCCATCGGCGGGCAGGAGCAGACCAGATTTCGGTCGCCGTACACGTCGTCCACGCGGTTGACGCTCGGCCAGAATTTGTTTTCGCGCACGAAAGGCAGCGGGAAGACGGCTTCTTCGCGGGAGTACGGATGCGCCCACTCGCCGGTTACGTCGGCGGCGGTGTGCGGGGCGTTGACCAGCGGGTTGTCGTCTTTCGGCCATTCGCCGCGCTCGACTTTCAACACTTCCTGTTTGATTTGTTTCAGGGCGGCGATGAAGCGGTCGAGTTCGGCTTTGCTCTCGCTTTCGGTCGGCTCGATCATCAGCGTGCCGGCAACGGGGAAGGAGACGGTCGGGGCGTGGAAGCCGTAGTCCATCAGGCGTTTGGCGATGTCGGTTTCGGTGATGC
>ERZ773075.65-NODE-65-length-90516-cov-78.2259_pt1 | contig 90516 bp, 84 predicted proteins | sample MGYA00580614_ERZ773075 | MGnify/ENA primary metagenome ERZ773075 (study PRJEB29015, sample SAMEA2738021) | human oral metagenome | biome: human oral; feature: human-associated habitat; material: dental | place: China | collected 2043 ...
CAGAGATCACGTCGCTCAGAGTCTTCCCTTGGGAGGCTGCCCGTTCCTTGGCGCGCCGCAGCAGTCCTTCGTCCAACGTGATCGTGGTGCGCATTGATGCATCATAACATCTACCGTCTGCATCAAGATGCACACTGGCTCGTCGCGTAGGGCTGCTCCTCAGCGGTGGGTGAAAGATTTGTGCGATCTCGTGAAAGATTGTGGAGCGTATACGCCACAAATTCTTTCCACATGACATAACGACACGGGTTGCCGGGGCTATGGATTACTCGCCCTCGGGTTTGGTCAGCTGAGCCCGAAGATCATCGGTGGATATGCCCATCAGCGACGCGACGGGCAGCAGCGTGGTGTGTCCCTGGCGGTGGGCGGCGAGCAGGTCGCGCACCAGAAGGGTCGGGATGCGGGGTTGGGAGGCCTCGGCTACGCGGGCGGCGTAGTCCTGCTGCCTGCCCAGGGTCGCGACGACGTGATCCATGTCCACCGTCAGCAACCGGTCCCGTTCGGCCTCGTCGATCAGCTTCAGATTTCCTAGCCGGTGGGCCAGTACGGTCGGCGAGACCCGCAGCTCCCAGGTGAGTTCCTCGAACCAGCGCGAGCCCCGGTGGATGCGATCCGCCAGGGCCGCCTCCGGCATCAGCAGTTCCGCGGCGAACGCGTTGGCCCGCATCTCGCCTTCCCCATCATGGGTGTAGACGTTCTCGTCGGTGTGGAGCTGCTGGTCGTCGCTGGCTGCCAGATGCCCCAGCGCGTGGGCCAGGGTGAATCGCTGACGGGTGGGTACGACGGAGGTGGCGGCCAGGATCAGCCGGGCCGACTCGGTGGTCACCGCGAGCCCGTCGAGCCGCCCGAGGGGCTGGATGGCCACGTCGACTCCGAGATCTGTCTCGATCAGCGTCGCCAGATTGGCTGCCTGTTCCACGGGGGAGTGGAAGCTGTGGCGCAATCGCTTGGCCAGCTCGATGCCCTGTAAAGCCCAGCGATTGCCTTTCAGGTCCCCGGCCGCGAAGCGGATCTGCTGGGGGAAACCGAAGCCTTCCAGGGTTTCGCGCAGGTTTGTCAGCTCGCGGGCGCGGCTGAGTGAGGCACTGGCGCCGACCCCGTCTGATCCGGTGCGCGCCGCCGCGGCGAAACCGTCCTCGGTGCCCGTCAGCAGCCAGTCGACGGTGACGCCGCCCTGCTGTGCCGCGAGTGCCAACTCCAGGAATGTGAACCTTCTGCGGCCCGCGAGGGATTTGGACAGTTTGGTCTTCTCGAGGCCGATGCGAGCCCCGAACTCCGTGTGGGTCAGGTCCGATTCCTCGATCAGTTGTCGCACCCGTTCCTCGACACCCATGGAACGACCCTACAGATGAGTTGCTTCAATCGCAACGAGTTGCGTCATGCTCTACCGCAGTCCCGGAGTGAAGCCCGGGTGAAAGATTTTCGCGACGTCGTGAAAGGTTGTGGAGCGCGTACGCCACACAATCTTTCCACATGACATAACGACGACACCGGGGCCAAGCCCGTGATCTCGGGTGCGAAGAACCCCACCACGTGGAAGGACGCCGGTAACGGCACCTGGGCGACCGCCCACGACATGGTGCGGTTCTGCGATGTCTGCACCACCAACGCCGACCCGTCCGTCGAGGGTATGGCCGCCTATCCCGAACAGGTGTTCGTGGACGGCCAGCCCCTCACCCAGGTCGCGACCAGGGACGAGGTGACGTCCTCCAGCTTCTTCGTCGACGATCCCGACCCCGTCACGCTCAAGGAACCCGGCAACAGCCGGGGCGGCTACAACGTCAAACCGCACACCGGCACCTCCTACGTCATCGGTGTCAACCCGGCCGAGCACACGGTGGAGGTGGTCCAGCACTCGCGAGCCCTGACCATCTCGGCGGCCGGGGCCGCGCTCAAGGGGGTGACGGTCGAGAAGTACTCGCCTGTGCAGGAATGGGATTACGCCGACCCCGAGATCGGTCTTTTGAGCGGCGGGGCCATGGTGTTCGCCTCGGCCAACGATCTCAGGATCGAGAACTCGACCTTCCGCTACTCCTCGGCGGCGTCGGCCCTCGGTGTCGCCAACTCGCAGAATTCGACGGTCAGCGGGAACGTCTTCGAGAACAACGGCGCGGGCGGCTTCGGGATCGACAAGTCCAGCAACATCACCGTTGAGAACAACCGGTGGACGTCGAACAACACCTCAGGTTTCAACACCACCTCCTGCGGCGCCTACTGCACCCTCGGGGACACCAAGATCACGCACGCGGAGGGCATCCGCTTCGCCCACAACATCGTTGACTACTCGAACTTGGACAAGGATGCCTCCTTGCCGGAGAACTACAGCACGGATCGCCGGATTGGCGTCTGGTTCGACGAGGGAGTCATCAACTCCCAGATCGTGGGCAACTACTTCGTCAACGTACCGGTCGCGATCTTCAACGAGGTCTCCTCCAAGAACATGATCGCCTCCAACATCGTCGAGGGAGCCGGTGTCGGAATCCACGTCTCGGGGTCGGACGATACCCAGATCTGGAACAACACCATCTCGCACGCGTTGACGAGCATCTTCATTCAGGAGGACGCCCGTTCCAAGGGATGCAACGCGCGCGACGAGAACGGTGCCTGCACGGGACCGCAGAAGTGGAGCATCGAGCACGGTTTGTCGTGGGACACCACCGGCACCACGATCTACAACAACATCTTCTCCTCCGAGCAGACCACTGCGAAGGCCGGTGATCCCTGGGCCTTTTCGATGATGATGAAGGTCACCGGTGACAAGAACACCGATGGCTCCGGTGCCGTCTACGCCAATGAGATGGTCACCGGCATCGACCACAACGCCTACTACCGGGCACCTGCGCAGGCGAACGTGCCCAGCACCACCGTGCTGTGGAACTGGGGACCGAACAAGCCGGGAGACAGCGTCAACGCGGAAACCCTCGCCGATTTCACCAACAGTGAACACGTGACGGCCGCCGGCCGTGAGGCCAATGGCCTGGATCTGCGGGGCAGTCGCGAGGAGAACCCCCTCTTCGTGAAGGAAGCTACGGACCCGACGGCATGGAAGACCTCTGACTTCCATCCCAAGCCCGGTGGACCCACGGTCGGTTCGGGCCAGCCGCTGCCTGACGACGTCGCCAAGGCGATCGGTGTTGAGGCGGGCAAGCCCGTGGATCGCGGCGCCCTGGTCAACGCGGCCTGGCAGGCGTAAAGGTCGCCATCACATCGGTGAATCCGTGCCGGTGGGTGGGACAGGACTTCCTGTCCCACCCACCGGCACGTTCAGGCCGCGCCTGCGGGCGATGCCGTCTGTAGGCGCAGGGCGCGATTGAGGTGAAGGATGTCGCCGGGGCTCATTCCTCGTGGAAGAGCTTGCCTCCGAAGCGTTTCGCGATCTCCTTGCCGTCCTGGTTGGCGGACTTCAGCATGCCGACGACCGCCCACGCGAGGGCATTCTCGGTGAGGTTGTCGGCCAGGAGGGTGTGGCGGAACATCAGGACAGCGGAGTCGTCGATGGGCTCGAGGTAGATGTGTCCGAAGGTGTAGGAGTTATCGAGGGCGACGAACTCCAGCAGTTCGGGGGTGAGGGTGAGTTCCTTGACCATGAGGATCTCGATGGTGACGAACGAGGTGGTGTCCTCCTCGTCGACCCGGATGAACGCCCGAGCCGATTCGTGGCGCAGCGTGAAGGTGTTCTCGTCGGCCTTCTGCAGGTTGCTGCTGATCTTGAGCAGCAGCTTCTGCACCTTGGTGAGGGCGGGGTGGTCGGATTTCATGGCAATCCTTACTCATGGGCCGGGAGATACGTCCGGATCGTTCAGGGGCATGGTCCAACATACTTGCCGATCGGTTGTCGCGACACCCGGACCAGGGAGTTCGTCGGGCACGGTGAAAGAAGTCAGTATTCGTACTTGGATGGCAAAATCTCCATGAGAAAGTCCAAGACTTCCTCCGGAAGAATGCTTCTCAGCACGAGCGCCACTGCCGTGAGGATCACAAGTATCAGGAAGGTTTTCACCCAGTCGGGCATTTCTGCTCCCCCCTCCTGATTCTGCCCTCCGGGCGGTATCTGCCATGACGGTGGCTGACCGGGTGGGGGCATGGTCGGGTAGCGCGTAGCTGCCGTGTCTTCATACTTGGGCGTCCCTCCAGTCGCAGATCGGTGTGGACTCACGCTCCGGTGACGTTGGTTGTCGCCGGAAAGTTCCGACGCCGCTGTAGAGCCTCAGGAGGTCTTTGAAGCCTTCACTTCCTGTCCAGATCCTTCAGGATGGTGAGAATGTTCGGGGTGATCCGATCCGGGGCCTGGCCGCCGATCCTGTCGGCTGCGTGGTGGAACGCCGACGTCCGCGACAGGCCGCCGGCGCGCAGATGCCGGTAGACGGCGACGAGCTGTTTGCCGAGCACCACATCGGTGAGGTCGATGTCGGTGGCGGTGTGCTCTTCTTTCAGTTCCTCGAATGCTCCGTTGCTGATGAGCGGGATCGTCAGGTTCTCGTAAACCCATCGCGGCCCCAGGATGTGTGCCGAGGTGTCCGTGACGAATGCGATGTCCTTTCGGATTTCCTCCCGGGTGGGGGTGTGGCCGTCGGGAAGTGTGGCGCGTTCCTCGATGAGTCCGTCAATGGGCCAGCGTCCGGGGACGTGGGTGGTGCTGAAAGGGTATGACCGCATGATCCGGAACAATCTGGTCAGCCACTCTCCGCGGAGACCGCCGATGGCCTCGAAGTGCGCCATCACGCGGCCCGCGGCGCCGTCGCTGCGGGTGGGTTTGGCCTGGGCGCCGATCTGGACCCGTTCGGCGCGTTTCTGTTCCGAGAGTTGGCTCCTGGCCACTCGGGTCAGGTAGGCGGGGAGGTTCTTGACGACGCGGTCCGGGTGACGTCTGTTGTTGCGGGCGAGCTGGTTCACCATGCGTTCGATGAGGTCGTGGTGAAGATCCAGGCATCCGGTTTCCTGGCAGGAGGGATGCAGGCCTGTTCCTTCGGGATCCTTGTGGCCGTAGGGTGCCGTCCGGGTGGGGCAGCTCGCGAGGTGGTGGAACCGGGCTGATCGTTCGGCGCGGGCGATGTGCCAGGCCGCCTCGGCCACGGGGGCGATGTCGATGCCGCGCCATCGTGCCTCCCTGGCTGTTTCGGCTGCGGCTTCCCCCGTCATGACAAGCAGTTTTTCTCACCCTTGTGACAGAAGTCGGGGGTGCAACGAAATTGACACAGAAATGGCACAGGCGGCGCCACGCCGGGATGCCGGATACCGCATCCCGGTGTAGCCGGTGGCTGTCCGTCATGATGACCTGAAAGGAGGGAACTCGGTGGAATCATCACGAGACCGACTGCGCGGACCTCTCCGTCGGGCATGGAGGATGCGGTGGGGTACCAGGAGTTGAGGGTGGGTGCGTGATGCGAACCGAACGGTCGTCGATCCGTCACATCGGCCTGGGAACGGTGCTGATTGGACGCGAACCTGTCGCGCCCGCCGGCGCGGTCGTGATCAACCTGCCCGGTGCCGTGTTGGATGTCGATCCAGCGCGTCCCGATCTCGTGCCGTCGTGTCTGGTGGGGGACATCGACCTGGCCATCTCTGGGGTGAAACAGATTTTCGGAAGAGCGGTCGCCAAGGGACTGCTGGACGTGGTCTCCGAGGAGGGGACCGAATCCGGGATCTACCAGGTGCGCGGGGGCGAGGTGCTGGGATTGCTGCGCGGGTTGGCGGAGATCCGCTGGTGCCGAGATAACTCGGACCTACTGCTCGATTCCCTGCTGCTGGAGCTGGAGGAGCTGACCCTCCTGGGCCGCCTTTCCGGTCGGATCGAGGTGGACCGGGAGTGGCGGAAACCGCTGCTGGCTCTGCTTGGTTGCCTGACGCAGAGCCCGGAGAGGATGTTGCGCATCCAGGGGCATCCGGTGGCGATGAATCTGCTGCTGGAAGCCTCCGATGTTCTGGCGGGATCGGCAATCCCGGATCCCGCGCCTGTGGGCCGCCCGGAGGTGTTCCGGTACGCGCTGGCCGCGGGTGGGGTCGAACCCGAGGACGAGGAGAGCGAGGACATCGAACCCTGCCCGCCACCGGGGTCCAGCGGAGAGCGTGACTCGGAGGATGCGCGGTGCCTGACCGCCCAGGGGGTGTTCGACCTGCGGCTGCACGTCATCACCGGCGAGCGGGGGCTCTTGGAGACGGGGCTTTCCGCGCTGGAGGCCGCGACGGAGACCTGGCGGGCCGGCGGGGCCCAGGCGGAGGCCGCGGCGGTACGGGACCTGCTCGATCTGGCTCGGGAGCCCGATTTTCCCGCGAACTGGCCCGTGCGTCCCAGCGTCGCGGAACAGGTGCATGCGTGTCCTGGTGCGGAACTGGGGAGAAGATCGTCGGTTCGCTGGCCGTGATGTCGGTTTGCTGCCCTCCGCCAACGCCTGTTGCCGGTAGCTTTCGTGCACCCGTTCCGCCAGGTGTTCGATGCTCTCGGAATCCAGTAGTGGCGGGGTGTCGCTGGTGACCGTCCAGCCGGAACGCTGCATCATCTCCGGCAGGCGGGAGGCCAGGTCGAGGACCCACTACCGCACGTCGTGGATGTCGGCGTTGCCGGGTAGCGCGTCGGCGATGTCGCCGTCGTTCTCGTCCCGCACGATGTCCGCGCTGAACAGGCTCGGGGAGTCCGGCGGCCAGCTTTCGGCGTCGCGACGAAGCTCGGAGTGGAGCAGGTCGGCCTCGTTGCGTTTCAGGACCTTCGGGTCGGCCAGCAGCGCGTCCCGGGAGATCAACCGCACCCGGTCGGAGTCGTCCCTGAGCAGGTCCTCCCAATGGGTGCTCTGGTCCACGACCAGGCCGATGTGGGTGGAACCGAATCGAGGTGGCGTAGGGTCGAGGTATGGACGCCACTGCCCGGTTTCGCCGGTCGGGTCGGGTCAGGCTGCTCCGGGTGGCCGAACGGGTCGAGACCTGGACCTCCGACTCCGGCAGCCCCATGAACGTTGAACCCGGTGACATGATTGTCAGCTCCGGGGAGCGCACCTGGAGCATCACACCCGATTCTTTCGCCGTTACCTACGCGCAGGTTGAGGGGGATGTGTACGAACGAACCGGCGAGGTGTGGGCACGACCCGCAAAGCCGGGGGAGCGGGTGGCGACCCAGGAGGGGGAGGATGTCGCGGGGGAGGGCCAGTGGCGGGTCACCGACGATGACGGCAACTCGTGGTTCGTCCTAGAGGACGTTTTCACGGCGAACTACCGCCCCGCACCCAAAGCCGGTTGAGCCGACTCAACCGGCTTCCGGAGATATGTCGACACGAGCGTCGGGCGGGGCGGTCTCCAGTTCTATGTTGGCGGCGGCCAGGATGCGGGGCAGGTGGCGCATGATCGCGATGTCGTAGTGCTGGACATCCTTGATCTCGTTCCAGGGTTTGGCCCATTCGTGATCCCCGCGACCGTTGCGGCGTTCGTGAATGGCCCAGCGACGGTGCTCCAGCCGGCCGAGTTCCTCAAGCAGCGCCTCGTCCAGCGTCGCCCCTCCTTCCGGTGTGGGGCGACGCCACGTCAGGCCCGCCGCGGCGTGGGTCACCGCGCTGCCCGTGATGGCCGCCCGGTTGTTGGCCTTAGTGAAATCGTCCAGGTTCTCCCACAGTTCCAGCGCCAGCTGCGAACCCGTCGCGTTGCCCGTCTCCTCGCTGATCCGCTGGTAGGCCAGGTGCACCTGCGGGGCCAGCAGTTCCACCAGCTCCGGGGTGAGCAGCGGGTCGTGGCCGGCGGGACGGCGGGGGGTGAAGCCGGCGCGGGCGGCCAGCACCGGCAGCCGCGACGCCAGCTCCAGGGCCGTCAACCAGGTGCCCGGAGTCTTGTCCCGGTCGAGCAGCCCCAGGATTCGCGACGCCATCGCGGCCAGTTCCGGTGGAGCCAGCAGGACCGCCGACGGCTCCCGCACCCCGCTGGGGGCAAGCTCCACCGACCCCGCCGCGAGTAGCTCCTCGCAGGCCCCGGCGAGCTTCGTCAGCTGCCCTCGCAGCTCCTCCGATTGGGTCTCCCAGGCCGCCCGACCGTCCGGGGAGTGGACGACGTCGGCGAAAATCGGCCCCTCGGACCGGGTGGCCTCGGCGTCTGTGGCGCTCAGCCAGGCGACGTCGTCCAGGATCAACCGGGCCAGCTGCTGCATCGGGGAGAACCGCGGATCCAGGGCCAGCACCGCCGAGTTCTCCAGCGTGAACTGCGCCACCCCGGGAAGCTGCGGCCAGCAGATCCCGCCGGGGGTGATCATCGCGACCCGAGCCTCCCGCACTTCCCGGGCCACCGCGGCCGCGACGACGGGGGTCAGCATGTCGTCGGCGCAGGCGACGATCACCGCCGGCCCGGTCGGGGTGCCGCGCCTGAGAGGAGGAGCGTCCCAGCCGGCCAGCAGCTCGCCGATCCGCCGCAGCACCGGTTCCGGGCGCAGCGACCCCTGCGACCACGAGATCCGCGCCGCCCCGCCCGCCCAGTCGGCCACGTCGCGGGCCCAGCTTTCGTCGCGACCCACGCAGTGCACGACCATCGGCTGGCCCGGTTCGGACCAGCCCGCCACCAGCTCCTCGGCGAGGGTGGCGTTCAGGGGGCCGTCGCCGACGATGATCGGCGGCGGGGCCACCCGGTTCGGGGTCGATGGCGCCACGGCAGCCAGCACCAACCGTGCCAGTCGCCTCCCGTAGGCGGTGGCCCGCACCCGCGGATGCCCCTCCCACAGCGCCGCGACCGCGTCGTCGCGGAAGACGACCTCGATCGCCGCGTTTCCCGGGGCGGCCAGCCACTGAGTGAGCAGCCTCGCCGTGACGTCGTCGTGGACATCGGGGCCGATCCGTCGCGGTCCGGGCGTCACAGTGGCATTCTGAGGCATGGGACAAGTCTGGCATCCGCGTGGAAAGGTGTGACGTGGAGGAAGCGGGACGGCGCCACCGGGTGGTGCAGATCGTCGGTGACGGCGTGGACGGCGACTGGTTGACGTGGCGTTGGAACGACCCCTACCGACCGGTCGGGGTGCATCGTGTCAAAGAGCTCGGGGAAGCGGTCAGGACGTTCCGTGCCGCCCTGCCTCGGGAACCGGACTCGGACAGGAAGAAGAACCGCGACAGCCCGCGGCGGCTCGCGACCTCCAAAACCGTGAGCCGGCAGGACGCCCTGGAGAAGCTGGGGCTGTATGGCCCCCTGACCCGCTACGACGATGAACGAAAGCTGATGCAGGACTTGTCGAAGGCGCTGCTGCCCGACGACCTGCGCCGCCAGCTGGTCGAAGCGACCGCCGAGGGGGAACGCGTGGAGGTGCGGGTGGCCCCCAGTCCACCCGCTGCCGTCGTGCCGTGGGGACTGCTCGTGCTCGATGACGATGACATGCGGCTGCTGGATGTCGCAGACGTTTCCTGGATCGCTCCGATCCTGCCTCGCGACATCGACCCGGACGCGCCCGAGGTCACCCCCGCGACGGGCGGTCGGGCGCTGCACATCGTCGATCCGAGAACCAGCCGGGGAAGGGTGCTCTCGGAGAGGTTCGAGCCCTGCGACTGTCACGGGCACGGTGCGGAACGGTTCTTTGCCCAGGGCAACGGCGTGGAGGAGCTCCGGGACGTCCTCGACGCCGGGGCCGGGAAGATCGCGCGACTGCTCATGATCGGGCACTGCGCCACAGGGGCGAGTGACGCCGCCGACACCGTTTTCCTCATGGGTGACGGCGAGGCGAACAAGCTGCGGGCCTCGCGGCTGGTGCGAGAGGCCGGGAGGTGGTCGATGCCTCCCAGGGTCGGGGTGGTGGCGTGCGCCTCGGGCACCGACCTGACCCAGCACGAACCCTTCGGGCTCGGCACCGCGCTGCTGATCAACGGCGCCGAGGTGGTGCACGCGACCCTGTGGCCGCTACCCACCGACCACGCCATCAGACTCGTGAACGCCAGGGCAGTGGGAGCTTTCGGATGGTTGGCGCAGGCCGTCGACCACGCCCAGTCCGACGCCGACCCGGTGGCATCGCTGTGCGACCTGCAGCGCAGAAAGCTCGCCGCCTGGCGGGAGAGGCCCGGCCTGGGATCCTCCCCGCTGCTGTGGGGTGCGCTGATCGCCATGACGGCACCCGCCGGACGTCGCTGCAGCCCCGGTTCCACCCGAATTTCGTAGCCCGCGGGCTATCAGATTCCCGTTTGCGGATGAGTCATCTAGCTTCAGCGCATACTCTGGGGCTCATGGAACAGCAGGATCAGCAGCCGGCGACCGAGCCGGAGAAGAAACGCGGTCGCTCATCGAAACGCCCGAAGTCCCGCGCCCGAAAGATTGTGGCGAGGACCGGGTTGGCGATGCTCGTGTTGTTCCTCGTCGTGAGCCTGGTGGGGGTGGGCGCCTTCCTGTACCTGTATGCGACGACGAAGCTACCGGACCCGAACAGCGACTTCACCACCAATACCACCTTCATTTATTACAACGACGGGCAGGAGCAGCTCGGCTCCCTGGCCGTGCAGAACCGCATCACCCTCGAATACGACAAGATGCCGCAGGTGATGAAGGACGCGGTGGTGGCGGCTGAGAACTCCACCTTCTTCACCGATCCGGGGTTCTCCCTGCCCGGCATGTTCCGTGGCCTGTGGACCATCGCCCGGGGCGGTGACGTGCAGGGCGGCTCCACCATCACCCAGCAGTACATCAAGATCCTTTACTTGAGTTCCGAACGCACCGCGGGCCGCAAGATCCGCGAGTTGATCCTGGCCATGAAGATGGGTCGGGAGGTGCCCAAGGAGAAGATCCTGGAGGGCTACCTCAACACCATCTACTTCGGTCGGGGCGCCTACGGCATCGAGGCTGCCGCCAAGTCGTATTTCCTCAAGTCGGCCTCCGAACTCAGCCTGTCCGAGGCCGCGACTCTCGCAGCCATCCTCAACAACCCAGCCGGCCTCAACCCGTCCGCCGGTGAGAAGAGCAGGGAACGGCTCCTGGGGCGCTACCAGTACGTCCTCGATCAGATGCTGGCCAATGGCTACATCACTCAGGCCGATCACGACGCGGCCCATCCCGCCCTCCCCGAGTTTCCCGAGGTGCCCGTCTCCGATCGCTACGGCGGCCCCAAGGGATTCCTGGTGGCCCAGGTGGAGCAGGAACTGTCGAACCTCGGGTACAGCGACGCCGAGGTGCAAGGTGGCGGCCTCAAAGTGATCACTACCCTCGACAAGAACATGCAGGACGCCGCCGTTGCCACCGCGCAGAAGTACACGGAGGAGGCCGCGACCAAGGCGAAACCCCAGCAGGACGCGTCTCAACTGCACGTCGCGATCTCGTCGGTCGACACCGCCACCGGTGGTGTCCTGGCGATGTACGGCGGTCCTGACTACACGACGAACTCCCGCAACTGGTCGATGACGCCGCGTCCTGCCGCATCCACCTTCAAGTCGTTTGCGACCGTGGCGGGTCTGCGCAACGGCTACTCCCTTGACAGCACCCTCAAGGGCGACACGTTCACCCCGCGTGGTGAAGGCGTCCCGGTACGCAACGAGTTCAGTGAGCAGTACGGCGATGTGACGCTGCGCAAGGCAGTCGCCGAATCCATCAACACAGCCTTCGTGGACATGACGGTATCCATGAACAACGGCCCTGCCGCCGTCATCAAGGCCGCCAACGACGCGGGTGCCCCGACCGGGGCGGGATGGGATGCCAACAACCGCATCGCCCTGGGCGCCGCCGAGGTGAGCCCGCTCAACATGGCAAACGCCTACGCCAGCCTCGCGGATTCTGGGAAACGCAAGGAGACCCACTTCGTGGCGAAGGTGCTGGACCGCAACGGCAACACCGTCTATGAGGCGAAGAACGAGGCCACCCAGGCCATCGAGGAGAACGTGGCCGCCAATGTCACGGACGCGCTGACCTCCGTGGTTGAGGAGGGCACCGGAGCGAAGGCGTCGCAGCTGAACCGTCCCGTCGCGGGCAAGACCGGAACCAACGGTGTCGATGACACCATCACCTCCGCATGGTTCGTCGGCTACACCCGGCAGATCTCCACGGCGGTCATGTACGTCGCCGGTGACTCCGGGAATGAGAACCTCGATGCCTACAAGAAACCCGGGGACAAGACCTTCTTCGGTTCCGGCTATCCGTTGACGACGTGGGTGGAGTACATGCAGACCGCCACCAAGGGGCAGGAGGTCAAGCAGTTCGACAAGGCCAAACCGATCCAGGGGAAGTCGATCGCTCCGTCGGAGAGTCCCAGCCCGAGCGTCCAACCCAGCCAGAGCCAGAGCGCCCACCCCAGCCCGAGCGGCCAACCCACTGAGGAATCGTCGGCTGAGGGCAGGCGGCCCACTTCCGAGCCCACCGATTCGGGTCGGGTCACGCCCTCCACGCAGCCGACCCGCGGCAGGTCGTCGCAGTGGCCCACCAAGCAGCCGAGCAACGATGGCAGGGCCACGCAGCAACCAACAGGCGGTGGAAACAACAACCTGCCGACCAATCCCGGCGACGATGAGCGGGGCCCCGGTGGTGGCCGGCAGGGAGACCAGAACGGCCAGGGGGGCGACAACGGCCGGGGCTGGGAGGAGGACTGACATCCTCGGGTCCCTGCGTCCTTAGTCGCTGTCGTGTCCATGTCGCCGGGGAGTAGGGCATGTGCTGGCTGTTCCGGCAGCTGTTCGCGCAGCCTCTAAGGTGTTCGCATGAACAGTGCGCTGCTGGAGGGCCTCGGAGGGCCTGCCGGGCGTTACGCCCGGCGCTCAGGACCGTGGTTCGATCCGCTGCCGTGGTCGCTGTTGGTCGCGACGGTGCTTTTCGTGGCCTGTTCGTTGCGGCAGATACCGTGCGTCCAGACCACCGAGGGTGTCCGGGTGAACGCGTTCATCACGCTCTGCTACTCGGATGTGCCGCTGGCGTGGACGAGCAGCGGATTCGCGCTCGGCGCTCACCCCTTCGACGGTGGACAGATGAGCTACCCACCACTTCTCGGTTTGTTGCTGCTGGCCGCTATCGGTATCTCCGGTCTGCTCGGGGCGCCCGTCGGCACGTCACTGGAGGTCCAGGCCCAGCTCGACGGCGCGCAGGTGTTCTACGCCGTTTGCATGGTGCTGCTGTTCGCGTGTTTCCTGCTGTGGGTGCTGTGCCAGACCTTCATGGGCCGCGACTCGCAGGGTGGTCGGCGCCGCTCGTGGGACGGGATGTGGCTGGCGGCTTCACCCGTTGTTCTGGCCTCCGGGTTGGTCTCGTGGGACCTTTTTGCGGTCTCGCTGACCGCCCTCGGGCTGTTGCTGTTCTCCACGGGACGACCGGTGTGGTCGGGGATCGTTCTCGGACTCGCGGTGTGTGCGGGGTTGGTGGCGATCGCAGTGGTGTTGGCCGTGACCTCGGCCTTTGCGTTGCGGGGTCGTGCCGGGCGGGCCGGGGCGTTTCTCGGAGCCGCGACGGCCACCGTCGCGCTGCTGCACCTGCCGTTGCTGATCCTCAACTGGGAGGCCGTCGCCGGCTACTACCAGGGTGAGGCGACGAAGAACCTGTCCTACGGGTCGCTGTTCTACCTCGGAAAACTGTTCGGCTGGGAGGTGCGGGCTGCGGGATCGCTGGGGTTGATGCTGACCGCGTTGCTGCTGCTGATCGTGGTGGCGTGGCTGTACCTGCGGGGCCATCGGCCACGCGTGGGCACCGTGGTGGTGCTGTTCGTGTTCCCGACGGTGCTGTTCGGCGCCACCTACGCTCCCCAGACCGCGCTGTGGCTGCTGCTCGCGCTGCTGGTGGGGCGTCCCGGTCGCCCGGAGTGGGTGGCGTTCACCATCACCCAGGTGATCTATTGGGCCGCGATCTGGGGGCATCTGGCCGGGCACCTCAACTCGAACCCAAACATCTACTTCGCCGCCATCATCCTGCGAATCGTCGTGGAGGTCTGGATCTTCGTCTCCTGCCTGCGCGACGCCGCCGACCCGGGCCGCGATCCGCTGCGCACCCCGCAGGCCGCCGACCCGATCGGCGGTGTGCTGAACGAGGCCGCAAACTCATGTGCACGGTTGCGCAGCACTCAACCCGGGAATCGAGCCGAAACGGGTCAGTTTCCGGCTTGAGTGCTGCGTAACCGTGCGATCGGCGGTGGCGCCCGTCAGTTCCAGACGAGTGTGTCGCAGGTGGTGGTGGTCTGGCGGGTGGTGACGGGGATCTCGTCGCCGACCTCGACCCCGGCGCTCGAGCCCCCGACGAACACCATGGAGGCGTGCATGTGTGGGGGTTCCGCGAAGGGGGGTTTGCGACCCGCGATGCTGAACGGCGACCGCGAGATCCCGGCGGCGTCCAGGACACCCTGCGCGAAGCTCACACCCCGTTGCCGCAGCGACCGGGCCGGCGACGGCGCCGACAGGGCGATGCCGTGCGAGGTGCCGCCGCTGACGATCACCAGCCAGCCGTCCCGGGGGGCCCGCGACTGGTTGTAGCCGTAGCGGGTACCGCGGGTGACGCGGTGCACGTCGAGGACGGTGGCGGTGGTTTTCAGTGCCTGCGGGGCCCCCAGCCACAGCTGGGTTCCCATCCGCATCCGGGTCTGCACGCCCAGCTGGGTGCGGAGCCTGCGATAGTCGTTTGCTCCCAGGTGTGAAACCCACACCGCGCCCCGCTGATGGGCCACGGCCTCGGAGGCGAGGTGCTGGGCCTCCGAGAACTGTCCCTTCAACGGCAGGTGCATGGTCCAGCCCTCGAATCCCAACGTCCCGGCATCCACCGATGCGATCTCCTGCGATGTGATGCCGTGTCTGCGCATTGACGTCATGAGCTCTACCACCACCCGGGCGCCCGGATGTGCTGTGCGCAGCTCGTCGAGGTCGGTGAGGCGGGAGACGACGGTGATGACGCGGGGATCGTCGAGCAGGGCCGTGGCCGCGTCGTCGAAGGGTCGCCACGGGTTCAGGACGATCACGTCGTGCGACCATCCCGCCTCCCTGACCGTCGCGACCTCGTGGGCGGTGCCGATCGCCAGGCAGTCGTTGCTGAGGCGTTCGGCCTCGCGGGCCAGGACGTCCAGCCCGAGGCCGTAGCCGTTGCCCTTGGCGACGGGCACCAGCCCCGGGAACTCCTCGTGGACGTGTGTGAGGTGGTCACGCCAGGCGCGGGTGTCGATGGTCAGCGTGAGGGTCATGTCACCGCCGCTTCAGGTATTGCTGGAAGGCGAAGTGGAGGAACGAGTTGATGGGTTTGTCCCATTCCCCGAGGTAGGCGACGGCTTCGCCTCCGGTGCCGGCCTTGAACTGGATGAGTCCCAGCTCCGGATCGTCGGCTGCCAGCCCTTCGGTGATGCCACGCAGGTCGTAGATGTCTGCTCCGGCGTCGCGGGCGTCGCGCATCATGCGCCACTGGATGGCGTTGGAGCCGCGGACCTCGCGTTTCGCGGTGGTGGAGGCGCCGTAGGAGTACCAGGCGTGGGTACCGACGCGGATGAAGGTGGTGGCCGCCACCAGGTCACCGTCGTGTTCGGCCAGGTAGACGCGCATCCGGTCGGGTTCCTCGGTGTTGAGGGCGTCCCACATGGTCTCGAAGTAGGACAGTCCGCGGCCGGTGAAGTGGTCGCGTTCGGCGGTTTCCAGGTAGATGTGGTGGAACCGGGCCAGGTCGGCGCGTTCCCCCCGGGTGACCGTCACCCCCAGTTTGTCGGCTTTCTTGATGTTGCGGCGCCACAGCTGGTTCATTCCCTTGAGCAGCTGTTCGTCGGTCAGGGGTGTTCCCTCGGCGTCGGTCAGGTGTAGCTGGTAGTTGAACTTCGGTTGCCCGGCGGCGAAGCCGTGACCCTCCGCCTGGGGTTGCCAGCCGAGATGGTCCAGGGTCCGCAGCACGCGGGTTCCGGTCAGGGTGGTCTCGTCGGGGGTGGCCTGCGACAGGGCGGTGATCTCGGGGTCGGCGATGGCCGCCTTCACGGTGGGGGCCAGCCAGCGGTGGTGCACCACGGTCGGGCCGATCCGCACGGCGAACGCCTTGTTGCGGCGGGCGTGGGCGACGAGCGCCTCCAGGTGGGCGTCCACGTCGGGACGGTTCCAGTCGAGGACCGGACCCTCCGGCAGGTACGCCAGGTAGCGGGGCAGTTTCGGTAGCTGCCGATACAGGACGAGTCCCACTCCGGTGAGGGTGTCGCCGTCGAAGAAACCGACGGATTCGGAACGCCACTCCGGTTTCGCTTTCCCCCAGGCGGGAAGCTGTAGGAAACTCGCCTGTCCACGAGCGGCCACGAAGGCGAGGTGCTCGTCGGCGCTGATCGTCTTGACGGTGATGCTCACGACTACAACCTACCGGCTGTGGTGGTTCCGCTGGCGGGTTCCTTCAAGGACGTGTGAGTGATGAAGGTTGGGCCAGGCTGAGTCTCTGTCGTGTGTGGCCCGGCCCAACCGGTCCTCAGTCGGGCTCTCCTGTGACGGCCCGATATGTCTCCAGTATCACACGGATGACGGCCACAGTGGTGAGAAACACGAAAACCGCCAGGAATGGTGCCACGATCATGAGCAGTGTGTTCTGGCCGGTGAATCCGATGACGAGGATCGCGACCGCAAGGAGGGCCGCTGTGACGGTGCCGAGCAGGTGAATCGTCTTGAGGGCCGCGATGCTCGTGCGATGCGCGAAACCGAAGTCGAACAAGGTGGCGAAGGCGTTACTCGGGCGGGGTTGGTACTGCGGTGGCTGCTGTTGGGGCGGGGGTGCGGACTGGCCCATGGGTCCTCCCGGGGAAGGGGAGGGTGGCAGCCCGTGTGGGGAGTCGCTGGAGACCGCCTGTTGATTCCAGGCGTCCGTGGCCTGTGGATCCCAGACGTTTCCGGTGGGCTGCGACTGCTCCCAGACGTTTCCCTGCTGGTTGCCGCCGTACGGGTCGTGGGGGTACTGCGGATTGCTCATGATGGTTCCTCTCCACGCGGACGCACTCGATCACCAACCACTCTTGCACATCTCCGGCCCTGAATGGACGGAGGGTGAGGCGGGGTGTCGGGTCCCGGCCTCACCCGTGGCAGGCCTCAGACCTTGATGTCCTCGATCCTCTCGCCGATCCGCATGCCGTAGAAGGAGCGGTAGCAGAAGAAGGCGGAGACGAGCAGGAACACCGCGGCCAGGACGTGGGCCAGCACACCCAAGCCTTGGGCGGTGATCGCGGTGGCAAGTTCGACGGCCAGCAGCCCGAATAGCGTCGAGAACTTGATCACCGGGTTGAGCGCCACCGAGGAGGTGTCCTTGTAGGGGTCACCGACGGTGTCACCCACGACGGTGGCGTCGTGCAGCGGCGTGTTTTTCGCGTCGAGATCCACCTCGACGAGTTTCTTCGCGTTGTCCCAGGCGCCACCAGCGTTCGCCATGAAGATGGCCTGGTAGAGCCCGAACAGCGCCATCGCGACGAGGAACCCGATGAACAGGTACGGTTCGGCGAAGGCGAACGCCAAGGAGGCGAAGAACACGCCCAGGAAGATGTTGAACATGCCCTTCTGGGCGTACTGGGTGCAGATCTCGACCACTTTGTTGGAGTCTTGGGCGGAGGCCTTCGTCTCGCCGTCGAGGCGCAGGTTCTGTTTGATGAACTCCACGGCCCGGTAGGCGCCCGTGGTGACGGCCTGCATGGAGGCGCCCGTGAACCAGTAGATCACCGCGCCGCCCAGCAGCAGGCCCAGCAGGAATGGGGCGTGCAGCAGTGACAGGTTCGATTTCGCCAGCTCGTTCTGCAGGCCGCCGGTGAGTTTCATGATGATGGAGAAGATCATGGTGGTGGCCCCCACCACGGCGGTGCCGATCAGCACCGGTTTCGCCGTCGCCTTGAAGGTGTTGCCCGCGCCGTCGTTGGCCTCGAGGAAGCGTTTGGCGCGTTCGAAGTCGGGCCGGATGCCGTGGTCGCGTTCCAGCTCCTCCTCGATGCTGGGGATCTCCTCGATGGTGGACAGTTCGAACACCGACTGGGCGTTGTCGGTGACGGGGCCGTAGGAGTCGACGGCGATCGTCACGGGTCCCATGCCCAGGAAACCGAACGCGACCAGACCGAACGCGAACACCGCGGGGGCGATCATGAGCTGGTCCAGCCCCATGGTCGAGATGAGGAAGCTCGCCCCCATCAATCCGGTAATCGCCAGCCCGATCCAGTAGCCGGAGAAGTTGCCGGCCACCAGGCCGGAGAGGATGTTCAGCGACGCCCCGCCCTGGTTGGAGGAGACCACGACCTCGCGGGTGTGGCGGGCATTGGTGGAGGTGAACACCTTCACCAGCTCCGGGATGAGCGCCCCGGCTAGGGTGCCGCAGCTGACGATCAGCGACAGTTTCCACCACATCCCGTCGGGCAGGCCGCCGATCAGCGCCGCGGAGGTGCCGAAGGTGCAGGCGATGCACAGCACCGAGGTCAGCCACACCAGCGACGTCAGGGGCGTCTCGAAATCCATTTCGGCGGCGTCGCGGTAGCGGGCGCGGGTGATGGTGGCGTTGACGAAGTACGAGATCCCGGAGGTCACCACCATCACGGCGCGGATCACGAAGATCCACACCAGCAGCTGCACCTGCACCGTCTGGTTCTGGACGCCGAGGAGGATGAACGTGATCAGCGCCACACCGGTCACGCCGTAGGTTTCGAAACCATCTGCCGAGGGACCGACGGAGTCGCCGGCGTTGTCGCCTGTGCAGTCGGCGATCACGCCGGGGTTGCGGGCATCGTCCTCCTTGATGTGGAAGACGATCTTCATCAGGTCGGCGCCGATGTCGGCGATCTTGGTGAAGATCCCGCCGGCGATGCGCAGCGCCGACGCGCCCAGCGATTCACCGATCGCGAAGCCGATGAAACACGAACCCGCGATCTCGCCGGGCAGGAACACCATGATGACCAGCATCATCGCCAGTTCGACGGAGATCAACACCATGCCGATGCTCATCCCGGAGCGCAGCGGGATGTCGTGGCAGGGATAGGGACGCCCGGACATCGCGGCGTGCGCGGTGCGGGAGTTGGCCAGGGTGTTGACGCGGATGCCGTACCAGGCCACCGCGTAGCTGCCGCCCATGCCGATCAGCGAGAACAGGATCACCACGGCCGTCCTGCCCACCCCGAAGTCGACGAGGAACAGGTAGTAGACGACGATGATGGCGGCGATGAAGGCCCACAGCAGCAGCAGGAACCGGCCCTGCTGTTTCAGGTAGGTCTTGCAGGTGGTGTAGATCAGCTCGGAGACGTCCCGCATCGCCGTGTGCACGGGCATGCGGTTCAGCTGCGAGTAGGTGATGATCCCGAACCCCAGGCCGAGGGCGCACACGACCAGCCCGAGGCCGAGCAGCACGTTGCCTGGCAGGCCGAGGAAGGAGACGGATCCGAGGTCGGGTAGCGGGAGGTTCGCCTCCCCGCCCGTGTGGCTTCCCGGCTGGCCGCCACCGGACTCGCAGGAGGTGAGGCAGAGCACACCGACCGCGGCTCCGAGCAGTCCGATGCCCTTCGCGGGATTGTGCCGGGCGGACCATGAATCCGTCGCGGTGCGGAGGATCTTCTCGTCTGGTGCTGTCACCGCTTCTCGCGGTAGCTCAATCATGATGCTCCCTCGCGATCATTCGTGCACTGACCACGTTGCCAGTCTGTCCTGACTCACTGTACGCCCGTGGGTGTGGGGCGGGAGGGTGCGCGGGGAAATTTCGAGGGATGAGAACAGCCGCGGCCCGACCGGCGGTTGGTCGTCGGTCGGGCCGCGTGCACAGGCCCTGGGTCCTGGGCTATCGCGTCGCCGTCAGGCGGCTGCGATCAGGTTTTCGAGGGTCTTTTCCCAGCGGGAACGAAGCGCCTCGAGGTCGGCGTCCTCGGGCAGGTTGCTGTGGACGAGCGTCAGTTCCGTGCCGTCGTCGACGGCGCGCATCCTGAGGTCGACGAGAGTGGCTGGTGCCCCCTCAGCAGCGTGCCACGAGAACCGGATCTGTTCCTTCGGATGGAAGCTTCGGGTGATGCCGTAGGTGCCGTCCTCGGCCTTCCACGACTCTCCTTTGTTGCCGAGCTGCCCGCCTGCGCCGAGCAGTGCCTGCGCTCCGGCGGGAGCCATGAGGGCCCTCCAGACGGCCTCCAGCTGGGCGTGGGCCACCCGGGTGACCGCTACGCTTCTGGTTTCGCTTACTGCCTCCGTGGTCTCCATGATGATGCCTTTCATCTCTTCGGGCGTCGCCTGTGGCGTCCGGTGCATCAAGCCTAGTAGCACACGGGGCGATGTGGGAGGGGGGCCGCGGGAAAACGAACTTTCGGCCACTCGGGAGGCCAGGTCGGTGGGCGTGGCATCGGGGCACCGGTTCCTGGAATCGTCGAGCCCGATCGTGCCGGGAAAGCAGCTGTTTCGTGTGACCTCACACGCAAGACGTTTTGGCTTCTCGGCGAAACTTTCCACAAGGATCTGTGGAAAAGCGGTCTTTCTGTGGATAGCTCACTTTCGTGGGGGAGGATCTGGTTGAGGAGTCAAGAACGTTGCGGGGTTCTTCCCTCAAGCGCCCAGGTGAGGAATTCCTCCAGGTCGCCGGTTTCTCCGTCGCGACCTCCCTGTCCCACCCGCAGCGACGGGCGGGTGGGTTCGAGTTTCACGCCCCTGAGGCGTGCCATCAGGCCGCCGGGGACGTGCAGGACGTGGTAGCCGCCGTCGGTGTCGACGGCGACCGAGCGGTCGCGGCGCAGGTACCAGCCGCGGCGATCCGTCCTCACCTCGTGACCGTCGAGGGTTCTGGCCCTCAACGGCACCGGCTCCAGGCCCGAGGCGAGGGCATCGGCGACGAACCGGTCGATGAGGACCTGCGCCCGGACGGCCTCGCGCTCGGCTGCCTTCTCGACCAGTGCAGCCCGTTCAAGCGCGTCCATGCGACGCAGTGTAGAGGGCGGAGTCGCAGAGATGGACGTGGCTCGGGATTACAGGGAATCGGCGAGTTCGTGCAGCTTGCCTAGATGGGATTCCTGGGAGGCCTCGTCGACGCTGTCCGATGCCTTCTCCGAGTGTTGGGCATCCAGCGTCCCGTTCATTGCTTTCATGCCACCCTTGAGTTTGTTTCCTTTGTCGACCGCGCCCTTGACCGTCCTGATTGTCTTGGCTGCCTTTGAAAGGGCGCTTACCCCGCCGCTGGCGATAAGCAATGCGGCATCTGGTATGTATCCACCAAGAGCCCGGGCGGGATCGTCCTTGAGATTGTCTATGTCGAGTATCGAATTAACAAGAGCTCCGCCAAATTCCGTGGGGTTCGACATCGCTGCCTGTGCTACCTCTGCGGCCTCATTTGCGGGGAGAGATTTCTTGGCAATCCATTCTTCCTGAGTGAGTTCTCCAGTTGCCATTTTTGTGAGATCGATTATCTCTCTCAATGCGATACCGTACTGAAGATCAAGGGTGAATCCGACGACTTTCCCTACTGATTCGAGCGCCCCAAGGATTACTCCACCTGCGAACGCCAATCCCGATGTGAGCCAGTTGCGAGATTCATCGGCCCCGTCGCACGATGCGCGCACTTCGACGGCCACTTTTTCTCCATGGGTCGACAGTTCTTCGCGCAGATTGAAATAGTCGTCGATTGCCTTGCTCCGTTGCTCTTCTCCTGGATCCTCGAATGGTCGGATGGTCAGAGTATAGGTGCCCGGCCCGTTCTGGGACTCCCACTCCGACTTCTTCTGGTATCCCTCGGCGATCGATTTTTCATACTCTGCCTCGGCCTCTTTTGATCGGCGGACGGCTTCTTCGTAATTCTGTTTGCAGATCTGCACCTTCTCCTGTGTTGAAGCAAGGGCATCCGCGTAGGAATCCAGAGCCGCTGCCGCTCTGCGGAAGCCGTTCGCAGCTTTGATCCATCTGTCCGGCTCGGGCTTGAAGCGCTCATGGAAACGGTCTGCTGCTCGCCCTACCCAGCCATCCGTACTCACCGACTTGAGGGCGTTCCCTAGATCGTCGAAATCGGATGCGCGGTCTCTCATAATTTTTGTTCGCTCCCGAATTTCCGCCGGGTTTCCGGGGATGATGAAATAATCAAGAATAGACAGGGTGTATTTCATCAAGAATCCTCCATGATTCGGTTCTTTGAAAGTCCTTCTGCGGTTTTCTTGACGGAGAGCATCTGCTCTTCGGCGGCGGTGTTGTACTCGATGTAGTTAAAGGCTACCTTGCTCAAACGAGCAGATATCTCTTCGAGGTCCTTGGTCATCGAGTTGATGGCGCGTTCCCATCTGTCCTGAAAATCATTCACGGTTTCCTGGAGCTTGGCGTGTCCCAACGCGCTCTCTGTTGGAACGTAGTCCTCCACATCCTTGTCTTTTTTGAGCTGTATCACCTCGGCAGTCTTCTTGGCGGCGCTCACCAAGGACTTCAGGTCAACCTCGAAATCATATGAAGGCAATGCGCATCCTCTCAATCCAGGAGAGCGACGTTATCGACCTCGGCCTTGTGCGCGAGATCTCGAACTTTTTCCACAGCGCTCGCCGCGTCCTCCAGGGCCTTTGTTAGTGCTTCGGACCGGTCGCTGAATTCCTGCCCCTTCTTCTGCTGCGCCTGCCGGGACTCCGTGTCAGGGCTCCAGCCTGACAGATCCGAGTCCACCTTGGACTGCATGTTCCTCATGTTGGTGCGCAGGTCGGAGGCCATCTTGGTGAAGGCGTCCTGCAAGGCCTGCGCATCGGCTTCCTTGTAAATGAATGTTCTCTTTCCCATATCAGCTTTCCATTCGATTCCTGATGGCGCTCATGATGTCCGGGAGTGCTCCTTGGGTTGGTTCCTCCAAACCCCCAGCCGGAGGACAGGCGCTGATGGCACCTATGACGTCCTGGAACGCTCCCTGTACCGACTCCTCGTTTTCTGCCGCAGCTTTGTCGACTTCCAGTAGTGCATACGCATATCTCTGGAGATCCTCGTGGAACACCTTGAACGATTCCGCCCAGTGATTGGTGACGTCGACCACCGAAGCTGCTGCCGATCCCGTCACGTTCCTCAGGTGTTCCTCAACCGATGAGGCGAATCCCTTGACGCCCCCCGAGAGCTCGTCGCACGTGTCCAGTACCGTTTCGGCTGCCTGCTGTTGTGCGCCGATCTCCAGCTGCATGTCCATGCTCACGATGTCCTCCTAACGTTCGTAACGAAAACCAATTACGACAATAGCTGCACTCATGCGGGGCGGTGGCATACCTGCCACGTGCGACCGGCCCCACGGCCCCAGAGAGTGTGGAAAGGGTGGCCGCACTGGATGACAGGCACCTTGGGTGTCCGGAGCTGGTCACGTCGCCGAGTGGATGACGTTTGAGGAAGAGGCGGAACGTTCTTCGGGTCAGTGTTTGATGTGGTGGGACTCCCATGCTGCCTTGCTTCGCCAGTTGTCCGGAACGACAGACGGGACAGATGGCACTAGGTTGTTCCTGTGAGTCAAACCCAGACCCAGGCGCCCACCGCGCTGCGTGAACAGCGCACATCCTGGGCACGGATCCTCAGCTGGTGCATGTGGGACTGGGGGACCCAGCCCTTCGCGACCGTCATCACCACCTTCGTGTTCAGTACCTACATCTCCTCCGGGGCGTTGTTCGGGAACGGCCCCGGCGATGACTCCCCGGCGATGATGATGGGGGTCGCGATGGCCGCCGCAGGAGTACTCATCGCGTTGCTGGCCCCGGTGCTGGGGCAGGGAACCGACCGTTCCGGGAGACGGATGTTCCACCTGCGCTGGCAGACATGGGCGCTGGCGGCGGTCTCGGCGGCGCTGTGGTTCGTCGCGCCCGGGCAGCAGTACCTGTGGCTGGGCTTGGCGTTGCTCGGGATCGGCAACATCGTCTCCGAGGTGGCCAACGTCAACTACTACGCCGCCATCGACCAGGTGGCCACCCCCGGCACCGTCGGTCGCGTCTCCGGCTACGGCTGGGGGATGGGATACCTCGGCGGGATCGCGATCCTGCTGTTGATCGTCGCCGTCGCGGGCGCCGACATTGGTCCCGACGGGGTGCGCAATTCAATGCTGCTGTGCGGGGCCTGGACGGTGCTGTTCACCATTCCGCTGTTCGTGGCCATCAAGGACCGGCCCGTGGTCTCACCGCCGCCGCGCCAGTCGCCGCTGCGGGCCTACCGCGACCTCATCGGTTCCGTGACCCGCATCCACCGCGTTTCCCCGCACACCACCTGGTTCCTGCTGGCCTCCGCGCTGTTCCGCGACGGCCTGGCGGGGGTGTTCACCTACGGTGCGGTGCTGGCGAAACTGGTGTTCGGCTTCACCACCGGCGAGGTGATCGTCTTCGGTGTGGTGGCCAATGTCGTCGCAGGGATTGCGACCATCGCCTTCGGGCACCTGGACGACCGGGTCGGTCCGAAACGGGTGATCCTGATTTCGCTAGGCGCGCTGGTGGGGCTGGGGTCGTGCATCTTCCTGCTCCACGACCGGGGGCCGGTGGTGTTCTGGGTCTTCGGGATCGCCATGACCCTGTTCGTCGGTCCGGCGCAATCGGCGTCGCGGTCCTTCCTGGCGCGCATCATTCCCGAGGGACACTCGGGTGAGGTGTTCGGGTTGTATGCGACGACCGGTCGGGCGGTGTCCTTCCTGGCGTCGTCGCTGTGGGTGCTGTCCCTGTGGCTGGGGTCGTTCTTCGTCCCGGCAGGCGAGTCGGCGGCGCATTTCGGCATCCTTGGGATCGCGCTGGTGCTGGCCGCCGGGTTGGTCGCCATGATTCCCGTGCGTGAGACCGAACGTGCTGCGGACCACGGTGGGTGGTCGGGATAAGCGGGATCTTCCCGCCGTACCGGTTAGGCTGGGGACATGTCCGACTGGTTTGCCATCAACGAAGACCTGTGGGGCACCGTCGCGGGATCAGAACCGCCGCTGTTCTACTTCTTCGACGGTTTCATCGACTCGGGACGCGTCGGTGCGACGCTGATCGAGGCCCTCCTGGAGCACTCCGAACCGCAGCTGCTCGGGTCGTTCAACATGGACCTCGTCCACGACTACCGTGCCCGCCGTCCCGCCATGGTCTTCGACCGCGACCACTGGGCCTCGCTCGAGGAACCAGTGCTGAACCTGCACCTGGCGCGCGACGCCGAAGGGAAACCGTACCTCGTGATGCGCGGTCCGGAACCCGATCATCGGTGGCAGCTGTTCCGCGACGAACTGGTCGGGTTGATCGAAAAACTTGACGTCTCGATGCTGCTGACCGGTTACGGCATGCCCATGGCTTTTCCGCACACGCGTCCCACACCCCTGGCGATACATTCCACAGACCCGGACCTGAGGCAGGCGAATCCCCGCTGGATCGAGCGCCTCGAGATCCCGGCCTCCTTCGCGTCCTATCTCGAATACCACCTGGGCACTCTCGGGATCAGCGCCTTCGGGGCCGCAGCCCACGTTCCCCACTACCTCGCGAACGCATCCTTCACGCAGGCCGCGGCCACCATCCTGCACCAGTACGTGGAGGTGACGGGACTGGCCCTGCCGACCGACGAACTCGACCTGGCCGCCGAGGCCAACCTGATGTCCATCGAGGCCGACACCCGGGGTGACGAGACCGCCCGCGAGCTGCTGCGCCAACTCGAGGAACAATACGACCGCTACACCGAACCCACCGGCGAGGATCTGCCCTCCGCCGACGAGATAGCGGCGGCGGTGGAGCGTTTCCTCGCCCAGCGCGACGAGGGCAACCAGCCCCCAACCATGGGGGAGTGAGGTCACCGCCCTCGCCCAGCGCGACGAAGGCAACCAGCCCCCAACCATGGGGGAGTGAGACCGGTCCGTGGCGGTGGCCGACTACACACCCGCTCAGGTGGCGCAGCACTTGCGGGTGAGCCGAACCCATTTGTACAAGTTCCTCGATTCCGGGCAGATCCCGTCCCATCGTGTCGTATGGAGGCTTATTCACAGGGTGCGGGCTGGGCTTAGGTGGACCCGCTCCAGTGGTTTGCTGGCCTTGTTCACGTTTGCCTGCGCTGTGAGGCCAGCAAACGTGAACAAGGCCAGCAAAACAGGATTAGAGCCAGCAAAACAGCGATAAGGCCAGCAAAGTTTCGGCAGAGGAAGCGGGGAGCGAGGAAGCCGGATTCCTCACGACGTTCAACGCCCAAGGCCGCGGTGGTGGCAAGGAGGCTTATTCACAGACGGCGCCACGGTCGGTGAAACCCTGGCCAGGGTGCGTTTGAGGATGACTGTGAACAAGCCTCCGGGACTTGGGTGATCCCGAACCACCGAAACAAGTACACCGAAACGGTGGTGGCTCTGGTTTCAATCCGCTCTAAGGTTCGCGGTGGTTGCAGACGTCAAGATCAGCCCTCTCATTGTTGACACGGCGTACCGTTTCAATCCGCTCTAAGGTTCGTGGTGGTTGCAGACGTCTACTCCAGCGTTCGTAACAATAAGATCGTTTCAATCCGCTCTAAGGTTCGCGGTGGTTGCAGACGTTTTGGAATAACCCTAACGCTGTTCCTTCTACTCGTTTCAATCCGCTCTAAGGCTCGCGGTGGTTGCAGACCACAACTACTTACTGTCGCGATCGCGGCAGGAGGGTTTCAATCCGCTCTAAGGTTCGCGGTGGTTGCGGACCCTATCCTCTGACACGCCGTCCTGACAAGCCCTGTTGTGGTGTTCTTACACACCACACCCTTTCGTCCCTTCCAAGTAGCGGACAGAACCTGTCCTCAATGGGGTGAAACCCCTTGTCAGGTGCCATACACACCTGAGGCTGTTTTCGGTGTCTCTCCAACACCCCTGGTCGGGGGTGTCTCCAAGATGCCCAGTTACGGGGGGTTAAGCATCTTCGTCGGAGTCTACCTCGGGTGATCGAGGGGGTTGGGGTGGTCGTTTGGCCGCCGGGGTGGTTTCGACACGGGCTGCTCCTTCGTCGCGGCCTGGCTCAACCAGTTTCGGGAAGGTTTACGTCGTGGCCCGGCTCAACCGATTTCACGAGGTTTCCCTTCCTTGACTGGCCCTGATGCTCTTCCCGAGTGCGAGATCAGTGGTCGGCGCCGTCGAGCTGTTCGACGAGGTGTTGCAGCAGCGGGCCGGCGACCTCGATGGTGTCGGAGGCGCCGCCCTCGGATCCGGGCGCATTGATGATGATCGCGCGGGTCCCGGCGCACTCCACCACCCCCGCCAGGCCCCGCGACAGCAGGGCGCGGGGGGTTTTCTCGGCGCCGTGACGGCGAATGGCCTCCATGATTCCGGGCAGTTCGCAGGCGAGCAGGTCGAGGGTGGCCTCGACGGTGACGTCGCGCGGTCCGACGCCCGTGCCGCCGGTGGTGAGCACCACCCGTGCCCCGGATGCGACGGCCTCCCGGATGGCGGCACGAATCATGACGAGATTGTCAGGCACGACCCTCGGGTCGCGGGTCTCGAACCCCAGAGCGTCCAGGGCCTGCCGCAGCAGCGGACCGGAACGGTCGGAGTAGGCCCCGGAGACTGCTCGGTCCGAACACGTGATCACTGCGGCCAACATGCGGGAAATCGTAACTCCTGTGCCTCGGTGTTCGCCGAGCCGGGGTCCTTCCCGGGAACCGGGTGCGCCGATTCCCGGGAAGGACATCCCGGAGAGTCCTCGCTCAGCCCTTGTGGGCGTCGAGCACCTTGCCGAGGTAGGCTCCGAACTCGGGGACGAGGGAGTCGTGGTCAAGCCCCGCAGGCCATTCCGACCAGACATGCTCAAAACCCAGGGCTTCGTAGTAGCCGACGCCTATCTTCGCGCTGTTGATGGCTCCACTGTAGGCGGTTTCGTCCTTCTCGCCCGTCACGAAGTTCAGCGACAGAGTTGACTTCGCGTGCTGGGAGAGATCGTCGCCCCAGATGGGCGGTGGCGTGGGCGCGTTGCCGCCACCGAGGGCGAGAAGACCGCCATCCTGCATGGTGTTGGCGTACTTGGGGAAGAAATCCATAGTGATGAAATCCGCGCCCTCGGCGTACCCGACGAGCCACAGGACCGCCGGATTCGCCCCGTAGGTGGACTGCACGTGTGAGAAGAGCTCCGTGAGGTAGCTCACGAGCGTGGGGGGGAACGACGTCAACCAGGTAGTGGCGCCGTCGGGGACGTGCACTGAGACGACGTCGAGACCCCGCGCGGTGGCGGCCTCCACGATGCTGCCGGGGCCGGCCAGGCCACCGGGAAGGTTCGCGTTGTCGCCGTCGTGGTCCTGGTCGTGCAGCGGATGGTCCTTGCAGTCGAGGTAGACGACCAGCCCGGTCCTCACGGAACCGGCCGGGTAGAAGCGGGCGCTGGAACTCGTGCCGGCGGAGTCGGTGAAGGTGACAGATGTGCTGTTCACCGCGGCCGAGGCCTTGGGGACCGCCTGTGACAGGTACGCGCCGGAGGCGAGAGTCGCCGCCATGAGGCCCGTGACGGCGCGGCGTGAGAGATGAGCTGACATTGACAAACCTTCCTTTCGACCCCCTGGGATTCCTGTGGACATGGTGGTGCGTCGCTACGACCGTCCCGGTGGCACGCCAACAACAGGGGCCGCATGCGGTCCCATTGCGTTGTCTGTACTGATGCGTCCCACGACGGTCCCCGCTCCATTTCCCACCATCCGCGGAACCGTCTGACTGAAATTATTGGCTTCACGCTAACACGGGGTCGGTTCACCGCTCCTGGTGCCTCTTCAGCCGCCTTTTTGGGGAGGTTTTACTCCTCGTTGTAGGCGTCGATCACGGTGCCGAGGTAGGTGCCGAATTCGTGGGTGATGGTGAGGTGATCGTGTTCTTGGGGCCAGTGCGACCACACGTGTTCGAATCCCGCGGACCGGTAGAAGGCGGCGGCTTCTTGGGCTCCGCCCAGGGCGTCGTAGTCGTCGGTGCGGTCGGGTTCCCCCGTCACCAGGTTCAGCGACAGATTTGACTTCACGTACTGGGAGAAGGATCCGGTCCACTCCGGGCCTGGGGCGTCGCCGCCCCCGAAGACGAGGAAACCGCCAGTCTCGATGTCGTTGGCGCGGTGGGGGAAGAAGTATCGGGTGATGAACTCCGAGCCCCCGGAGTAGCCCACCAGCCACAGGGCGGCGGTGTTTGCCCCGTACGTGGTCCGTACGTGCTGGAGCAGCTCGTTGAGGTAGGTGATCTTCGCGTTGTGGTCGGTGTGCCACCACGTGCCGTCTGCGCTCGGGGTGTGTACCGAGAGAACGTCGTGGCCTCGTGCGAGTGCGGCTTCTACGATGCTGTCGGGGCCGGCCAGGCCGCCGGGGAAGTTCGGGTTGTCGCCGTCGTGGTCCTGGTCGTGGAGTTGCTGGCCGTCGCCGTCGAGGTAGACGACCAGCCCGGCCTTGGTTGCGCCGGCGGAGTAGAACCTGCATCCGGAGCTCGAGCCGTTGGATGCGGTGAAAGTGAATGGGGTGCTCGGCGTGGCTGCCGAAGCCTGCTGAGACTGATGATGCAGCAGGGCCCCGGACGCGATGGTCGCCATGAGGCCGATGGTGGCGCGACGGGAGAGTGAGTCCGACATGCGGGGAAGTCCTTCCTGACGTCTGTTTGGATACAGAAGTGAATCCACCGTAACACGGGCGATGTTCTACTCCCCGTGAGGCGACGCGGCCCCGGGTGTCCCCGTCGGGTTCCTCCGCGACCACGCCCGCGTCGCGCCTTAGGCTGGATGACACCCGACCCAGGAGTCATCGTGCCCCTCACATCCGTCGCCGACCGTCTGCGCGAGTCCATGTGGCGTTCCGCCAATGATAAACGCCTCAAACGCCTCCGACGGGTCGTGGAGGCCATGCCGGAGGATCCACCCGAGGTCCCTGCCTGGCTCGATGTGACCGGTGACGCCGAGCTGGCGGGTTTCCTGGCGCTCGCAGGCGAGGTGGCGGGGCGGGAGGTGGGTCTCGCTCCCTTCCCCAACCAGTACCTGGCCACCACCGCCCTGCTGCGGGGGTTCTCCATCGAGCTGGCGACCGGGGAGGGCAAGACCCTCGTGGGGGCGATGGCCGCCGCCGGCTGGGCCCTGGAGGGCCGTCACGTCCACGTGCTGACCGCCAACGACTACCTCGCGGCCCGCGACGCCGACTGGATGGGTCCGCTGTACCGCAGCCTCGGGCTGACCTGCGCTGCTGTGCAGGCCGACCAGGACCTCACCGCCCGGCAGGTCGCCTACGCCGCCGACATCACCTACTCCTCGGTGGCCGAAGCCGGTTTCGACCTGCTCCGCGACCGCCTCGCCGCCCGGCCCGGGGAGCGCACCGGGGCCCGCCGCGAGGTGGTGCTCGTCGACGAGGCCGACGCGGTCCTGCTCGACGAGGCCCGCGTGCCCCTGGTGCTCGCCGCCGACGCCGAACCGCACCGCGACGAACACGCCCTGGTGCTCGCTTCCTACGTGCGGGGCCTCGAAGCGGGCCGCGACTATGTCGTCGCGCCCGATCGCCGCACCGTCCACCTCACCGACGACGGGTTGCGCCGCGTCGAGGACGACCACCCCGACCGCGACCTGTTCGGCACCGACTCCGAGTTCCTCGTCTCGCTGAACCTCGCCCTCCACGCCCACGCCGCCCTGGAACGCGACGTCGACTACCTCGTCGCCGACGACCGCGTCTGGCTCGTCAGTGGGTCGCGGGGAAGGGTGGACCGGCTGCAACGCTGGCCCGACGGGTTGCAGCTCGCCGTCGAGGCGAAGGAGGCCCTCGATACCGCCCCCGGACTCCAGGTCCTCGACCAGCTCGTTATCGCCGAACTGGTCGGCGGCTACGACAAACTCGTCGGCATGAGCGCGACCATGCGGTCCGCCGAGGAGGAACTCGAATCCCTGTACGGGCTGCAGGTCGCGGTCATCCCGTCGCACCTGCCGTGCCGCCGCACCGACCACCCCACCCGGCTCCACGCCACCTCCGAGCATCGCGACGCGGCCCTGGCGGACCTCGTCCGGGAATCCGGGGAACGGGGGCGACCCGTGCTGGTCGCGACCCAGAGCGTGAGGGAATCGGAGCGGATCGCGGACCTGCTGCGCGGCCTCGGCGTCGAATGCGTGCTGCTGAACGCCCGCAACGCCACCGAGGAGGCCGCGATCATCTCGCGGGCCGGGGAGGCGGGCCGGGTCACGGTGTCGACGCAGATGGCCGGGCGCGGCACCGACGTGGTGCCCTCACCCGAGGCCGTCGACGCGGGCGGTTTGCTGGTGGTCGGGGTGGGGCGTTTCCCCAGCGCCCGGCTCGACGACCAGCTCCGCGGTCGCGCCGGACGGCAGGGCGATCCGGGGGAGTCGGTGTTCCTCGCCAGCCTCGAGGACCGCCTCGTCACCGACAACGACCCCGACCATCCCGAACCCGCGGTCGTGGACGGCGACGGTGAGGTCGAGCAGTGCCGCGCGAACCGTCGTGTCCTGGGGGTCGTGGATCATGCGCAGCGGATCAGCGACGGCGAGCAGCGCAACCTGAGGTGGCTGTCGTGGCGCTACGGCGAACTATTGCACCGCCAACGTGCCCACCTCGTCGAGGTGCGCGAAACCTGTCTCGAGGGGCCCGAGGCCCTCGACCGGCTCGCCGACCACGCGCCCGAGGAGGTCGCGGAACTGGGCGAGCGGGTTGGGGAGGACAAACTCGAGGAAGGGGCGCGACTGGCGCTGGTCGCGGCCATCGATGCCGCCTGGAGCGCGCATCTTGGGCACGCAGCCGAGCTGCGCGAGGGCATCCATCTGCGGGTGCTGGCCCGCGAGGATCCGCTGACCGAGTTCGAGAAGGAGATGGGTGCCGCCTATCAGGGACTCGCCGAGAGCATCCTCGACGACGCCGTCGCCACCCTCCTGGAGGCCCCGGTCGTCGACGGGCGGCTGGACCTGGAATCGCTGGGCACCCGCATCCCCAGCGCCACCTGGGCCTACACCGTCACCGACAACGAACTGGGCGACGACTTCACCCGGATGGGACGTGCCCTGCGCCGTCGTCTCGCGGGCGGTCGTTGACAGTAGTTGTGACGGGTGTCGTGTCGCACGGCCCTGTGACGGCTTCAGCGAGAGCCTCCCCACTAGGGTGGGGACGTACAGCCGTCTAACAAGGAGAGACCGTGAAGGGCATCGTCGTTTTCTCCGGATCCGCCCATCATGCGCTGGCTGATGAGATCTGCGACCATCTGGAGGTTCCCCGGAGCCATGTGAAGATCTCCCGGTTCAGCAACGACTGCCTTCAGGCCCAGTTGCTCGCCAACTGCCGGCAGCGCGACGTCTACATCGTGCAGCCTCTCGTGCCTCCCACCCAGGAGCATCTGATGGAGCTGCTGCTGATGGTCAACGCGGCCCGTGGCGCGTCGGCGACGCAGATCACGGCGGTGATCCCGCACTACGCCTACGCCCGTTCCGACAAGAAGGACGCATCCCGCATCTCCCTGGGCGGCCGTCTCGTCGCCGACCTGCTGGTCACCGCCGGCGTCGACCGGGTGCTGACGATGAACCTTCACGCCCCGCAGGTGCACGGATTCTTCTCCGTGCCGGTGGATCATCTTACGGCACTTGGCGTCATCGCCGACCACTACCGTGGACGCGACCTCAGCAACCACGTCGTCGTGTCCCCGGACCTGGGCAACGCCAAACAGGCGACGCTACTGGCGCGTCTACTCGGGCTGCCGGTGGCAGCCGGCAACAAACAACGCCTCGCCGACGACAAGGTGGTGATCTCGTCGGTGGTCGGTGACGTCGCGGGCAAGAAGGCCATCGTCCTCGACGATGAGATCGCCACGGGCGGATCGATCGTCGAGATCGTCTCCCGGCTGGCCGATTTCGGCTGCGTCGAGGCCTCCATCGCCTGCACCCACGGCCTGTTCTCAGGCTCGGCGGTGGAGCGTCTCACCTCCGCCACCCACATCTCGGAGGTGGTCTCCACCAACACCGTCCCCGCCCCCGAGAACTTCCCGGGCCTGAAGGTGCTGAGCGTCGCCTCGCTGTTCGCGGAAGCCATCGCCCGCATCCACAGCGGCAACTCGGTCTCGACACTGTTCAACGGGGTCGATCCCGCCTACGCCCAACCCCAGGAACCCGAGGGCCTGTTCTGAACCACCCGGCCAGGGCTCCTCAGGTCGCATGGAATTTGGTTGAGCCTGACCGCAAGCCCACTGGGTGAGTAGTCCGGGTTGAAAACACCCCACACGCATCCCGGGGCTTGGGGCAGGGTCACGTCCGCGTAGCGGGGAAAGGATTGTGTTGAGTGCACTATGTGCGGATCAGTCTTCTCCGTTTCTTGGGCTTTCTTTCCGGTCTCCACTCAGCTTGCGGAAATATCCACCCCAAGCGAAGATGAAAACCACGACGCCGGCAATCCACCATGCGGAAGCGCCGGTCAGGCGGATCGTGATGGCGAGTATCAACGCGAAAGCGTATCCGCCATATTCCAGGGCCTTGGCAGATTTCTTCATTTTTCTTCTTCTCCGATGAGATCAATGACGTCAGAGAATTCAATTCCTTCTGGAATCTGGTGACTCACGAGGAGTCGAGTTCTGGGGTCGATTTGCAGCATCCGAGCGATCTGCCGGGTGGTTTCATAATCGAGATGAGTGAACGGCTCGTCTAGGATCACAAACTCGCGCGATGTGGCCAGGTGTGCCGCGATCCAGAGTTTTTGGCGCATTCCTCCCGAATAATTTCCGACCTGCTTCCTCTCAAGATCGCCCCCACCTAGCCCCCATTCCAGGGCGAAGGCCACGGCCTTCTCTAGGTAGCTGGGAGTCTCGTTGGAGAGGAGCTGGAGCAGGCGAAGGTTCTCCAGGCCACTGAGCGCTGGGAAGAACTCAGGTTCTTGGGAAGCGTAGGCGACCAGCAGACGCAAATCCTCCTGGTTGATCTCCTCGTCGCGCCACAGGCAGCGGCGAGAATCGGCCTTGAGTACACCCGTTAAGATGTCACAGAGCGTCGTCTTCCCTGCCCCGTTCTTTCCTCTCAGCAGCACCAAAGACCCTTCGAGGAAATCGAGATCAAGATTATCAAACAAGGGGGATTCATCGTAACCGAATGTCAACCCTTCCAGCAATAGAAGCACACTTGTTTCCATCACTCAACCAGCCTTCACGTATGAGATCGTAGATTCGATAACAGCGCCGAGAAGATAAAGTCCCAGAGCGCAGCAGCCAAGGACAATTATCCCCTTGGCGCCGAAGGGAATTATGCCTCCGGAAACGATTCTTCTCTTGATGATCCTGAGGGCGCGCCAACTTTCGAATCCCAGAACACCACATAGTGCCGTCGCGGCGAGTTCCGGTAAGGCATGAGGCAAGACCCCGGTGACGATGGGGGCCCAGCCGCTCTGCATATAAACCCCACTTACCGCTGCTCCAAATATCACTTGATTGTATGCAATCAAAATGAGCGAACCGACCCCGAGGGAAATCAGGCCAAGGAGGATGATCAGACAACCAACCCGAAGATTGTTGCTCAGGACCGTCCACATCGAAAGTCTATTGTGAGCGGCAACGCGCGGGGAATTGCCGCCGAAATGGAGCCCGCATAGAAAACCGATCACGGCAGCAATTGACACCAGAACCAGATTTCCAATCCTATAGAATGCAAGATTCATTTAATTCACCCCGCCTGATCTGTGAGAGGCAATGAAAACGCCAACCGGGAGTGCGACCAAGACTCCGGCAAGGAATATCCACCAGGTCGCACCTTCGAGAAAGCCGAGCACAGGAAAAAGAACGAGAGTAAAAACTATTGCCGTCTGCACCAAGAAAATAGGCATCATGCGAATGGAGCGGAGGGCTCGATATCCGGACAGGCTGACGAGATCCTCAAAACTCATCCTCGGGGACAGGGCATCCGCCTTCCGAAGAAGCACCTCGATGGCGTCGATTGGCGATGCCATGCAGAGTCTGGGCATAGGGAAAGCCAAGATGGAAGTGAATATTAATCCTCCAATCAAGGTGGCGATACTTATTCCGATATCAAGAGAATTGCCGGAGAGCAAAATTGCTAGCAATATATATCCACCCGACAGAAGGAAAACCGGGAAAATTCCCAAGTGCCGCAAGAGTTTTTCAGACGACCTGTAATACTTCATCCTCATGGAGGAATCTGTTTGCCTGAAGACTCGCAAGGTTTTGATCGCCGAGCCGAACTCGAAGACGGCTGGGTAGTGAGCAGCGAATCCCCGATGCACCGCCATGGTCAATATATAAATCTGTATTGCAATGAGCGAAAGAATCGCTGCCGGATTGCTCAATGTGGGGATCACCGAGAGGGTAAAGCCGACTAATAACCAGAACTCCATTGGAACAAGCACATTGAGCTCACTGTGTCCGTAACGCGGCGAGAGGCCTCGCAGCTGAGCCGCGGTCACATGCTCGAAGGAGGTTATTCTTATCGTCCTGAGTGCAATATCGACATAGTGGCTTCGAAAGCCGCTAGGGGTCATGATTCCCATGCGGGAAGACCGCACGAGAAGTACCGTAATTACGAGAATGACCAGAATGATCGATCCCGAGAAAAAGAACCCCGTGCTGCTATAGATGTCATTCACCGCGCTGAGCATCGAGCCATATAGAAGACCCATCGCTTCTCCCTCAAAGACCTCTCCCCTACCTTCTGCAACCGCTGTCTTGAGTTCTAAGATGAGGGTAAATATGCTGGAGAAAATTAATGCCGAAACCGCGGTGATGGCGACTCCGGTCAAGGCATACGAAACCATTCCAGATATGCTATTCACCCTCATTCTGAAGAAAGAATGGGCGATGAATACGGTGTATGAAGCCAGCGCGACTACGGCTAGAAGCAGAGCAGTACGCCATCCCCCTGAAAGAATCGCGACTTCGCTCCAGAAAATCATTGTCCCGAGATTCCTAAAAGCTGAGAACCAAAAGATATTGTCAATCAGAAATATCCCAGTTTTTTCTCGCTCCCTCATGAGGGTGTGCAAGTATTCCGATTTATAACGTCTTAGGTGAACATCGATATCGTCAAATAATGGCGATAGAGTCGTGAGTGCAATAACCGTCGAAGCCAAAAAAACCAGGAAACCCTTGTCTATGTACCGCCCGACGATCGCGAGTGAAATGCCACTGACGACGGCCTGTAAAACCCAGCGCATGATGATAAGGGCGGGATACCACCTGCATACGTTGATTTTTACGAAAGACGACCATAGCTGCGATGTGGACAGGTCAGCATTCTTGTTCAGGAGAAAGAAAATCTTGATATTTCTCATCAATGCTCAGCACTTTCTGGTCACGACCTCAGGCCTGTGGCTGACGAGAAATTCTGCCTGCCACAGGCCCGTGAATCTCAGTAAGCCAGGGCTGCACGCGTACCGTACTTCTTCGCGAGGCCCTTCACCATCATGAAGAAGGTGGTCCAACCAACCGATGCAATACCGGCCCACCTCAAAGTAATCAGGGTGGCGATCGCCGATGCGATAAAGAGTGCACTTCCAGCATTCATGACGATGGTGAAGATCTGGTTCGCAGCCTCGTTGCCGACGCCGAGAGCCTCAGCGATGAACAGTTCCATAGCATCCTCCTTTGGACTGATCAGGTTATGGACTCTGTTCCCATGCTGGAAGTGTATGTACGAAAAGCGTGCTTACGCTAGAGTTCTCTCGGGTTTCTTTCGAAAGAGTTGACGTTAGTACCCCGTTTCTCAACAGCAGCACCCATCTTTAGCTAACTATCCATTGACATAGATTCTTGTGGCTCGTCACGCCGCAGCAATTGTTGACAGTCTGTTCACGACCGTCACTCCGCCAGTGGATAGGGTAGGTGCATGCGATGCGCGACCGCAGCGCGATGTGCTGCGTCTGCCTTGCAGGTGAGACCACCAACCAGCATGATCTTCGCAACGACAGTGATCGGGAGACTGATTCACGAGGTACGGGCTAGGTGTACTCGGCTATCAGGGTGGTGACAGTCGGCTGATAGAGGAGTGGTCTCCTCCCGCATCCGCCCACCGGTCTTCGGGGCCATCTGGCTGGGACACCCTCTGGCGAACGGATTGCACATGGCACGTCTCGAGGATGATGCCGACGTCTCCGGCGCCGTCGTTCGCGAGCGCCGCTGATCCCGGCTGAACCCCATGTCTGCCGGGATCATGTCCTGGACCCCATGAATCGACGTCGAGGCACCGATCATCTGACCGGTGCCTCGACGTCGACTCGTGCTGGAACCTGCGCGAGAGCGGAGCTGCTGTGGGCTGGGTGTCTACAGCAGGGACTGGACCCGCACCGTGACCTGAGGCGCGTCCCGGTCCCCGGCGCCGGAGGAGCCGGAGCCCTCCCGATCATCGGAGGCGTCGCCTGCCTCTCCCGCCTCCGACAGGGCCCGGATGATGGTCTCCTGGACGTCGCGCACGATGTCCTTGACGGGCCTGGAGTCGTCGATGCCGATCTCGATGACGGCTCTGCGCGAGCCCGCCTCGACGATCACGCCGAATCGGGCCTGCTGAGGATTCTGCTGGCCGATGCGGCTGCTGATCGCCTTCAACGTGCTGCGGATCCCCGGCTCGATTCCTCGTACACCGGGGACAGCAGTGACCAGGTGGGCCAGCTCGGCTGCTGAGAGGTTAGTCGTCATCGTGGAGATCCTCGATGTGGACGTTGACGGTCGGGGACACCCCTAGGTTCTCATGGCAGGCTGCTCGAACGGCGTCGCGGACCCGTTGGGCGAGCTGCGGCAGGCTGCCCACGCTGATGTGGGCGGAGATCCGGCAGGAGATGGTCTCCGGAACCCCCAGGCCGCGGTGGTTCTCACCTGAGGGCGCGTGCTCGAAGGAGGAACGCAGGGCGCGTGCGCCGGGCACGCAGTCCACGGCGCGTCGGATGAGTGCCCGCAGCGAGAACTCGGACATGCTGTAGGGCCCCAGATCGGTCGCGGGCATCTCCACCTGGGCGCCGTGACGGGTCTCGGCGAGGATGGCCTCCATCAGGTGGCGCTTGGGCATGACTGAGGTGCTCGCCTGAGATTCCAGCTGGTCCCACTCCTCGTGCAGGGAGGCGATCAGACGCTGGTATTTCCGTGTTTCCGCGTCGTCTTGCTCATGAGACCGGGCGGATGGCCTGGCCGACGCCGTCGAGCGTCGGACGCTATGTGAGAGCTGATTGAAGGTGCTCATGCCCACTCCTTCATCTGGCGCATGACGAGAGAACGGGCGCGCGCCAGCCTCCCGCGGACGGTGGACTCGGTCAGGTTCAGAGCCTGGGCGATCTCCTCGTAGGACATGTCGTCAACCTCTCGGAGCACCCAGACGATGCGCAACTCGGGTTTCACGGAGGCCAACAGGTCGGCCAGCGCTTTGATCTGGGCGTTGACCTCGCTGGACTCAGCCGGGTCTGTGGTGCTGTGTGACGTCGTCTCCGCCATGGCGCTCGCAGTCTCCAGGCCCTCGGAGTCGTAGGGGTCGGTGGCCCGACGTTGGCGCTTGCGTGTCATGCTGGCGGTCTTGTTGGTGCAGATCCGCATGAGCCAGCCTCGAAAGGCGGCGGGCTCCCTGACCAGGTGAAGACTGCGCCAGGCCTGGATGAGGGTCTCCTGGACGATGTCCTCACTGTCGTGACGGTTGCGCACGATCATGTAGGCGGTGCGGAACAGGCGCCCCTGATAACGCTCGACGAGCTGCTCGAAGGCGTTGATATCACCGTCCTGGGCGCGCAGGACCAGGCGGCGGTCCTTGTCGTGGGATGCGGCGGACGAGGCGCTCGGTTGTGCGGCGTGGTGTGGACGCGGACGAGGCGCCGACACTGCCTCGTCCTGCGTCTCATGTGTCATCGCCGTTCCCCGTGATCGCGGGCGAGTGCTGTCCTGTGACGGTCTGCGAGACGCTGCGTTTGCTCGAGGACCGCTCCAGTCGCACCAGGACGTCGACCTGCCTGGGGCTGGCGCCCAGCGACGTGGTCACGTCGTCCGCGAGCCGGCGCCTGAGCGCGGCTACGGCCCATTCGGCCTCGCAGTCCTGGGAGACGGTGGCGTCAGCCTGGACCCACAGGCTGGTCGGGGAACCGGTGACCCACACGGCGCATTGCTCCACCCCGGGGACGTCCTCAGCCCGCTCGGACAGGGCCTGAGACAGGACGTCGGGGGCGATGGTGGCCAGCAGGACGCCCTCGGAGTCGCTGAACCTCAGTGGCGAGGCGACCGCCTTGCGGGGGACCTGCATGGCGAGCAGGACCAGCCCGGCGATGACGGCGAGCACGGACACCAGCGCGGTCGTCAGCAGGAGCCAGTGCGCCTGGGGCGCGATGAGGCTGCCCACTCGGTCCTGCGCAGTGGCCAGGTACGGGGCGGCGTCGGGCCAGAATCGACCGGCATCAAGGCCGGAGGCCAGCAGCCAGGATGCCGCTGCCACGATGAGAAGGCCGCAGCCGGCCAGGACTGTCCTGTTGAGGACACCAGAAACTGAACGCATGGTCGAATCTCCTTCAGCTCGTGTGCTTGATTCGCACGCGGCTGCGTGTGATGCCCGCGGGCTGGAGCGTCTGCAGGGCCTCGTCGGTTTTCTTGCGGGCGGCTTCAAGCACCGGGCCGAGGTCGTCCAAGACACTGAGGACGACGACGTCGACCCGGGAGCGACGGGTGGTGACGGCGGCGGAGTGGACTCCGCCGATCTGCTCGACCTGGGTCCTCACCAGGGCGGCCAGGTCGCGGCGCCGCACCGCGGTCTGGCCGGGGATGGCGTCGGGGAGGATCTCGATGCGCTCGGGCAGGCCCGGCCACAGGGCCGCGAGGACCATGGTCAGGCCGCATACGGCGACGATCCCGGCGGCGGTGAGCATCGCGGCGGAGCCGAGGGCGGTGGATCCGATGGAGTCAAGCGTGGTGACGGCGTGGTCCGGCCAGGTGCCGGTCACGATCCGGTGCCCCGTCAGCCAGGCTCCCAGGCCTCCGACCGCGAGCAGCAGCAGTGCCAGGACGACACTGGGGGCGCTGCGGGACGGGCGACGAATGAGGTTCGGAACGGGTGTTCTCATTTCAGGCTCTTCCCTACGTGGCTGCTCGGATTGAGCCAGGAGATCTTGATGGTGATCTTGCCGACGCTCAACCCGGTGAGGTACTCGACCCGACTGCGCACGTGGGCGCGCAGATCTTCGATGGTGGAGGACAGTGGCGTGGGAAAAACCAGGCCGAGGTCCAGGTGGAGGACGGCGACCTGCCCGTAGAGCTCGCACTGGGCCTCGGGCTGGGAGGCGAAGTTGCGGCGGGCGCCGATTCCCAGGAGCCCTCCGGCGTTGGATCCGACATTGCCGGTCTCATAGGCGGCCTGGGCTGCGATCTGGGCGACGACTCGGGCCGGAATGGTGGTGGTGCCGCGCTGTTCCCAGGAGGATTCCTCGTCCCGGGCGGGTCCCGGCTGCGTGATGGCGGGCTGGGTCGCGGTCGCCATCGTCACTTCTTTCGCCGATCCAGGATACTTTGGACATCGACCCGGCCCTCCAGGTAGAGGCCCACCGCCAATCCGGCCAGGCCGCACAGGGCTACCAGGACGAAGTCGGCGAAGGAGCCGAAGGCGAGAATGGTTCCAAGGAACAGGCCCACCAGGAGGGCCAGGTACGTTGTCTTCATGAGAGCTCCTCAGATCAAGGCGTCGGGACGGGTCACTTGAGGTCGGCGGCCTCGGAGTTGTCGGAGTCGTCGTCGGGCAGGTGGACGTCGGTGACGTTGATGTTGACCTCGACGACCTCCAGGCCGGTGGTGCCCTCGATCTGCTCGATGATGTTGCGGCGGATGGCGTCGGCGACCTCGACGATGGAGACGCCGTACTCGACCACCACGGTGACCTCGACGGCGGCCTGGGTCTCGCCCTTCTGGACGCTGATGCCGCCGGCGACGTTGGTCTGGGCGTTGGGGATGCGGTCGGTCACCGCGCTGAAGGCGCGGCGCACGGCGTTGCCCATGTCGTAGACGCCGGGCACCTCACGAGCGGCCATGCCGGCGATCTTGGCGACGACGTTCTCGTCGATGGTGGTCACGCCGTGCGAGGTCTGGAGGGGGCCGCGGGGGGTCTTGTCCTCCTCGACCTTCTCGTTGCGCTCGCGCTGCTGGCCGGTCTGGGGCGTGGCGTTGTTGCTCATGGGAGCCTCTTTCGTAGATCCGTGAAATGGATGGTGACGGGATGTGATGGAGCGCGGTTCAGCAACTGGCCCGTCATGGCGCCTCGGTGGCTGCCGTGGTCGACTCGTATGACCGACCTGACTGACTGGTGTTGTTGCCCGTCATGATTGCCGCGCTGAAAGAAAGACGCCACCAACCGGGAAATCCTCACGACCTCAGTTCGTGGCGTGTGTCACACACGAATGAAAGAGGCTCCGTGGAGGCGGTGAGTGCCTCCACGGAACCTACTTCAAGGCGCTGAAGGTTATTTGCGACCGGTGACGCTCAGGTAGATGGAGATCGCGATGACGGCGGCAGCGAGGGACAGGGCCCACCTGATCCAGTCAATCCCGTCGGTGTGGGCGACACCGAAGAAGCTGGCGACCACGCTTCCGACAAGTGCGCCCACGGCGCCCAGCACGACGGTCCACAGTATTGAGATGTTCTGGCTGCCCCGCATGATGAGCCGGGCGAGGGCACCGAGAATGGCGCCGGCGATGATCATTCCGATGAATGACAGCATGGTTTCTTCCTCCGAAAAGGTCCGATGGGGTGGAGATGTTCTCCAACCAGACGTGCAAACGGTCTGGCACTGGCAGCGGTGTCAGTCAGTCCTCAGACTGACAGACTCCTCTGTACAGTAGACGCCACTGAAACGTGGATCGTCACGAAATCTTTGTGCGCCGTCGGCGGTGAGTTCTGGCGCGGTGACTGTGCGCACCTGGCTGCCCGGCCCAGATCCTCGACCGGGTGTGGGACTACGACGTGGTGACTGTGCGCACCTGGATGCACGGCTCAGCCAGCGGGGTCGGTTGTCAGTGATGCCTGCTGGCGCGGATTCTCTGCACCACTTCCCGCCAGGTCGGCACGATCACCCCGTGGGGACGCATCATGGTGCGCAGCCGATGGCGGGTGCTGAAGATACCGATCAGACCGACGGCGAAGAACGGGAACTGCAATGCCATGGCCTGGTTGAGTTGTTCGGCGGTGTAGTCGCCGGCGGGATTGACCCAGCCCAGGAAGGCACTGATGGCCAGCAGACTCACGGTGGCGCCCGTGAAGGAACCGGTGATGACCAGGCCGTTGGCAGCGCCGAGGCGGTGCGGGGGCAGCAGGGTGCGGGGATAGTCGAATCCGATGCCGGTGCCCGGGCCGCCCGCGGACATCGCGACCACCAGGAAGATCAGCAACCACCACGGAGCCTGGCCCGGCCATAGCAGCGCCGCCGCCCACCCGAGCATGTTGCCCCCGATGACGGTGAGCGCCAGGTTGCTGCGACGCAGCGGGTGACGTGAGGTCAGCCAGCCCAGCAGCGGTGAGAAGACGATGGAACCGTAGACGGTGAGACTGAACAGGAAGGCGGCCTCGGCCTCCGAGCGTCCCTCTGCCTGCTGCAGCCAGGGGATGCCCCAGATCATCGCGAACACGTTGATGCTGAAACCGCTGGTGAAGTGCACCCAGAACCCGAGCCGGGTCGCGGGATGCCGCCAGGCGTCGGCGATGCCGCGGGGCAGGTCGGAGAGTTTCTCCTCCCTCGGGGCGGGGCGGGTCCGACCGGGGGGCACGTCGCGAACCCAGAACGCGCTCATGACCCCAGCCACGACGGATGCGAGGGCCGCGCCCAGGAAGGCCCACATCCAGCCCTGGGCCTTGAACAGGGGAAGCAGGAAGGTCGCGGAGGCCACCTGCCCCAGCTGCCCCAGCAACCCGGCGAGCTGCGTCAGGACCGGCACCCGCGACGGCGCGAACCACTCGGGGATGAGCCGCAGCACCGACCCGTACATGCAGGCGTCGCCGATCCCCAGCAGGATGCGGGCGGCGAAGGCCAGGGGAAGGGAATCGGCGAAGGCCATGATCACCTGTGCGGCGACCATCATTCCGGAACCCGTGACCATCACCACCCGCGACCCGTAGCGATCCACCAGCACCCCGGCGGGCAGCTGCGCCAGCGCGTAGGTCGCGAGCTGGACCATCACGAAGGTGGAGATGATGCCGATGCTGGTGCCGAAGTGGTTCGCGGTCTGGATCCCGAGGACCCCGAGGCTGGTGCGCTGCATGATTGCGGCGCAGTACGCGAGGATGCCGACGCCCCACACGATCCAGGCCAGCCGCCCGGTCCTTGCCACCTCGTGCTCCTTTCCCATCAAGCCCGCGGAAAGTGTAGAGGCTCTGGGCGGTGCAGTCGGGTACGACTCGGCGCTCCTTCGTCGCGTTCCGGCTCACCTGGCCGTGGGGAGCGGCTTTTCAGGAGGCGCTGAGGATCTCGGTGACGAAGACCAGGGTCGCCCCGCCCTTGATGCCGGCCTGCGGGACGCCGTGGTCGCCGTAGCCGAGTTCGGCTGGGATGGACAGCAGGACCCGGGAACCGACGCGTTGACCCACGAGACCGTCGTCCCAGCCTCGGATGACCTCACCGACGCCGACGCGGAAGCTCAACGGTTGGCCCCGGTCGTAGGAGTTGTCGAAGACCGATCCGTTCCAGGACTGTCCGAGGTAGTGGGCCGAGATGGTGTCGCCTGCCTTGACCTCCGGACCGGTTCCGGCGTCGAGCAGCTGCACGTGAAGGCCGTCGGGGGCATCAGGGCCGGGGAAGGTGAGGGTCGGTTTGGATCCCTTGGGGCCCTGCACGGAGGGCATGGTGGTCTTGCTCATGCCTCAGAGCCTAGCGACACCCGGAGTCCGGCGGTCACTCGCCGCTGAGCGCCTTCACCCAGTCGGGTGTGGAAGGCTCAGGGGTGGGGATCTGCTCCGGGGTCACGTCGCAGGTGGCCTTGGTGCCGGGCGCGGGGCCGAACTCGCGGCCCGCGAAGATGGTGGTCTTGACCCACTCGTAGTAGTCATTGAACTGGCCGGTGTCGTAGGGGTTGTCCTTGGCGCAGCGGGCCACGTAGTAGCCGACGACCTCGGGGAGGGTCTCCAGGTTGTTCCTGCCGGCGTAGGAGCTGAAGACGCCCTGCTTGGCGGCGAGGTGCTGGAACTCGCTCCAGTACTTGGGGTTGGAGTCGCGGTCGGCGTTGAAGATGTGGGTGAACTCGTGGATGACGATGCGCGACAGGCGCCCGATGTCACCGAGATCGACGGCTTCCTTCCACTTGGTGAAGTCGAAACTCAAATAACCGGGTTTGGTGTACGACCAGTCACCCCAGGCGAATCCGGTGATGTGGGTGGCGTTGATGCCAATGGTTCCAGACACCTTTGCCTTGATGTTGGGCAGGAAGTCGGTGCAGGAGACGGAGTCGAGGGCCTGCCACACGACGCTGATCTGGGTGCGGTTCGCGTCGGTCCATCCGTCACCGGCCAGGGTCACCCCGAAGTTCTGGGACAGCTGGTTGCTGATCTCTGAGATGGGCGCGTTGTCGCCCGGCCAGGGGTGGGTGACGGGGCAAGGGGCGTGGATTCCGACCACTGACGGTCCGACTGTGGGCTTCTCGCCTTCGGCCGTTGCGGATGCTGCTAGAACAATTCCTGCGATGGCCACCGCGGCTGCGGTGAGCCAGATCACAAGCTTGCGCATCGGCATCTCCTGTCTGGGTATGAACGTGGAAAGGTTCTCTCAGGATTCTTAGGAAGTCAAGTCCAAGGGAGAGTCGGGATGAGTGCCAGCCCGTGAATGCGGGCGTTTCGGAGGAGGAACCTGCCCGGCGAGCTGCGTTCTTGACTTTTGTCCAGAATAGCTCTGGTTGTTGTGTCGAAATAGATAAAGCCGTCGCAGAGCGGATCGTCCCGGGAATGAACGTGATGCCGGCGCTGTCCCCACCGGTGGACTAGTCTGCGGGCATGTCACTGTTCGAACTCCACCGCACCGACCAGCCCACGCCCGAGGCCGAGCGCGCCGCCATCGTGGCGGATCCGGTGTTCGGGAAGTTCTATGCCGACCACATGGCCGTTGCCGACTACACCGAGGGCCTCGGGTGGCACGACGCCCGCATCATCCCGACAGGCCAGTGGCAGCTGCACCCCGCCGCCGCGGTCTTCCACTACGGGCAGGAGATCTTCGAGGGGCTGAAGGCCTACCGCCATGCCGACTCCTCGGTGTGGCTGTTTCGTCCCGAGAAGAACGCGCGGCGTTTCATCTCCTCCGCTGAACGCCTCGAGATGGCACCCCTGCCGGAGGACCTGTTCCTCGCCGCCCTCGACGAGCTGGTCGCTCTGGAACAGGCGTGGGTGCCGCAACCCGACGGGGAGCGCAGCTTGTACCTGCGTCCCTTCGAGATCGCCGACGAACCCTACCTCGGGGTGCGTGAGGCCAAGAACTATCGCTACGGCCTGCTCGCTTCGCCCGTTGGCGCCTACTATCCGGCCCCAGTAAAGCTATGGGTCACCCCCAACTACACGCGGGCCGCGCCCGGCGGCACCGGCACCGCGAAGTGCGGTGGAAACTACGCCGCCAGCCTCGCCGCCGCCAACGAGGCCGCCGCTCACGGCTGCGGACAGGTGCTCTACCTCGACGGCGCCGAACACCGCTGGCTGGAGGAGTGCGGAACCATGAACTTCATGATGGTCACCGCCGACGACCAGCTCGTCACACCTGCGCTCGGATCGATCCTGGACGGCGTCACCCGCGACTCGCTGCTCACCCTCGCGCCCGAACACGGCCTCACCCCCGTCGAGCGGCCCATCTCCATCGACGAGCTGCGCGACGGCATCGCCTCGGGCCGGGTGACCGAAACCTTCGCTTGCGGCACGGCTGCCGTCATCACCCCGATCGTGGGCTTCGACTCTCCCGAACACGGTGCGCAGGTCGTCGGTGACGGGGAGCCTGGCCCGCGCACCCGCGAGCTGCGCGCTCACCTCTTGGACATCCAGTTCGGTCGCGCCGAGGATCGGCACGGCTGGCTGCACCGCGTGGTCTGAGGTTCAGCGGTGTTTCGGGCCGTCATCGGCACCCTCGGATACGTCGTCCGCGACGGTCGGGTGCTGCTGGTGCACCGCCAGCGCGCCGGCGACGACCACCGCGGCAAATGGAACGGCCTTGGCGGCAAGCTGGAACCCGGTGAGGACGCCGTCATCTGTCTGAGGCGAGAACTTCGCGAGGAGGCCGGAATCGATGCGACCTCCCTGCGGCTGCGCGGCAGCATCGCCTGGCCGGGTTTCGGTTCGGACGGCAGCGACTGGTTCGGGCTGGTTTTCCTCGTCGACGCCTTCGACGGCGAACCCCCGGAGCGCAACGACGACGGCCCGCTGCGCTGGGTTCCCCTCGCTGAACTCGGTGACCTGCCGATGTGGGAGGGCGACCGCCACTTCCTGCCTCTGGTTTTTGACGACGGACCTCAGTTTCATGCGGTCATTCCCTACCGCGACGGTCAGGTGGTCCCCGAGGGGATCGCGGTCACCCGCGTCTGAGGGTCGACCTGCACAGGTCGGGAACAGCTCCCTCCTCCAAGGCCCGGACCGGCGTCTCAGTTTGCTCTCAGATACTCCTCAGATAATGAATCGAGAAGTGAGCGATGTCGTACTTTTGGACGGCGTGGCGGCTTGCAGGGGGCGAGGTGACGTGGTCCGACTGCTCTCTTTGATCCCGTCGCGACGATCCAACAGGATTTCCTGAAAGTCCTAGTCAGAGCGCACTTAGCGCTTTCCTGAGGGGCGCTGGGTGGGGTTGGCGGCGGTGAACGAAACGGGTGTGTGGGGCGGCGGAGACCTACTCCGGACCCGTTTCTTTCCTGACGGAAGGCTGAGAATCTTTAGGAAAACCCGGTCTGCGGTGTTACGCTCGCAGCGGCGACGCCATGTTCGGCACTGTGATGAGAGCCAGCACCCCGCAGGAAGGAAGTGAACACGTGATTCCGGTCAGATCCAGGCCCACCGAGGGGCCGAGTCGACGTGTGATTCTGCGTTCCGCCTCGATGCTGGGGGTGGCTGGCGGGTTAGTGGCCGGTGCCGCCACCGCGGCTCGGGCAACAGATTTCGCCGATGACTTCCAGCAGGCTGTTCGCTACGCGCCGGGCCGCAATCTCAGATCCGGCGAGGCGACCAGGATCAGCGGAATCGTCATCCACTGGTGGGGGGAGCCTCGGGGCCAGTCCCACCAGGGCGTGGTGAACTACCTGGCTGGTGAGAACGCCCGCTGGTCCTCCGCTCATTACGTGGTGAGCGGGGAGCGTGTCACCCAGCTCGTCGGGCTGGAGGACACCGCATTCCATGCGGGTGTCTACGACATCAACGCCCAGAGCATCGGCATCGAGTGCCGCCCCGAGATGGATGACGCCACCGTGAATAGGGTGTGCGACCTGGTGCAGAAGCTCAACGGCAGTCTCGGACCCCTGTGGTTGGAACCGCATCAGGCGTTCTCCTCCACGGGGTGCCCGGGTACCTACATGAGCAAGATCCCGGAGTTGAAGGTCCTGGCTGCGGGATCCTCGGAAATTCCATCGCCGCCCGACGTGATCAATGAGAACAACGGACTCTTGGACGCGGACGGCTACTGGGGTTCCGCCACCACCAGCAAGCTCCAAGAGGTGCTTGGCACACCCGTCGATGGTGTGGTGTCGCGGCAGTACACCGGGTGGAAGACTGCCAATCCGGCCCTGGTCAGCGGATGGGAGTGGGTCTCTGAAGCCGCCGCTACGGGATCGACCGTCATTCGAGCGATCCAGCAGGTGGTGGGCTCCGAGGTCGATGGCCTGATCGGTCCGGACACGATCCGCGCCATTCAACGGCACTTCGGTGTCACAGAGGATGGATGTTTCCCGGAGGGGGCGCCCGGCATCGTCGAGATGCAGAAGGCCCTCAATGCCGGAAAGTTGTGAGAGGCATGTGCATGAGTGACTGAGTGCAGCGCCTCGGAACAGACGAGGTCGGTACTGGGGACCCTGGTTTCCGACTTCGCCTGGGTCGCCTGATCGACTGCCGCGGCGCGTGGGATCCACAGGGGAACGGACCTGCGACCGACCGCGACCGCAGAGTTCCATCGGCTCCGTCGCCTCAGGGGGTGCCGGGGAGACAACGGGGAAAGCCTCCGGGGTCACCGGGAGCCGGGTGGTGACACCGGAACTGGAGAATTGGAACTAGCGACGACCAGCACGATCAGGCGACCCAGGTCTTTTGTGTGCCACATCGGGGTGGCCGTGGGGGACGTGTCCTCGACGGGTGACCTCCTGTGATGAGGGCCGCAGAGCCCGTAGTCCCTGAGACTGCTGATGCGCCGCCTGCGTGATGGCGGGTGGCCAGGTCTCATGTCTCGCTCCCCAGTCGATCTGCGTGCGCTATGAGGGCGACGGTGTGTGTCGCGTCTCGTGTGATCTGCCGTTGACGTCCGCTCGGGTCGGGAGACCGGGCGCTTCGGGGAGTGGGCTGGAACTGCGAGCGGATCGGTGTCCGGTCAGGTCGGAGCGGGGCGTTCGAAGCGTTCGTGAAGCTGGTGCCGACGGGGCACTGGAGGGGTTCGGATTGACCACGGTTTATTTTCATTTGCAAAGTCTTATGGGCGGGCGTGTCCGCCTTTCGGTCGGCATGGTGACGACTCATCCGGATCGTGGTCGGGGCCGTTCATGTGCCGGCCTGAATCCGTGATCTGACCGAGCCTGGGGGTAAAATCCCTAGTCAGAGCGCATTTTGATCGCCTGTGCGAGCCCGGTGGGCAGCTGTCTCGGCGGTATCGATGCCTCCGTCGTTCTTCTTCAACCTTTCGTGCGGAACAAACTGTCTGATGGGAAAGCTGGGAGGAAGCTGAGATTTCATCAGGGAAGTGACCCTCTCGGTGTTAGGCTCGCAGAGCGTCGTGAGGTTTTCGATGCATGCAAGGTTTTGATCTTCTGGCGGAGGGGCCCATTCGTCACGGATCGCTATTACTGAATGAACAAGGTCAACGAACAAGGAATGGATCTATGACGATTATGCAACCGCGGATGTCTCGTAGGAGCATCCTTTCAACCCTCGCAGTCGGTGTCCCCGCAATGGGAGTTCTGGGAGCCATCAACCTTGTTGGTGCAAACTCTGCTGCGGCCGCTTATTCCGGATCGGATTTCCTTCAGACGGCTGCCAGCAAGAATGGCTGCCCCTACATTTGGGGTGATGCCGGACCCTCGAGTTTTGACTGCTCCGGACTGGTTCTGTGGTCGCTCACCCAGCTCGGAATCTCCTTCCCGCGTACCTCCGGCGAGCAGTACAACTCCTGCGACCCGATCGACCTCGGTCAGGGCCTGGCGACTCCGGGCGCCATCCTGTGGTTCCCCGGCCACATCGGCATCTCCTGCGGTGATGGGGCAACCTCCTTCGAGGCGCAGAGCGAAGAGGTCGGGGTCGGCTACTTCACTGGCACGGGATGGACCGCAGCCGGTTTGGTTCCAGGTCTTGACTACAGCGGAGCGCCGGGCACCGGCGGTGGCGGCGGTGGCGGCGGCACGACCCCTGACGGGGCGCTGAATGTTGACGGCTACTGGGGCAGCGCCACCACCAGCAAGCTCCAAGAGGTGCTCGGGGTCTCGGTCGACGGTACGGTCGCCAGCCAGGCCCAGTCCTGGAAGGCCAAGAACCCCGGTCTGGCCAGCGGCTGGCAGTGGGTTCCCGACGGCTCCGCCACGGGCTCTGAGGTGATCCGCGCGGTCCAGCAGAAATTGGGCGCCCAGGCCGACGGTCTGATTGGCCCGAACACGATCAAGGCTATTCAGAAGCATTTCGGAACCACCCAGGATGGGTGCTTCTCGGATCAGTCCTCCTGCGTCATGGCGCTGCAGAAGGCGCTCAACAACGGAACCTTCTGATCTCCTTGGTGCGGACCCCTTTCGTGCCGGGGTCCGCACCAGATTATCCACCATATTTTCGACATTCTGATTTCGCCGTCGGGTGCGCTTTTCATAATGACATGATGTGCCCCGATCCCGGTCGGTGAAGCTGGAAATCTTGACGGTGGAATTTCCTGGCTACCATCCAATCTCGGGGGATTTTCCAGCGTGATTCGATGTCGCCGACATCGCTGAATCCGCCGTCATTTTCTCAACCATTTCTGATTCATTTAAATCGAGCTCAGCTTGGAGCCGTTGGCGGCGGGCCGAGCTGGAAGGAACTGTTCATGCATTCAATCGATTCATATTCTACTGGTCGCGGATTGAGTCGTCGTGCGGTTCTGCGGTCCGCATCTGTCCTGGGTCTAGCGGGTTTCGGGCTCGCGGGTGCGGGGGCCTTGCCGGCCCATGCCGCTGAGTTCGCCGACAACTTCCAGCAGGCGGTCAACTACGATGCGGGCCGTACCTTCGCATCCGGGGCAGCTGCTTCAGTGACGGGCATCGTCATCCACTGGTGGGGAGAACCCGCTGGTCAGACACATCAAGGTATCGTCGACTACCTGGCAGGTGACAACGCAGCCGAGGTGTCGGCCCATTACGTGGTCAGCGACGAGGGAGTCACTCAGATCGTCGATCTGGGAGACACCGCCTACCACGCCGGCGTCTACTCCATCAACGCACAGAGCATTGGCATCGAGTGCTGTCCCGATATGAGCGAGCAAACCCTGCAGCGGCTGCACACCTTGATCCAGAACCTCAGGCAACGTTTCGGTCCGCTCTGGCTTGAGCCCCACAAGGCGTTCATCTCGACGGGCTGCCCGGGAAGCTACGTGAACAAGATCCCGGAGCTGAAGGTCCTGGCGGCCGGGTCCGCTGATCAGATTCCACCGACCCCCGGCGATCCGATGCCCGTCACCCCGGATCCCGGTGCGAACGCTCCAGATGCTCCGGCCACTCCCCCCAGCTCGCTCCAGGTGGATGGATGGTGGGGCGCCTCGACCACGAAGCTCCTCCAGTCGGTCCTGGGAACCCCGATCGACGGTATGGTCTCGGGTCAGAGCAAGACCTGGCAGGCCAAGAACCCTGGCCTGGTCAGTGGCTGGCAGTGGGTCCCCGAAGGATCTGCCACGGGCTCTGAGGTGATCCGCGCGGTCCAGCAGAAAGTGGGTATCCAGCCCGACGGTCTGATCGGTCCGAACACGATCAAGGCCATTCAGAAGCATTTCGGAACCACCCAGGATGGGTGCTTCTCGGAGCAGTCGTCCTGCATCATGGCGCTGCAGAAAGCTCTCAACAACGGCACCTTCTGAGCGATGTCGCGGGGCGTGGGACCCGAAGCGGGACCCACGCCCCGCTTGTCCATGCGGGTCGCTGTCGCATCCTCGACGCGCATCGGGTCGTGACTCTTTCCCGCCGAAGAAGGCCGGTGGCGGTATCCTCTGGAACCTCCGATGTTCTCAGGTGTTGCTCAGGCTTCCCCGTGGATTAGTGTTCCGCGGTGTTAAGCTCGCGGCAGCGTCGTGAGGCTCGGCGTGGAAACAGGGCTCGATTCTCTGGGGAAAAGACCTGATCCGCCAGGGGTCGGCCGTAATCTTTGAGGTTGAGGAGTTCGCCATGACGATTGCGTGCCCACGATTATCCCGCAGGAACCTGCTTGCTGCCACCATTCTCGGGGGCCCGGTTGCTGGCTGTCTGGGGGCGGCCAGCCTGTTTGGTGTACCACCGGCCCTGGCCGCTGTGTCAGGACGGGATTTCCTTCAGGTGGTCACGAGCAAGGCTGGGTGTTCCTATGCCTCGGGTGGTTCCGGGCCGGAGACCTTTGACTGCCCCGGTTTGATCCACTGGGCGCTGTCGCAGCTCGGGATTTCGTTCCCGGCAACATCGGGTGAACAGATCAAGGCCTGCACAGTGATTGATCTCAACGAGGCCAAGAAAACCCCCGGTGCGCTCCTGTGGTTCCCCGGAGCAATCGCCGTCTCCTGCGGTGACGGGTTGACCACCTTCGAGGCTCGCAACGAGAACAGCCTCGTCGGTTATTTCACTACCGAACCGTCGGGTTCCAAGAGCTGGGCCAACGGTGGATTGATCCCGGCGCTTAGCTACGCTGCACCGCCTTCCACTGTCCTGACCGTTGATGGCTACTGGGGGCCCAGCACAACCCGGCGCCTCCAGGAGGTGCTCAAAACCACCGTGGACGGCCAGGTCTCCAGTCAGGCGGTGTCCTGGAAAGCCAAGAACCCGGGATTGACCGGGGGGTGGGAGTGGGTCCCCGATGAAAAGGCTGTGGGATCATCGGTGATCACTGCGCTCCAACAGCGGCTGGGAATCGACGCGGACGGACTGATGGGCGCCGGCACCATTCTCGCCCTCGAGAAACACTGCGGCGTAGCCCAGGAAGGGCACTTCGGGGAGGCCTCGGCCTGCATCAAAGAATTGCAGAAGAAACTCAACAGCGGCGTTTTCTGAGCCGGCTCGCCTCGTGTGCGGGGAGCCGGCGTGCGGGAGTCAGTGGGCTCCTGGGGACCTCGATCACCATTATGAAACCGGATGCGATCGCACCGGCGACTCCAGCGCTGCTGGGCTGGGCTCAGGGAACGTTCCGGGAAAACTCAGGGGCGCGCGGCTCTGGTGTCGTCGTGGTCGCGCGACAACACTGGAGTTCGAGGTTTTATGGGAAATGGAGGAAGAAATGAGTGAAGAGCAACGCGACCAGGAGGCCCGCGAGGTCGAAAACCCCCGGCCCGGGGATGCCGAGGCTCCCGAGGGGGAGATGATTCCCGAGCAGACCCCGCGAAGCAGAACGGACAACGAGAGGCTCGATGACGCCGCGCGCAGGTTTGTGGCAGACGCCGCCTACGCCGTCGCCGGGTTCGCCGGGCTTGTGGGAGAGAAGGCGAGGACCTTCTACGACGAGCAGCGCGCCGAGTACGCCAAGACCCACCCGGATGTCGAGTCGCCCGGTGCCAAGGAGTTCCTCGAACAGCTCGGCAGCCACCTGAACCGATTCGTCGACGAGATCAGCCGCGGTTTCCGCGACCTCAGCGACAAGGGCCGCGAGTTCATGAACACCAGGGCCGAGAGTTCCGAAGCCGAAAAGACCGGGGCCCCCGTCCCCGGGAGCCCCGAATCCGAGAACCCCGCCGCGGAACACGCGACCACCGAGCCCAATGGCGAGGAGTACGGCGAGGAATACAGGCAGCCCGGGAACGAGTAGCCATTCCTTCCGGAGCCGGGGTGGTGTTGATTCGGGTCGTTCGATCCTGGCCCCTCCGGCTCACCCAACTCGTGTGAGGGAAATCCGACTCGATCGTTCGGATGACCCGTAGGAGCTAGGATTCCCCTCATGCCTCGTCACACCATCAGCACCATGATCGGGAAGCTCGTCAAACAGGTGGCACGACTTCGGGGCAGTGGTTCGGCGCTTCCCGGGCTGGTGGTCGAGAGGCTGGATCGCGGATACCTCAGGCGCACCCTGGAACCTCTCCCCGGTGGTGTCGTGCTGGTGTCGGGCACCAACGGCAAAACCACCACCACGAAGGTGGTCACTGAACTGCTGCAGGCCGTCGGGTACAAGGTGTTCACCAACCGCACCGGATCGAACTTCTCCCGTGGCGTGATCTCCGAGTTGCTTCCGCTGGTCACCTGGCGCGGCAAGCTCGATGCCGACATCGCAGTCCTGGAACTCGACGAGGCCTGGGCCGTGCATTTCGTCCGCCAGGTCAAGCCGCGCATGAGCCTGTTCCTCAACGTGATGCGCGACCAGCTCGACCGGTTCGGTGAGATCGACACCGCCGCCGAGATGCTCGCCAAGAACGCCGAGGCCGCCACCGAGGCGGTGATCCTCAACCGCGACGACCCACGTGTCTATAGCATCCGGGAACGCGCCAAGGCGGAGGCCGTCTACTTCGGCACCACCGACGAACTGCTGGCGCTGATGCCCACCGACGACACCCTCAAGGGCGGCCAGGCCCGGGCCAACCACGAGGCCCACGCCGACGTGCTGCTGAAGGCCATCGACGGGCGACGCGCAACGTACGAGATCGACGGGGCCGAGCACGTCGTCGAGATGAGCCTGGGCGGCGTCTACAACCTCATCAACGCCGCCGCCGCCCTGACGCTGGTGCGGCGGATCGTCGGCGACGCGGTGCCCACGCAGAAACTCCTCGAGGCCCTCGGCAACGTGCGGCCCGCGTTCGGGCGCGGTGAGACCATCACCTACAAGGGCGTCCCGATAGAACTGGTGCTGGTGAAAAACCCCAGCGGCTTCCGGTTGTCGCTGTTGTCCTTCGCCGACGGCAAGGCGGACAACATGATCGCCATCAACGACAACTACGCCGATGGTCGCGACATCAGCTGGCTGTGGGACGTCGACTTCACCCCCCTCGACTCCGTCGCTCTGGTCACCGGCACCCGCGCCGACGGGATGGCGCTGCGCCTGGCCTACGACGACGTACCCGTCGGGGAGGTCGAGGCCGACCTACAGCGCGCCCTCGACCGTTTCGCCGCCCTCAACCCGGGCAAACCGAAACGCATCTACACCACCTACACCGCCATGACCGCCCTGCGGAAACTGATGTCCGGGCTGGCCCTCGGTCAGGACCAGGAGGCAGTGGCATGATCTGCATCGTCCAGCTCTACCCGCGCGACATGAACCTCTACGGCGACTGGGGCAACGCGCGCGTGCTCCAGAAACGCCTCGAATGGCGCGGAATCGACGCCGAGATCGTCGACCACAACCCCGGCGACGGCACCGACCTCGGATCCGGGGACATCTTCCTCGGTGGCGGCGGCCAGGACGCCGGGCAGGACAAGATCCAAGAAGACCTCCAACGCCACATCGACGAGCTGGGTCGTCTCGTCGAGGACGGTGTGCCGATGCTGCTGATCTGCGGCATGTACCAGCTGCTGGGCCGCACCTTCGTCACCGGCGAGGGAAAGATCATCACGGGGGCGGGTATCCTGCCGCTCGACACCCGCGCCGGAACCGACCGGCTGATCGGCAACGTCACCCTGGAGTCCCCGGAGTTCGGGGAAGTCGTCGGATACGAGAACCATTCCGGTCGCACCTACATCGACGACGGCCACGAGCCCCTCGGAAAGGTGCTGCGGGGCGCGGGTAACAACGGCGAGGACCAGCAGGAGGGGCTGCGGTACCGCAACGTGATCGGCACCTACCTGCACGGTCCGATCCTGCCCGCCAACCCGAGGGTCGCGGACTTCTTGATCTCCAAGGCCCTCGAACGCCGCGGCATGCCGGGTGACCTGGCGTCGCTGCCCATCGACGAGGTCGCCGCGAAGGCCCACCACACCGCCAGGAACCGTCCGCGCTGACTCTGTGCGCGGGGCAAGGCTACCCGACGGCCTTCAACCTCAGGGGAATCGCCACCGACAGGATGATCACACCGAACATCAGGATCGGCATGGCATTTTTGGTGCCCCAAGCCGGCAGCAGACAGGTGGAAATCATGGTGACGGGGGCGAATAAACTCTTGCTGACGACCATCCCGAAACCGAGCATCGTCACCGCCACGATCAGCAGATAAACCGGAAGGTAAGGGTTGAAGGCCGTTGTCCCGGTCTGAGCGATGATGCTTTGGCCGGCCAGAGAAATCTGAAGCAGCAATCCAGCGATGATCCCGGTAACCACCGATTTCACGTGTCTGAGCCCGTCGGGTCCATCATCGGTGGATGACGGATCTTGCAACCATGATCGACGGGACAACAACATCAGCCCCGGTGTCATGAACACCGCTCCCCCCATCCAGGGCAGTGGGGAGTTCAACGGCACGGTCAAGGACTGTGACAAGACGACCAGGAAGATGCTGGTGCCGGTCGAGAGCAACGCAGCGGCATGCCCACGGGAGACGAAACCTGCCAGTACCGAGACGAGGATGCTGGCGATGATGCTGACACCGATCTGCACCTCGGGGACGGGGCTGATCGGCGCTTTGCGCGGGTCGAAGGATGCACTGAGAAACACCAGACCGATCCCGAGGAATCCACCGAGGAGTAGACCTATCATGCAGCGGCAGAGGATGTCGATCGTGACGGGTTCCTCCGCGGCGTGGCGGACCTCACCCTTGGTCTCGGGCATACCCACCTCCCGTTGCTGGCCGTTTCCGCGATTGATTGTGGCCTCAAGGGACAAGGTTATCGCTGAGAAGGTTCAGCCGAATGTGTCGAAGTGACCGTGACCAATGGTGGGCAGGCGGGATTTTCGCGCCGTTCCTGTGGCTGAGAAATTTTTTCGACCCCGTGGCGTGGGCCTCATTCGCATGAAAGCCTGAGAAAACCAACGAAGAAGCTTGAAGGTGACCCCTTCGTCCTTTACCGTGGAATACGAGGAGTTGCACCAGCAAGCCTGACGTGCTAAGTGCGGTCCAAGAGATCGTGTGGTGTTTCTCCGGACGGTTGATGCTCGGGACGATTCAACCCGGGTGATTCCCGTTCTGGTCACAAATGAATTCCCAGAAAATCAGACGCCTGTTTCGTTTTCAGGTGTCCGGGCGATATTTCATTGCCGACCGTGCACAACTATGTCTGCTGGCAGTGAAACGCGCCCGAAAATCGTGAGGAGAAGAATCGAAATGACCATTGAACGAACCGGTATGTCACGTCGGCGCCTCTTGACCACCGCCGCGGTGGGGGTACCAGCCATGGGTGCGCTGGGGGCGGTGAATCTGCTCGGAGCTCCCGCCGCGAAGGCCTCCAGGTTGACCGTTGACGGCGTGTGGGGAGGGAACACCTCGGCGGCTCTCGAGTATTTCTTCAGTCGCGTGTTCCCGGGCGTTAAACTCGACCAAGGCGGATGGATCCGGCGTCAGCCTGCGTCGCGGGCCGCAGAAAACCCCGGCCTCAGCTCGGGCTGGGAATGGGTGCCCGATGACTATGCGATCGGTTCCCCGACGATCGACTTCATGCAGCTCTGGCTGGGAGTCGACAGGGATGGCTTGATCGGTCCTGCCACTATTCGTGCCCTGCAGGCCCACTACGGCAAGGTCACGGATGGCGTCCTGGATTACGGCTCCCCGACCATTGCCGCACTCCAGGCCGAGATCAACCTCTACATCTAGTCGGTGCGACGACACCGGGCCGGGGAAATGACGGTTGGCCCCTGCTTTTCCCTCGGCCCGGTGCCTGTCCATCCCGCATGAAGAACAGGTGAAAGAAAGCTCATGAAACACCCTGAAATCTCTCGCCGACATCTACTGACCACCGCCGCGGTGGGTGTGCCCGCGATGGGCGTGTTCGGAGCGGTGAACTTTTTCGGCTCCCCCGCCGCGAATGCCCGCACTATCGTCGCCGACGGCTGGTGGGGCACCTCCACGACCAAGACCCTGCAGGATTTCCTCGGACTCGCCCCCACCGGCAGGGTAGAGAGCCAACCCGTTTCCTGGGCCGGGTCGAATCCCGGCCTGGCCAGCGGCTGGGAATGGGTTCCCGATGACGCCGCGCAGGGCGCACAGGTGATCAGGTCCCTGCAGTGGTACGTGGGTGTCGCCCAGGACGGTCTGATCGGCCCAGCCACCGTCCGGGCACTCCAGGCCAAGTTCGGGCAGACGCAGGACGGGATTCTGGACGGTCCTTCTCCGACCATCCAGGCACTGCAGAGCCACATCAGCGGCAGAGGCGTTCTGACCTGACTCCTGGCGGCGGTGAAACAGCGGTTGCGCAACAACTCGACGTGACGAATGCGTCTTCTCGGTCTCGACACGGCATTGAGTGTTGCGCAACCGTGTATTTTGCGCGAGTATCCCTCCAGCGGATTCGGGCCCGAGCCCCCGGCGGGACTGATCATCCGATAGCCTCAACGAGTGCCCCTGCCATCGTTGCCGGCCCTGAACCGCAGCCTGCCCGTCACGTCGCACTCCAGCCGGGTGCGGTACGTGGTGGAGCTGTTTCGTGCGCACGCCGACGACCCGCGGCTACCGGTGCTGCTCAACGCTTTGGTGGGAAAATCCAGCTATCACGCCCTGCTGGCGGTTGAGGTCGCCCGGGTGCTGGGCGACACGGCTCGTTTGAAGAAACTCGCGAAACACTCCTCGCGACGCGTCCGGATCCGGGCAACGGCCCTGCTTCCCCTCAGAGCCACGGACCCGACGGCCTTCGCCACCGACTACACCACCCGACCGATCGCGGAGCGACGGCGTCTTCGTCGCCGGATCATCAACGAGGGTCGCCGCGACCTGGCCGCGGCGCTGCTGGCGGCGCCCCTGTCCGACCGGGAGCGCGCCGGGATGCTGATCGCCTGCGACCCCGACATCATCGCGGACCACATGCCCGAGCTGGGTGATCTGGTACCCAACCTGGCCGCCCTGGCCCATCGACATCCCGATGTCGTGCTCGCCGAAGTGCGACGGCGTCTCGACGGCGCCCCTGCCGATCGTCGCGCCACCATCTGGCGGTGGATCGCGCCCGCTGTTCGTCACCTGGCCCGGGCCAGGCCGCGGGAACTTGCGCTCCTGGTATTCGCGGCGGAGTCCTCGCGGGGACTCCCACCGCTGTTCCGCGACGTTGCGGGGCCATTGCTGGTCGCCGCCCCCGACGACATGTCCCGGCTCCTGGCTCTCACCCCCGCACACCATTTTTCGGGCAGGTACGGGATCGGCGGGCGAATTCGTCGGCGTTTCCGGGAGCTGACCCGGGAACAGCGCAGCCGTATCCTGCGTGCCACGCGTGACGATGAACACGAGGTCGCCTGCCTCCTGCGGGGCCTGCCACCTGGTGAACGGGCCCAAGCTTTCGCCGATGCCTACGAGGGAGTCGAGCTGCGCGACCGGGACTGGAGCGAGGAGATGCTCGACGCTCTGCCCCGGGAACTACGGGAAACGCAGGCGGCCCGGATGGCGGGGTTGCCCGTCAATCAGGGGCGGGAGGAGCAGCTGCGGTTGGCAGCCCATCTTGCCCCCGACCAGGCCCTCACCGTCGCGGAACCCTGCCTGAACTCCAGCGACGCCGAGGAACGCGGGGCGGCCTGGCACGCGATTCTCGCGTCTGCGCTGCGCAGTCGCGATCCGCGAGCGATCGTGGTGGCCTTCGCCCGCATCGAAATCCTCGCCACGGAACAGGACCCGGTGCGCAACGCCGCGATGGCCGCCCTGGCGATTGCCAGCGGACAGCTCCTGGACCTGATTCCTGCAGAACGCCTGGGAAGTCTGACAGACGTGCTGACCGCCGCCCGCGACACCTCGTCCGAGACCTTTGCGCACCTGCAGGGCGCGCTCTGGCGGCTGATGATCCACCGTGCCCAGTTGGGCGCACCAATCCAGGAACAGGTGGACATGCTGACTCGGCTGCCCAATTCCTGCTCCGGCGCCGCGCTCGCGGCTGCTGGGCGGGCGTTGACGGGAAACCTGTTCCTGCCCATCCCGATCGTCGCCGCGAAGACCGTGGTGACGGGGTTCGCCCAGACCTTCAGGACCGAGGCCGACCGCGGCGAGTACGACCAGGCGAACTGCCTGGTCGCGATCCTCAGCCGCGGATGCCAGGACCTGCCGGAGATCACCAGCATCATGCGCCGGGCCATCAGGTCCCACGATCCCCACACCGTGGACCGTGCGATCCTGAACTGGCTGGCAGTCCCGCGGACCCGCAGCGAAAGGCTCGCGGGGCTGCTGAAACTCGACCCCTCGTTCGCGACCCTCGAACGCGTCCAGGAACACATCTGCCGTTACCGCCCCGACCTGGCCGGGATCCTGTACCGAAAGATCCCGATCTCCGGGCGGCTGCACGACGACACCCCCTACGTCGGGATCGCGCCCGGGCCCTTCGACGGCTGGTTGCCCGAGCAGAGCCGTTCCTACGCCCAGGCCCTGGCCCGGTTCGTCGACGACACCACCCAGGATCGGTGGCGGAGACTGGCCGCGGTGGATGTCCTGGGACGGCTTCCCTGGGTCACCTCCGAGGCGCTCGAACCGGACAGCCCGGAAATCGGGATCCGGGAGGCGCAGCTGGCGGCGGCGTTCCGGTCGCCCGCGGTGGAGTGGTCGCTGACGGACTTCCTGACGGTGCTGGACACCGACCTTGCCCCGACCGCGATGCTTGCCGCGACCCATGTCATCGACGAGCTGTCACCCGCTGCGACCACCGAGGCCCTCATGGTCATCGCCACCGAACAATGGCGGAAGGTGAGTGTCCGCAAGCAGGCCGTGCGACAGGTGGCGCGCCTGCACCGTCCCGAGACCGCCGAGATGCTGGTGGACCTGGCCATGGACGTCACCGTTCATCGTGACGTGCGATTCGCGGCGACCACGGGTCTGATCGACCTCCTCGACGACGAATGGGCGTGGGAGGCGTTGTCAGATGCGGCAGCCGGCGGTCGCGAGGCTGCTCTCGTGCTTGCCGGCATCACCCCGGCCCGGATGTCGGTCAGACACCGGGCCCGGTTCGGGGAGATCCTGGCGAAAGCCGCGCCGGAACCAGCACTGGTGAGGGCGCTGCCCAGGTGGAGTTTCTGGACGCCGAAAGTGGCCGGGCGAATCCTCGAGCTGCTCTCCTCGAAGGAGCTTCACATCCGGCAGGCGGCGGTGTGGGCGCTGGGGAGTGCAGGCTCCGGGTTGCGGTGGGGCATGCTGCTGGTGGTGGTGGCCGGGATCGCGGCAGCGGCGGCTGACGAACCGCTCGACTCCATGGAGGAGCTGCCGAGCCAACGTCTGCTGGAGGACGTGATCATCGCTCTTCTGCCGGAGGGTCTCCGGGCTCGGTTGGAGCAGCGCGACCGGCTGAAGGAGCTGGCCGCGGCGCTGTCGGAGTTTCCGCACACGGCCCGGCAGCGCTGGCAGGTGCTGCTGGCCGCCGTCAACTGGGACGATCCGCTGGCCGACCTGAACGATCTCGCCGAGGATGTCGCCGATCCGATGCGTTCCCGCGAAATTTTCGAACTCACCGGGGAGACACTCGAGGAGTTGCACGAGGCGCGGCTGCACGTCGATTTCACCGCTGCCACCGACGAGCTGCTGGCCCGTGGCGACGCGGTCACCGGAGCGATCGCCCTGGCGCTGCTGGAACACGCGGGCGACGAGGTGGGCTGGGACGATACCTGGCGGGCCCGGCTGCGAACCGCCCGTTCCCACCCGGTACCGGCTGTGGCCGCCTGGGCCCGGGAAGTCCGTGTCGAGTCCTGGTAGCCGCTTCGTCCCGGCCCGCGCAGACCGCCCCGACCCCCGTCGGCCCCGACCCCGTCGTCGTTATGTCATTTGGAAAGATTTTGTACCGTATACGCCTCAAAATCTTTCACGATCCCGACAGAACCTTTCCAAATGACATAACGACGGGGAGGGGTGTCGCCACCGGGTCAGCGCACCCACTGCCAGAACGGTCGAGAACTTCGCCACCCCCGTCGTGGTCACCCAGCAGCGCGACGGCCACCGTGATGGGGTGATGCCGCTGCCGAAGGTATTGAGCGCCCGTATCACTGAGACGACCAGCACCTGCCTTTTGCGGGACCCGGTGGGGCCGGGACTGTCCCACTAATGGTGTAAGTGGTGTTTTCATTTTCGGTGATTCTCTGTCGTGGGTATGCGGTCGGTGAAGGGGGACTCACAGCCACCAGTGTCGCAGTCGGGTCAGAACATTGCCGCGCATCGCGACATCAAGGAGAGGCTTTGTTCGCAGGGGCCCGTGATACGACGGATGGAAACCAGTCAAATCGCCTGTATACACGGGGAGTCGAGGAGGTCCAGCAACCAAGCATGGGCGAGGAGGTTTTCTTCGTGTGCTTGCTCGAACGATTGGCCTTCAATGTGCCCACCGGTGGTGACTCGGTAGACAACGTGGTCGGCATCGGTGGAGATGGCCGCAGCCCGGTAGAGTTCACAGAACTGCTTGACGGCTGCTGAATCGACCCGGGCATCTTGCTCAGCCGTCCGGATCCAGGCTCGTGGAAGTGGACAGCTATGAGGATCAAGACTCCGAACAGTTGCCGCCGGCGAGAGCTGTTCAAGATAGTTTTTCACCCGTGGGTCAGCACGAGGATTTCCGAATTCCGCCCAGTCGGTTGTAGTGAGATTGGAGCCGGGGTCCAGAAGGGCTGTGACAGGGTCGATGAATGGATGCACGAGCTGCAGCCCACGTACCCAGGTCGGCTGGCGGAGACAGGCGGCGGCAGCGGTGAAACCTCCAGCACTTGCGGCAACCAATGCGATGCGATCCGCGATGATCGCGGGATGGTTATGAAACAGAGCTAGGCAGGCTAGAAGATCCGCGATTGACTGGTGCCGACGCGTACCTGTCGCTTGTTGATGCCACGTGGGTCCGTTCTCGCCGCCGCCGCGAACATGGCAGTAGGCGACTGCAATTCCGCGGGCCAGGAGATCGTCAGTGAAGGGATCGAATGGTCCTTCGAGGCTGATGCCGTAGGCGCCATAGACATGTACGACGAGAGGAAGCGGTCCCGGATTTGGGGGTAAGAAAATCGTGATTGGGATCGGTGTACCGTCATCGCTGCTAGCTGTGAGACAGCGGTCAACGGCTCGACCGGTCGAGACAGCAGGGACCTTGCCGTTTTCTGAAGGAAACACAACCTGAGGTTCATGAACCGGTGATGAAACGAGGAACGCCTGACGTTTGGTGGCCGGATCGATTGAAGGGAGCATAATACCTGCGGGCGGTGCGGTCCACAGAGCGGCTGGTCCTTGAGCTGGTAGCCAGAAGGCTTGGCGACCACGGTATCTCCCGACGACCGCAATCTCGTCCCCCGCACGCTGAAGATGTTCGGTGATGAAATCTGCGGGAGCTGTGGCAGTCAACGGGTCATCCCCGTCAGCTCTGACCTGTCCTTGCGCCCGATCGAGGACGATAATGTCTCCGTGCCATAACATGAGGTCCCCATCGGGAATGTCCTGGGTCGACAAGTGGCAAGTCGGAATTATTGCATCACCGCCGGTGATAATTCGGTGATTGATTGTATCGGCTCCCTTGGACGCAAGGATTGCTATATCGTCATCGACGCTGCGAAGGCTGAGTCGGCGTGTTCGGTCGATTTCTTCAAACAGGACTTCTGGATGTTCGCAGTCACGATCCCACCAAAGGGCCTTGTAAGGTCGACGTGCAGCGTCTCGTCGAATCCAAAGCAGCCCTGTTCCAAACGCATATACGCAAGGTGATATGGGTGACTCCAGATGAACGAGTCTGACTCCAGATTTGGTTACCGTGTAGATTCGCAGTGTGTAGTTTTCGTCGCCATTGAAATCACCGATTATCGCGCATGCTGACTCGTCGGCGGTCAGGAGCAACTTGTCTCGCTGACGCAGAGTTAGGATCTCGAAGCTCTCAGAGCCATCAGGGCCTCGAAGTCGAATCGTGCGAGCATGATCATCACCAGTTTCTGAGGTGGGTTGGACTTGGAGTCGGAAGGACTTGAATGCCTTCAGGCGCTGCGCGAGAGCAATAATCTGTTGTCCTGCAGCATCGGATATCTCCGGCATATCAGATCTCTTGCTGGCGTAGTTGCGTGCTAGGCCCTTCGCGAAGTGGTGTCAGCACTGGCGCGAGGAGTATGATGAAAAGCGCAGCCCACGACGCAATTAAACCCACTAGCATTGCCGGCACGGGCCACGCTACTACCGCGGTTCCACCGCCGAGGGTTGCTTGGGAGGCGAGAACGAAGACAAGACCTCCAAAAGCGACAGGAACGGCAGCTATGATGGATGACGCTAACGACATCGCGAAGCTCTCGGATGCGATCATGGCGACAACTTGTCGTCCTCGCATGCCTGCTGCTTGAAGGAGGGCAATTTCATGTTCCCGACCGCTCGCGGACAAGGCGACCACAGCGGCGCTGGTCGCCAGCATCATTAGGGCAATGACGATGACCATCATCCAGGTGTCGGCCCGGTTCGCCTGGCCGTCTGGCTGAAGTATTTCAGCGAACGCAATGACAGAGTTAACGGAACACAACAGCAATCCAATACTTCCCAGGCCGGCAGCCAATGGAGCAATTGTTGTCGCACTCACTTGAACCCGGGATGCTGCGGAACGTGTGCCCAGAGCCGAAACGACGAGCCCCGTGCGCGAAAAGAGGCCGGTGAGTACCCGAAAAATGAAACCTGCAATCTGTGGACATAGGAGATAGACGGCGATGAGGGAGCTACCTCCTGCGTTAATAGCCAAATTAAACATCGGGGCGGGAGTGGTCACCCCGAGCGAATCAGCAAATCCGGCGGAAATAACCAGACTAAAAGCGACGAGGAAGAAGAACACGCCACACACGACCCGGGGTACAGTGGCTGACTTTCGGCCGAGGCCATCGAGGGACCGCAGAGCGGCACCCGGGGGGGTGCGGGATGCTTGCCGAGCTGGGGAAAGTCCGCCCCCCAAGGCAGTGAGCACGCTGACGACGATGACAACGATGGGCGCCCAAGCGGTGGGTGTGTACGTTGGCAACTGGACTGCTGAAGAAACCATCGTGTTGAATGCTGGAAGGGCCCAAAAACTCAACAGCGTCGAGAGGAGCGCTCCAAGAATTGCACCGCACAGGCTGACGACCGTCAAGAGAAGAAGGGTTGAACCGAGAACCACGGCTGGGGATGTGCCGAGCAGCAACCACAAAGCGTGAGTTCGGCGAATGGCGTGGACGCTGGCTTTTCCCACCACAGTCAGGGCAACCCAAGAGACAAGGGCCACCACGGTATAGATCGTGACAGAGAGGATCTGGAACTCCTCCACCGGGACTCCCGCAGCACTCGCCGCAGTCCGAAACAGGGGATCACCTGTCCAGGCGAACTGGTGAACGCACAAACCGATCATGGTAGCCATCACCGTGATCACGACAACAGCGGGCACCCATTGTTGCCACTGATCAGCGAACATTCTGGTCACGTAGCGCTGCATGGCATCACGCTTTCAAATTGCTCATGATTCGAAGTAGCTCTTGGCCGGTGCTGCGACCAAGATGTTTCACCGTATGACCGTCGTGCATGATCACGATCCTGTCGGCCAAGGCGGCCGCATCAAGGTCATGGGTGACCATGACGATCATCTGCCCTTCGTCAGCCATTCTTCGAAGAGTTCCGAGCACGATCTGTGTGCTCTGCGAGTCTAGGGCGCCTGTTGGTTCATCCGCGAACACGATGCCAGGACGGCGTGCGAGCGCACGACAAAGGGCGGTTCGTTGCTGCTCACCGCCAGAAAGTGAGTGGACCGAGGCACGGCGACGGTGAGCCAGCCCGAACGACTCAATGAGGGCACTGATCATATCGCGGGGAACTGGCTTGTGGTCGAGCTGGAAGGGGAGTGCGATGTTCTCCTCAACGGTTAGAAAGGGCACCAAATTGTATTGCTGGAATACGAATCCGATCTCGGAGCGAAGCATATGTGCGCGTTTGCTTGGGGACTGCCGATAAATGTCACGACCGTTGATCATCACCATACCCGAGGTTGGTTCATCCAAGCCGCTTAGACACATCAGCAGTGACGACTTCCCAGAACCCGAATGCCCCACGACTGAGGTCAGGCCGCCTCCCTGTAACTCCAGATCGCATCCGCGCAGGATATTGATCTCTGTCCGTCCGGTTGTGACGACGCGCTGGAGACCGTGAGCGCTGAGCGTGACCTTCAAGAGAGCTTCCTTCCGCTTTCCTAAATGTGGTTATGATCAAAGCAGGTGGCCGTGGCTCCGGAACAGCTTTGGAAGGTTCTCAAGACCACGGCACTGCACTGCTGTTGGTAACTTAGCCCATGCTGGAGGTGTGTATATTGGACGACGCGGGTCTTCGACCTCATTGCCTTCAGGGTCAATTAATGTCGAGACGTAGGCAGCGTCCTTTGACGGTGGAACGAAGGCCCCATACCTGAAGTAGACGGGGCCCGACTTCCAGCGTCTATCCGATAGGATATATGGACCTTCTTCTCCGGAAAGAAGATCATCGAGTCCATTAAGAGCAGCAGTGAATTGTTCGTCAGAACTAGGATACACGGTGATAAATTTTCCAGCACTGGCGCGGTCCGCGTACTTTCCGCTCTGAGCAACTAAATCTTCAAGCGATGTGAGATGTTTGAATGGTAATTGTAGCTGGAAGCAATGCTTGGCGGCAACTGCTAATATGGATTCGGCGTTGTGCGGTGTTGCGGAGACATGAATCTTCCAGCCCTGCCTAGGAGGTGACCACTTGCTGGGAAACCAATTCGTCCATGGATGTATCTCTTTGGATTCCCATCCGGGGATGGCCAAGGAGGACACATCAAGATTTCGTGCGTGCTTGGGAGTGGTCGGAGGTGCATAGAAAGGATTGTCAGGCTGACAATACTGAAGATACCGAACGTCGAGAGGCATTGACTCTCCTTTCCTGATATGCAAACTCGTGGTGAAGTGTTTCTGTTGTCACACACAGGGCGTGAGCAACTCCTCAAAGAACAACGCTATTGTTGTGGCCGTCGTCGCGGCGAGGATCTTGAGATCATCGCTCACCAAGTGCTGGTGGTTTTCACGCTACAGCGTAGGACTCGCCGCCACACCTCTCCCAGGTCACGATATTGTTGTGACCGCAGTCACTGGTCTGATCATTTACGAGGAGAGGCATCCCCACTCGGTCTATGCTGTTTTGACTCGGAACTGCTGATCGAAGTCGGGGTAGGTGGACCCGTCACAGGTGGTGTTGCTGTCGCGCTGGACGAAGTTTCCGTCGGTGGAGCACGTGGCCCCAGCATGGGTGTTGGCGATGAGACCACCGCTGGCGAAGACGACAGCGACACGTGGGCCGTATCCTGCTGAACCGCCCTAGGTTGTCAGAGGGACGGCAAAGTTAGGTGGGAGGTTGGGTGAGTAGTTTGGGGCGTCTGGCCAAGGCTCTGGTGGTTGAGGCGATGGATGTGTCACGGTCGTGGAAGATGCGATGGGGCTGATGGCCAGGTTCCTTCAGGCGGCCATGTCCTGGAGGACACGGACCACAGGCTGGCGCGACAGGACAGCGGTAGCGTGTAGATGACATTAGCGCGGGCTCCCCGGGACCTGGGTTGCAGACACCACTCACTCACTGTCCCCGTGGGGCCCGCGCCCCAACACAACGACGCACGGCCCCGGCAAACCAGCCCACCTGCCTTCGCTCACCAACTTTGCTGGCTCCTGCCCGCATGCCTGTCTGCAGACACCCCAGTAATATTGACACGAACACATGGATTCAAGCCGTTAGTCTTGACTTGAAGGTGCTCTCTTGTTGAACGAAGCGTTCCTTTGGCAAGAAGGATTCTCCTGGAGTAGGAGTATTTTTTGCGCTCATGCCACGGCCACCAAGAACCCCGAGGATGAAAGACCAAAGCCTACGTTTGCCTAATCTTCAAACTTGTTTCAGGATCAAAATCCCAGTGCTTTGCGGAGCTTGAGTGCAAGGGCAGTGCGATCGCGCTCACCAATCTTTCTCAATAGAGCTGAAACGTAGTTCTTTACGGTTCCCTCGGCGAGAGTTAATGAGGCTGCAATCTCTGAGTTCGTCAAACCTTGTGCCACAAGTTCTGCAACGACGCGTTCTCCGCGAGTAAGAATTGCAAGCGGACCCTCTCCTCCGCTCTTCGTTTGTATTGCTGCACGTGCAACGCGGGGATCAATCACCATGCCGCCTTCGATAACGGAGTACAATGCGCTCACGAGATGTTCGATCGAGGTGTCCTTCAGAAGGAATCCGGAGGCGCCGACAGAGAAAACCGCTTGGACAAGGGCGTCGTCATCGAAAGTGGTAAGAACAAGAACAGGGAGCTCTGGGTGATCGCGAGTACAGTGGGCTGTAAATTCGATTCCGTCCATGCCGGGCATTCGTGCGTCGACGAGGACAACATCAAGTTCTGTTGTGGCCAAGATATCAAGCGCAGCGCGTCCGTCCTCAGCTTGAGCAGTCACATCGATCCCGTCGACGGTGGATAGCAACATGGCTAGGCCTCGACGGATCAGTTGTTGATCCTCCACCAGTAATACGCGTGTCGGTTCTGCATCATTCATGAGACCGCCTCCCGATGTCCGGCCGCGATTCTGTTGAGCGGTACGGAAATTTCAAGCTCGAATTGATTTTTGATTCGATGTGCTCGCATCGTTCCACCATGGTCCGATGCTCGATCAGCCAGTCCGCGTAGCCCGAACCCAAACGTCGGTTCGCCATCAGCTGAGTTAAGGGATGTGACGCACCTGAAATCATTGATGATCACAAGAATCATTCTGTTTTCATTGCTGCGAATTCCTATTTGTACAGACTGCGCTTTACCGTGACGTAAAGCATTTGTCAATCCTTCTTGGACGGCCCGGTACATCAGCAAAGCTATCGCGTCATTGTTCATGAGCTCATGATCCGATCTCTCGTCACCGATGACCTCAACCGTCAGCCCAGTGCCTCGGAACGATTCTGCGATCATCTCAAGGGCTGCAAGTCCCCGAGCAGTGGCGTCTCGAACCGGACTCAGCGCTCGCACCCAAGTTCGCATTTCTGCCAACGCTTCGCTTGACGTGTGCTTCGCCATGTGGATTTCTTGCCATGCCTGGTCGAGATCGGTGCTCCGCAGCCGCTCTGCCAGCTCGAGGCTCATCGCCACGAGCGTGAGTCGATGCCCCAAGCCATCATGAAGTTCTCGTGCGCTTCGGGCACGTTCGTCGGAGAGCAGTAGTTCCTTCTCGACCTCGGAAGTGTGTTGCAGCCGTTCGATTATCGCTTGGTCAGCGTTTCGACGTTGCTCGAATCCGCGCAATGCCAAACCGAGAATGAATCCGAAACACAGCAGCGCGACTACTGGAACAACATTAACCAACCCCTGGGCCATGCTCATCACAGCCGACATCGAAGTCCCTTGACCAGCTGATGTCAGGAGGGTGAACCCTACGACTGATATCCAGATCATTGCGTGTATTCCGGCCTTCGGGGAGACGTCTGTCACGGCGAACGCGACGACAAGCAGGAGGACTGGAATCGTGAAGGTTACCGACCCGAAAACAGCCACCGGGGTAGCCAAGAAGATCGTCAGTATTGTCAGCGTAATCCCATGACCGATCCGAACCAGGTAGGGACGTACTATCCACAAAGCGCCGATGACAGGGGTGAGGATCAACCATGTTATAGCGACTCCCAACCCCGTGCCAGACCTGGTGAAGTCGATGATGCGCAGTATCGCCGCCAAGACCAAACAACACAGCGCCACCGCCTGCAGCGCCACCAAGGTGCGTTCGACATTCACGTGAGGCCGACTCATGCGCACCAAGTGTAACTTCCTGTTGCCAGGTGGTTAGGGGCTTAAGGGTTGGTTCAAGCAGTCCTGAAGAGCATGCGGTTCATTTTTCACTGTTCGATGTTGGGGGTGTGCTGGCCTGCGGTATGGGGGATGCCGTTGACGTAGAACCAGCGACCGTCCACCTGGAGGAAGGAGCTGACTTCCCGCATGGTGCCGGTCCGGTCGCCCTCCTCCCAGGTGGCCGAGAAAGCGACCATTCCTTCGTCGTCCCAGGCCTTGCCCGCCCCGCTGTGTTCGATGGTTAGGCCGGTCCAACGGAGCTCGGGTTCGGGGTCGACCTTGTCGGGGCGGGTGTTGGGATGCCAGGTTTCCAGGAGGTAGTCCCTGAGCCCCAGCGCGTAGGCGCTGTAGCGTGACCGCATGAGAGCGACCGCGGTGGCCGCGGGTCGGCTGCCGTCGTGGAGGGGGCCGCAGCACGTCTCGTAGGGGCGACCGGTGTCGCAGGGGCAGATGACGAGGGGATCACTCACGAACCCAGTATGTCGCGTGAAGTCCAATAACGCTCAATCGATGTCGTCAAATGGTCAACGGTGAGACCGGGGTGTCCTGCTGACGTGGTTGACTCTGACGTCGCGTCATAGTTTTGACTGGGTGGTGTCGAACCGGGATGCCGGGTCTGTACGTCGACACGTGGAAGGCGCAATGGTGGCTGAGCAGCTGATCATTTCCACCGCCACTGATCCAGCCGAGAGACCACAAGCTCGGGGACCGAGGCTCCGCGTTGAAGCGGGGCCAGCCGGTCACGCAGTGCACTCCGACGCAGGTGTGGAGGCGACATCCGGACATCCCGCGATTCCGGAACCTGATCCAATGCGACTGGAAGGGAACAACTTCAGTGGAAATACTCAACATCCACGGTCTGTGCAAGCGATACCCGTCCTTTGAGCTGAAGGACGTCTCATTCACGATGCAGTCCGGCACCATCATGGGATTCGTCGGCAGGAATGGTGCGGGAAAATCGACGACGCTGAAGTCGATGCTGAACTTCGTCCATCCCGACGCGGGCGGTATCGAGTTCTTCGGGCTCGATTTCCGCAGCCACGAACTGGAGATCAAGGAACGCATCTCCTTTACCTTCGGGGAGGTGAACTTCTATCCGAAGAAACGGATCCGGGACGTCACCGACGTGTTCCGCCGGTTCTTCCGGTCCTGGGATGAGACCTCCTACCGTTGCCTGCTGGAGCGTTTCGAACTCGTCGAGACCAAGAAACTTGACGAACTCTCCCAGGGCATGCGCGTCAAATACGCGGTGGCGCTGTCGCTGTCGCACGGAGCCGAGCTAATTCTCCTGGACGAACCCACCAGCGGCCTCGATCCCGTTTCCCGCGACGACCTGCTTGATGTGTTCCGTGATGTCGTCGCCGAGGAGGGCGCCAGCATCCTGTTATCCACCCAGATCATGACCGATCTGGAGAAATGTGCCGACACCATCACCTACATCCACAAGGGCAGGATCCTCGCCAGCACGAGTCTGGGGGAGTTCACCAGCTCCTATCGCGCCGTCAGTGGCGAATCCGCTCGAACCGGCGACGGTGTTCGCGGGCTCCTGATCGGATGCCGGGAACGCGACGGTCGATTGGAGGCGCTGATCCACGCCAAGAATGCCCCCGCCGCCGAGGCCAATGGCCTCCAGGTGGGTGCAGCCGACCTTGAATCCATCATGATCCACCTCGAGCGGAAGTGACCATCCCATGAAGAACCTGCTGCTGAAGGAACTCACGCTCGCGAACCTGGTGCTTCCCGTGGTGATGGGGTCGCTCTGCCTCCTCATGCTCATCCCAACGTATCCTCTCTACGTCGGGCTCATGTACATGTGCCTCGCGGTGTTCTTCACCATCATGCACTTCCGCGAGGCCAACGATGTCTACTTCTCCATGCTGCTGCCGATCCGGAAACGCGACACGGTGCGCGCCCGGGTTCTGCTCTGCTGCCTTTTCGAGATCGCCCAACTGGTGGTCGCCATTCCCGTCGCGGTGCTGCGCAACCTGTTCTACGAATCAAACCCCGCCGGAATCGAAGCCAATCCGGCCCTTTTCGGCTCCGCGCTGATCATGTTCACGCTCTTCAACTTCCTGCTGTTGACCATGCACTACAAGACGGCCCACAACATCGGGGTGCCCTTCATCGTGGCGGGCGTGGCGGTGCTGCTCTACATCGGCGTCGCCGAGGCCCTGATTCACACGGTTCCCTTCCTCCGCACCCACCTGGATGTCGTGAGGGAGCACGTCGGTACGCACCTGATCGTCCTCGCGTTGGGCGTCGTGGTCTTCGTCGCGGGCAACATCCTCACCTACCGGATCGCCGCAGCTCGCTTCGAGAAGGTTGACCTGTGAACAGGCGATCCCAGCGCCTCTCAGGTGTTGTTGGCCGCGGATTGGGTGTTCTTGCGGGCGTCCTTGGCTCGCATCAAATCCAGGGCGATCATGCTTCCCAGGATGGCGAGCCGCAGGTCCGGGGAGGTGCTATCCGGGTAGTGCAGCGCGTAACGGTCGTGGTCGCGGCCGAAAAATGCCTCGATGACACCTGTTCGTTCCCGGCTGACCTGCGCGACGGTCTCTTCGCTGTTTGCGTTGACCACGGTGAACTCGCGGTCGATGACATCTCCTTTCACCGTGAGCTCCTCCCCGGACGTGAGAGTGATGGAGAACTTGCGGGAGAAGAACCCCATTTTCCTGGCGATGGTCGCCAGCACGGAACCGTCACCGCGCATGACCTTGTAGGTGTCCCGCCAGAGGTCCCGAACGTCGCTGACGTGCGTCAGGAGGCTGCCGTCGGTATCCAGTACGTCGAATTCACGGGCTCCCAGGAAAATGCGACGGACCCCGCTCTCTGTGCCACTCACCACGCCGACACCCTGTCCTTGGGCATCGAGGATGTCGAACCTGGGGGAGGAATCACTGCGGAACTGCTGCAGAATTAAAAGGTCGTGATTCAGGATGCTCATACCTCAAGGGTAAGGGGCCAGGGAAGCAGATAGGCTGGCGTTCAGCCGACCGATTGGGGAAGGACGCGTCACGGTCCAGCTCACGTGCTGTTGTAGCTGGCCGTGGAGCTGGCGTCCTTGGCCCGCATCAGGTCCAGGGCGATCATGCCGCCGAGAAGTGCCAGCCGCCGGTCCGGGGAGGTGCCGACCAGGTAGTACAGGGCGTACCGGTCGTGGCCGAGCAGCGCCTTGGCGAAGCCTGCCCGCTCCCGGCTGGCCTGCGCGACGATCTCTTCGTCGTCCACGTCGACCACATTGAATTCGCGGCCAAAAAAATCTCCCTCCACCATGAACACCTCCCCGGTGCTGAGCTCGATGGAGAACCTGTGGGAGAAGAATCCCAGCTTCCTGGTGACGATGGCCAGCATGGAACCGTCACCCCGCACGATCTCGTAGGTGTCCCGCCAGAAGTCACGAACGTCACTGACGTGCGCCAACCGCCTGCCGTCGGCATCCAGCACGTCGAACTCGCGGGGCCCCAGGAGGAACTGGCGAGCGCCGCTCTCCGTGCCGCCCACCATGCCGACGACCTGCTCCTGGTCGTCGAGGATGTTGAACTCGGGGGAGAGGCCGTTGCGGAACTGCTGCAGGATCAGTAGATCCTGATGTAGAAGGCCTGTTTGGCTGCTCATGCCCAAAGGGTAGGGGGCCAGGGGAGCAGGATAGGCTGGCGGCGGGGGACAGTGCGGTTGCCGTTTGACCCAGGGAGGGATCGTGAATCCGCTGAGTGCCGACGACTTCGTCACATGGGCCGACCGGCTCGCCAAGCTGTCATGGCCGCTCACCCTTGATGCCTTCCGGTCGGCGGCTGTCGGGTTCGGTTGGTCCCCGACCGACAGACCCTGGGAGTTTGTGGTCGACTTCTCGAGCGGGACGAGACGGATGGTGCTGTACGGGGGCAGGTCGGGTGGAATCCACAACATGTCCTTTCCCCTGGCCGAACCCGCAGAGGACGCCACGCCGTTGGACGAGCTGCTCGTCTCCTACGAGACCACCGGAACACAAGCGTGGGGTAAACCTTTCTACACCGACCCCTGCGAGGATCCCACCATCGCGTGGCGGCTGCCCAACAACGCCGTCGCCGAGATCGTCGGTGGTTCCGACCTGATCCTTTCGACCTTCTTCACTCCCCAGGGATCATTCATTTACGGGTGAGCCGGCTGGGAGGGGTGCGATCAGCGTGCCACCAAGGTCAGGATCGTGACCTCCGGGGGGCAGGCGAAGCGGTACGGGGCGAATGGTGAGGTGCCGATTCCAGCCGATATGTGCAACCAGGCATGGTGGCCCTCGACCCGGTGTTCCGACAGGCCCTTGGCGCGGTCTGTTGGGAGATCACAGTTGGTGGTCAATGCTCCGTGACCGGGCACGCACACCTGGCCGCCGTGGGTGTGCCCCGCGAGGATCAGGTCCACCCCGTCGGTGGTCATGGCGTCCAGGATGCGACGGTACGGGGCGTGGGTGACACCCAGGCTGAGGTCCACACCGTCGCTGGCAGGCCCGACGACGGCAGGGTAGTGATCCAGGTCGTGGTGGGCGTCATCGGTGCCGCGCAGCTCAATGCGATATCCAGCGGCCTCGATGATGGTGCGGCGGTCGTTCAGATCGTGCCAGGCGCCGCTGCGGATCAGCTCCGCCCGCAGCTGGTCGGTTGCCAGCCGTTCCGGGGATTTCGACGGCTCTGAACGTCCCCGGGCGACGTAGCGCAGTGGATTCTTGAACTCCGGTTTGTGGTAGTCATTCGAGCCGAAGACGAATCCGCCAGGCACCTCCAGCAGCCGGCCCAGCGCCGATATGAGCGGCGGGATTGCGGTGTCGCTGGCGATGTTGTCGCCGGTGCTGATCACCAGATCGGGTTCTAGGTCCGCCAACGCTCGCAGGAAGCTCAGTTTCAGCTGCTGGCCGGGCAACAAGTGGATGTCGCTGAGATGCAGTATCCGCATCTCAGGTCCACCTGCAGGCAGGACCGGAACCGTCACGCGACGCACCCGGAAACGGGTGGCCTCCACCAGCCCCCAGGCGAAGCAGCCTGCTGCCACCGCAGCGAGACCCTTCGCCACCTTGAAGGCCTTGATCACCGCTCTCCCTCCGGGGTGGCCGGGGCGCTTGGTTGCCCTGGCTGCCCGGGGGCGACCGTCGGGGTGTTCGTCGGTATGGGGCCCTTGGAGTAGACCAGCTGGACGGTCGAGTACTTCGCCGCTCTGGTGCTGGGGTGCACCTTGCCCAGGTAGGTCCCGGCGGGTTGAGGGCTGAACTGTTCCATCCTGCCGACGCTGAAGCCTTCGGCCTCGAGCGTCTGCCGCGCCTGCTCCTCGGTCATGCCTGCGACGCTCGGAACAGGGACTTTCTCGCCCTCCAGGATCCGTTTGTTCGGTTCCTGGAAGTTACTCGCGGGGATGTCCTTGAGTGCCTCGGACATTGCGGACTTCCAGATGCCACCCGCATCATGGCCGCCCGAACCCTCCAGGACCTTGCCCGTCGACATCCTCAGCCCGACGATCGGTTTTGATGTCTTGCCCTTGAAACGAGAGCTGGTGACGTCTGCTGCGATGTAGGCCACGCCCGCCATGTCGGGGGTGTAGCCGGCGAACCACACGCTCTGGGTGTCATTGGTTGTTCCGGTCTTGCCGGCCTGGGGCCTGCCATCCGGCAAGCGTGCCGGGGCGCCCGTGCCCTGGGTAATGACCGTCGACAAAATGCTGCTGACGCCGTCGGCCACATCCGAGCTGATCACCTGTTTGCAATCGGCTGAGGGGATCTCCACTTCGGTGCCGTCCTGGGTCTGCACGCTCTGCAGGATGATCGGGTTGCAGTGCACGCCCCGGTTCGCGAACGTGGCGTAGGCCTCCGCCATCGACAGCGGCGTCACCTCCGCGACACCGAGCACCCACGACGGATACTCCGCCATCTTGCGCATGTCGTCACCGTCGGCGAGCTTCACGCCGAGCTTCTGGGCCGTGTCGATGGAGGCGCAGATGCCAACCTTGGCCTCCAACTGGACGAAGTAGGTGTTCACGGATTTCTGGGTGGCCTCCAGCATGTTGATGTTGCCGTGATCCCCATCGTAGTTCTTCGGGTCGTAGTCTCCCGTGTACGTGAATGGGCCCTCGCAGTTCTTGAACTTGTACCCGCGGAACTGCATTCGCGACTTCGACTCGAAGGACGTGCTGGTGGGAACGCCCTGTTCCAGGGCGGTGGCGATCACGAAGGGCTTGAACGTCGAACCGGCTTGGAAACCCCCGACGCCACCGAAATCACTGGACGCGTTGGCCTGCAGCCAGGTCTCGCCCTCACCGTCGCCCAGCTTCGTGCGGCTCTGGGCCATGGCGGTGATCAGCCCGGTGCCCGGCTGGATCAGCACCGACCCGCCCCAGACCGGATCGGTGGGGCCCACTGTTTTGGCGACGGCCTCCTCGGCGGCCTGCTGGGCCTTCGGGTCGATGAGAGTCTTGATGGTCAGGCCGCCGCGCTTGAGCCGGTTCTCCCGTTCCTTCGCGGTGGAACCCAGCGAGGGCATCTGATCGGAGATCAGAACGCGCCTGACGTAGTCGCAGAGCACCGGGAACTGGGAGACGGGGCAACCGTTCGGGGTGTTCTGCACGTTGGAGGCGTCGAAACCCTCCTGCATGGCGGTCTCCGCCTCCTCCTGCGTGATCATCCCGACTTCGGAGGAAGCCATCCGCTTCAGCACTTGGTTGCGGCGCTCGATGGCTTTCGCGGGGTTCTGGACCGGATCGAAGGCGACGGGGTTCTGGACGATGCCCGCCAGCATCGCTGCCTGGGCGAGGGTCAGGTCCTTGGCGGTCGTGTTCCAGTAGTGGTGGGCCGCCGCTTCGACCCCGTAGGCGCCGTCCCCGTAGTAGGCGATGTTCAGGTACCGTTCCAGGATCTCGTTCTTGCTGAGACGCTCCTCAACTGCCATGGCGTAGCGCATCTCACGGATCTTGCGTTCGATGCTGACGGCCTGTGCGGCCGCTGCCGCATCCTCGTCACCACGGATCAGAGCCGTCTCGATCTGCACCTGCTTCACGTACTGCTGGGTGAGGGTGGATGCACCCTGGGTGGAGCCGCTGAGGGTCCGGAGGACGGCGCGTCCCAGACCTTGGATGTCGATGGCACCGTGCTCGTAGAACCGGTGATCCTCGATGGCGACCTGGGCCTTCTGCATTAGCGGGGAGATCTGATCGAGAGCGACGTAGGTGCGGTTCTCCGCGAAGAAGTTGGCCAGTTCCGACCCGTCGGCCATCAGGATCCTGGACTTCTGCGACTGCGGCGGGGTCTCGAACTCCGTCGGAAGGTACTGCATGCTGTCGGATGCGGCCTTGGCGAGGCCACTCGTGAGAGCGACGAACGGCACGGCCAGACCCGAGAGCAGCAGTCCGCACAATACGCTGATGGCCAGGAACATCGCTACGGATTTGCCCTTGCTTCTGGGCGCGCGCGTCTTCATGGCCCAAAGTGTACGTGAGGTTCGTGGCAGGTCACCGCTCACGCTTCCTGGGGGATCTCGTCGTCGTAGGCGGACAGGTCCGGCCTGCGGAACAGGTTGACGGCTGCTGTCCCCAAACCACCCCACAGGGTGAGGATGGCGATGGTCATCATGATGACGGCTGCTGCACTCATGCGGACACCTCTTCGGAAACTTCGTGTTCGTTGTTCTGTTCGTCAAAGTCGGTGCGGATGCTGCGTCGCCAGGGGAGCAGTGTCAAAACCACCGCGATGATGAGCAGCGTCGCGAACATGCCCCATCCGAAGATCACCAGCAGGCGCTGCGGGTAATTCTCATAGGGTGTGCCGAGTTTGCTGATGAAGTCGTTGATCAGCATGTATCCCAGTACCAGCGGCGCGACCACGCCGACCAGCGCCATCCAGACCCGCCCCACCTTGAAGCTGGAGAAACGGTTGAGGTGGTCGCGCAGCACCGGGAGTTTGCGAACGAACCACACCGTCGCGATGATGCACACCAGGGCCCCGCCGAGGATGCCGTACTTGTTGGCGAACTCGTCGGTGATGTCAAGGAAGTACAGTCCGGTGGTGGTGGACAGCAGGAGGATGGACAGGATCATCATTGGGATGCCGATGACGAGGGTGGCCTGCACCTTGGTGATGCCCAGCTTGTCGCGCACCGCGGAGACGACCACCTCGACGATGCTCAGCAGCGACGTCAGCCCCGCCACCGTCAGGGAGGCGAAGAACAACACACCCATCAGCGACCCGAAGGGGGCCTGGGAGATGATCGTCGGGAATGCCACGAAGGCCAGCGTGATGCCCTGCCCGGCAACGTCGGAGACCCCTTGGCCCGTCTGCCCGGCCATGAAACCCAGAGCGGCGAAGACGCCGATTCCGGCCAGCAGTTCGAAACCGGAGTTGGCGAAACCGACGACCAGCCCGGAGCCGGTCAGGTCGGTGCGGCGCTTCAGGTAGGAGGAGTAGGTCAGCATGACACCGAACCCGACAGACAGCGAGTAGAAGATCTGCCCGAAGGCCGCCGCCCACACCGTGGGGTCGCTGAGCGCGCTCCACTCGGGGGTGAACAGGGCATCCAGTCCTGTGCTCGCGCCGGGCAGGAACAGCGACTGCACCACCAGGATCAGGAACATCACCACCAGCAGCGGCATGAAGATCTTGTTCACCATCGCCAGGCCCTTGTTGACGCCCAGCGCGATGGTCACCAGGGTGACCGCCCACACCACCAGGATCGGGATGAACAGCGAGGGTACGAAGTCGGAGCCGACGTCCGGTGCTTCTGCGACGTGCAGGAACTGCTCGTACAGGAAGGCCTTCGGATCGGACCCCCAGACCTGGTTGATGCTGAAGAGGGTGTACATTCCGGCCCAGCCGACGATGGCCGCGTAGTAGATGCCGATCACGAAGCAGACCATCACCTGCCACCAGCCGAGGCTTTCTGTCCAGCGTCCCATCCGCCGCAGCGACAGCGGGGCCGAACCGCGGTAGCGGTGCCCGAGGGAGTAGTCGAAGAACAGCAGCGGGATGCCCACCGCCAGCAGCGCGATCAGGTAGGGAAGGATGAATGCCCCGCCGCCGTTTTTGAATGCGACGTACGGGAAGCGCCAGATGTTGCCCAATCCGACGGCCGACCCGATGGCCGCCAGGATGAAATAGTTGCGGGAGTTGAAGCTCTCCTGCTTGGGCGCACGCTTTTCCATTGAATTCAGCTCCGAGGGTTTTGCGAGGTTCCACGGCCGGGCGGTGCCCCAGGACGCGCGGAACCTTCACGACGAACGCTTCAACCTAGTACGCCCGAGAAGAGAACCGAAACAATGTCCACGACATGGGCGATTCGTCAGACCTCCACGTCCGGGGCGCCCTCGAAGTCGGTCATGGCCACCTGCCCCTCCTCGGTGATGCCCTCGCGTGCGAGCACCACCTTGAAGGTGTCCAGGACGATACGGCAGTCGAGGGCGAAGGAGCGGGTCTCGACGTAGCGCACGTCCCAGGCCAGACGTTCCGCCCACGGCATCGCGTTGCGGCCCTTGACCTGCGCCAGGCCCGTCACCCCGGGCCGCACCTCGTGGCGGCGGGCCTGACGAGCCGTGTACAGCGGCAGATATTCGGGCAGCAGGGGCCTGGGACCCACGATCGACATGTCTCCCTTGAGGACGTTGAGCAGCTCGGGGAGCTCGTCGAGGCTGGTGGAGCGCAACCACGAACCGAACGGGGTGATGCGGTCCTCGTCGCTGACGAGATCCTCGGTGATGTCGCGCATGGTGCGGAACTTGTACATCGTGAACATGCGACCGCTCCGGCCTGGCCTCTGCTGCGTGAACAGCACTGGGGAACCCAGATTGATGCGCACCAGCAGCGCCACCACCAGCTGGATCGGGAGGCTCAGAATCAGCGCCAGGCCCGCGATCAGGATGTCGATGGCCCGTTTGACGAGGTCGTAGGGGCGGCGTTTCATCGGGACCGTCCGATGACGGCGCGCAACCGGTCGGCGACGCGTTCCATGGCGGCGTCGTCGAGGGCGGATCCGCTCGGCAGGGAGACACCGTTGGTGAACAGGCGCTCGGAGTTGCCGTTGACGTAAGCGTCGAGGTGCTGGAACACCGGTTGCAGGTGCATCGGTTTCCACAGTGGCCGCGACTCGATGTTGTCGTCGGCCAGGGCCGCGATCACGTCGTCGCGGGAGAAGCCCGCGACTTGCGGGTCGATGACGATCGAGGTCAACCAGAAATTGTCGTGGTCGCCCTGGCCGATGGGGTGTTCCGAACCGTCGGGTTGCCCGAAGAACGTGACCCCCGGGACCCCGTCGAACAGGGCACGGTAGAACAGGCGGTGCTGGCGGCGACGCTCCAGCATCTGGGGCAGCCGCTCCAGCTGGGAACGTCCCAGCGCGGCCAGCAGGTTCGACATGCGGTAGTTGTAGCCGACGTCGGTGTGTTCGTAGTGCAGCACCGGCTGGCGGGCCTGGGTGGCGAGGTAGCGGATGTGGGAGGCGTGCTCCGCATCGTCGGTGAGCACCGCGCCACCACCGGAGGTGGTCATCACCTTGTTGCCGTTGAAGGACACGGCTGCCAGGTCCCCGTAGGCCGCGGCGGGCCGGCCCTTGTGCACCGCGCCCAGCGACTCGGCGGCGTCGCTGAGGATGCGCAGCCCGAATTCGTTGGCCACCGACCTGAGGCCCTCCTGGTCGACGACGTGGCCCAGCAGGTCGACGGGCACGATCGCGACGACGTTGCGTCCCTTGTCCCGCTGTTCGGCGACAGCCCTGCGGGTCAGTTCCACGTCGATGTCACCCTCGGGGGTGGAGTCCACCAGCACGGGGGTGGCACCCGTGTAGAGGATCGCGTTGGTGGTGGCGGCGAACGTCATCGACGCGGTCACCACCACGTCCCCCGGCGTGAACCCCAGGGTGAGGCCCGCCAGGTGCAAAGCCGCGGTGCCGGAGGACAAGACGACGGCGTGCTTGCGGTCGCAGTAGGCGGCCAGTTCCGCCTCGAACGCGTCCACCTCCGGACCCAGCGGCGCGATCCAGCCCCCCGCGAAGGCGCGGGACAGCGCCTCCTGCTCCAGGGAGGTCATGTCGGGTGGGGAGAGGAAGATGCGTTCGGTCACGGGCCGAGGATACCTTTCCCCGACCCGTGGCGGCATTCGTGTGCGGAAGCTCTCAGCGGGTCACCGAGTCGAGCCCCTCGGCAAGCAGGCCCGCGAGGATCCGTGGGGTGTAGTGCTCCTGCAGGTGGCGGTACCCATTCCTCGCCCACTGCCTGCGCCGCTCGATCGGGGCGGAGGCCATCTCCACCATCGCCTCGGCCAAGGCTTCCCGGTCGTCACCCGCCACGACGATCCCGGAATCCGCCTCGCGCACCGGGTTGTTCGGGGCGCTGGTGGCAAACACCACCGGACGGAAGGCGTACATGTAGCTGAACATCTTGTTCAGGCTGATCCCGTAGCGATAGAGGGGGCTGTCGAGGAGGCTGCCCGTCAGGCAGTCGGCTTCCCGGGAACGCTCCAGCACCTTCGTCGGGGCAATCCAATCGTCGAAGATGATGTTCGCCGCCGACGGCAGGGCGGCGGCCTGTTTCTGCAGCTCCGGTTTGAGGGTGCCGTCGCCGACGAGCCGCAGCCTCAGCTCCAGGTCGGGGCGGGCGGCGCTGGCCTTGTCGAAGGCCTCGATCACGCCGTCCAGGACATCGCCGGTGCTGTGGTTGCCGAGGTACATGAAGGTGAAGGTGTCGCGTTCCGGCAGGGTCGGTTCGGGATCCTCCGGGGCGCCGTCGAAACCGTTGGAGACCCACAGGAAGGGTTTGTCGGGCATGCCGTTCTCCCGCAGGTACTCGTCGACGTGGGGCAGCGGGGACAGCACCAGCGAGGCCTTGCGGCACAGCGTCAGCGACAACCGCGACATCACCTTCGCCAGCGGACTGTTCTCCGACAGCTTGCCGAGATGGATCAAGGTCTCGGGCCAGACGTCGCGGATCTCGTAGATGAACGGCACCCGGTATCGGCGGGCCAGTCGCATGCCCGCCCAGGCTGCGAACGGATGCACGGTGCTGCCGATCACCACGTCGGGGCGGCGCAACCCGCGGGTCATGCCGGGCATCAGGGTCATCAGGGCGAAGATCACCATCCCGACGAAACGCAGGGCCGTCGAGGTGCCGTAGGCCATGGTGCGCACCCACAGCGCCGGCACGCCGAGCTCCTCGGTGATCTTCCTGAGGCGGAACCCCTTCATCGCCTGCTTCCCCTGCGGGTAGGTGGTGCTGGCGACGATCAAGGAGGCCGACCACCCGTGCTCCGGCAGGTAACGGGCCAGGTCCAGGTGCCGCGCGGATCCGCCGTCCTTGGAAGGAATATCGGCGTAGTGGTTGACGATCCAGACGTGACGATGCGAGTCCCGGGGGCTCGGTGCTGCGCTCATGGGGATCCTTCCTGTGGTGGCCGACGATGCTACCCCGTCGCGCTTCTCAGCGTCGCCTGCCGGCCCGGTGGTCGGCGATGGCGGTCTCGTAGACGCCCTCCATCACGTCCAGGCAGTGATCCCACGAGTAGTTGGCGACCACGTGGCGCCTGCCGGCCTCGCCCATTCCTCGCGCCAGGTCGGGGTCCTGCAACAGCCGGGTCAGGGCCGCGGCGGCAGCGTCCGGGTCGTCGCGGGCAACGATGATCCCCGTCGTTTCGTCCTCGACCACCTCGGCGGGCCCGGCGGCATCGGAGACGAGCGTCGGACAGGAACAGGCCGCGGCCTCCACGATCGCCACCCCGAAACTTTCCGAGTCCAGGCGACTCAGGGCGACGTAGACGTCCAGCCGACGCAGCAGGTCGGGGACCTCCGAGTTCGGGATCGCCCCCAGGAAATCGACGCGATCCCCAATCCCGAGCCGGGCAGCCAGGGCCTCCAGGGACTCCCGGTCCGGACCGCTGCCCGCGATCACGAGTCGTATCTGCGAGTCCAGTTTCGCGAACGCCTCGATGAGGGTGTCGATGCCGTACTTGGAGTCGAGTTTCTTGATGGTTCCGATCAGGCCCGTCGGTCGCTCGTCGGGTTCCGGTGGGGAGAAGACCGTCACGTCCACGCCGAAGGGTGTGATCGCGACGTCGCGGTTTTCGATGAGGGGAAGGACCTCCCTGGCCATGCAGCGGCTCGTCGACGCGATCCGGGTGGGGCGGCGCAGGTTTGAACGGATCAACGCCCGGTGCAGCCACGAGACGTGGGGAAAGTCGTAGACGTCCGAACCCCACACGTTCATGACCGTGGGAACCTTCAAGCGGGCGAGGTTGAGGGTGGTGCCGTAGCCGCTGGCGTAGTGGGCGTTGACCACGTCCGGTCTGATCTCTGCGACGAGCCGCCGCAGCTGACCGGAGTTGCGGAAATACCCGAGCCCGCCGCCGTGACGCATCCGGTGGACCGTCACCTCGTCCGAGATCCGGTGCTCGGCGGCGTCGTCCTGGGTGGCCAGGTGGACCTCGTGGCCGTGGGAGGCCAACCCGTTGATCCACTTCACGGTGTGTATCGACGCGGCGTTGCCCAGCAGCAGGATTCTCACGACCTCTTCCTTTCCTCGACGGGGACCTCGGCCCCGGCTCCGTCGTCCTCGGTGATGACGCGCACCAACACGAAGGCCCCGAACCACCACACCAGGGCGACGGGGAAGTTCTTGACCAGGTGGGTGTCGGTGGAGAACGAGACCAGCGACAGCAGCAGCGCCATCGCCAGCGGGGCCACCAGCGGCGGAAGTCCCCGACGCAGCCCGCCCCGCACTACCGGCCACAAGGCGGCCAGCAGCAGCACCAGACCCACACCCCCCAGTTCGACGAACGCCCACAGATAGGTCGAATGCGGGTTCGGCAGCACCGGGCCGAACGGGGTCCACAGATCCCAGTCGGGTTCGAGATGCACCAGAGCGGACTCGTAGGCCATCCACGGCCACATCGTCGCCTCGCCCGTGCCGAATAGCAGCGTCACGAGGTTCTGGGACACGGCCGCCAGTCCCGTCTCGGTGTTCCTGGCCCGGTACTCATCGGTGAGGCTCAGCAGCCGCGAGAACTCGGGGTGCAGCACCGCCAATCCCACGACCGCCACCACCGCGACCCCACCCAGGGCCAGTCGGAAAGCGACGGCGTGACGTCGCGGACGCCACCTGAGCAGGAGCACCAGGAGCAGCACCCCCGCCGAGGCCACCCCCGCCCGGGAGGCAGTCAGGAACAAACCCAGCAGGCTGGCACACGCCGCGGTCACGTTCACCGCACGCGCCCGGCCCGCAGCCGCCAACCCCAGGAAACCCGCCGCACCCAGCAGCAACGCGACATGGACGCTCGCCGCCCCCGCCAGGGGGGTGTTGAGACGCTGCCCCCAGGTGCCGCTGATCGCCATCCGGGCCAGCGCCACGGCCACCACCGCCAGGACCGCCCAGCCGACGCTGGCCAGCAGGGCGGGTAGGAGCTGTCGTTCGACGGCGTGGGCGACGGCCCAGCCCGTCAGACAGGCGATCAGCGCGCTCAGCATCGGCACCAGCACGTAGGCGTGGGGGACGACGACCGAACCTCGCGACCCGAGACGTTCGTAGGCGACCTGGACGTGGGTGAGACCCGAGACGATTCCCCAGGCGATCAGCGCTGCGAAGGTCGCGACCAGCCACCGTCCGGGACGGGAGGTGCGCGCCCAGGCCCCTGCCTTCAACGCCAGCGGCACCCCGACGGCGACGGCCACGCCACCGACGATCAGGAAAAGTGTCCACGGGCCGAACTGGCCGTTCGGCATCCGCCGCGAATCGACCATGCCGAAGAGCAAGATCAGGGGGACGATGCCACACGAAACGATGACCCCGAGCATGCGCCAGCCGCTGGTCGGGGCGTCGCGCTCGGGCACCATCACCTCTCGAAACCGGGTCGGAACAATGCCGCAACGCTACCACGCGGCACGCTTTTCCGGTCGGGGCACAGGGTCCGGACGGACGGTTGGTCCCGCCGGCCACGATAGGATCGCGCTTGAAGTTCCCGGTGTGAGGAGTGAAGGTTGAGCAAGAGTAATCGCGTCGGTCTGGTGCGGACCGGCCTGGCGGTCTGGGATGCCCTGACCTGGGCGGTTGCCGCCCTGGGTCTCGTGCTGACCCGCTACAACTTCGTCCTCACCGGCGAACAGACCCAGATCGTCTTCATCTACGCGGCCTCCGCGATGGTGCTGCAGATCGCGATCGGGTTCGCCACCAAGCTCTACCGGGGAAGGCACGGCATCGCGTCGTTCGAGGAAACCGCGCTCCTCGCGGTCGTGGCGCTGGGCATCGGCGCCGGACTCGCAGTGCTGTTCGCCCTCTACGCCCCCTCCACCTACCCCAGGGTCGTGACCTTCACGGTGCCCTTCGTCGCGGTGATCCTCATGGCAGCCGGTCGGTTCATCGCCCGCTCCATGATGCGACCGTCGCGGCACGACTCGTCCGGGGAGCCGGTGATCGTCTACGGCGCCGGCAATGCGGGTCAGCAGCTCGGACGGCTCCTCGAGTACGACCCCGACGCCCCCTATCGCATCGTCGGGTTCATCGACGACGACCCGAGTCGCAAGAACCTTCACATCTCTGGTGCGAAGGTGCTCGGCACGCGCGAGAATCTCGTGGACGCCGCCTCCCGGAACGGGGCCCGCACCGTGATCGTCGCCATCCCGACGGCGGATCGGCAGTTCATGCGCGAGATCTCCGCGATCGCCGACGAGGCCGACCTGAACGTCCTCGTCATGCCGCCGACCCGCGAGATCGTCAGCGGACAGGTGCAGCTGTCCAACCTTCATGCCCTCGATGTCACCGACCTGCTGGGTCGCGCCCAGATCCAGACCAACCTGGGTGAGATCGCCGACTACCTGTCCGGGAAGGTCGTGCTCATCACCGGCGCGGGCGGGTCGATCGGCTCTGAGATCGCGCGGCAGGTCTACCGTTTCGGACCCAAGGAACTCGTGATGCTGGATCGCGACGAGTCCGGTCTGCACGGAACGCAGCTGTCGATCTTTAACCAGGGTCTCTTGGACACCCCGAACATGGTGCTGTGCGACATCCGCGACTACGACGCCCTCGACAAGGTGTTCGCCGATCACCGCCCCGACGTGCTCTTCCACGCCGCGGCACTCAAGCACCTCCCGATGCTGGAGCAGTACCCCCTCGAAGGCTGGAAGACCAACACCCTCGGCACCCTCAACGTGCTGCGCGCAGCCGAGAAGTACGGGGTGCAGCGGCTCGTCAACGTCTCCACCGACAAAGCCGCCGACGCCACCAGCGTGCTGGGCAAAACCAAACGCTTGGCCGAGGAACTGACCGCGTTCTACGCCCACAAGACGGGACGCACCTGGCTTTCGGTGCGGTTCGGCAACGTGCTGGGTTCGCGTGGCTCGATGCTGCACACCTTCACCGCCCAGATCGAGGCGGGAGGGCCGCTGACCGTCACCCACCCCGACATCACCCGCTACTTCATGACCATTCCGGAGGCCTGCGAGCTAACCATCCAGGCCGGCGCCATCGGGCGGCCCGCCGACGTGCTGGTGCTCGACATGGGCGAACCCGTGCGCATCCTCGACGTCGCCAAGGGTCTCATCCGCCGCTCCGGGAAGGACATCAAGATCATCTTCACGGGTCTACGTCCCAACGAGAAGATGCACGAGGTGCTGTTCAGCGGCGACGAGGAACGCACCGCTACCAGCCACGAGCTGATCAACCGGGTCAGCGTCCCGCCGCTCGACCCGGCGCTGCTGGATACCGTCGATGGCTCCGACCCGGAGTCGCTGGCGACACTCACCCATCAGCGCAACGCGGAGGCCGCACGGGAAAAGTCGCGGCAGGAGGCCAGCGCGGGGCTCGACGGCATCGAACTGGAACGCCCCGAGAGCTGACCGACAGCCCCGCGGGAGTCAGAACACCACGCGGATCAGCTCGAAGGCCTCGGCCCAGTCGTTCTTGACCTGGAGGCCCCGAACCCTGGCCAGGGACTCGTGGAACTCCTTGGTGAAGTACGGCCTGCCCAGCTCGAGCTGGGAGGCGTAGCAGGTCAGGGCATCCCACTTCCTGTCGAGGTGCCGGCGTTCCAGGGTCACGAAGGCCGAGGCACAGAAGGTGATGTGGTTCCAGGGCAGCTCGTAGCCCAGCACGGTTTTGTGCTTGAAGGCGCGCAGGGCCTCGTCGTGGATGGTGGCATGGTCCTGGTGGAGGTCGGAACCGGAGGGGATGACCACCCACTCCGGGGCGATCTCCTGCCCGAGCTGCACCATGTTCTCCAGCACGTCCTGTCGGTGGTAGCTGAGTTTGCGCACCGGGTAGCGGAAGACGGTGCGTCGGTCGTCACGGACGCCCAGCACGTCCAGGGAGGCGTGGCACTCCTCAGCGAGGCGGGTCGGTCGCGACCCCTTCGGGAGGGAGTCCTCCGCCGTCGAGAAGACGCAGACGTAGACCTCGCTGCCCTGCTCGATCCATTTCGCAATGGATGCGCCCGCCCCGAGCTCGGCGTCATCCGTGTGCGGGGCGAGGACGAGGATGCGTCGTGGGAGGTTCAAGGTGCTTGCCTTTCCGCCGGCTCGAGGACATTCTCGAGGCCAGGCCTGAATTGTCGCCCGGAGGACCCGGGAATTTTCGTTTCGAGGAATTCCCGACGGCGATACGGCGGTGTTGCGGCTTTACCGCGTGGTGGAAACACCTCAATCAATACCTGGTGTGCTTTCCGGAGGTTGTCGAGAGGCGCCCGGGCGGGCGCTCCCCAGAACCGGGGCACGCCGGAAGCGTAGCCCCTCGGGTCGTGAAGAAAAAGCGCTGCGGAAAGGAATGGACCGGGGTATGAGGAGCGCTCCAACCCGGGGAATAGAAGGAGTTTCAAGGAGATGGCCTGCCGGTCAGTCGGTGGTCTGCCCCTCGGCTTCTGCGGACTCCTCGGCAGACTCGGCGGGCGTGTCGGCCTCGGGTTCGGCCTCCCGGTCGTAGGAGTGCGCCACCCACAGCGCCAGCCCCAAGAACACCAGCAGCATCGTCGCCATGGCCAGGGACAGCGCCCAGATGCCCTGGAGGATGGTGTCGTGGAATAGGAACATCGACACGAACGGGGTGGCGGTGAACGGGATTGCGAACCAGAGCTGGATTCCCTGTCTGCGTGCTACCACGAACAACATGGAGATCGGTGAGGTGATGAAGTTCACGTACAGCCACGGAACCAGGGCGGAGCCGATCAAACCGGCCTCCGCCCAGCGCTCGCCGAATATGAAAGGAAACAGCGGCGGGGAGGCGAAGAAAATGATGAGGAAAGGGATCGCGCCGATGAGTGCGGAACGCAGAATGCTCTTACGCACCAGCGACGACATGTGACCGCGGGGGGTTGTCGCCAACGACCTGAAGAACACCTGCGACAGGCTCGTGTTGATCAGGCTGGCGGGGGTTTGCAGCAGTTTCCAGGCCTGCCCGAACTGGCCCGTCGCTGCCGTTGAGAACATCGCGGCCATCATGAGCGGAGTGCCCTCCGTGCGAACCGCGTCGAGGGCTGCCACCGGGGCGTTTGCCAGCGGCATCTTCCTGTGTTCGGAGGCGACGGCTTTCAGCGAGGCGATCGGCTGTTCCTTCACCTCGGAGTGGTTCTTGAGCCACATGGTGAAGCTAGCCGCCAGCTGTCCCAGCAGCGTGGAGACGATCAGTCCCGTGGTCCCGAAGTGGAGGAACCCCATGCCGAGCTGGGTGCTGACGGTGGTGGCCTGCTGGTTGATCCGGTTGGTGCCCATCAGCCGGTACTTCTTGCGGCGGTTGCACCAGTAGTTGAAGATCGACACCTGGGCGTAGGCCCAGGCCACCAGCCCGGCGAAGGGCAGCCAGAACCTCACCTCGGGGGCGTTGACGGCCTCGCTGATGGGGGCCGCGAACAACAGTAGGACGGCACCGGCAATGGCGCAGACCCAGGTGCTGACCCGCTGCGACAACTTCACCAGCGCCCGCGCCTCGGGCTCCTCGGGGGGCAGTACGACGGCCAGTTCGTAGCGTCCCGTGCACACCGTCACCAGCCCCGTCACGAAGGACATGAAAATCGTGAACACACCCACCTCGTGAGGTGAGTAGAGACGCGAGATGATGGGGGAGGCCGCGATCGGAATGGCCTGCGCGATGGTGGTGCCGCTCATGAGCACCAGCACGTGTTTCAGGAACTCGTGCTTCGACAACTTGTCGCGGAGCTTCTCAATCATCACGTCAAGATTCTTCCAGCTTCCCGAGGCGGCGTCCGCCGACGGCGAAGGCGGCCACCATGATCATCAGATGCACCGAGGTCAGCGGCTGCACCAACCACGTCGAGTGCGACATGGACACCACCGGCAGAGTCAACGCCAGCACCCCCGCCCCGAACATCACCGCGGATCCTACAGAGTCGCCACCGATCCGCAGCCTCCGCGCGGAACGCACCGCCCACACCACCCCGACGATCAGGACAGCCAACAGCACCACCAGGGTTGGGGCCCCGTAGTTGACGAGCACCTCGATCATTCCCCAGTGGGCATTCGAGAATCCTGTCGACCGGTGGGGATTCGCCTCGTCGAGGGCCATCCGTTCGAATCCCCCGGGTCCTGCGCCGAGGAAGCCGGTGCGTTCCGAGATCCACCAGCCGCTCTGCACCAGATGTGCGCGGATATAGGACGATTTGTCCTCCCAGCGGAGGCCGTCGAGGGCAACCTCCACGAAACGGTACAGGTTCCACCCGGGGGGCAACCGCAGGGCCATGGTGCCCGCTATGGCGACGAGCCCACCCAGCAACGTGATCCGTCCCCACCGCGACCTCGTACACCACCAGATAGCGCCCAGAGCGAATGCCATGAACGCCATCTGACCGTGGGACCGCACCAGCAGTCCGGCCAGCAGCACACCCTGAACAGGCAGCGCCCACCGCCACCGAGAACGTCCCAGCACACTCCACGCGATCGGCAGCACCAGGAGCGCGACGACGCAGTGGTAGGCGTAGAGGTTTGGGTTGTCGAAGAAGGACGTGATCTCGTTCCAGTTCTCAACGCCCTCGAAGGAACGGGTACCGACGCTGAGCGGCAGATGCTTGGCGGTCACGACCTCCCAGAGCGCGACCATAGCCGCCAGCGTGGCCGAAACCTCCCACCCTGCGATCAGTGCCCCGACGAAACGGAGGGAGTCCGAGAGAATCAGGGAGGCGGCCAGCCCGAGCAGTAGGAAGAACATCGTCGCCACCTCGACCGACGACGCCCCTGGGAACCGAATAGCCCCCACGACCCCGCAGGTGATGAGCACGACGCATACCGCACCCACCGCGACGCCGACGCCCCTGGGAAGCGGCCCGCGGTGGAAAAGGAACTGCACCACCGCGATCCCCGCCAGCAGCACCACCACCAGACGGGCCGGCATCAGCAGCCCGCTGGGAAGGTACAGGGCGATGGTCGCGAGGATCGGGAGCAGAAAGGCCGCCACCACAGCGAGCGGCCTGACCCATGTCCTGGCTTGGCTCGGCACGCGGCAAGTATAAGAGGTCCGGTGGACGTAACTCCCTCGACTGCGCGACGCTGCGATAGCCTGACGTCGTGTCGGACCACACCTCGAAGAACGTGAAACCACCGAGTCTGGCCATCGGTCCGGCGAACTACGCCGGGCAGGCGACGGCGTGGGCGGCGGCTGTCAGGAAGCATCTCGAGGTGGCGGCGTGGTCGTTTGCCGAGGCTCCGGTCGGGTCGGGTAGTTTCCGATTCGATGTCGACAAACCCATTCATCGCGCCCTGTTCCGGAACCCGGTGGCCCGGGGAATGCGAAGCAGGAAACTGTTCGCCGGCCTCACCCACGTCGCACTCGATGGTTTCGAGCCCTACTTCCACCTGAAACGCAGACGCAAGTTCGCCGGCGATCTTGCCTGGTTGAACGCCGCGGGATACAAAACCGCCCTCATTGCCCACGGAAGCGACGTCCGCGATCCCCACCGACACATCGAGATCAACGGGAAATGGTCCATGTATCTCGCGGGGGATGCGGAATGGCGTGCCGACTTGGCCCGCGCCGCCCGACTGCACCGCGCCGTCGCTGAAAGCTCCGGGAGGCCGGTGTTCTACTCCACCCCCGACCTGAGGCTCGACCTGGAGGGCGGCACGTGGCTGCCAGTGTGCCTGGACGTCAACACCTGGGGAACCGATGCCCCGCTCCTGGAACGCGCACAACCCCGGGTACTGCACATTCCGAGCAGACGAAACCCGCCGATCAAGGGCACCCAGTTCGTGGATCCGGTGCTTCGGAAGCTCGACGATGCGGGAAAGATCGAATACGTCTGCCCCGAGTCGGTGCCCCACAGCGAGATGCGCTCCCTCGTGCACGACGTCGACATCGTGGTGGATCAACTGCTGGCAGGCTCTTATGGGGTGGCGGCCATCGAAGCCATGAGTGCCGGACGGGTTACCGTCGGACGTCTCGCCCCTCCGGTGCTGGACCTGATGCCCGAGGCGCCGCCCATCGTGCAGGCCACCCCCGATGAACTCGAAGAAACCATCGTCGCCATCGTCGAGGATCGTGACCACTACCGCCGGCTGGGCCGTGAGGGGATCAACTTCGCGCACATCTGGCACAGCGGCAAGGCCTCGGCCACAGCCCTCCGCGGCTACCTCGAACGCTGACCGAGAGCGCTCCGAGAACCAACACATCTCACGTCATCTGTGGTTCTTGAAACACGATGGGTAGAATCGCCTGCGGCAGTGAGCCTGCTAGGTGTCCGGGAAGGGTTTGTTCGTGAAGATCGCTGTTGTTGCTCTTGGGAAGATTGGGCTGCCCCTGGCAGTCCAGTTCGCAGACATGGGCCATGAAGTCGTCGGCGTCG
>ERZ773075.66-NODE-66-length-89112-cov-43.0331_pt1 | contig 89112 bp, 88 predicted proteins | sample MGYA00580614_ERZ773075 | MGnify/ENA primary metagenome ERZ773075 (study PRJEB29015, sample SAMEA2738021) | human oral metagenome | biome: human oral; feature: human-associated habitat; material: dental | place: China | collected 2043 ...
ACATGAAGGATCCTCGTATGGATGAATTTCGTGCTTGGCAAAAGGCAGCCAATGGCCTGCTAAATAAAATTGCTTTGGCACCTGAGCGCGAGGGCGTAGAGGAATTTGTCCGCACCATCACTGATGAAGGTGTGACAGTCGCTTTGGGGCACTCTAATGCGACCTATGACGAAGCTAAGGCAGCAGTGGAAGCAGGAGCCAGTGTTTGGGTACATGCCTACAATGGTATGCGGGGCTTGACCCACCGTGAACTAGGTATGGTTGGGGCTATGTACGAGCTGCCTCACACTTACGCAGAGTTGATTTGTGATGGGCACCACGTAGATCCCAAGGCCTGTGATATTTTGCTCAAGCAAAAGGGCCATGAACATGTAGCCCTCATCACAGACTGTATGACTGCAGGTGGGCTGGAAGATGGTGACTATATGCTGGGAGAATTTCCAGTGGTGGTAGCCAATGGTACAGCTCGTCTCAAATCGACTGGCAACTTGGCGGGGTCTATCCTGCAGCTCAAAGATGGCCTGAAAAATGTGGTTGAGTGGGGCATCGCAAATCCTCACCAAGCAGTCATGATGGCCAGTCTTATCCCAGCAAAATCCGTCCACATTGACGATGTCTGTGGCCAGATCAAGGAAGGTTACGATGCCGACTTTATCGTGCTGGACAAGGATTTGGAGCTGGTTGCTACTTATCTGGATGGTGAAAAGCGCTTTGAAGCTGCCTCCAGTGTTCTTTAATTGAGTCTCCTTATATTTTTAGAAAGGATGGGGTAACCTGTCCTTTTTAATGTGGAGCTGCTGCTTTGTCCCTAGGATTTGCTAGAGGAACTTGGGCAAAGCCAGAATGGTTGGCGCAACTAGAAAGTCTCTGAGATATTTTTCTTAACAGATGGTAAGGCTTTCTCAATGAAAGAGAAGATGTTATAATAGGGTTATCACAGACGAGGAGGACAGGATGAAAAAGATTGATTATAAATTTATGGGAATGGGCTTGGTGTTCCTCTTCTTTGGCCTACTACTGCATCGTTTCTTGATGTTTATTGCTGGGCTGGCCTTTATCATTTACAGCTTTTTCAGCCGAGGCATGGCTCCAACCAAGGAAAATATCTTTAAGCCAACATTGACCAAAAGAAAGAAAAAATAAGGAGAAGAGATATGAAAAATTATACTCTTAACAATGGCGTCAAGATTCCAGTCTTGGGCTTTGGTACTTGGAAGGCTCAGGATGGAAAAGAGGCTTATCAGGCAGTCTTAGCCGCTCTTAAGGCTGGCTATCGCCACATTGATACGGCAGCTATCTATAAGAATGAGGAGAGTGTTGGTCGAGCAATTAAAGACAGCGGCATTCCGCGTGAAGAGCTTTTCATCACAACTAAGCTCTGGAATAGCCAGCATACTTATGAAGAGGCCATGGAAGCTTTTGACAGCTCTATGGAGCGATTAGGGCTGGATTATCTGGATCTCTACCTCATCCACTGGCCAAATCCTAAGCCTCTACGAGAAGATGGAGCTTGGCAAAAGCGCAATGCAGAAGTTTGGCGGGCCATGGAAGACCTCTACCAAGCAGGTAAGATCCGAGCGATCGGCGTCAGCAATTTCCTGCCTCATCACCTAGAGGCTCTGCTGGAAACAGCGCGCGTCACTCCGGCTGTCAATCAAATCCGCCTAGCGCCAGGTGTCTATCAGACAGAGGCGGTGGACTTCTGCCGTGCCCATGATATCCTACTGGAAGCTTGGGGACCTTTTGGGCAAGGCGAGCTTTTCCAAAATCCAGCTGTGCAAGCTATGGCAGATAAGTATGGCAAGACCATTGCCCAAATCGCCCTAGCTTGGAGCTTACAAGAAGGCTTCCTGCCCCTACCTAAGTCAGTCACTCCGAGTCGGATTGCTAGCAATCTGGATTGCTTTGACATCGAATTGAGTCCAGCTGACCTCGAAATTCTTAAAAATATCAGCGGTTTGGAAGGCGGAGCACCTAATCCAGATGGGATGGATTTTTAAACCTCTGAGGTGTATCTGTTGAGTTGAAATCAAGCTACTCTCTGTATTAGTTATTGGTATTTAATGAAGTTTTGTGGTGACCTAGCCTCGGCCGGTCACTTTTCTTATGGAATCATAGCAATCTAGGCCTCGGCTGGTTACTTTTCATATAGAATCATGGCAACCTAGCTCTCGGCTGGTCACTTTTCCTATAGATTTATGTTAATCTAGGCCTAGAAGGCTCTTTTCATTGCTATTTATAAGCTCCGTCGCCCCTCTGTCATTTGTCGTCAAAAACAAGTGCCAGATGAGGGGTGATTTTGTGTCTTTTTCTTTTAAAAGGGAAGAGGAGCTGGCAGGAGACATCGTTTTTTGAAAAAATGCCCCTTTCAGGGATAAAAAATGACATTTTAGGGCAGGAGGCCCCAAGTTTCATCTCTACATGCTATACTTGCTTTATCAAAAATATTGGAGAGGTTTTATGATGAACACTACTTACACCATTCGCCCCTTGTCTTATAGCAATCTAACCCACCGTGAGTTTGAGAGTCTAATGGTTGATTCCTATCAGGTACTCACGATTTTTACGAGCTCCTATAGAGATGAGGATATGTACAGCAAGCACCTAGAGAGCTTTCATAGCAAGCTAGAGCAGTTTCAGACTCAATTGGCCAATGTGGAAAAGAAAGACTCTATGAGTCTCGTAGAACTAGACAAGGAGCGAGATAACGCTCTGGTTGGTCTGTTTACCTTGCATAAGGGCTTTGCCAAAATCAAAGACAGAGACTTGAGAGAAGCCTATGAAGTCTTGCTGCCAGTCTTTAAAAAATATAAGGATATCACCAAGCACACCAATGCTGTCGCAACGGCCGAGATTAAGAGTCTGCTTAAAACATTGCAGGAAGAGCCCTATCAGGGAGCTGTGATGAGTCTAGGCCTTCTCCCTATGCTGACGGCTGTGATAGCGGCTCAAGCGGACTATGATAAAGGAGAAGCAGAAGCGCGTGCAGTCAAGTCAGCCAAGGAAGTCGGTAAAACCAAACAGCTACGCAACGAAATCTCCCGTACCTACGACCTCTTTGTGCGCTACACAGCAGCCGTCGCAGAAGCCTATCCAGAGATCCCACTTGACCAAACTCCTCAAAGACCTCAATACGATCCGAGACAGCAAGCGCCGTTTAGTTGGTACAAATAAGAAAACAAAAACGGAAGAAACAGTAGAGAAATCAGCATAAAGAAGCCCCCCTTAGAAGGAAGATTCTAAGGGGGATTTTTGTGGATTTGTGATAGGTCTTTAGTAAGTAGAGACAGTGAATTAAAAATTAACTTATTTCAAATTGTTAATATCACTGATGAAAAGTGAGCGTAATATTGTATTCTCTGTTTTTTTAACTCCTAAATCATTCCTCATATGGTTCAATATTTCTTCTGATTTATCAAGTAGTTTTTGTCTATCAGTATTTTCGAAAGAAAGCAATATAAACTCAGACCATGATTTTACAACGTTTTTAGATCCCCATAAAGAAAGACTTTTATTAAGAGTTAGTATATCATTTTCTAATTCAGGGTAATTTTGATCTTTATTTTTTACTATTTTATAGATTATCGCTACAAATTGTTCATATGGTTCTTCTCGTTTTTGTGTTAAATACTCTCTTTTTTGTTGTTGTCGTTCCCAAATAAATTTGGCAATAGTAGACGCAATTGAGATTGTACCAGACACTAGAGCTACAATAATAACAGTATCCAGTGTTGGTAGGTTATTAAAAAATGTGATTGAGAATAGTATTGCTTTTACTAGTGCCCAAAGGCTAAAAATGAGAATAGCAATTGCAATAATTTGACCAATACGATATGAAATTTTTTCCATTATGGCTCCTTTAAATTAAAGATACCTTTATTTTACAGCATTAGGATTAAGGAATCAATATTTTTTAGATAGTTGTACATCTCCTATTATGCTGAAAGCATAAGCTGAAGAAATTAAATATTTTTAAATATAGCAATATCAAAATAGTGTTATTTTAGTATAAAAATACTTTATGGTTCGTTGAGAAACTGATAAAATAGTTCGAAGATAAGCAATAAAATTATAAATAGATATTGAATAAGGGAATTCAATTGTTAATTAGATATAATTTAGAGTATAGGAGATGAAGATTGTTATGGATAAGTTAGCTATTTTTCAAATATTGGGTGAATTTTTAAATTCACAATTTATCAGTTCAATGCTCGGTGCTCTTTTGGGCGCTGGGGTAGCAGTGTATATTGCAAAGCTTCAAAATAAGCAACAACTTAAACAGTTGAAATATGAACATAAACTACAACGAGAATTTTTTGAAAAACAAGAAGAGAACGAAAGGGAACGTGTATTTTTACAATATACTATTGAGCGTGCAGAGCGTTCGTATGAGATATTGAGTGATTTAAGAAGTGCTAAAAAGTTATTTGTAGATGCAATATTTGAATTGATGAAGAGCCTTCCTAATGATTTAAAATTAGATGAAGATATTGAATTTGAAAAACATTTTTCCTTACTATATGCAGAGTATCTGCTTCCTAAATACGACTCTATTATAAAATTAAGAGATATGTTATTACTAACTCTGGTTATTCAGGATGATATTGAACTATCTAGGTTAAAAGAAGAAGTTCGTAAGGAAGTTGCAATCTTTGTAGACTATCACAAAAAAATAAGTCAAGTAAAGATTTTTGAAGAGTATAAAGAAGTAGCTGATGATTTTATGAGTAAGTCAAAACTGACTGAAAAATGTGACGAATTAAGGACTTATTTAACCAAGTATATAACAGAAACTACATTTAGGCTAGTTTCTCCTGAGAGAATGGCTGAGAAGATACTAAAACAAACAAAAGGGGATTTAAATATTCGATTTAAAGTTGTAAGAAAGGAGAATATGAAAGGGGGCAACTGAAGATTAGATTTGAAACTTTTAATAGAAATTGGAGAAAACTTAGACAATGTATACTTGTCCTACAAAAAATACACAAATAATTTAAGAAAAAGATTTAGTTCTGTATTGGACAGGGCTAGGTCTTTTTTGTTTAATTGGTTTGTTCCTCTGTATAGTACTTTCGTGGTAATATCTTATAAAAAACACCCCAATCGTTAGATTTTATGTCTAACTTTTGGGGGGTGGTTTTTCATTATAAATCTGCTTTATTTATCAATACAATTTCAAATCACGAGGGTCAACTGGGAAGGTTGGGTTGTATGGATTGTGGCGTAGTTTGAAGTGTTTGACATCTTCGATGGTCTGAGTTCCAGATAACTGCATGACTGTCTTCAATTCTGCATTCAAGTGTTCAAAGACTTGGCGAACACCAACGCTACCACCAAGAGCCAAACCATAAATGACAGGACGTCCAATGGCTACCAAGTCTGCTCCTGAAGCCAAGGCTTTAAAGACGTGTTGGCCACGACGGATACCAGAGTCAAAGACAATCGGTACCCGTTTATCTACTGCTTCAGCAACTTCTTGAAGTGAGTCAAAGGCAGCTGGTCCACCGTCGATTTGGCGACCACCGTGGTTGGTTACCCAGATACCAGAAGCACCTGCGGCAAGCGAACGTTCAACATCTTCACGGCATTGTGGCCCCTTGACATACACAGGAAGACCTGAGTATTCAGCGATAAATTCGACATCACGTGGAGACAAGCGTTGTTTGGCTGATTTGTAAACAAAGTCCATTGATTTTCCAGCACCTTCTGGCAGGTATTCCTCAACAATCGGCATGCCAACGGGGAAGACAAAACCATTGCGCTTGTCGACCTCACGATTGCCCCCTACAGTTGCATCCGCCGTCAAGACAATCGCTTTGTAGCCTTCAGCCTTGACACGGTCCATGATATGGCGGTTAATCCCGTCATCCTTACTAAAGTAAAATTGGAACCAATGAGGTGTTCCTTGAAGAGCTTCTGTAATTTCTGGAAGGTCAACCGTAGAGTAGGAACTAGTTGTGTAGAGAGAACCAAATTCATGCACACCACGCGCAGTAGCTACTTCTCCCTGTTCATTTGCCAATTTATGAGCCGCAACAGGCGCCATGATGATTGGTGAAGATAATTTTTCACCTGCAAATTCAATCTCTGTACTTGGATTTTCAACATTGCAAAGCGTATGTGGAACGATGAGTTTGTGGTTAAAGGCACGGATGTTCTCGCGTAAAGTGAAAGTATCCTCTGCTCCACTAGCGATATAACCAAAGGCAGCTTTAGGAATGACTTGTTGCGCCATTGGCTCCAGATCATAGGTGTTGATAAAATCCACAGGGCCTTCGGCATTGCTTGTTTTGTATGACATAAAATGTTCTCCTTGATAAAAGTAAACGTTTACTTTTTTGATTTACAGGAACATCTTAACTCTTTTTCATGTCATTTTCAAAAATTTTGTCTGGAAATTTCAAACTGATTATCTGAATATGCCCTCAAAAGGTCAAACTAAGGGGTTGACTTCTTAGGGACATCTCCTATTATTTTGAATTAAAGCTACTTTACACTTGTTTTACAAAGACGAGCTCTAAGTCACTTGATAAATCAGGTCGGTAGTCAAAACCTGCAAAACTGAGCTTGCGAGCTTGTTCGACTGTATGGACTTGCCCCTCTATCAAGGCGGTCAAAAAAGCACCACGGGCTTTTTTTGAAATGGTTGAGTGGATTTTCAACTGGCCTGCCTTGTCCTCCATAAATTTGAAGGTCACCATCTTTTCTCTGATTCCCTTCGAAAATACGGTTTCAAACTCTGATGATAGGAGTGAGAATATCAAGTTCTCATCTTGTAGGGCCTCATCGTAGGCTGACTTCCAATGACTCTTTAAAGTCTTACCAGCAACTTTTAACTTCATCAAAAAGTCCAAACGATGAGGAGCCATGGGCGACAAGGCGGGGACAACACCGTATAAAGCCGAGGTAATTAGGACATGATTTTCAAGATAGGTTTGTTCAGCCTCGGTTAACCCATCTCGTTTGATGTGGCGATACATGAGACCATCGAAGAGTTTCAAGGCTGGATAATATTTAGCCCTGTGATTTTTTAGAGCTTGAATATGAGCGTACTCTTCTTCTGCTTTCTCGGCAGATACCTTATAAAAGGTCTCTAATTCACTAGCTGGGTAGTGCGCCAGTGAATCAAGGACTGCCTGACTTTCTTCCCTCAAAGGGAGCGCTTCAATACAAGGATGGTCTGTGTTCATTTCTTTTGCTGTTGGGATTAAAATTTTCATATTGTTAGTGTAGCATATTTTTCAATTACGACCAAGAATTTCATATTAAAAACCTCGGTTCATACCGAGGTTTCTTTTACTTGACTTTAAATGTTTTGAGATAGTTATCTTTTCCAACTTGACCTTCGAAGGATTGGCCATTTTCAAGGTAAGGGAGGTCGTCTGACACGGAAGCCTTGACCTTATAAATCTTGCCATCAACTTTAAAGAAGTAGACGGTATCACCCTTGATGACAGCTGATTTAAGGTCTGAAATCACTCCCTTGATGTTTTCTACCGTTTCATTATCCAGCTCGAAGTCGTTTTTATTGGCATACTTGCTGAGGAGTTCATCTACCGTAGCTGCTACGATGACGTTTTGGTACTCCACTGCATCGACCAAAGCATACTCCTTGACCAAGCCTGCATTGTCCTTCAAACCCATGATATAGAGAGGCTTATCATTGAGATTGACAAGAATAGGGAAGGTAGCCTTGTAGGCCTTCTCTTGAACTGCTCCTTCAGCGGAAGCACGGGCAGATTCTTCAGTTGCTGAAGCTAGGTTGTACTTGGTGATTTCACCAGTACGCATATTTTCAAGGATAAATCCTAGATTACTTTCGTCAGCATTTGCTGAAGTCACCCCCGTGTAAAGATAAATATCATTTCCGATAGAAAGATAGTTATAGCCCTCTGTCGTTTGGGTAACGTTTTTCTTAGAAATCAAGGCATTCCAGAAGCCGTCTTTATACTTGCCGTTGTAGTTGATTTGCTCGATGGTTTCTTCCGCTGGATAGACACGGTCCACCCATTCTGGCACCTCATCCAAGCTGTATTCCTTGGTTTCTCCATTGGTGGCGTCCAAGATAATAACAGATGAAGGACGAGGAACTCCTAGACCAAACTGCTTTTGATAAACGGTTGCTACATAGAAGGGATTGCCTTCATCATCCACCTCAAAGGATGGCGTTTTAAAAATCTTGGTTGGGTACTTAATCCGAAGATGGCGTTTGACGTCTCGGTTAAAATACTCAGAGTCTGAATACTTCATGGGCGTTTTTAAGTCCACCAATTCCGCATTTCCTGTCACCATATCAACCTTGATATACTCGCCAATTCCCTTGGACTGATTATTAAACCATTTGATCGGGTCGGCATACTCCAAAGGAGTCACTCGATAAGGTTTGCCATCAACCGTCAGCTGGGTATAAGTATCTGCTGCTACGTACTGGGAGACTTTATCCGTCAGAGAGCCTAGATAACTGTCTCCAATCTTCTCTGCAGTGCTCCGATCTAGGATTGGAACCTTACTGGTATCACTCTTAGGAAAATCTTTAAAGTCTTTTTCTGTGATGGACACCACATTAGCATAATTCTTTGCTTGGAAAAAACTAGAGGTTACTAGGCTTACCAGACCAGCAAGGGCAAAGATAAGTCCTGCGGCCAGAAACAATCCTCTACTAAGTTTGGTAAAAAGGAATCCTTCTAGATTGAGATCTTTGGCAGCCTTGCCATGACGTACATGAACAGTTTTAAGGAGATTGGTATCCTTGCGGAAACTAAACAAAATCCCCATCACCACCAAATGCCCACAGAGAAAGAAGATGAATTCCCAGCTAGTAAGATTGAAGGGTGGCAAAAAGATATACCAGGTCGTTGCGATAAAAACAAGTTCAAATAGTATGCGTTTCATCTGAGTTCCTCCTAAATAATCCGTCCTTCCAAATGATCCAGTTCATGTTGGCATATCTGAGCTGGAAAACCTGTTAGCGTAATAGTCTGTTCCTGCCACTTGCTATCGCGATAGGAAACCGTAATCGTTTCATAACGAGTCGTCATTCGAACACCAGTCAAGGACAAACAACCTTCCTCTGTCTCGTAAGGTCCTTTGTAGGAAAGGAGAACGGGATTAAACATGACCATTGGAACCAAACCAAGATTAAAGATAATGACACGCTTCTGCACACCAATCATATTGGCCGCCAGACCGACACAGGTCTCGCGATTAGCAAGCAGGGTATCCTGCAAATCCTTAGCTAGATAAAGGTCTTCCTGACTTGCAGCTTTCGAGACTTGCGACAAAAATAAGACATCTCGGACAATTTTCTTTTCCATTCTCTTTCACTCCTTGCTATTTTACTTTATTATAACACAAAAGGGAGCGACTTCTAGTCCTTTCCCTCAAATGCAAAAAAAGCCATCCGAAGATGACTTTCTTTTTAAATCGCATTCTTATCAAGACCAAGTTTACGTTGAACAAACTTGACGATTTCGACAATAATAATCATTGAGAAGCTTCCAGCCATGACAATTCCCCACTGTGACAAGTCTAGTTTGGCTACGTGGAAGATACCTTCAAGCGGTTCTACAACGATTGTTGCCATCAAGAGGATGAAGGATACCAAGATAGACCAGTTGAAGGTTTTAGATTTAAATGGACCAACAGTCAAAATGGATTGGTAAACAGACTTGACGTTGTAGGCATGGAAAAGCTGGATCAAACCAAGTGTTGCAAAGGCCATTGTGAGGGCATCTGCGTGAATAGCTTGGTTATCTCCTACATGGACTGGATAGGCAAGAGCAAGACCATAAACGGTCAAGACGAGTGCCCCTTGGAGTACACCTTGATAGATGATGGAACTCATGACTCCACCTGAGAAGAAGCTTGACTTACGTCCACGTGGCTTGTGGGTCATAACACCTGGCTCAGCTGGCTCAACACCGAGAGCGATAGCTGGGAAGGTATCGGTTACCAAGTTAATCCACAAGAGATGAACTGGCTGTAGGACATCCCAACCAAACAAGGTTGATAGGAAAATGGTTAATACTTCAGCCGTATTGGCAGAAAGCAGGTACTGGATGGTCTTTTGAATGTTTGAGAAGACCTTACGTCCTTCTTCAACTGCGACGATGATAGTCGCAAAGTTATCATCCGCAAGAATCATATCAGAAGCACCCTTAGAAACCTCTGTGCCAGTTATTCCCATACCGATACCGATGTCGGCTGTTTTCAGAGCTGGAGCGTCATTAACACCGTCACCTGTCATAGCAACGACCTTACCTTGGTTTTGCCAAGCTTTCACGATACGAACCTTGTGTTCTGGAGATACACGCGCATAAACAGAGTATTGACCAACGACTTTTTCAAATTCTTCATCAGAAAGTTCGTTAAGCTCAGCACCAGTCAAAACATGGTCTTCCGAGTCATTTTCGTCGATAATTCCCAAACGTTTAGCAATAGCTTCTGCTGTGTCTTGGTGGTCACCAGTGATCATGATTGGACGGATTCCCGCTTCCTTAGCTACACGAACGGCTTCTGCCGCTTCAGCACGTTCAGGGTCAATCATCCCAATCAAACCAGTGAAGATCAAGTTGTTTTCAAGCTCTTCAGAAGTAAGATTTTCTGGAATACTATCGATAATCTTATAAGCACCTGCAAGGACACGCAAGGCTTGGTGAGCCATTTCAGAGTTATTTGTATGGATTAATTCAGTGACTTTCTCATCAATCGGAGCAACATCTCCAGCCTTATCACGAGCAACACAACGTTTCAAGAGTTGGTCAGGAGCTCCCTTAACTGCCACGAGGAATCTGCCATCTGGCAATGGGTGAACTGTTGACATGAGTTTACGATCTGAGTCAAACGGCAATTCAGCTACACGAGGATATTTCTCTAAGAACCCTTTAACATCGTAGCCCTTGTCCAAGGCATACTGGATGAAGGCTGTTTCCGTTGGATCCCCAATCAGGTTTCCTTCAGCATCAATCTTGGTATCATTAGCCAAGACAACTGAACGAAGTAGGGGCATGTCCAAGCCAAGTTCAATATCATCAGCAGAGTCATGTAGGACTGCGTCATAGAAGACTTTTTCGACTGTCATCTTGTTCATGGTAAGCGTACCAGTCTTATCAGAAGCGATGATCTCAGTTGAACCAAGTGTTTCTACTGCTGGCAACTTACGAACGATAGAGTTTCGTTTTGCCAAAACTTGAGTACCAAGGGCAAGAACGATCGTCACGATAGCAGGGAGTCCTTCTGGAATGGCTGCAACAGCAAGCGCAACAGAGGTCATCAACTCACCAAGTGGATCTTTTCCTTGAATGAAGACTCCAACTACAAAAGTAACAAGGGCAATGACCAAAATTGCATAGGTCAAGACCTTAGAAAGGTTGTTCAAGTTTTGTTTGAGTGGTGTGTCTGTCTCATCAGCATCTTGGAGCATGCCAGCGATATGACCAACTTCAGTGTACATACCTGTATTGACAACAACACCAAGACCACGACCGTAAGTCACGTTTGAGTTTTGGAAGGCCATATTGACACGGTCACCAATACCAGCATCTGCAGCAAGCTCGATTGTCAAGTCTTTTTCAACTGGAACAGACTCACCTGTTAGAGCTGCTTCTTCGATTTTAAGAGAATTGGCTTCTAGCAAACGTAGATCTGCTGGAACTACATCACCTGCTTCGAGAGCTACGATATCTCCTGGCACCAATTCTTTGGAATCAATCTCAGCCATGTGCCCATCACGGATAACGCGAGCAGCTGGACTAGACATAGACTTGAGGGCTTCGATGGCTTCTTCTGCTTTTCCTTCTTGGTAAACACCAAAGGCAGCGTTGATGATAACCACGGCAAGGATAATGATGGCATCTGCGATATCTTCCCCACCAGAAGTTACGACTGACAAAATAGCCGCTGCAACTAGGATGATAATCATCAAATCCTTAAATTGCTCAATAAACTTGACTAGGAGAGATTTTTTCTCACCCTCTTCCAGTTCATTGCGTCCATATTCAGCTAGGCGTTTCTGCGCTTCGCTAGACGAGAGACCTTGTTCAGTTGCTTCAACTGACTTCAAGACCTCTTCAGGACTCTGAGTGTAAAACGCTTGGCGTTTTTGTTCTTTTGACATGTGTCTCCTCCTTGACATTGTGTGCAAAACAGGCTCTCTTTTGGTTTTATGACAAACAAAAAGAGACCTGTTAATCATAACAAGTCTCGCTGTTTAAGATAGCGCCGGAAAACATACTTTTCAGTATATAATCGGAATGACGACACTATCACAGGTTTCTGCCAGCTACTCCCTTGAGTAGTACTATTATATCAAATTTTGAAAAATTTTCAATGGTTAAAATCCGATGAAACAAAACTAAATTTGAATTTTCCCTTGAAAACCAGTATAATGGTAGAATACTATATGCCTAGAAAGGAAGCCCGATGAACCAATCCATGTCAAATCTCAAATTGGCAGAACGTGGAGCCATTATCAGCATTTCAACTTATCTCCTCTTGTCTGCGGCAAAATTGGCAACTGGTCACCTCCTGCATTCTTCCAGTTTGGTGGCAGATGGTTTTAACAACGTATCCGATATTATCGGAAATGTAGCCCTCTTGATTGGGATTCGGATGGCGCGTCAGCCTGCAGACCGTGACCACCGCTTTGGTCACTGGAAGATTGAAGATTTGGCTAGCTTGATTACTTCCATCATCATGTTCTATGTTGGTTTTGATGTGCTTCGTGACACCATTCAGAAAATCCTTAGTCGGGAACAAACACCTATCGATCCTTTGGGAGCGATTCTAGGAGTCATTTCAGCAGCGATTATGTTTGCTGTTTATCTCTACAATACACGCCTCAGTAAGAAATCCAAATCCAAGGCCCTCAAGGCAGCTGCCAAGGACAATCTTTCCGATGCTGTCACCTCGCTTGGGACTTCCATTGCTATCCTAGCTAGCAGTTTCAATTATCCTATCGTGGATAAATTGGTCGCTATCATCATCACTTTCTTTATTTTAAAGACAGCCTACGATATCTTTATCGAGTCTTCCTTCAGTCTTTCAGATGGCTTTGATGACCGTCTGCTAGAGGACTACCAAAAGGCCATCATGGAGATTCCAAAGATTAGTAAGGTCAAGTCCCAAAGAGGGCGTACCTACGGTAGCAATATCTACCTTGATATCACCCTGGAGATGAATCCCGACCTATCAGTCTATGAAAGTCACGAGATTGCAGACCAGGTCGAGTCTATGCTAGAAGAGCGCTTTGGAGTCTTTGATACCGATGTCCATATCGAGCCAGCTCCCATACCTGAAGACGAAATTTTAGACAATGTTTACAAAAAACTACTCATGCGTGAGCAATTGATTGATCAGGGAAACCAGCTAGAAGAACTCCTTGCTGAGGACTTTCTCTATATCCGTCAAGATGGAGAGCAGATGGATAAAGTCGCTTATCAAGCCGAAAAAGAACTTAAAGCTGCGATTAAGGATATTCAAATCACTTCCATCAGTCAGAAAACCAAGCTCATTTGCTATGAGCTAGATGGCATCGTCCATACCAGTATCTGGCGTCGCCATGAGACTTGGCAAAATATCTTTCATCAGGAAACAAAAAAAGGAGACAAACAGTGACCCTATCCAGTGGATAGGGCCTTTTTGATTATTCTACTTTAAGCAAAGACAGACTATGACGGTTTGGAAGATTTGCTTTTCGAAGCTTGTTTTGCCTCTTTTCTTGCTTGACGATTTTGTTCGATACGCCATTCTCTTTCATAGTACTTCATGATTTCATAGACCCTTTCAGGAAGACCTACATCTAGTAGAATGATAGGGATGATCAAATCTGATGACTGATGAAAAGGGAAACACCTTCTCTTCAGTAGAGCTAGAAGTGATTGGGATTTCACATTTTCCTTGTTTTTAAAATAGACTTCAATCCGATAAGAATCACTATACTTCCCTCGAATCCGAGAGAAGGAAAATTCCTCTACATCAGCCCAAGCATAGAAATGACTAGGTTTTTTTGGGTTTGGTTTGTAGTAAAACCCCTCGACAGTACATTTCAAATATTCCTTATCGGAGCTTAACAGTCTGTATGTCTGATAAAGGACTACTCCAGCGCAAAAAAGTACAACCAGCATTAACAAAAGACTTATCGTATGAAGTTTGCTCCCCTTCTGCGAATACGAATGGAGATAAGAGAAGGGCAGCAAGAAGAAAAGCACTGAAGCCAAGCCAAACAAGGCATTCCAAATGATTTTCTTGGGACTACGTTTAATGACTTTTTCTTCCATCATGTCAACTCACTTAGGTATTCATAGCGTTCGTATTTTTCAAGGAGTGCTTCGTTTTTCTCATCCAGTTCTTTTTGGAGAGTCGCTAGTTTACCAAAGTCAGAGCCATTTGCCTGCATTTCTTCTTCAATGGCTGCGATATGATTTTCCAAGGCTTCAATATCACCTTCAATGCTTGCCCACTCCTGCTTTTCTTGGTAGGTCATGCGTTTCTTGTCTTCACGGACTTTGACCACTTTCTCTTTTTCGGCCTTTTGAACTTGATTGGACATCTCTGTTTCAAAGGCTTTTTCATCAAGGTAGTCGGTGTAATGGCCAAAGAAAGTACGAATCTTGCCATCCTCAAAGGCGAGAATCTTGGTCGCTACCTTATCCAAGAAATAACGATCGTGGCTAACTGTCAAGACAGGACCTGCAAAGCCCTGCAAGAAATTTTCCAAGACTGTCAAAGTCGCAATATCTAGGTCATTGGTCGGCTCGTCCAAGAGGAGAACATTTGGTTTCTCCAAGAGCAGTTTGAGGAGATAAAGGCGTTTTTTCTCGCCACCAGACAATTTCTCAATCAAGGTTCCATGCGTCGAACGTGGGAAGAGGAACTGCTCCAGCAACTCTGCAATGGAAGTCGTAGAACCACCACTGGTCTTAACCTCTTCTGCCACTTCTTGCAGGTAATTGATAACCCGTTTGCTTTCATCCAAACCTTCAATTTGTTGAGAGAAATAGGCGGTGCGAACCGTCTCACCGATGATAACTTGACCTTTAGTCGGCTCAAGACTTCCTGCGATGAGGTTGAGAAGAGTTGACTTCCCGACACCATTATCCCCAACGATTCCGATACGGTCTTTAGCTTGCACTAAGAGATTAAAATCTTGCAAAATGGGCTTGTTCTCATAAGCAAAGGAAACATTCTGAAACTCGATGACCTTCTTACCAATCCGACTGGTCTCAAAGTTCATGGTTAAGTCTGTTTCAGCAACGCCACCTGAAACTTCCTTTTTCAAATCATGGAAACGATTGATACGAGCCTGCTGCTTGGTCGCACGCGCTTGCGGTTGTCTGCGCATCCAAGCCAATTCTTGTTTGTAGAGTTGCTCCTTTTTGTGAAGGAGAGCAGCGTCACGCTCATCTTGTTCTGCCTTAAGGCGAACATAGTCCTGATAATTACCCTGATACTCGGTCAAGCCTGCTCGGTCCAACTCGAAAATCCGCGTTGATAGCGCATCTAAAAAATAACGATCATGGGTGATAAAGAGAACCGTCTTCTTGGAATTTTTCAAAAAAAGGGGCAGCCACTCGATGGTCGCAATGTCCAGGTGGTTGGTCGGCTCGTCCAGTAACAAGAGATCGTGGTTGCCTAGGAGAACTTGCGCCAGCTGGACCCGTCTTCTCAGACCACCTGACAATTCACCAACTGGAGTCGACAAATCCTGAATACCCAACTTGCTGAGAACAGTCTTGACCTGGCTTTCAATTTCCCAGGCTTGGAGAGAATCCATCTCTGCCATGACCCGTTCCAAACGAGCCTGCTTGTCCTCACTGTAGTTGAGCATGATCAACTCATACTCACGAATCAACTGGATTTCCTTGAGGTCGCTGGAGAGAACCGTGTCCAAAACTGTCTTGCTATCATCAAAATCTGGATTCTGAGTCAAGTAGCCAATCTTATAGTCATTCTTAGCGGAAAAAGGGCTAACGTCACCATCAAAGCCAGAAACGCCAGAAAGGACGTCTAAAAGGGTGGTCTTACCCGTTCCATTGACACCAATGAGACCGATTCTATCCAAATCATGGATGATAAAAGAAATATCCTTAAAAACGATCTTGTCACCGACGGATTTACTTAGTTTTTCAACGATAAAATCACTCATTCTTTCTCCCTCAGGTAAGCATGGATTGCTTGACGATCATTTTCCAATTCTCCATCGACAATAGCAAACTCAATCTCTGTTAAAATCTCTCCCAAGTCTGGTCCTGGCTGGTAACCATATTCCTTAATCAAAATACCACCGTTAATCTGAATTTCTTTCTTATCATGAATGGTCAAACTCTGATAGGTTTCTGTGATGGCTTGTGGATTGACTTCTTTTCCTTGGGCCTGACGAAGACTTTCAGCTTGTAGAAGGGAATCCAAGTCAAAGCGGTAACAATCGCGCTTGCTCAGCTCTCCCTTTTCACGCAAAGCCAAAATAGTCAGCAAATCCTGTACTTGCTTAGCAAACTGGCGTGAGGTCTTCCAATGTTTCAAAAATGGCTGTGCATCTTTAATCTCCAAAGCCCACAACAGAGCTGCCCAAGCTTGTTCAGATGATTCAAAAGTGAAATTCGCCTCTAAATCAAACAATCTGTGGAGATTGTCTTGACTTCCTGCCATATCAGGGAGGTAGTCATAAGCTCGACTCTCAATCATGGAAGACAGACCAACTCGCCAAAAAGGTGCCAGCAAGAGTTTATCAAACTCAACGAAGGTGCGCTCCACAGAAATTTTCTCCAAGAGTGGTGACAAAGTCTTCATCGCTTCAAAAGTTTCTGGCTCAAGTTTAAAACCAAGACTGGCTTGAAAACGGAAACCTCGCATAATCCGCAGAGCATCTTCGTTGAAACGTTCACTAGCAACTCCCACTGCTCGCAAGACTTGCCTTTCCAAATCTTCTAAACCATGGAACAAGTCAATGACTTCGCCTGTTTCATCCAAAGCAAAGGCATTGACTGTGAAATCACGACGTTTGAGGTCTTCTTCTAGCGAACGCACAAAGGAAACCGCACTGGGTCTGCGATAGTCCACATAGACATCTTCGGTCCGAAAGGTGGTTACCTCATACTCCTCGTCCCCATCTAAAACTAAGACAGTTCCGTGCTCGATTCCAATATCGGCTGTTCGCGGAAAAATCTGCTTGGTTTCCTCTGGATAAGAAGACGTCGCGATATCCACATCGTGAATGGGACGATTAAGGAGGGCATCTCTAACAGATCCCCCAACAAAATAGGCTTCAAAGCCTGCTTCTTTAATTTTTTCTAATACTGGTAAAGCCTTCTGAAATTCAGAAGGCATTTGCGTTAATCTCATAATAAGTGTTCTAATCCATAGGCAAGCTCATGACGCTTGACAACTTCTTTGATTCCTAAATTCACCCCTGTCATGAAGGAGCTGCGATCATAGGAGTCATGACGAAGGGTCAATCCTTCTCCCTGATTGCCAAAGATGACTTCCTGATGGGCTACCAAGCCTGGTAGACGAACTGAGTGGATACGCATGCCATCAAAGTCAGCACCGCGAGCACCTGCAATCAATTCTTCCTCATCAGGCGCACCTTGTTGGATAGACTCTCGCACTTCCGCCATCAACTCAGCCGTTTTAATGGCTGTTCCGCTCGGAGCATCTTTTTTCTTGTCATGATGGAGCTCGATAATCTCCACATTTGGGAAATATTTGGCAGCCTGCGCCGCAAATTGCATGAGCAAGACAGCTCCCAAGGCAAAGTTAGGAGCAATCAAGCCACCCAAATCTTGTTCACGGGAAAATGCTTTTAGCTCAGCAATTTCTTCACTAGTAAAGCCTGTTGTTCCAACTACTGGAGCAAAGCCATTTTCAAGAGCAAAGCGTGTATTTTCGTAGGCAACGGCTGGTGTGGTAAAATCTACCCAAACATCCGCTTCAAAACCAACCAAGTCAGCCTTATCATTGAAGACAGGAATTCCCTGCCATTCTGACTCAGACTCAAAAGGATCCAAAACTGCAACCAAGTCCAAGTCTGGATCAGCCAAGACCATCTGGCAGGCAGCTTGGCCCATTTTTCCCTTAAAACCGGCAATAATTACTCGAATACTCATCTCTACTCCTGACTAAGATACAAAGCCTGTAAGAACACAAAGTGAAAATAGGAGTTCTGATCAAGGAGTGCCTACTCCTTGGAAGAACTATCTTTTTCACACAGGGTTCCAGGCGTGTTCAATTATCAAAATACAAAGGACGTTAGCTGCCCATGAAAAATAGGGAATGGCGCTGACTTTCCATGAAAGGCAAGACAGGCATCTTTTTTCAAGAGGCAGGTAGGCCGTGTTCAATTTCTAAGATACAAGGCCTGTAAGAACAATTTAGACGATTGGTGTATAGCTCAAGGCGATACTACCTTCTCCAAGGTGGGTCCCAATGACACTACCAAAGGTATCAATTGGAATCTCAGCAGTCACACCACTCTCCATCAAAAGCTGACGTAAATCCGCTGCCTTTTGAGGAGCATTGCCATGGATGACTGTTATACGGTAGTCCCCATCTTTTGTCAAATCCTTGATGATTTCTACCAAACGTTTGATTGCCTTCTTTTCCGTACGAACTTTTTCGTAAACGTCAATCACTCCTTGGTCATTAAAGTAAAGGATAGGCTTGATACTGAGGAGATTTCCTAGAATGGCTGCACCATTTGACAAACGTCCTCCCTTAACCAAGTGGTCGAGGTCATCTACTATGATAAAGGCTGAATTATCAGCAATTTGGATCCCCAACTTCTCCTGAATCTGGGCAAAATCATCGCCTTGTTCTGCCCATTCAAAAGCACTCTCCACCATAAATCCTAGAGGGGAACTTGTGATATGGGTATCCGGAAAGGCGATGGTCAAGCCATCATACTCATCCAACATGTATTGGATGTTCTGATAAAAGCCTGAAATCCCTGACGAAAGAAAGAGTCCCAAGACATGAGTATACCCCTCATCTTTCAAGGAACTTAGAATCTCATCCAATTTGGCAATACTTGGTTGACTAGTTTTAGGCAATCCTGCAGACTGAGCCATTTTTTGATAAAATTCCTCAGCAGTCAGATTGATACCCTCGATATACTCCTCCCCATCAATATTGACAGGAATATCCAAGACAAATAGATTCTCTCTTTGCAGCGTCTTCTCCTCTAAATAGGCTGAAGAATCTGTAATGACAGCTAATTTCATGACTAAAACTCCAAATTGATCCCTGGAAGATCCAAGGCGATTTCTGTTACTTCATACGTCAAACGGTTGAGCATGTTCAAGCATGGACGTGCCAAGGTTTCAACTTCTTCCTGGTTAAATTCGCTTGGTTCGTTGACAATGCGACCTTCCACATGGTTAACTTGGGAAATCGTTCCGCTGATGACAAATTTGTCAAAGACAATCATGAAACTCAAGATAACAACAAGCGAAGTCACTTGGTTTTCTTGGTCATGTTGGAGCAACTGAAAGTTCACGTCTACCTTGGTTTCAGGAGCTCCATTTTCATTTTCCCATTCAAAGTTACGAGCATCAAAGTGATACTGGCTAACAAATTCTTGTTCTCGTTTAAGATTCATTTTTCTCTCCCATTGCTACAATTTACTATGCAATTGTACCACATTTTTATCATTTCATCTAGTTTTCTAGGTTTTAGTCAATTCCGATTTCATCTTTAACAACAGCAGCAATCGTATCTACGTAGTAGTTAACTTCTTCTGTTGTAGGAGCTTCTGCCATGACGCGCAAGAGGGGTTCTGTTCCACTTGGACGGGCAAGAATACGACCGTTTCCTGCCATTTCTTCTTCCATCTTTTCGATGATCGTTTTAATGGCTGGTACTTCCATGGCTTTTTCTTTCATGGCATTTTCCACTCGGATATTGACCAGTTTTTGTGGGTAAATCGTCACTTCTGATGCTAGTTGAGACAAGCTCTTGCCTGTTTCTTTCATGATTTTAGTCAATTGGACAGCTGATAATTGACCATCACCAGTTGTATTGTAGTCCATCAAGATAACGTGACCAGACTGTTCACCACCAAGGTTGTAGCCTGATTTTCTCATTTCTTCAACGACATAGCGGTCACCAACAGCAGTCACTGCCTTGTTAATGCCAGCACTCTCCAAGGCCTTATGGAAGCCAAGGTTAGACATAACCGTTGTCACGATGGTGTTTTGAGCCAACTGGCCTTTTTCAGAAAGATATTTCCCGATGATGTACATGATTTTATCACCATCGACGATGTCGCCATTTTCATCAACAGCAATCAAGCGGTCACTGTCTCCGTCAAAGGCCAAACCAATAGCTGACTGACTTTCTTTGACCACTTCTTGAAGAGCTTCTGGGTGTGTTGAACCAACATTCAAGTTGATATTAAGACCATCTGGTGTCTCCCCGATAACTGTCAACTGGGCACCGAGATCAGCAAAAATCTGGCGGGCACTTGTAGACGCTGCACCGTTTGCTGTATCCAAGGCCACTTTCATTCCCTCAAGAGGAGTTCCAGTTGAAACAAGGTAGCCTTCATACTTACGCAAGCCTTCTGGATAGTCCACCAAGGTTCCCAAGCCTTCTGCACTTGGACGTGGAAGAGTATCTTCAGCAGCATCTAGCAAGGCTTCGATTTCAGCTTCTTTTTCATCATCAAGTTTGAAGCCATCCCCACCAAAGAATTTAATTCCATTATCAAGGGCTGGGTTGTGACTAGCGGAAATCATGACACCAGCACTGGCTCCCTCAGTTTTGACCAAGTATGCTACTGCTGGTGTTGCAAGGACACCGAGTTTGTAGACGTGAATCCCTACAGAGAGGAGACCTGCCACTAAGGCTGATTCTAACATTTCTCCTGAGATACGTGTATCACGTCCTACAAAGACTTTAGGGGCTTCTGTTTCGTGTTGGCTAAGAACATAACCACCAAAACGTCCCAGTTTAAAGGCCAATTCTGGCGTCAATTCTACGTTTGCTTCTCCACGGACTCCATCGGTCCCAAAATATTTACCCATTTTATTTATCATCCTTTTCTACTATTTTATTTAGTCCTGTTTAGACGAGTCTGGTTTCGTTTCTGAACTTGTTGAAGACGAACTGCTGGTTGAAGAGCCCGTTGACGAGGTCGTTGACGAAGAACTCGAGCTAGACGATACTGTTTTGGTTGTAATTTTCATGGTTGTGTCAAATGGCATAATGACGCTTGGCAAGACATTCCCATTTTTATCAACTGCTTGTAGTGGAACAGAGGCTGAGTAGTTACCTGTTATCCGTTCACTCGTCGGCAAGATGGCAATGACACGATCTACTCTAGAGAGAGTCTCCTCGTCACTAATAACCGTTACTTTTTCATCTGACACAGTGACTGTATCGATTTTCACACGAGAATCAACCTGGCTAGGGTCAATCTCTGGCACAACGATTACATTATCTCGTTTTGCTTTTTTACCGACCTTGACTGTTATCTTTTGCGGTGTCGCAACAGCCGTCAAACCACTCGGTAAATTTTCAATTGTTAAGGGAACTTCGATGGTCCCAACACTAGCATCGGTTAAGTCAGCTGTCACCTTGAATTTACGCGTACTTTCCTGCATTTCGCTTGCCAAAGCAACTCGATTGGAACCTGTCAAAAAAACCGTTACTTCTGACGTAAAGCCACTAATAAAGTACTGTTCACTGTCATAGCGGATATCAATTGGGACATTGAGTACTGTATTGGTATAGGTTTCCGTCCGCACCTGTCTGGCACTATTGCTATTCTGGTAGTTTGTAGAAGTTGCATAGATAAAAAGGATGCAGGCGAAAAAGAAGGAAGAAATGATATAAAGACTATTTTTTCTCATGTTTCAATCCTCCTAGCAAGCGCTCTTTCAAACCATGTTTTTCCTCTGATGTTGGAAGCAGGATTCTTCTCAATTCAGATTCAAACTCTTCCAAGGTCAAATCGTGCTTAAAGACTCCATTATAGGTGATTGAGATTCCACCTGTTTCCTCCGAAACCACAAAGGTAAGAGCATCTGATACTTCCGACAAACCAATCGCCGCCCTGTGGCGTGTCCCAAACTCTTTGGAAATCTCTGTATTTTCAGTTAGTGGCAGATAGGCTGAGGTGACGGCAATCCGATCTTCTCGGATAATGACCGCTCCGTCGTGTAAGGGAGTGTTGGGAATAAAGATATTGATGAGCAATTCAGCTGAAATCTTTGCATCTAGGGGAATCCCCGTCGAGATGTATTCCTGCAAGGTTCTCACTCGCTGCACTGCTACCAGAGCACCAATCTTACGCGGACTCATGTACTCGACTGATTTGACAAAGGCACGAATCATCTGCTCCTCTGCACTAATCGGAGCATTGGAAAAGAAATCTGTTGCCCGGCCCAACCGCTCTAGACCCGTCCGAATCTCTGGTGAAAAAATGACTACTGCTGCAATGACCCCGTAGGTGATGATTTGATTAATCAACCAGGAAATGGTCGTTAAACCAATCATATTGGACAGAATCTGACCTAAAATAAAGACCAGAACACCCCGCACCAATATCATGATTTTGGTCCCTGCAATCGCTTTGGTAAAATGATATAAAATATAAGTCACAATGAGAATATCAATCAGATTGGTGACTATTGTCCAAGGACTTGAAAACAAACTCGTCCAGTATTGCAAATTGGATAATTGTTGAAAATTCATCCCTGGCCTCCTCCCCGTAAAAACACTTTCTGTACCATTATACCATTTTTTGCCCATTTTTTCCCTATCCTACCTCATTTTAAATTAAGCAAAAATATGATAAAATAAACTGATTAGAAAAAACGAAGGAGAAATCATGTCTCAACTCTATGATATTACTATTGTAGGTGGCGGTCCTGTTGGGCTCTTTGCTGCCTTTTACGCCCACCTACGCCAAGCCAAAGTCCAAATCATCGACTCTCTTCCCCAGCTCGGTGGCCAGCCTGCCATCCTTTATCCTGAAAAGCAAATCCTTGATGTGCCAGGTTTTCCAAATTTAACTGGGGAAGAGCTTACCAATCGCTTGCTTGAACAGCTAAACGGCTTTGAAACACCTGTTCACCTCAACGAAACTGTTCTTGAAATCGAGAAACAAGATCAAGGATTTACCATCACAACCAACAAGGGAAACCACCTGACTAAAACAGTCATCATTGCTATGGGTGGTGGCGCCTTTAAACCACGACCGCTTGAATTAGAAGACGTTGAGGACTATGAAAACATCCACTACCACGTTTCCAACATTCAGCAATATGCTGGGAAGAAAGTAACCATCCTTGGTGGTGGGGACTCAGCAGTGGACTGGGCTCTGGCTTTTGAAAAGATTGCCCCAACCAGCCTTGTTCACCGCAGAGACAATTTCCGCGCCTTGGAACATAGTGTGCAAGCTCTACAAGAATCATCTGTAACCATCAAGACACCGTTCATTCCTAGCCAACTTATCGGAGATGGAAAAACCCTTGACAAACTAGAAATCACCAAAGTCAAATCAGATGAAACCGAAACTATCGAAGTAGACCATCTCTTTGTCAACTATGGTTTCAAATCATCTGTTGGCAATCTTAAAAATTGGGGGCTGGACCTCAACCGTCACAAGATTATCGTCAATAGCAAGCAAGAATCCAGCCAAGAGGGTATCTACGCAATTGGGGACTGCTGCTACTATGAAGGTAAGATTGATTTGATTGCGACAGGACTGGGTGAAGCTCCAACAGCTGTTAACAATGCCATCAACTACATTGACCCAGAACAAAAAGTTCAACCCAAACACTCGACCAGTTTATAAGAAAAGAACCACGGATCAACGATTCGTGGTTTTATAGTTCATCTGCGATCTTGTTTATTTTTCTGAGTCTGTGGTTGACACCACTTTTGGTCAGGGGATTGCTCAGGCTATCTGCCAACTGCTGGATAGAGTAATCTGGATGCTGAATCCGCAACTGAGCTACCTCCTGCAAATCCACGGGTAAATTTTCCAAACCCATTCTATCTTTGATTTTACTGATATTGTTGATGGTCTTCATACTAGCAGAAACCGTTCGAGCGATATTGGCTGTTTCAGCATTATTGGCTCGATTGAGATCGTTACGAGTTTCACGCAAAATCTTGACGCGCTCAAAATTATCACGCGCCTGCATGGCCCCAATCACGATCAAGAAATCCATGATGTCTTCTGCACGCTGGAGATAGGTAACTACACCTTTCTTGCGCTCAATGACCTTAGCGTCCAGCAAAAATTGCTGGAGGAGAGAGGCCAATCCTTGGGCATGGTCCAGATAAACGGAACTAATCTCCAACTGGTACTTGCCAGACTCAGGATCTCTTATGCTACCATTTGCAAGAAAGGCCCCACATAAGTAAGCACGACCAGCTTCTTCATCTGCTAAAATATCGGGATCAATACCTGTCTCCAAACCAAAGAAGGAATCCGCAAGCCGCAAATCAGCTAAAAGCTCCTGCACCCTCTCATCGGTATAGACCGTATAAACACGATTCTTACGAAGATTGCTTCTCTGATGGTGACGAATCTCTGACTTGATATCATAAAAATGGAGAAAGGACTCATAAAGGTGACGAGCTAACTTGGCATTTTCGGTCACGACGGACAAGGTCAAGCCCGAACTAGATAGCCCGATACTGCCAGACATCTTGATAATGGCCGATAGTTCATAACGGCTGAGATGGTGTTGACCAAGAATTTCCTCTTTTACTGCAACTGTGAAACTCATTTTCTCACCTGTATGATGCGCATCAATTCATCCACAATCAAATCCCCATCGTGGAAGGCTCCTCCATTTTCCAAACGAAGGAAATTGGAAGAAATTACACGAGGCACCTGCTTGCAGAGACCAGCAAAATCATGTTCCACCTGAACCAAATATTCATCGAAACGGTTGGTATCCATATACTCTCTAGGGACTTTTTCGATATTCACCAAGACCGTATCAATAAAAGGTCGACCTAGATGCCGATGGAGGACTTCCACGTGGTCACTGTCTGAAAAGTGCTCTGTTTCCCCACGCTGGGTCATGATATTGCAGACATAGGCTATCTCCGCCTTGGTCTCCAAGAGTGCTTGACCAATCTCCTCAATGACAATATTGGGCAAAATCGATGTAAAGAGGGAACCAGGTCCCAAGACGATCATGTCACTCTCTAGAATGGTAGTGACTACTCGACGGCTGGCTTGTGGTGTTTCATCATCCAAGGTATTGGTCACATAGACATGGTCGATCATGCCTGGATGATCTGCAATGTGGCTCTCACCTGCCACCTCAGAACCGTCTTTAAAGACTGCATGCAGTGTCAGAGGGTGATCACTCGAGGGGTAAATCTTTCCTGTTGTATGAAAGAACTTACTGAGTAATTGCATAGCATTGTAGGTAGATCCTTGCATTTCAGAAAGCCCTGCTATGATGATATTCCCTAGAGGATGACCCGCAAAAGCACCAGCCTCTTCTGAGAAACGGTACTGAAAAACCTTCTCATAAAACTTAGGCATATCCGACATGGCTACCAGAACATTGCGAAGATCACCTGGCGGTGTCAGCTGTTGGATATTCTTTCTTAGCTCACCAGAAGATCCACCATCATCAGCTACCGTTACGATGGCTGCGATATCAACATCCTTTTCTCGCAAGCTTTTCAAAATGACGGGGATACCAGTTCCCCCACCAATCACCGTTATTTTGGGTTTTCTCATGAACGGTTTACCGTCTCCTTTCTTCGGTCTTTGTCACGATGGCTTTCATTGACAGGCCAGTTTTTAGCAAGGTCCTCAGCAATTCGTTTTGCAAAGGCAACACTACGGTGTTGTCCACCTGTACATCCTACTGCAATGGTTAAAACAGACTTGCCTTCTTTTTTGTAACTTGGCAAAATGGGTTCAATCAAGGCGAGTAAGTGCTGATAGAAACTTTCAGACTCTTCATGATTCATCACATAGTCATAAACTGCTTGATCCTCACCTGTCTGATTACGGAGTTCAGGGAGGTAGTATGGGTTTGGTAAGAAACGGACATCAAAGACCAAGTCTGCATCGATAGGAATACCATACTTGAATCCAAAAGACATGACTTCGATACGGAAAGACTGGGCTTGTTCTTGGTCCGAAAATTGCTCAGCAATGGTTTTACGAAGTTCACGCGGGGTGAGTTCTGTCGTATCCACCACATTTTGGCTCATGTTTTTCAAAGGAGCCAAAAGTTCACGCTCCAGCTTGATGCCGTCTAAAATCCGACCATCCGCTGCTAGAGGGTGACTTCGTCTAGTTTCCTTATAGCGTGCCACCAATTCCTTATCTGCTGCGTCTAAAAAGAGGATTTTGAAGTCCAAATCATCTTGGTTTTCCAATTCATCCAAAACGGCCTGAATCTCTGAAAAGAAGGAACGGCTCCGCATATCGACTACCAAGGCCAGTTTGTGGTCATCATCCTTGGTCTCTACCAACTGCAAAAACTTTGGCAAGAGGGCTGGCGGCATATTGTCAATGGTAAAATATCCCAAATCCTCGAAGGACTGAATGGCTACCGTTTTCCCTGCGCCACTCATCCCTGTCACAATCACCAGGTGAAGTTGTTTCTTTGTCATCTATCTCTCCTTATATCAAAAAAAGTTTGGCAGAGCCAAACTTCAACTAGCTTATCCAATCTCTGCGATCACTTCAATTTCGACTTTTACATCACGAGGAAGACGTGCAACCTCTACAGCTGAACGAGCTGGAAATTCCTCTTTAAAGGCAGTCTGGTAAACCTCGTTAAAAGGAACAAAGTCATTCATATCGCTCAAGAAGCAAGTTGTTTTGACAACATGGTCAAAGTCTGTTCCTGCTTCAGCCAAAATAGCACCGATATTTTTCAAGACTTGTTCTGTCTGTTCTTGGATAGTCTCTCCTACAATTTCTCCAGTTTCAGGAGATAGGGGAACTTGACCACTAGCAAACAAAAGATTGCCAACGATTTTCCCTTGAACATATGGTCCGATAGCCTTTGGAGCTTTGTCTGTATGAATTGTTTTTGCCATTTCTTTCCCTCACAATTTTTCTAATATTGCGTCCCAAGCCTGATCCATCCCTGCCTTGCTGACAGATGAAAAGAGGATGAAGTCGTCACTGGGGTCAAAGTTTAATTTCTTTTTGATTGCTGATTCGTGCTTGTTCCACTTACCACGAGGAATCTTGTCCGCCTTGGTCGCAACGATGATAACCGGAATCTCATAATACTTGAGAAATTCGTACATCTGCACATCATCTGCTGACGGGTCGTGACGGAGATCCACCAGACTGACCACGGCACGGAGATTTTCCCGAGTGGTCAAATACTCCTCAATCATGCGCCCCCATTTTTCACGTTCCTTTTTGGAAACGCGGGCATAGCCATAACCTGGTACATCCACAAAACGCATCTTGTCATCAATGTTGAAGAAGTTGAGTAACTGGGTCTTCCCAGGTTTTCCTGATGTACGAGCAAGATTTTTGCGGTTCAACATGGTGTTGATAAAGCTAGACTTGCCGACATTTGAACGCCCTGCAAGGGCAATCTCTGGCAGTTCATCCTGCGGATAGTGGGACTTGTTTGCCGCACTGAGCAGGATTTCAGCATTGTGTGTATTGATTTCCATAGTCACCTCTAGGCTGTTTCCAGGATTGGTTTTTCCGTTCCATCGACAGCTTCTTTCGTGATGCGGACCAATTTCACATTTTCCTGACTTGGCACTTCAAACATGACATCCAGCATGGTTTCTTCGATGATTGAGCGAAGACCACGCGCACCAGTTTTGCGTTCAATAGCCTTATTGGCGATTTCCTGAAGAGCTTCGTCGTCAAATTCCAACTCAACATCATCATAAGAAAGCAAGGTTTGGTATTGTTTCACCAAGGCATTTCTTGGCTCTTTCAGGATGCGAACCAAGTCATCGACCGTCAATTGCTCAAGAGCAGCGAAGACAGGCAAGCGTCCAATTAATTCAGGTATAATACCGAATTTTTGAATATCTTCTGCGATGATTTCTTGCATGTAAGAACTGTTTTCGTCAATAGCCTTGTTGTTTTGTCCAAAACCAATCACTTTTTCACCCAAACGCTGTTTGACGATCTCTTCGATTCCATCAAAGGCACCACCCACGATGAAGAGGATATTCTTGGTATCTACTTGAATCATTTCTTGTTGTGGATGTTTGCGTCCACCTTGTGGAGGAACACTTGCTACTGTACCTTCGATAATCTTGAGGAGGGCTTGTTGCACACCTTCACCAGAAACATCACGTGTAATAGAAACATTCTCGCTCTTCTTAGCAATCTTGTCGATTTCATCTACGTAGATAATCCCACGCTCTGCTCGTTCAATGTTAAAGTCAGCTGCCTGCAAGAGTTTGAGGAGGATATTTTCAACGTCCTCACCCACATAACCAGCTTCCGTCAATGCCGTTGCATCCGCAATAGCAAATGGTACATTCAAACTTCTAGCAAGGGTTTGAGCAAGGAAAGTCTTCCCTGAACCAGTTGGGCCAATCATCAAAATGTTTGACTTTTGCAAATCAACATCTTCGCTATCTTCACGAGTGTCATGAAAATTGATGCGTTTGTAGTGGTTATATACAGCCACTGCCAGAGCACGTTTGGCACGATCTTGACCAATTACATAATGGTTCAAGATGTTTAAGAGTTCAATTGGTTTTGGTACCTCAGACAAGTCTGCCAAAACTTCCTCTGCCAACTCCTCACGAATAATTTCTTGAGCCAACTCCACACATTCATTACAGATAAAGGCGTTGTTCCCAGCGATTATTTTTTTAACTTCTTCTTGGCTTTTACCACAAAATGAGCAATAAACCATCATATCGTTTTTCCTATTTGTAGGCATGATTCCCTTCCGTTCTAACTATTCATTCTCTCTAAAATAAGGTCATATAAAAAGCATGAATGCTATTCACCAAGTTTGTAAAGGCATTGAGCCAAAGTAGAGTAGCAAGTCCAAAGCGCTTTTTACGAAAAGCGTGTGTCCCAGCTACAAGACAGACAGCACACAAAAGAGCTGTAAAAAATCCAAAAATACTACGCTCCATTAGGCTTCCTTTCTCTTTCTATATTCGATGGTAAAATCAAAAGCATTTTTCTCATCTTTGCTATACGATTTGCTTGCAACAGTCTCAAAAACAGTCAAATCAAAATCTGCTGGAAAAAAAGTATCCCCCTCGACTTGAGCATGAATTTGTGTCACAATAATCTCATCTAAGTAAGGTTCAAAAAGCTGAAAAATTTGCTTGCCACCAAGGATATAGAGATTTTTACCCTGATGATGGTACCAGTCTAAAACCTGATCAACATTTTGGAAAACTAGAGCTCCTTCAATTGACTCTTCGGGATTACGTGTCAAAACCAAGGTCTCACGTCCTGGAAGTAATCGTCGTCCCATTCCATCAAAAGTCACTCGTCCCATCAAGATGGCGTGGTTTAAAGTTGTTTCCTTAAAATGTTGTAATTCTGCTGGCAAATGCCAAGGGAGACGATCTTCCTTCCCAATCACACCTTTTTCATCTTGGGCCCAAATGGCTACGATTTTCTTTGTCATGCTTCCGTCCTTTTTATTGATACTACTATTTTATCAAAATTCTCCCAAAAAGGCTGTTTTGAAACGCGCGCAAAAGAGAGAAAAGGAGCAGGCTTCATTTAGCCTGCTCCTCTCGTCCCTAGGACAAATATTTTTTTGCTTCTGATTCGATTTTTTCGACCACTTCTTGGATACTTAGTCCAGTTGTGTCAAGGTAAACTGCATCCTCAGCCTGTTTGAGAGGTGAGGTTTCACGATGACTATCCTTGTAGTCACGCGCCGCAATCTCTTCTTTCAACGTTTCAAGGTCTGTTTCAATCCCTTTAACAATATTTTCCTTGTAACGACGCTCTGCTCTTTCTTCAACAGAAGCCACTAAGAAAATCTTGAGTTCAGCTTGTGGTAAAACAACTGTCCCGATATCACGCCCATCCATGACGATACCACCTTGCTGAGCAATCTCTTGCTGGAGCGAAACCAGTTTCTCACGCACTTCAGGAATGGCAGCAATGCTTGAAACCTTGTTGGTCACTTCATTTTCACGAATCGGATGCGTAATATCAACATCCCCTACAAAAACAAGTTGCTCACCAGTTTCTGAACGACCAAAACTAATGGGGTGTTGGTTAAGAAGCTCGAGAAGTTGATCTACATTTCCTGCATCCAACTGGTGTTTGAGCGCTATATAAGTCGCAGCACGGTACATAGCACCCGTATCGAGATAAGTGTAACCAAAATCCTTAGCGACAATCTTTGCGACCGTACTCTTACCACTCGAAGCCGGACCATCGATAGCAATTTGAATTGTCTTCATGACCGACTCCTATCTTGTCTTAATCACATCACCTGGGTTGGCAAACCAAGATCCAGATGACATATGAGAAGGATTTAGAGCCTCTAGCTGGGCAATGGAAATCCCTGCACGTTGAGCAAGAGCTGCTTCTCCCTCTCCCGGCTGTACTGTAAGTGTTCCTTCACCCTCTGTATGTTCTTCCGAACTGCTCTCTGAAGGTGTTGATTCAGAAGAAGATGTTTCCTCTACCTTGCTACTTGAAGATGATGATGCTTCCACTTTAGAACTTGAACTTGTAGAAGGAGACGATGCATCATAGAAGTCCTTCAAAGATGAAGTACGATTGCTTCCTCCGGTTGATAGGTAAATCAATACAACTACCATCGCTACAACGATTACAAAGAAGAGGCTAGCTAGAACCGTCAAGACACGATTCGCAACAACGCCCTTCCCTTTTTGTTTCCGGTGTCGACGCTCTGATCTTGTCTCTTCCTCATTGTTTTCGTAAATATCTTCTTGCCACGGTTCTTTTTCCATACCTTACTCCTTGTTTTTTTTACATTTTCTTATTACAATATAAATATGAAAGTCACACTTATACCCGAACGGTGCATCGCCTGCGGGCTTTGCCAAACCTATTCTGAACTCTTTGATTACCATGATAATGGAATTGTTCGATTTTACGATGATCCAGTCGAATTGCAAAGAGAAATCGCTGAGACCAGCGATGTTCTGGAGGCCATCAAAAATTGTCCTACACGTGCACTCCTAAAAGATCCATCGTAGGAAGCAGGGAATAAATATAATTGATTTTTTCTCATTTTTCCCACACCTACTAGTTTAGCATATTTCTAGGTAAAATTATAGTCTTTTTTGGTTATTTTTTCCTTCAATAATAGAAAGGTCACTTTTTTCTTTGACGAGATAGAGTGGTCTTTTTTTGGTCTCTAGATAGATCTTACTGATATATTTACCGAGAATCCCAATGGTCAGAAGTTGAATCCCTCCAAGAAAGAGAATGACAGCCATCAAAGAAGTCCAACCAGATGTGGGATTTCCCAAGATAAGAGTCCGAAACACTACAAAAACAGTCATCACAAAAGAAAGAAAACAAGATAGGAGTCCCGCTACAAAGGCTATACTCAAGGGGAAATCTGAAAAGTTAAGAATCCCTTCAATCGAGTAGAAAAAGAGTTGTCTAAAACTCCAACTGGTCTTGCCAGCCTGTCGTTCAACGTTTGGATAATCAAGATAGTGCGTTTTAAAACCCACCCAGGCAAAGAGTCCTTTAGAAAATCGATTGGATTCGGTCAGGGTTAAAATAGCATCTACCACAGACCTTCTCATCATGCGAAAATCACGGACACCCGAGGGCAAGGCTACTGGGCTAATTTTTTGCATGAGGCGGTAAAAGAGGTCAGCACAGAAACTGCGGAAAAAGGGTTCTCCCTCCCGACTAGTTCTCCGTGTCCCAACACAGTCCAAGTCTGCATTTTGGTCTAGTAAGGCTTTCATCTCAAGTAGCATACTAGGAGGATCCTGAAGGTCTGCATCCATCACGACCACCAAGTCTCCAGTTGCATGCTGCAAGCCTGCGTATAAGGCTGCCTCTTTCCCAAAATTTCGTGAGAATGAGACATAACGGACCGCAGGATTTTGCTCCCGATAGGTCTTCAAAAGCTCTAAGGTCCCATCGCTTGAGCCATCGTCTACAAAGACATATTCGACTTCTGCTCCCAAGTCAGGAAGCAGAGCTTCCACAGACTGATAAAAAAGAGGAAGTACTTCCTCTTCGTTTAGACAAGGGACAATGATTGAAATCATCATCTTAGTCTTCAAATCCATTTGGATGCTTGCTTTGCCAACGCCATGCGTCTTCGCACATTTGGGTGATGTCGAGTTCTGCTTCCCATCCGAGCTCTGCTTTGGCTTTTGCTGGGTCTGAGTAGCAGGCAGCGATATCACCTGGGCGGCGTTCTACGATGCGGTAAGGAATAGGACGTCCCACTGCTTTTTCCATATTTTGGATAATTTCAAGAACGGAGTAACCTTTACCAGTTCCAAGGTTATAAATGTTTAGACCTGAACCTTTTTGGATTTTTTTCAAAGCTGCAACGTGACCTTTAGCTAGGTCTACGACGTGGATATAGTCACGAACACCAGTTCCATCTTCCGTATCGTAATCATCTCCAAAAACTTGCACTTGCTCTAGTTTGCCCACTGCTACTTGTGAAACATAAGGCAAGAGATTGTTTGGAATTCCGTTAGGATTTTCCCCCAAATCTCCACTTTCATGCGCTCCGATTGGATTAAAGTAACGAAGTAAGACCACGTTCCATTCTGAGTCTGCCTTGTAGATATCGGTCAAAATCTCCTCTAGCATGAGCTTAGTACGACCGTATGGATTGGTCACTGAAAGTGGGAAATCTTCTAAGATTGGAACTGTATGAGGGTCTCCGTATACTGTCGCAGAAGAACTGAAGATGATGTTCTTACAATTATTTTCTTCCATAGCTTTCAAAAGGCTGACAGTTCCAGCGATATTGTTGTCATAGTAGGCAAGAGGGATACGGGTTGATTCACCAACAGCCTTCAAACCAGCAAAGTGAATGACACCAGTCGGCTCTTCCTGCTTGAAAATATCTCTGAGGGTATCTGTATCACGGATATCTGCCTCATAGAAAGGAATCTCAACTCCTGTGATTCTTTCAACAACTTCTAAACTTTTACAATTGCTGTTGACAAGATTATCCACCACAACAACTTGATGACCTGCTTGGATCAACTCAATAACAGTGTGGGTTCCGATAAATCCAGCACCACCAGTTACCAAAATCTTTTCTTGCATCTTTTTTCCTCGATTCTCGGATTATTTTTTCTTATTTTATCATTTTTGATAGGGAATGTCATTTGACATCCTAAACCACCTGCTAAAATTTTAGTAAAATGCTTATACTCTTCGAAAATCAAATTCAAACCACGTCAGCGTCGCCTTACCGTACTCAAGTACAGCCTTCGGCTAGCTTCCTAGTTTGTTCTTTGATTTTCATTGAGTATTATTCGCTTTTTACTCGTTTGACATAGTTTGCAATTGGATAGTTTACTGGGTCCAAGGTCAACTCCTTGTCTTGGACCAGCTGGGCTAAATGGTAACCGATGATCGGACCCGTTGTAAGACCTGATGAACCTAGACCACTAGCCGCATAGACACCTGCTAAACCTGGCACCTGTCCAAAGAAAGGGGAGAAATCACTGGTATAGGCTCGGATTCCTACTCGCTCACCTCTTATAGTAGCTTCAGCCAAGGCTGGGTAGTATGGCAAGGCTGCTTCCTCCATTTGTTGGAGCAAGGTTTCATCTACCGTCAAATCAAATCCCATATCATTTTCATGAGTAGCGCCTAAGGACAATTTCCCACCTGCAAAAGGGATCAAATCCCACTCCACCTCTGGCATGACAACAGGGTAAGATTCTAGGTCTTCGGAGAGCTGATAATCTCGGAGTTGCCCCTTTTGGGGACGAACATCTACCTCATATCCTAAATGCTCCAAAATGTCCCTCAACCAAGCTCCCGTTGCTAGAATAACCTGATCAAACACCTCTTCGCCAATCTGATAGCCGAATTCTAAAGGTGTCAGACTCACTTTTTCTTTGACCAGCTTGACCTGACTGGCTTCTAGCAAACGATTCACTAACAGTTGGCCATCTACTCTCGCTCCACCAGAAGCATAGAGCAGGCGGTCGAATCCCTGCAAACCAGGGAATAATTCATTTGCAGACGCTTGGTCTAAAATGGCTAACCGGCCTATCAAGGGAGATTCTTCCCTGCGCTGAAGGGCTAGTTCATAAAGTTCTTCTAGCTTGGATTCATCCTTTTTCAAGAGAAAAACTCCCGAACGCTGGTAAAAGTCGATTTCCTGTCCTGACTTTTCTAAATCAGCCAACAAATCCACATAAAAGTCAGCCCCCAAGCGTGCCATCTTGTACCAAGCTTTATTACGGCGTTTTGAAAACCAAGGACTGATAATTCCCGCTGCTGCCTTGGTAGCCTGACCTTGACCATGGTCAAAAACGGTCACCTCTAAATCTGCTTCTTTGGAGAGGTAGTAGGCAGCAGTTGCCCCTACAATCCCTGCTCCAATAATGGCAACTTTTTTCATTGTCTTCACCTTCTAACTAGATATGGTGGAAAGGATTGGTCGATGCTTGACTAGGTACAATATCAATAGACCAGCTATTTTCTGCTTTCCATTGAGTGAGGAGTGCAGCGATTTTTTCCACAAAAAGCACTTCGATATAATGTCCTGGATCCAATGCTAGCAAGCCATCAGACAACATATCCTGAGCTGTGTGGTAATAGATATCACCAGTGATGTAGACATCTGCTCCCTTTGCCAAAGCATCCTTATAGAAAGATTGGCCACTACCGCCACAGATAGCCACTCTTGAAATGAGCTTCTGCAAATCACGCTCTTGATAATGCACCATGCGAAGGCTATCTAGGTCAAAGACTTGCTTGACATGCTGAGCCAATTCCCCAAATGTCTGAGGCTGAATATTCCCAATCCGCCCAATTCCACGTTCAGGACCTGTTTCCTGAAGATAAGTCGTCTCCTCGATTCCTAGCATCTGGCAGAACCAGTCATTGAGGCCATTTTCAACGATGTCAATATTGGTATGGCTGACATAAACTGCGATGTCATGCTTGATCAGGTCGATGTAAATCTGATTTTGCGGACGGCTAGCTACCAAGTCCTTGATCGGACAGAAAATCGGAGCGTGCTTGACAATAATCAAGTCTACACCCTTTTCAATGGCTTCAGCCACCGTTTCTTCACGAATATCGAGAGCTACCATGACACTTTGGATATCCTTGTCCAAAGTGCCAATTTGCAGGCCACGACTGTCTCCCTCCATTGAAAATTCCTGAGGACAAAAGGCTTCATATGCGTTAATTACTTCACTTGCTAGCATGGAGTACCTCCTTGATGGCTTGAATTTTATCTACTAAAACTTGTCGTTCCTCCAGATTTTTTTCCGGGATTTGTTCGAGAGCGAACTCTAGCTTAACCGCTTCTTTTTGCCATTTTTGGACAAATACTGGACTGACCTCTTTGGACAAGAAAGGTCCAAAGCGAACATCACTGGCTGATAGCTTCATTTGTCCTGATTCCACCACCAAAATCTCGTAGAATTTGCCTGCTTCTTCTAGGATGCTTTCTGCCACAATCTGAAAATCGTTATCTTGCAACCAAATACGCAAGTCGTCTTCACGATTATTGGGTTGGAGGATTAAACGCTCTACATTAGCTAGCTTTTCCAAACCTTCTTGCAATATGGTAGCAATCAAACGGCCACCCATACCAGCAATGGTGATAACCGATACTTGGTCAGCCTCTTCAAAGGCTGCCAAGCCATTGGCTAAACGAACCTGAATTTTCTCCTTTAGACCGTGATTCTCAACATTTTTCACCGCTGACTGGTAGGGGCCTTCCACCACCTCACCTGCAATGGCGCTTTTGATTTGGTCTCTCTCAACTAACTCGATGGGCAGATAAGCATGGTCACTTCCCACATCTAGTAAAATAGCTCCCTGTGGTACAAAGGACGCCACCAATTCTAATCTCTTTGAAATCATCTTCTCTCACTTTCCAAAACTCTATTACCTCTTATTATACCATATTTCAGCTAGCAATCTTGCACCTAAAAAGACCACAATCCACAGATTGCAGTCTTTCTTTATTTTCTAGCTTGGTAACGACTGGTTAGAATGAAAATCACCGTAAATACCAGCATCATGGCCCCATAAACAGGTAACGTTTGTCCAGTTAAGGTTGAAATTTCAAGTAGTTTTTGAATCCTTGGGAAGAGAGCTGTGGCTAGGAAGCCTCCTACTGACCAAACAATCAAGAGGACACGCCAGAGGGTAAATGGCATGCAGGCTCTAAATACAGATAAGAAACCAATTGACCCCAAGAGATAATAGAGTAGGGTTGAGATTTCTAACTCAGACCAACCTTGACTCGCTCCAAAAATTTTCACAAAAAGAACGCTGAACACAACCATCAGTGCGCTTGGTAGGGCACGAAGCATGGATTTTCTGAGGAAGTTTGCTTCGACTGGTTTGATATTTCGCTCAAAAGTCAGAACAAATGGCGGGAACCCTTCCACGAACTGGTCAATCATGGTAATCTGGATTGGAATGAAGGGGAAAATCAAAATCCACTCAGACCGCCCTAGTAAAACACTAGCAATACAAATCACCGCAAGCAAAAAGGAATAAATCGTTTTAATCAAGAAAATCGGTGCGATGTGGGCGATGTTATTAACCACACGACGACCTTCAAAGAGAATCTCAGGAACATCATTAAAGTCTGAGTTCAAGAGAACTAGATTGGCAATCTGACGAGTCGCCGGATCCCCTTCAGCCATTACGATCGAACAATCCGCCTCACGAAGGGCCAGGATATCATTGACTCCATCCCCTGTCATGGCCGTTGTATGCCCTGCTTTTTTCAGGGTTTGGATGATGAGTTTCTTTTGATGAGGGGAAACACGTCCGAAAATAGCTGTCTCTTCAGCCATGGCAATCAATTCCTCATCCGTGATTTTTGAACAATCTACATAGCTGTGATAGTCTGCAAAACCAGCCTTCTGGGCAATGCTGGAAACCGTAACTGGATTGTCGCCAGAGATAATCTTGAGACCCACTTCCTGAGAACGGAGATAGTCTAGCGTCTCAGCTGCTCCTTCTCGAATGGGATCCAAGATCTCCAGCAGGGCCAGGGCTTGAATGTCAGACGGTTTCTGTGGTTTGTGATGATCTAGTTTTTCCTGACTGAGGGCCAAGACCAAGACACGTGACCCTCTCTCCAAGGCCTCTCTGGCTTCTGGTACTTCAGAGTCCAACAACATCTCAGGAGCTCCTAAGAAAACTGTCCCTAGCCCTTCTAACTCCATAGCTCCCCACTTGCGGTCGCTAGAGAAGGGAAGATTCGAGAGCATAGGATAGGCTACTTGACCTTGGAAACGCTGACGAATGGCTTGAGCTGTTGGATTTTTATCCTCACTATGAGCGATATAGCTAGTCAAAATGCTGGCAATAGCCTCATCACCATAAGTTTCCGTCAGAGGAAGAACAGCCTCCACCTGCATCTTTCCTTGGGTGATAGTGCCCGTCTTGTCCAGACAGAGCATATCCACGCGCGCCAAGGTCTCGACAGAGTACATCTCCTGCACTAAAACCTTTTTCAAGCCCAGCTTAATCACCGCAGTCAAGAGCGAAGTAATGGTCAAAAGGGCAATTCCCTTGGGCAACATACCCAAAAGGGCTGTTGACGAATTTACAACGGATGACTTGAGGGGCAAACCTTTTAACATCAAGGCTTCTAACAAGAGAGCTAGACCAAAGGGAATGATAATCTTCCCAGTAAAACCAGCTAGCTTGTCTAGCGATTTCATGATACGGGAGTTGATGGGTTTCACTGTCTTAGCTTCCAGCATGAGTTTGGAAGCATAGTTGTCTGCCCCGACATGGTGAACTTGAGCCAAAACTACGCCACTGGCTAGGAAACTCCCTGATAAAAGCAAGGCATCCACTTCTTTTTGCACCAAATCACTCTCACCAGTCAACATGGCTTCATTGACTTCTGCGAAACCTTCCAGAACCAGAGCATCACTAGGGATTTGCTCTCCCGCAGACAAACGAATGACATCTCCTAGGACCAATTCTTCTGGATTGAGGGCCACTTCTTGACCATCACGGATGGTTTTGACCTTTTCCTTGGTCATGAGATTGAGCTTGTCCACCATGTGTTTGGCCCGTAGCTCGGTCACAATCCCAGAAAAAGCGTTAAAGCAGATAACAGCAAAGAAGACCAGATTGCTCCAAGCCTGCACAAAGGCCAGCGCTAGAGCGATAACAAAGTTTAATGCGTTAAAAAGTGTAAAAACATTTCGTTTGATGATTTGCCAAGTACTGGTACTGGCTGAAGCGGTAAAGTCATTGACCAAACCTTGAGCCTGTCTTTCCTTGACTTCTCTTTGGGTTAATCCCATAATCTTATTTTTATCCATAAATTTTATCATATCATTTTTTTTAAAAGAATTCTAATCCCATCTAAAACTGTTGGCTGACAACTGAAAAAGTTTGCCAGTAGTCTTTTGATAAGGTATAATAATAAAAGCAATACAATCGAAGGAGATACCATGTTTTATACTTATTTGCGTGGACTGGTCATGCTGATCTTGTGGTCCATCAATGGCAATGTCCACTATCACAATACTAATAAAATCCCTAGCCGAGACGAAAACTATATCCTCGTCGCACCTCACCGTACCTGGTGGGATCCTGTTTACATGGCCTTTGCGACCAAGCCAAAACAGTTCATCTTTATGGCCAAAAAAGAGCTGTTTAACAACCGTATCTTTGGCTGGTGGATCCGTATGTGTGGCGCCTTTCCTATCGACCGGGAAAAACCTAGTGCCTCTGCCATCAAGTACCCTATCAACGTCCTCAAAAAAAGCGACCGCTCTCTCATCATGTTTCCAAGTGGGAGCCGTCACTCAAACGATGTCAAGGGTGGAGTTGCCTTGATTGCCAAAATGGCTAAGGTCCGTATCATGCCGGTTACCTACACAGGTCCCATGACCTTGAAGGGCTTGATAAGCCGTGAACGTGTGGATATGAACTTTGGAAATCCTATCGATATCTCAGACATCAAGAAAATGAATGATGAAGGGATTGAAATGGTTGCAGACCGTATCCAAGCAGAATTCCAACGTTTGGACGAAGAAACCAAGCAATGGCACAATGATAAAAAACCAAACCCACTCTGGTGGTTTATCCGCATCCCTGCCCTCATCCTTGCTGTGATTGTTGGTATCCTAACAATTATCTTTACCTTTATTGCAAGCTTCATCTGGAATCCAGATAAGAAGAGAGAGGCTCTTGGTTAAAAAACACAATTATCCCTTGGCTTTTGCCAAGGGATAATTTTTTATCATGTGACTATTAGTCCTTCTTGCTCCGTGAAAGGCGAGATAGATCAACCATCCGCTATGCGGAGTTATGTCAAAAACCTCCGAACCGCTCGCTACAATCAAGGTATTCAGATCAATTGCTAATCGAAAGGAGAAGGCCATGCACAAAAGTTTCATAGTTTATCACATTGTATTCACCCTAAATTATAGAGAAAAGTTACCTATAATCCATGTCAATGAAGAAATATAATTCTAAAAAATTTTTCGGATTCATTGAAGATAATATCTGGCAGTTTCATCCTCAATGTCTTTGGCTTTCGGAACTTTGACAACTTTAAGAAACAGATTGTCCTCTACAGATACTAACGACCATCAACCTACTATGGCTGATAAAAAGTAAGAGAACACTTCTAGGACTTTGCCTTACACATAAGAACAAGTTTTAATGTTACTGACTCCTACAATTCTGTCCGATTTTCAATAGCTCGTAAGAGGGTGACTTCATCCGCATATTCGATATCTGCTCCCACGGCTAGTCCTCGTGCTAGACGAGTGACCTTGATACCAGCTGGCTTGAGGAGACGAGAGAGATACATAGATGTCGCTTCCCCATCAGCCGTCGCATTGGTCGCCACGATCACCTCTGAAACCTCACTATCCATGAGACGGGTCATAAGACTCTTGAGGTTGATATCGTCTGGACTGATCCCATTCATCGGAGAAATGAGCCCATGCAAGACATGATAGAGGCCGTGGTATTCTTGGATATTTTCCATAGCAGCCACATCGCGACTATCTTCTAGCACCAAGATGGTTGTCTGGTCACGAGTCGGATCTGTACAGATAGAGCAGGGATCATCATCGGTCAAGCGACCACAGATGGAACAATAGGTCAATTCCCGCTTAGCAGACAGGAGATTTTTGGCAAATTCATTGACATCGTCATCAGACATTCCAATGGTATAGAAGGCTAGGCGGGTAGCCGTTTTAATCCCGATACCTGGTAACTTTGAATAGCTATCAATCAGCTTGGCAATAGGTGTTGGATACAGCATAAGTTCCTTTCTAATTCATTGGATGGTGTTGGTGATAAAGATTGATAATATCACGCGCAATTGAAGGTCCGACACCGTTTGTTAGGTTGGTGTTATGAGGAAAGACGACTGCGACTGCGATTTGAGGATTTTCGGTCGGTGCATAGGCGACTGCGTTGGTATTGTTGGCTTTTTGACCACCATTAACGTAACTTTCGGCAGTACCCGTTTTCCCGCTGATGGATACGGCTGCGCCATTTGAAAAGGCACGACCAGTTGTCAGAGCACTCGTTCCATGAGATACTTGATAGAAACCTTGTTGCAAGATAGCCATATCTGATTCTGAGATATTGACCTTGTTCAGTTCCTTAGTGGCTGTTTCTTGAACCAGACTGCCTAAGCCACCTTGGTCATTGTTTCCATAAACCCCTTCAACGATGTGAGGAGCCAAACGCACACCATTGTTTGCAATGGTTGCGACATACTGGGCTAACTGCATCGGTGTGTAGTTATCAAACTGACCAAAGGAATTATTGATATAATTACCCAAGTCAAAGTCTTTAGGTATAAATCCTGTTGACTCATCAGGAAGATCAATCCCTGTTGAAGCTCCGAGTCCATATTCCCCAAAGGTTGATCGCAATTTGCCCATTGCAGTCTCTAACTGTCCCGTTGCAGCCACCATGTTTGGCGTGTATGTCTGTCCCATGATTCCTAGCGCGGTTTGAATCATGTAGGCATTAGAAGAGTACTCTAGTGCTTCCACTGCTGTGATCGGGAAAGAGTCATAGGACAAGGTGTACCATGAATTGATAGGGGCCGAACCTTGGAAAACAATCGGCTGGTCTGTCAAGGTTTGATTGCCTGACAAGACCCCATTTTCCCAACCAGAGCTGATGGTCGCTGCCTTAACAACAGACCCTGGCACAAAGACATTGGTTATCGTTCCAAGCGAATCTGAACTTAATTTTCCGGATTCGACATCATGCTTGACACCCGACATGGCCAGAACTGCACCGGTTTTAGGATTGAGGGCTACAGCGTAGACTCCTTCAGAATATTTGGCTCCACCGTTACCCAACTCTGAGTTGAAGTAGCTCTTGAGTAGGTCATCCACACCATTCTGGAAAGCTAGGTCAACCGTTAACTTGATATTGTTTCCTTTGCTTCCTTCTTCGACATTTTCCACACTTTCCATATTTCCGTGTTTGTCGAGGTGGATTTCCTTAACGGAGCGTTTCCCTTGAAGAACATCTTCATATTGCTTTTCAAGATAGGAAGTTCCCACTCGGTCATTGAGAGAATACCCTTTTTTGAGATAAGCATCAACTTCCTCTGCTGGAAGTCCTGACTTCTCATTTGAAACGCTACCGACGATCGTCGATAAAGAAGTGTCCAAGACTTTACGATCCCATGAGGTTGAAATGCTGATACCTGGTAATTCCTTGGACGCAGAAGCCACAAGAGCAACTTGGGTATCATCTAAGGCATCCGTAGAAATGGTTCCTGTCGCAAAATTCTCAACAGCATTGAGCTGACTAAAGAGATAGATTTCCTTTTTTTGCTCATCTGTATAATTGAGTTGACTCACGTCAATACTTTCAACCGCATTATTGTAAAGTGTCGCTTCCGATAAGCGGTTCCCATCTGAATCCAGGCGTTTATCACTTGGCAAGGATTCGACTGTTTTTTTGTAAATATCCTGGTCGGCCAGGTAATAATCTGCAATCTGTCGATCAGTCAGATCAGGGGAGGTTACATTTACATATGTGAGGAGTTTCTTGGCTGTCTCCTTCAATTCAGCTGCCGTCATTTTATTGTTTCGTGTGAAAGAAACAACTTGCTTGACAGTGTTTTCTACCAAGGGTTTCCCTGAAGCATCATAGATCTGTCCACGAGCTGAACTGGTTGTTACCCTTGTTTGGCTGGCTGAAGCCAATTTTGTTTCATAGAAATCTTTATTGAGCACCTGCATGTATAACAAACGACCAATAATGGCCATAAAGAGCAGGATGACAATCGCAAATAGTAAATTAAGCCGAATCGGAATCGAATGGCTATTAAATTTTCTCATACAACTAAGACTCTTTTCTAGAAAAATTCCCGATTTCCACCTTCATTTCCCCTAAAATAATAGAGCAAACAGGTGAAGCTCAGTACATTTCATTGTACCATATTTTACGGAGAAACTCTTGGAAAAGTCGAAGTATTTTTTGACTTTTAACTGAAAATGCCTTTTTATTTGGTTATCCTATTTTCTATGATATAATGATAGTAATAGTTAGGAAAGCGTTAACTTTTAAGACTTTGACTCATAAAAAGGAGCCTCATGAACAAGCCAGATATCGCAACCATAATCGATCTCCATTTTGAAGAATTAACCGAGCTCGAGCAAGAAATCGCTCGCTATTTTTTACAAGCTGAAACGATCCAAGATGATCTTTCTTCTCAGCAAGTTACCCAGAAATTACATATCTCCCAAGCAGCCTTGACCCGCTTTGCCAAAAAGTGTGGTTTTACAGGCTACCGAGAGTTCGTCTTTCAATACCAGCACCAGGTCGATAAACAAGACACGCATTCTCACAAACACAGTCCTTTGACCAAACGTGTTTTACGAAGCTACAGTATCATGCGAGAACAAACTCAGGATTTGATCGACGAAGAACAACTGGAACGAGTCGCCCAATTAATCGATGACGCTGAACGAGTTTACTTCTTTGGAACAGGAAGTTCTGGTCTGATTGCCCGTGAGATGAAGCTACGTTTTATGCGTCTGGGTGTTGTCTGTGAAGCTTTGACCGATCGGGATGGCTTTGCATGGACAACCAGTATCATGGATGAAGATTGCTTGGTGCTTGGTTTTTCCCTGTCTGGCACCACCGAATCCGTCCTAGATAGTTTGTTGGATGCCAAGGAAATGGGTGCCAAGACCATCCTCTTTACCAGCACTCCAAACAAAAATAGTCAGGCCTATACCGAAACAGTCCTTGTGGCAAGCCATAGTCAAACATCCTATATCCAGCGTATTTCCGCTCAACTTCCTATGCTCATTTTAACAGATTTGATTTATGCCTACTTTTTGGAAATCAATCGTGAGAGCAAGGAAAAAATCTTTAACAGCTATTGGGAAAATAAAAAGCTCAATGGCTATCGTAGACAAAAACGCGTTAGAAAATCCTAGTTTGGTTGAACCAAACTAGGATTATTTTGTTTTGAAATGGTAATAGACTCATAGGTGGGCTTGCCAATCTTTCTCTTTGCGCTAATGCCTTTTTTATCTGGGCTTTTCAATTCTTCCTTAAATTCTCCTTTCCATTTTTGAATTTTTGACAAGAAAAAAGGAAGTATCGACTATTTGCTGCTTTTACTTCCTTTCTTTATTTTTATTTAATAGTTTTACTTCGACAAAGTGAGATTTAGATTTTAACCCTTACAGAAAATAAAATGAGCTATTCTTCAGAAGCACGTTCTATAATATCATAGTTTAATGCAGAGTGTAGCGATGTAGTCATTTCCATAACGTGATAATCGATGTCTTTTGTCACACGATTCATAAAAATCAATCATAGCGAGGCCATTTTTTAGTTGTCCTCTAATCTGACTTTCTAATGTATGGCTAAACTCATATCCATATTCTGGATTGATGGTGATTTTGCCTTCCTCTTCAAGCTCTCTTGAATTAAAAGGTAGTGAAAACTTTAACTGTAATTCCTCATCAGGTTTGTCCCATACAGTGTCAGCATCATACATGTAGATCCAAGGATTCATAAATCCGACCATTAACAAACCGCCCTTTTTCAATACTCGAGAAGCTTCTTTATACATGTTTTCTAAATCCTCTATGTATACATTTGAAACCGGATTAAAAACAATATCAAAGGTTTCATCTTCAAATGGAAATGCTTTTGTCATATCGCCTTGAACGGTATTGATCTTTAAGCCTTCTCTTTTAGCAACCAACTCATCTCTTTCTAATTGTGATTTAGAAAAATCCATGATGGTTACATCATAACCTTTTAGAGCAAAAACTGGACCCTGCTGTCCACCCCCACAAGCTAACCCTAATATCTTTTTTCCCTTGGCTTTTTCAAACCATTCTGTGGGGACTTTTTTTCCAATAGTTAAGGCAACAGAAATTGGATGTTTTCTAGTTTCTTCTAGTTCTTCATGTGTCAATGGCTCAGTGTAGTCATTTTTTACATTATTCCATCTATCTTCATTTAATTTTATATAATTATTCATCTTACAATCTCCTCGTAATTTTATATGATTTCGATTTCAGGTGAATAGGTTGCCATTACAGTTTTCTCACCTCTATAAATTCTAGTTTGTCAATTTCTCGCCCATCTCATTATATCATTTTTTTCTTCTTGACTTAGGTTTAGTTTTTAGAAACAAGGTAAAGAGCTTGCACCGTCTTCTAAGGCTATCTTAAAGGGGCTCTCCGCTACTTTTCATATACCTTGACAATTTTTCTATCATCAAAAAAAAGAATTAAGCAAAACAGTTTTCACTCAAGTAGTGATTAAGTGTTTTTCTTAATTCTATAGTTCCAAACTAGGATTGTTTTGTCTTGAAATGGTAATATGCGCCGAGCATTCCTGCTGTATTTTGGTGATGGGCAAATTCTAATCGTGTTTTTTCAGCTAGGCTTGGCACCAAGGCTGCCTTCAAGGATGTGCGAATCTTCGGTTTGAGGATAGCCTCTTGCCCCATGATACCGCCACCAAGAATGACCACTTCTGGATTGGCCACATAGCAAATATTTGCCAGACCTTTCCCAAGGTAATCTACCATGCGGTCAATCCCAGCCATACAGATCTTGTTTCCTTCGGTAGCTTCCTTGAAAATGCGTCGGCCATTCCACTGATCAACTGGATCGCCATGAGCTGCTGCTACATACTCCACCAAGGCTGTCGTAGAAGCAAGATCCTGAAAAGCTCCATCCTGCATGTGCATATAACCAACTTCGCAGGCCGAATTGCTAAATCCATGGAAAACTTTCCCATCCATAATCAAACAGCCACCGATACCGGTTCCAATGGTCAAGCAAAGAGTGACACTCGCTCCCTTTCCTGAACCAGATACTGCCTCAGCCAGACCTGCACAGTTGACGTCATTCTCAATCTCGCAAGGAATATTAAAACTCGTCTCGATTTCCTTCTTGAACTGGGTTCCTGCATAGTTAGGGATTTGCGGTCCAGCATAGAAAATCTCTCCCTTATCAGGATCCACCATTCCTGCAGAAGAAATGGCAACACCTGCTACTGGGCCTTTTTCTAAATAGCTGGCTACGATATCTTTGGTCTTTTGTAAGATATGAGGGCCGCCCTTATGCGCCTCTGTTGGCATTTCATGCGATTCAACAAGCTGGCCTTCTTGGTCAATCAAGCCATATTTGATGTTGGTTCCACCGATATCAATTGCAACGTAATGTGTCATAAATACCTCCTTATGGATTAGAGGAAGCGCTCCTTGGTTTCACGAATCAATTGCGCTGCTGCTTCTACAACTGGTCGATCTTCTTCAGTCACTGGTGTCAATGGTGAACGAACTGATCCAATGTTCACGCCTTCATTGATTTTCAAGACTTCTTTGATGACACCGTACATATTTCCATGTGCAGAAGTGAGTTTGCCAATAATTGCATTGATAGCGTATTGCAATTCACGCGCTGTTTCCAAGTCTTTCTCAGCAATCAACTCATTGAGTTTCAAGAAGAGTTCTGGCATCGCGCCGTAAGTACCACCAATACCAGCTTTGGCACCCATGAGGCGGCCACCTAGGAATTGTTCATCTGGACCGTTAAAGACGATATGGTCTTCTCCACCGAGGCTCACAAAAGTTTGAATATCTTGAACTGGCATAGAAGAGTTCTTAACACCGATAACACGAGGATTTTTCAACATTTCAGTGTAGAGACTTGGAGTCAAAGCAACTCCTGCCAATTGAGGAATGTTGTAAATCACATAGTCTGTGTTTGGAGCTGCAGCACTGATATCGTTCCAGTATTTAGCAACTGAGTACTCAGGCAAGCGGAAGTAAATCGGTGGAATTGTTGCAATGGCATCTACACCCAAGCTTTCCGCGTGGCGAGCAAGTTCCATACTATCCTTTGTATTATTGCAAGCAACGTGAGCAATGATAGTCAATTTTCCTTTGGCAGCGGCCATAACTTCTTCCAAAATCAACTTGCGGTCTGCCACACTTTGGTAGATACATTCGCCAGAAGAACCATTGACATAGAGGCCTTGAACACCCTTATCAATGAAGTATTGAACCAAGGCGCGCGTACGCTCTGGACTGACTTCTCCTTGATCATCATAACATGCGTAGAAGGCTGGAATGACACCTTCGTATTTTTTCAAATCTGACATAGATTTTCTCCTAAGATTTCTTTTTTCTGCTGAGAGCAGTTCTATTTTTTACAAGTTTAGTATACACCTTGTGAAAATCGCTTTCAATATCTTGTATACACTTAGATTTTAGTTTCTACTTGTATTTTAGAAACTGTAACGATTGAAAGTAGTTTCAGGAACGAGTCATCCTACTGGTATTTGGCGAAAATTTTCTCCATCAAACCTGTTTGGAGAAAGACTAGCAAACCAAAACCAAAGAGGATAAAAGCTGACCCACCCAAAAGGAGAGTGAAGGCGGATAGATAAAGAACCATCACAATAAGAAAGAGAATGGCTAACATGAGGAAGAACCATGGAAAGTTAAAACTTGCCAAGATAAGCCCTTTTTGCAGCACTTCTTTCCAAGACAAATCATAGCGCGCAGCGATGGGATAACTAGCCAGCATCACGAGAGTGAGGAAGATGAGAATCCCCAAACAAATAGCCTTGACAATCTGGAAAGGCAAAGCTGTCTGTCCCCAGAAGAGATAGAGGTCTAGAAGGCTTAATGACACAATGCCCAACTCTAACAGACCTAACTGAAGCCCCAGTTTCAGATTTTGCTTGAAAGCTCTTAGATAAGTTCTGAAGACTGGTACCCGTCTGCTTCTCTTAATCTCAAACATGGTCTCGTAAAGGCTGATTTTCGCCACTCCAATCGTCACAATGGGCAAACAAGAGACGACAAAAAGTAGATTGACTGTCACGATATCCAAGACCTTCTCACTGAAACGCATGAGAAAATTATCTGTATCAAATGCTGCCTTGATAAGGCTTACTCCTTTTTGTGCCATGTTTGCTCCTCCTGATTCTTTTAATCAATCAAAATTTTAAAGAGATACTTGCGAACTTTTTCTTCCATCCCTGCGTAGCCATTTGGCTGGTGAGGTTCTCCTGGGAAGAAAATCGCAAAATTGTGATAGCCCAACAAGAGTGGGTATTTTTCATGACAATGGACAAAACCAATGTCGCTCGCTTCGTCGAATGCTACTGCCTCGTCTTTGATACGCGAACCGTAGCTCGAATATTCATGTCCTTCTACCAGCAAATGCAAGTCTGCATAGTTCTTATGGTGCTCAAATTGATCATTTTCAGCTTGATTGAGGACATTTTCCTGCACAACTAGAAAGACCTTGTCCCCGTCAATCTCATACTTACCGAGTTCGAAAGAATCCTTACGGTGCTGATAGAGATAGTCGATAGCCTTGTCTAGATTGGGATGGATTCCCTTGTAAAAGGCGATGTTTTTCAAATCATCAAAAATCATACTGTTTCCTTCGTTTCTGATAGTTAACTAAAATCATAAATTAAGTTGATAAGTGTCTGACAAAACTTCACAAAGTAACTGCATACTCTCCATTTTGTAGACACTTATAACTCTGTATTCTCTTATACTCAACGAAAATCGAAGAACAAACTAGGAAGCTAACCCCAGGCAATACTTAAGTATGGCAAAGTAACGCTAACGTCGTTTAAACTCGATTTTCGCAAGGTCTTAACCTTTGACCGCTCCCATAGTAATCCCTTGAGTGAAGGATTTTTGGAAGACAAGGAAGACGGTTACGATTGGTACGGCTGCAAGGGCTGCACCCGCCATGATCAAACCATAGTTGGTTGCCATTTCGGCCTGCATGGTCGCAACCCCGAGTGAGATAGTCAAGTTTTGACGTGAAGTCAACATAACCAACTGCATAAAGTAGTCGTTCCAAGTATTGATGAAGGTAAAGATTGCAAGGGCTGCAAATCCTGGTTTCACGATAGGGAAGGCTACGCTCCAGAAGGTACGAATCTCACCACAACCGTCGATTTTAGCTGATTCAAGCAATTCTGTCGGGATGTTTTCGCTGAACTGTTTCATGAGGAAGACCCCGAATGGCCATCCGATCAAAGGCAAGATAACTGCCCAGAGAGTATCGTGAATTCCCATGAAGTTGACTATACGTACCAATGGTACAAGGACAACTTGTTTTGGAAGTGCCATGGCAGCGATAAAGACTGCAAAGAGGATGCGTTGACCATAGAAACGTTTTTTAGCCAAGACATAACCTGCTAGAGAAGAGGTTGCACAGACTAGGAACATGGTTACTAGCGAGATAAATACAGAGTTCCACATCCACTGCATAGCAGGGTTTTGCACCATGAGTTGTTGGAAGTTCTCCATGGTTGGCATTTTAGGGAACCACTGTGGCGGAATCATAATGGTATCAGGCTGTGATTTGAAGGCCCCTGTCAAGATCCAGTAGAATGGAAAGATGAACAGTACGGTCAACAAGAGCAAGATAATGGTTGAAATAACAGTAAAAGCTGTTAAGGGTTTCTTTTGTGTAGGTTGCATAACTGTCTCCTTTCTTTAGTATTCTACGTCGTTTCCGAGGATCTTGAATTGAGCAAAGCTGACAATGGCAATCATCACTGCCAAGAAGACACCGATGGTATTTGCATAGCCGTATTCTGTCAATTGGAAGGCTTTTTCATAAAGGTAGTACATCAAGGTACTTGTTGAGTAGTTTGGACCACCAGAAGTCAACAACTGAATCAAGGCAAAACATTGGAAAGAGTTGATAGTCGTAATGATTGCGATGTAAAGAGTTGTTGGAAGAAGGCTAGGCCATTTGATCTTCCAGAAGACTTGAAATTCAGTCGCACCGTCAACACGCGCTGCTTCAACAAGTGAGTTATCAATATTCCCCATGGCAGCGATATAAAGGATAATCGGTTGACCAACAGATGTTGTCAAAAGGATGATCATAATCGCTAGCAAAGCCCAGTTTTTGTCACCCAGCCAAGAAATGTTTTGGCTGATGATGTGGCTTGACTTAAGGACAAAGTTTAGAATCCCTGATAGGGGATCATAGATCCATTTCCATACAACCGTTACAGCAACACTACCTGTAACCACAGGAAGGAAGAAGACGAAACGATAGAAAGAACGGGCAATCGCATTTTGATGATAGGTTTGAGATGCTACAAAGAGCGAGAAGAGAACCACAATCGGTACTGAGCCAATAACCAGAATAACGGTATTGATCAAAGACTTGGTAAAGACAGGGTCTTTAAACATGCGAATGTAGTTATCTAAGCCCACAAACTCAAATTTAGTCATGGAGTAGTTAAAGAAACTTGTAATGAATCCCATAATCATAGGAGCCAAAACAAAGATGACAAAGAAGAATAAAACTGGTGCTAAGAAAGCATAGGAAATCACTGTTTCCCGCATGCGAATTTTATTGACTTTCACAGTCGGCACCTCTCTTTCAAATAGAATATTTTTTGATTTTCTTGAACTGTTTTAAAATCAAAATGAAATTTTTTAAGATTCGCTTATGTAAGAACTTCATTTTAATTTCGTGACAGTTCCTTACATTTCAAACAAAAGTCCCCCTTTTCTTACACCATAGTGCACAGGGAAAAGGGGGGAATCAATCTGACTTAGTGCTTATTGTTTTGTAGCTTTTTTGATTGTTTCGTTAGCTTTTTCAGTGAAGGCTTTCAAAGCATCCGCTGGTTTTTCGTCACCATTTGATACAGATTGCAACATTGGGAACCAAAGTGTTCTCATTTCAGCAAATCCATCGATAGTGTTGTAGTATGGTGAGTAGTATTTAGTCCAGCTGCTGATTGTTTCCATACGTTTGTCATCATAAAGTTTGCCAAATGAAGTACGAACTGGGAAGGCACCTGTACGAACTACGTCTTTAGGACCCCATTCTTTGTCATCTGCGATGAATTGAACTAATTTCTTAGCAGCAGTGATTTTCTTATCGTCTTTGTTGTTAAATACTGCAAAGCCGTTTACAAGGTATTCAAGAGATGGTTTACCAGAGTCTGATGGGAATGGTACTTCTACCACGTCTACCTTACTTGCTTCCAAGAGTTTCGCTTGGATACCGCTTTGAGCTGGTGCCCAAAGGATTGTATATGAAGTTTGACCGTTCGCAAAGTTTTGGATATCTGCTCCACCGTCAAATTGTGAACCATTGTTCAACAAACCGTCTTTAATCCAGCTAGCCGCTTTTTCAAGACCTTTGACAAATTTAGGATCGTCTGTTGTATATTTTGTTACATCTTTATCTGTTACAGAACCGCCATAAAGGTTTGCAATGAAGGCACGTGTTCCTTGGTCTCCCCCTTGACCAGAACTGAACAATGAACCTGGAGTGTAGCCTTTATCTTTAAGCGCTTTCAAAACTTTTTCAAAGTCATCAGTTGTCCAACCTTCTTTTACAAGGTTTGCAACTCCAGCATCTTCCAACATTTTCTTGTTCATAGCCATGTAGAATGGAGCTGAACTGATTGGATACATGTAAGCTTTGTCTCCAGCCTTACTTGCTTGTACGATGTTTTCGTTGTTGACATCTTTGACGAATTCGTCTGTAAAGAGATCGTTCAACTCAGCCAATTTACCATTTTTACCGTATTGGATAATCCGTCCTGGTGCGTCAAAGAGTACGTCTGGAGCTGTTCCTGCTTCGATGGCTGTTGTGATCTTTTCTGGACCTGACTTGAAGTCGATGGTTTCCAATTTCACTTTTACATCTGGATTTGCTTTTTCAAAAGCTTCGATAATTGATTTTTCATATGTTCCAACACCGTCACCAGTTTTTTCTTGTGTGAAGACTGGGAATGCCCACCAAGTGATTTCTGTTTTTCCGCTATCGCTTCCTGATTTTCCAGCATCTTTACTTCCACCAGAGTTACCACAAGCAGCAAGGCCAAGAATCGCAGCACTCGCAAGTACTGTACAAGCTAGTTTTCTAAATTTCATTTGTATTCTCCTAATTGATAAGCGTATCCATATTGGATAATGAGCAAGTTTATATTTGTATACGTTTTCATTTTATCCGACGCATCGACCACTCTCCTCTGTTTTGAGATTGTGTTATTTAAGACCGGCAACAAAGCGTTCCGTAATCTCTTTTGGTCTAGTAATCGCTCCACCAACAACGATACCTCGCACCCCATATTCAAGGATTTGCTTAGCTTGTTCTGGTGTGTGAATCTTCCCTTCAGCGATGACATCCACACCTGCTTCACAAAGTTTTTTGATCAGTTCAAAGTCTGGACCATCTACTTTCGGACTATAAGAGGTATAGCCTGATAGGGTTGTTCCAACAAAATCAACACCTGCTTCAACTGCTGCTATTCCCTCTTCAAAGGTACTGGTATCAGCCATCAAGAGTTGATGCGGATATTTTTCTTTGACTTGTCGGATAAAGTCTTGGATTTCCAAACCATCGTAACGTTCACGTTTGGTACAATCCAGAGCAATAACCTCAATGTCTAGTTCAGCCAGTTCATCAACTTCTTTCATAGTAGCTGTAATGAATGGCTCCTGTGGCGGATAGTCACGTTTGATAATCCCGATAATCGGGAGTTTCGTAACCTCCTTGATCTCCTTGATATCGCGAACACTGTTTGCTCGGATACCGACTGCTCCACCTTGCTCAGCCGCTTTGACTAGCAAGGGAATGACTCCTCCCGCTTCTGTATAAAGCGGTTCGTGAGGAAGTGCCTGGCAAGAGACAATGATTCCATCTTTGATTTGTTCAATCAAGGCTTCTTTGCTGATCTGTGGCATCCTCTTTCCTCCCTTTCTTGTTCTTATGGGCTTATTATATATTATTTGTTAAGCGCTTTCAATAGCTTGTGGTAGAATAGATTTCAGTTTCAAAAGTATTTTATAGAACAGCCGTTCCTGAAAGTAGTTTCAGGCCTCTTAGAATTCCTTATTAGCACATCTCAACTCGAAAGAAAAAGGTGGTAGATATAAATAATCTGCACCCCAAAAGTTAGACTACAAAATCTAATCTTTGGGATGCAGTACATAAGAAGTGGTTTTTTATCCTCATCATTCAAGTATCGTTTCAAATTCTGAATTTTATTGACAATTATCCATATAAATAGAACTATTCCTACTACAATCCGAAGCTAGACTCCCACCATAGTGTATGCATCATAGGTTACAGCACTAGCAAAATAGAGACCTGATATAAATAAAGTTGACCCCCATGGAAAATAGGTAAAGACCTGACTACTCAAGTGCTTTTTCGACCAAAGAACAAGAATGGAAGCAAGAAGAAAGGTTACGTATAATAGGAGACTAATAGGTTTCAAAAATGCTCCCATGGATCGAACTAAAACAGTTGAATCATAAGAAATATAGTGTAAATCACCAGTTAAGGTAAAATTCTCTTGGATTACAATTTTCTTACTTCTTTACAAAGTCGGCACCGAAAATACGGATGTCTTTTATTTTTTATCTCCAAATTTCATCTGGCAGAACGCCGTATATCCTTGATAATCTTCCATTTGAGGAGGTCATCACATAGCAACTATCGTAGCAGCTACACCCCACTTTGTTAAAGATACAGCACTCACTTTCTGGGATTTGACTGTTCCCTAACACCTAGTTACACGTTTCGCTATCTGTTTCTTCCTTAAAACGTACTTTCCCTTGACTGTATAGCTTCATAATCTTCACAAAACGAACCGGGTTGTTTTGGTTGTAAAACAAAAAGGGTATATAGAACATAAATCCAGCTATCCAAAAACCGTAATTAGTCTCAATAGGCTGACCAAACTTTTGAGTATAGCCGTAAAAAACACATACTAAATATATATCAGCAGCAATTATTATGTAGCGAGCAATTCGATAGATTGTTGAAGATGCTTTAGCTGGATCAAAATTCTCGTCACCCACCATCAAATTATGTGACACTGCATAGTAAAACACCTTCTCCGTTGTCGGAACAGCCTTGCGAACATTTTTATAAAGCGCTCGCTCAAGAATAGCGACCATTAACAGAAACTCGGCCAACCAAAATAGTAGGATATAGGTCAAACTGGTCCAGTTATAGACACCAATGGACATAGCTGAAAAGAATCCAAAAACCCCTGGCCCACCTGCCATCAATAGAATCACCAATTCAGGAATATAGGCATTGGTCTTACGCGCACCTTCAGTATTGAGCAAGATACTCTTTGGAGCTGCTAGAGCCTCTCCAGTCTGCTGGTCATAGTAGACCGCCTGACCATCGCACTCGCCTATAAATACTCGACGACGTCTAAGAAAAAACATTCTAACCTCTTTCTAATTACTCATCCAAGTTTTATCACCCTAGCTTAGGCAACCTCCACTCTCCATGGGAGAACTTATCCCATACATGGTTAATTCCTTCTGAAATCTTACCTCCTATAAAACTACCTACCATAGAATCCGCAACAGTACCCACAGCTGGAAATGTATCAATTTCACAAAAGAGGTCTTAGCCGTCTTGAGCTGAGCATCAATCGAGGTTTTTGAATTAGACAAGGCTGTCTTCTGTTCATAAACCTCTTTCAATCTACCTTTCCTATGTTGCATAGAAAAACAAAGTCATCCACTCTTAATTATACCATGAATCTAGAAGCCGATAACTAAAAAAATCGCTATATTATAGCGATTCTTCTCACATCATTATTTAAATAGATCCTTTATCCTCTTCTACTCCTACTCGAGCTAAAGAAGTTTGGTATAAAGCACTTATTTCATTCATTAGTACGCATAACCAATCAATACAGTTACACGACCTGCACCCTCAGTCTGTAAGATATGATAAAAAGGGGTATTTAGTTCTTGGTCATTCTGTTCCAATGTCCATAGTAAACGCGCATAAGCTTCTTTCGTTAATTCTTCATAATCATGATCTAATGAAACCATTAAAACATTATTAATTTCAAAATAGGTTGAAAAACGCATTCCCTCTACTTCCAAATATTCCTCTTGCAATGGAAGTAGAAACTCTACATCCATATTTCCATCTTCAGGAACATTGTTCAAGCTATAGACAATTGGTCCATCGGGATGCCCGCCTGCTTTTTCAATTGCTGTCATAAATGCATCTAGTTCATTTTGCATCTGACTTACATGAAAGCTGGCACGTTTTTTTATAACATTGCGAGCCTCAAAAACGGCTTGATTTGTCACTCCTTCTGCCACCACATAGTCCATTAATCTACCTCCCAACTACTGTATGCGTCAACTCTAATTTCCCTACCAGGATGATAAAGTACGTGATACACTGCTAAGGTTTCCAATTCTTTATCTGCATATTTAATAGCCAAAGTATCATAATAGTCCCCTAGACTCCCCGAAGAAAATGTCACAAAGTCATCACTACTTACTAAAACTTTTTCTTTAAAGAGAATTGGTCCGTCATAGTTACCTGTAGGATTTATTTCATTCCCAAATGTTGAGAAAATTGAGAAGTGATTCCGATCAGAAAAAGGATAACTTTTAAAGCATACTGGTCCATCTGAATATACAAGATCAAGCATATCCTCTATAAATTCCCAACATAGAGTGTAGATTTCTTGGCAAAGTAACTCTACTGGAATATCAAGCAAATTTTTTTCTTCATAGCCATACAGCTGGTGAAGCACTAACTTTTTCGGCCCTGTTTCCATCATTATTCCGTTTCTTTCTAGATTATTATTCATTTTTTAATTCAATTCATCATAATCAGGATGCTTCCTTATATAAATTGCTGCATAAACTGCATCTACCATAACTGCTGGAAGAGTCACTGTTATCAGAATCCCAAATGAAATACCAAAGACATTCTCAATGTAACCAGTAAGAATTGCTGGGACTAGCATGACAGCTACAAAAGCAACTCCAAAGTTGAACAGTCGTTCTTGCTTTTTACCTTTTTCCTTGCCACCATATGTCTCCCACCGGTTGAATGCCCAGATTTTCCCCTGATTTTTAGGAAGATAGTACCATGAATAAAGTGCAGTGGAGAAAATGAATAAAAAGATTAACGGAATCGTATAAAACAGCACCTTTTCTGATGAAAAATCAGCTGGGACAGTAGAATTATTCTTTGACAAAAATGATGTCATCCCAATAAAATCTAGCCACAGTATGTTAGTTCCCACGACTAAAGAAATTAAAATATAGGTTAAAGATTTGAACTGATTGATCAAATCATGGAAAAATGACAAAATTATGCCCAAGAGGTTAATCACGACACAAGTTGTAAAAGCACCTCTAATCACACCATAATAATCGCTATACCAACCTTTTAGTCCAATTCCAACTAAAAGAATTGAAAAAAACAAATTGATCCATGGATAGATCTTGATATATCCTAAAACAACTTCATTGGTTATTAGAGGTCCGTGATAGCGTTCATTTAGATAGGCAGAATTCTCTGTTCTATTTTTCTTTTTGTTTTTTACCATTAGCTAAACCACCCTGCTACCGTTTTAAAACCATCACCGATGGCATTTGTTGCTCCCTTTAACGCATCTTTAGTCATATCCTTAATAGAACTACCTTTTTCGCCTCCCCATTTATAGTCTAAGAACGCTGAAATAGCTATACCAGCTCCAGCACCAATAACCGTGCCAAGAGGACCACCAATCATCGTGCCAATAGCTGCGCCTGCATAAGCTGCGCCTGCACCAGAAACTGTATCCACAGTCTGATTCACTGCAAAGTTCCGGAGTTTTTGACCTGTTGTAGAGGTTTCATCATCCAAGAAAGATTCTTTGAAATTCATTACAATTGATGAAATAGAACCTGCAGCTCCCAAAAATTTTCCACCTTTAGCCCATTTGCTTGCTTCCTTAAATCCTTTGAAGTCACTAAAAGGATTCAAACCAGATTTAAAGGAATCCTTCGCTGCGGCAGCTCCAGACTTTCTGGCATCGGCCCAAGCATTTTTCCAACCGGTCATCTTAACACCTCTACCGATATTGGTCTTGCGAATATCAGACTGTTTAGTCTGAGTTTGAAATTCTTTTCCTCTCTTATATACCTTATCATTGTTTCGGCTATAGAGGTTCTGACGTTTTGAACCAATTTGAACACGACCCTTGCTGTCAACAATAATTTTTCTGCCGTTGATATATTTTATTTCTTTTAAATAAGTAATTACTGCTTTAACGAACTTAGTTCCTCTTTTTTCCCATTTATTTAGCGTAATTACTAGTTTGCTAATACTCGTCAGCAAGCCCAAAGGAGTTGAAGAATTGACATTTTCAGTGATTTTCTTAACATCTTGAACAAAATCTTTATCGTTATAAAATGCTTTGGCATCTTTTGAATTAAAATCACTACTTTTGAATTTATCAAGATTTTCTAGACTCTGAGTTTGCATCGTCATCACTTTATCAAACTCATCTCCTCGCTCCCAACCATTGAAGCTCGCCATATTCGTCTTGGTATCTGTTAAAATCTTCTTACCTTCTGACAAAGGGGTCGTAATCGTGCTGGCATCTGGATTCGTCAGACTGATAATATCAGAGATGGAACTATAAATAGTTGCAGTTGCTTTATCCACCGTACTAATATTGGTCTCCAAATCTGAAAAACCATCCAAAAGCCCCTGCAAATATTCTGTGTCAATAATCGCATCCACCGCATTCTCTGATACCGTTGATTGAAATTGCTTAATTGTCTTCTCGCACTGAGCTAAGAGAACCGCTAAGGCATTCGTAAAATTTGTCAATAGTGGAACTTGGTGATTCGTGATTTTTGCATTGATTGCTCCCTTAACATCTCCTTTGAGACTTTCTGAATGTACCAAATTCACAAAAGAGGTCTTAGCCGTCTTGAGCTGAGCATCAATCGAGGTTTTTGAATTAGACAAGGCTGTCTTCTGTTCATAAACCTCTTTCAATCTACCTTTCCTATGTTGCATAGAAAAACAAAGTCATCCACTCTTAATTATACCATGAATCTAGAAGCCGATAACTAAAAAATCGCTTCATTATTTAAAGCGATTTTTTTGTTCTATTAAAAGTTCATGAAGCTTATTCTACACTCCAGAATAACTATCAGTCTCCATTCCTCATTTAAACTTCTTTTCTTGGGACAGTCAATTTTGATTCCCAGCCATGATAGATTTCTAAAAAGCGAGATTCTTCCTCATCTCTATATCCCTCAAAAATTATTTTATCTATATTTTCATGCTGGAAAAAAATTGTTGATTCTGGTTGTAAGTCTTGGGGATAAAGAACGCCCATTTAATCTGCGAATACTTGTTTTCCAGTGTCAGAATCATCAAAGATAACGCCACGACCAACAATAACTAACTTTTGGGTTCCTTCTTCCAAATAAACAATACTACCTAACGGTAATAATTCTTTTGATTTACTCATTTTCTAATAACTCCTTATGTTTTTTTAAATATTTTTTCCCATACCATTCCTCTACAGTCTTACCTTCCCACTGACGATATTCTTCTGGGTATTTCCATTTGTAATATCCTTGAAGCATAAATGGAAATATTAGAAAAATTTCTAGCATAACAAATAACAAATCACCTACAAACCAAATAAGCAAAACTCCTAGGATATCCAAACTAAAACCTACAATCTGAGGAAAAATCAACCTAAAAATAAGCAAAACTACAATAACTCCAAGACCATATTTGAAGATAAATGCAGCCACTTTATGGAACAGTCTCCCCAGCCAGTCTTGTTCGCCTTGTGCATCTTCTTGTTTGCCATATAGCAATGACAGTAACGAAGTTCGCCTGCTTCGGACGATAATGTAGCACATAAGCCCAAACAAAACAAAGAAAAGGATTGTTCCTGTCGCTTTCATTGTACTATACAAAAATGTCAATAAAAATAGATTCATTTCGACAATCAACCAAATTAGGAATGTGGCAAATAAGTGAAATTGTCCTCTATATATAAGGATAAACTGCTGAGAAAAGCGTTTTCCAAAAAGAATCAATAAAAGCCATACGAGTAACAAAATAATAAATAGCCAGTTAGGCAAGAAATTATGAACCGGTGGCAATAGAAGAGAATCCTCAGAATGATGATAAAGGTAGTTAGTTAAAGCTGTTATAAGCCAATTAGGACCGATTATGAAAACAATTGTTAAAACAGTCAACCATACATATGATTTTGGAGTACCTCTGTATTTCTCTTTTTCTTGAGCAGATGCTAAATTTTTATTGGAAAATTCTCCTGAAATGGGATCATCCTGTAAATTTAGACTCTCTTCAAAACTAGCTTTAAATAACGATTTTTTAATCATAAGTCATCACCCAAATCCTAGTACCTCGCCTATTCCAACTCTTCATAATCAGGATGCTTCCTTATATAAATTGCTGCATAAACTGCATCTACCATAACTGCTGGAAAAGCCACTGTTATCAGAATTCCAAATGAAATACCAAAAACTTTTTCAATATAACCAGTAAGAATTGCTGGGGCTAACATGACAGCTACAAAAGCAACTCCAAAGTTGAACAGTCGTTCTTGCTTTTTACTTTTTTTCTTGCCAACATATGTCTCCCAACGGTTGAAAGCCCAGATTTTCCCCTGATTTTTAGGAAGGTAATACCAAGCATAAAAACCACAAATAAAGAGAAAGATCAACAACATTGGAATGACATAAATTAGACTCAAATCGGAATTATAGACTGTTCGTGCACTAAGAGGACTTCCGTCTGTGGTAAACATCAATAGGCCGATAAAGGTGAAACTGATTAATACTGTCCAAGCTACCAAACCGATTAAGATGTAGGTCAGAGATTTAAAGCGATTAACCAAAGAATTAAAAAGGCCAAATATAATACTGAATCCATTAATAAGGACACAGACAAAAAATAAGGCCTTAATAATACCGATCGTGTCGTTATAGCCACCAGCAAAATATAAAAATATCGTAATCGGTAGCATAATCCAAGGATAAATTTTTATATAACCTAGACTTACTTCATTTGTAATCAAAGGGCCGTGGTAACGCTCCTCATTCATGTTCCTTTGTCTTGATTGTTTATATAATTTTTTCTTATTCATCAGCTGAACCACCCTGCTACTGTCTTGAAGCCACCACCAATGGCATCCGTTGCAGCCTTCAACCCATCCTTAGCTACATCTGTGACAGACTTATTACCCATAAAATTCCATTTCTCATTCATTGCCCAAGAAAATGCCATCCCAAGTCCAGCACCAACAACTGTACCAAGAGGACCACCAATCATCGTGCCAATAGCTGCACCTGCATAAGCTACGCCTGCATCAGAAACTGTATCCACAATCTGATTCACTGCAAAGTTCCGGAGTTTTTGACCTGTTGTAGAGGTTTCATCATCCAAGAAAGATTCTTTGAAATTCATTACAATTGATGAAATAGAACCTGCAGCTCCCAAAAATTTTCCACCTTTAGCCCATTTGCTTGCTTCCTTAAATCCTTTGAAGTCACTAAAAGGATTCAAACCAGATTTAAAGGAATCCTTCGCTGCGGCAGCTCCAGACTTTCTGGCATCGGCCCAAGCATTTTTCCAACCGGTCATCTTAACACCTCTACCGATATTGGTCTTGCGAATATCAGACTGCTTAGTCTGAGTTTGAAATTCTTTTCCTCTCTTATATACCTTCTGACAAAGAGGTCGTAATTGTACTAGCATCTGGATTCGTCAGACTGATAATGTCAGAGATAGAGCTATAGATATTTGCAGTTGCTTTATCCACTGTACTAATATTGGTCTCCAAATCTGAAAAGCCATCCAAAAGCCCCTGCAGATATTCCGTATCAATAATCGCATCCACCGCATTCTCTGATACCGTTGATTGAAATTGCTTAATGGTCTTCTCGTACTGAGCTAAGAGAACCGCTAAGGCATTCGTAAAATTTGTCAATAGTGGAACTTGGTGATTCGTGATTTTTGCATTGATTGCTCCCTTAACATCTCCTTTGAGACTTTCTGAATGTACCAAATTCACAAAAGAGGTCTTAGCCGTCTTGAGCTGAGCATCAATCGAGGTTTTTGAATTAGACAAGGCTGTCTTCTGTTCATAAACCTCTTTCAATCTACCTTTCCTATGTTGCATAGAAAAACAAAGTCATCCACTCTTAATTATACCATGAATCTAGAAGCCGATAACTAAAAAAATCGCTATATTATAGCGATTCTTCTCACATCATTATTTAAATAGATCCTTTTGGAACTTCTGCTGACTTCATCCAAGTATCGTAATGCTCTTCAAAAGCCTTCTCATCTTCGTTTCTATATCCCTCAAATAGAACTTCTTTGACATTTTCTCTATTGAAAAAGAACAAATTGTCTGGTGTCTGCATCCCGTTCGGAATAACTACTGATCCGTAGTCAAAATAGACACTCTTAGTCCCTCCTTGACCATCTTCCACTTCGATGACACTAGCTCGTGAGACAATCATCACTTCTGTATCATCACCATTTTTGAGGGTTACAACTGAACCCAAAGGTAAAATTTTATCTGTCATTTTACTCTCCTTGTTTTTCTAATTTTTCTGCATTACTTAACGCAATAAAGTTCAACAATATTCACTAGAAGTCAAAAGAACACTATTGCATCTCTTGACTTTAAAACAAAAATTAATCTCTATATTTTATATCTTAAAGCATCTCAAAACTTTCTTCTTTACTTATCTAATTCTTTTGTCACGATAAATCCATCCGATCCAACGCTCACTTCTAGATAGACATCTGGATCGTCATCAGCTCTACATATCACACTAAGTTTTCCAGCACGGAATAAATCCAATATATCAAAACTCTTGGGAAGATTATTCTGATTATATAATACGAAAGAAACACCTAATAAAAGTCCAGTTGCAATAATTTTAAATATTTCTCCTCCAATAGGATTACCTAACAAGTCTTGATAATTAAAAATAAAATCATAGGCATAGAAGAATCCAACTAAGGGGACTAAAAAAATTAATCCTCTTATCAAGCGTGTAGCATTGCGGCTATCTTTTTCACTCATCTCCATCTCTGCCTCCACGTCCTTGGCTTCGTCTGACTTTTCCATAATCACCAGACAAACCGTTTGGGTAGTCACTTGAGCCCTGCTGACATTTCTATACAAGGCTCGTTCTACGAGGATAGTGATAAAAGCAAATTCTGCTATCCAGATAATAATAACACTCCAAAAAGCAGTCATACTATAAGTTCCTTGTAAAAATAGACTAAAGAAGGAAGTAAGTCCGCCACCGCTAAACATAAAGAAAACAACTAATAGAGGAATATGCCGATTCATTCTGCTTGATTTCTCTGTATCTAATAGTTTACTCTTTGGAGCTTCTAAAAGTTCGTGAGTCTTACGATCAAAATAAATTGCTTTGTCATAATATTGATTAAAATACATACGACGTCTGAAAAAGAACACTCTTTTCTCCTCATAATATTGACATAAAGAAGACTTTAAACAAAAATCTATACTTAAATTTCAAGGCTAATGCTAAAAAATTAGATTGTTCCTTTAGAGACATCTGACGATTCTATCCACATATCATAATGCTCTTCAAACGCTTCCTCATCTTTATTTCGATATCCCTTAAATAATACTTCTTTTACATTCTCTTTATTAAAGAAATATACAGCTTCAGGGGATAAGAAACCTTGTGGAATAAGGATAGCACCGTAATCATAATAGACCTCACGAAAATGTTCCTTAACAATAGAAGCCCTCGAGACTATTAGGAGCTCTGTTCCATCGCCATCTTTTAAGTTAACCACACTTCCGAGTGGGAGGATTTTATTGTCCATCCTTAAAGTTTTCCTTTCTTTCTATATCTTTCAACAGCCATAAACCATCGAACCATATTGTTTTGCCATAATAACAGAACTGCTACAGCTGGTAAAATGCCCATAAAGCTTAAAGTGATAATCTCACTGCCGATAGGTGTCCCTATCATATTAAAAACTAGAATAGATATGACTAAAATTGGACCAATCAGTCCCATTAAAGCCATAAATACTGTGAAAATCCAAGCGAATATCTTCTTGCCAAGAGTAACCTTCTTATCGCCAAAATTACCCCAAATAAGATTAGTATCAACTGCCCGTCTAAAATTTTCTTTACTGGTTGGCTGTGCCAACTTAACATTCTTATAAAGGGCTCGCTCTACTATGACCAGCAAAAGGCTACCTTCCAGAAGCCAAACAGTTAGAAAATAAATCAAAGTACCATAACCATAGACACCACCAAATAATCGTGTCTCAGGAAAAAGCTGCATCACACCACTAAAAGCAATCAGAAATGATGTAATTAAAATGATTTGTTTTCGATTGCCACGCGATGCCTCTGTATTCAATAGTTTACTTTTAGGAGCTGCTAAGGGATCTCTTGGCTTTTCTACATTTACATAAATAGCCTGACCATCACTTTCCCCTATATAAATAACTTTCCTAAAAAACATCCTTCATCCTTTCTAGCAATATTAAAATAGAGCAAAGTTACTCCAATCCCATTTTCCGTGTGCCAATCCATCATAAACGGTATTAGCAGCAGCATTGACGACATACCCAGCAAATGCTCCTGCAAGAGTACCGACGACAGGAATAGGAATCATGCTACCAATAGCAGCTCCAGCATAAATCGCACCTATAGCTGTTGAAGTGTGTGCAACACCATCAATAACAGCACTAGTTTCTCCATATTGCTCTTTTCGTTCTAAATAGGTAATACCTCCATCAAGCACTGCAAGGGTACCTCCAACAGCACCAACACTCTTTAAAAAGCCTTTGAAGCCTGTTCCTCGCACCAACTTCCCAGTACCATTAATAATTTCATCCGTATGCTTAGCACTTTTTACAATATCAAACCTGCTGACATCACCACTAACCTGTCTCCAAGTCTTATACCCTGTTCTAGTGCTCGCTACAGGCTTTCCATACCATGTTCCATTCTTAATTTTTCGATAGCTTGCTATCCCCTCTGCTATAGCCAAATTAACAGTTGAAGAATAGCTTATAACAGTCAATATTTTCTTCATCAAGTTTAATGCATTAAGAAGCGTCTCATCTTTTTTAATTTTACCCAAATCTTTATTAACAGTCTTAGAAACTAACCCTAACAGTTCCACTGGTGTCGAGTCGGTTGCTTTAGTGGAAATTTTCTCAACTGCCTTTAAGAAATCTTGGCTACTATAGAATGCCTTGGCTTCCGCATCAGTAAATGAAAGACCCGCCATAGTAGAAAGACTTTCTAAAGTTTGGGTTTGCGACTGCAATACCTTACTATACTCATCTCCTCGCTTCCAACCATTGAAGCTCGCCATATTCGTCTTGGTATCTGTTAAAATCTTCTTACCTTCTGACAAAGGAGTAGTTATTGTACTAGCATCTGGATTTGTCAGACTGATAATGTCAGAGATAGAGCTATAAATCCTTTCTGTCTCGCGATTCACAACACTAATGTTCATAGACAAACCAGAAAAACCATCCAAAAGCCCCTGCAGATATTCCGTATCAATAATCGCATCCACCGCATTCTCTGATACCGTTGATTGAAATTGCTTAATGGTCTTCTCGTACTGAGCTAAGAGAACCGCTAAGGCATTCGTAAAATTTGTCAATAGTGGAACTTGGTGATTCGTGATTTTTGCATTGATTGCTCCCTTAACATCTCCTTTGAGACTTTCTGAATGTACCAAATTCACAAAAGAGGTCTTAGCCGTCTTGAGCTGAGCATCAATCGAGGTTTTTGAATTAGACAAGGCTGTCTTCTGTTCATAAACCTCTTTCAATCTACCTTTCCTATGTTGCATAGAAAAACAAAGTCATCCACTCTTAATTATACCATGAATCTAGAAGCCGATAACTAAAAAAATCGCTATATTATAGCGATTCTTCTCACATCATTATTTAAATAGATCCTTTTGGAACTTCTGCTGACTTCATCCAAGTATCGTAATGCTCTTCAAAAGCCTTCTCATCTTCGTTTCTATATCCCTCAAATAGAACTTCTTTGACATTTTCTCTATTGAAAAAGAACAAATTGTCTGGTGTCTGCATCCCGTTCGGAATAACTACTGATCCGTAGTCAAAATAGACACTCTTAGTCCCTCCTTGACCATCTTCCACTTCGATGACACTAGCTCGTGAGACAATCATCACTTCTGTATCATCACCATTTTTGAGGGTTACAACTGAACCCAAAGGTAAAATTTTATCTGTCATTTTCTTCTCCTTCTTCCTTAAAACGTACTTTCCCTTGACTGTATAGCTTCATAATCTTCACAAAACGAACCGGGTTGTTTTGGTTATAAAATGCTATCATTGTATACCAGATTATGCCCGTCCCCCAAAAGTCAGAGTTAGTCTCAATAGGCTGACCAAATAACCGGATGTAACTATAAATAACATATATAGAATGAAAATTAAAAAGCACAAGAATCCATCGAACAATTCGGTAGATTGTGGCAGATGCCTTAGCTGGGTCAAAATGTTCATCCCTTACCATCAAATTATGTGACACTGCATAGCAAAACACCTTCTCTGTTGTCGGAACAGCCTTGCGAACATTTTTATAAAGTCCTCGCTCAAGAATAGCAACCAAAAGCAAAAATTCAGCCAACCAAAATAGTAGGATATAGGTCAAACTGGTCCAGTTATAGACACCAATAGACATAGCTGAAAAGAATCCAAAAACCCCTGGCCCACCTGCCATCAGAAAAATAACCATTTCAGGAATGTAAGCATTGGTCTTATAAGCTCCTTCCGTATTGAGCAGAAAACTTTTGGGAGCTGCTAAAGCCTCCCCAGTCTGCTGGTCATAATAGACCGCCTGACCATCGCACTCGCCAATAAACACTCGACGACGTCTCAGAAAAAACATACTCTACCTCTTTCTATCTCACTCTTTCAAAAACAGATCCTAGTCCTTCTGCACTTCCTTGATGACAAATTCTTCATCTGTCCCCATACTCACTTCCAGATAAACATCTGGATTGTCATCCGCTCGACAGATGAGGCTCAGTTTTCTAGCATAAAAGCGATCCAGGATATCAAATATTCTGGGTAAATTGTTTTGGTTATAAAGAACAAATGTCAAGCCTAATAAAAGTCCTGTTAGGACAATCTTAACAATCTCTCCTCCGATGGGAGTCCCCAACCTCTCTTGGTAATTCCAAATAAAATTATAGGCATAGAAAAATCCAACCAAGGGAACCAGAGAAAGCAATGCTCTTATCCAGCGAGTAGCATTGCGACTATCTTTTTCACTCATCTCCGCCTCAGCTTTCTTTGTTTCCTCTGACTTTTCCATAAGCACCAGACAGATAGTTTTAGTAGTCACCTGAGCACTGTTGACATTTCGATACAAGGCGCGTTCTACGAGGATAGTGATAAAAGCAAACTGCCCTAGCCAAATGAGAAGAACACTCCAGAAGGTAGACATGGTATAGGTGCCATGTAAAAACAAGCGAAAGAAGGAAATCAACCCACTACCACTTGATAACAAAAGGACTACCAATAGGGGTATATGGCGATTCATCCGGCTAGACTTTTCTGTATCCAAGAGCTTGCTCTTTGGTGCCTCCAAAAGTTCGTGGGTTTTGCGATCATAATAAATCGCTTTATCATAGTATTGGTTAAAAAATATCCGACGTCTTCCTAAAAACATCTCTTTCTAGTTTCTTTCAGGAAAAGGTTCACATTTCTGACCTTTCCCTTTTGACTTGCATGAAATCAGTCTCTCATCCCATAGATAAACTGTCCTACTAGTATACCATAAACCCTATCTCCCACTCCTTACCAAACTGTAAGAAAACTATCTCAAGATGGACTTTTATCCAAGCAAACTAGTTCTCGTTATGTTCCTTCTGAAAGGCTTCCATGGCCTTGAACTGTTCTAGTTCTTTTTCGTTAGCTGGTTGCTTGCCGAGATATTTGTATTCAAAGAAATCTACTCGAGAACTTGGTCCAAATTCACTTTCATTCCATGGCGCATAGTCAAAGTCCAAAGAGGCCTTATTATTTTCATCCACCTTAATTGTAAAAGCAGACCACTCCGCCAGACCCTGCTCAATGAATATCTTCTTCATATCTTCACCTAAAGCAAAAAGATTTACGTAGTCTATTCTGAATTCTGTCTTAGGAATACCAAATAAAGACGGAATATCCATGTAATAATGATATTCCCCATTATATTTAAAGAAAAATATCACGCCACCACTAAGCGTCTTATCCACTTCAAAATTAATATAAAGATCATTCCACTCAACTGGGATCATATCATTTACTTTATATACAATCTCTGTCATTTTCTCATTAATCTGTTTTTCCATTTTATCCTCCGGTTTAGTTTATACATTTAAGGACAAGCATGAGGCCTAGACTTCCTAATCTGCTTTGAGTTTTTCTTTACAATAATCCACAATGTATTCATTGATCCATTTACTCTTATTATTAAATCCTCCGAATTTACGCTTTGCGATCAAATCTTCTGCCATTTGGAGTGCCTCTGCATACTGCTCCCGGTGGATCATTAATAGCATTCCTATTAAATCATAACCTACAAGACTAGGTCCGTTCTTGACCGTATAGGCATAGAAGTCTTCAAAAGTTGGGAAGCTATTTATAAGTTTTACAACTTCTTCATGCACTTCTGAGAGCACCTCAAAAACCTTGGATTCGACTTTTTCTAAATCAAGACCCTCCATTGTCCAGTCTTCTTTGACCATCCTATATGGTAATGATAAACTATCGACTGTAAAGGCTCCAACTGCCCGAAGACTCATTGGTTCCTGCGAATTGCTCGCCATATCAAAAACTTCCCAAAAAATATCATCAAAAATATATGGCTTGATATAAGGGTCAATTATCAAACGAAACTCATTATCTGGAAAATCAATATCAATCATATACGAAACCAAATAGTCTCCCACTTTGTTGAAATAGGCCCAATCTCGAGACTTTAATTGTACTTTTTTTGCTGCATTGCGCTGAACTTTTTTCAATTCTTTATTTAGTTGTTTATCTATTTTTGAAAATTTAACCATTGAATTTCCTCACTAATCTGATCTGAAAACTCTTATCCAAACAAACTATTTGCCATTATGCTCTCTTTGAAAGGCTTCCATAGCCTTGAACTGCTCAAGTTCTTTTTCATTTCTTGGGTGGTTACCTAAATATCTATATTGGAAAAAAGAAGTTCTAGCGCTTGGCCCAAAGTCGCTTTCGAGCCATGGCGCATAGTCATAGTCTACTGATAGCTTGTTATTTTCATCCAAATGAATCAAGCCTGCTGACTAATCGCTCAATTCATTATCCATGAATACCCTTTTTAATTCCTGAGCTTTTTTAAATAGTAAACGATATTCATCAAAAAATTCTGATTTAGATACACCAAATTCTTGAGGAATATAAAAGAAATAATGGTACTTTCCTTTGTATTTAAAGAAGAAATAAATTTCTCCACTCAAAGTTCTATCCACTTCAAAATTGATATAAAGATCATCCCACTCAACTGGAATCATATCATTTGCTTGATGCACGATCTCTATAATCTTTTCATTAATTTGTTTTTCCATTTTATCCTCCGGTTTGGTTTTCTCACATTGTTTTCAATATAAACCTAGTATACCATAAACCATATGTACAGGCTTTTATCAAACCACAAGAAAACCACCTCTAGGGTGGTTAAAGCAAAAAAAGTTTTTTTGAAGTAATAAATTGTAAGTCAAAAATCCAAATCCTTAAAGCGTTCATCGTAGATACCACGTATCTCACCGAGAGGTGCGATATCAAATTTCGTGCCTTATTTCCTATCAGATATGTAGTAGATTCCATCAATGACGTAATTCACTCATCAACCAAAAGCAATGTCGAACTTACAACGGATATTGATGAGTTTTAAAAAAAGCAGGTCTCTACTCCTGCTCCTGAACGAAGATAAAAAATTTATTACACTGCAGAAGGTCTCATAAAATCATAAACATCTATCTGATGCTCTTCAAACAATTCCTCTAACTTCTGCGCTCCTACTTCAGCTCCATGCTTTTCTATAAATTGGAGCTCAGCTTCTGTAATAGGGATAGCTTGTAGCCACGTAACATACTCTTCATCAAAATCAAAAGACTCCAGTTCCCACAAGAAAGGCTGAGTGAAAAATATATGATTTACTTTTGCATTAGGATAGTAATTTCTAATAATATTTGGATAGACTGCACCTGGAGAGATGCTATATTCTCCTCTCACGATATTAAAACCACAGTCTGCTATAATATTTGGAAAATATTCCAGCTCTGCATCAGCTGCCCCAATAATTTCAACTCTTAGAGGCTTATCATTTATTCGACGATAAATGGTATATTCTGATAAACCGATTGTTGCTGCAGTTGTTAAATCATCGTCCGGACGATTCTCTCCAATAAATAAATCTAATTTGTTATCGTGATTTCTAAATGTATAGGCTTGAGGAACTCCCCCTACAGCTCTGGCTATTTCCTGTGCAATTTTAATTTTATCGTATTTCATTTGATTCTCCTCTTAAAGTTTGCTCCAGCATGAGCTATGTTATCTTTCAGATTCACTACACTCTTCTGGAAATTCATACAAAGGACGTTATAGAAGAACGTTATAACTTGATGATATCTCTACCAAATTAACTGGCTCTACAATACTAGTATACCATAAACCCTATATTCCATTCCTTGCCAAACTGCAAAAAGACCATCTCAAAGGGAGTCCTTTATTATCAATAGTCCATTTCATTATTTTACAAGTCCTTCAACTGGATGGCCGTAAAAATATTTCATACCTTCCGTCCAGTCTTTGTCTGATAAGTCATCAATATAACGAACCATCAAATCAATTTCATTTTTTGAAATAAGAGTATTGGTGTCCACTGGGACTTGCTTGCCTGTATAAATAGACAGAAGGGAAGCCTGAAGATAAAGATGGTATTTCTGTTCCTTTTGAGCAGCAATATATAAGTCTGTCATAATTTCCTGAGCAAATAAACCAGGAAAAACCTGAAGAGTTTTGTAATAATAGCAATCTAAGTTCTTATTCTTTATTACATCAAAATATAAACTTCCAACTTCTTCTAATCTTGCATTTTCCTCTATAATTGAACGATAGTTGAGAAAGCTATCCAATGCATCTTGAATAGCGTACTCCACTTCGGTTTCTGTATCTTCCCACTCCTCCCACAGAGCAAGAAGATAAGGAACGACTTCATAGGACATTGTTTCCACAGCGCCAGCGACAAAAGTAAATATCGCAAATTCTGAAGCCGAACTTAAAAAATGAAAATTTTCAACCTTTTTTAAATCATCATGTGTACAAACTGAACAAAACAATCGAATACAAAGATTGAGCACGGCTTCATCTTTTGTCTGGTTCATCAAGTCAATCAGCACGTTTTTTACTGTAAAATCTCCCTTTTTTAAGATTTCAGCAATCAGCAATACACATTCTCTCTCATCATTTACTGAAAGTAAGCCCCTTTTTAAATCTTCCAGCGCTACTGAACTAACGTGACCGAACGACATTCCTGGCATTAACAGTTTGTTTCCCATCCCCATTCTCCTTTTATTTCAATACTTTTTTGGAAATTCGTTACTTGCTTTCTTACCGGTGCCAGATTATCACCAAATCTACTAGCTTTACAATCCCAGTATACCACAAACCCTATGGTTCATTTATCCATTCAAACTATTTTCCATTATGTTCCTTCTGGAAGGCTTCCACATCTACTGTTGGAAAATTATTTATCATATTTTACCTATCTTTTTAAGAGGCATATTCAATAGCATCTGAAAGAAAACTTTCAAGCAAATCATCTAAAGAATTAAATTTCTCTACTACATCCGCAGATGGCATATCTAATTCTAAATATTCACAGTTACTAGGATTATATACAAAACAACTAATATTGTTCTCTCCAATAAAAACAAACTGTTTATTTTCTTCGACTTCATGCCAAATTTTATTATACTCAAAGAAATCATAAACTTCAGAAGAACAACTATCATCTGCTTTTAAACCATAAAGAACACACCCATTAAAATCAAGACCATTTACTTTCGTTAAAAATCGTGAATATTCTTGCGCAATGAATGTCTTAACTTCGTTTGTTTCATTTTGGCTAAGAGATTTAATTTTCTCTAAATCAATTGGAGAATTTAGCTTCTCCCCATAACCAGATTCTATTTTTTCTATTTTTTCTAAAAGTTCAAACCACATTTATTTACCTCGCTAATTATATATGTCCTTTCCTACAATTGCCACAAAACTTCCTTACTATCCTTTATTTTCATTGTTCTACAAATGCTCTTTTGATAACTGGCAATAACTTTATGGTAAGATTTATTATCTTTAAAAATATGATTTCCATCACTTTCTCATTAATCTGTCTTTCCAAGCCATCCTCCAATTTAGGTTCAAATGAATCTTCTGTCTTAGCAACTCTACAATCCCAGTATACCACAACCCCTATAGTTCAGCGTTTGGAAAATCATAAAAGACCACCATTGAGGCGGTCTTTTATCCATGAAACTAGTTCTCGTTATATTCCTTCTGAAAGGCTTCCATGGCCTTGAATAGCTCAAGTTCTTTTTCATTAGCCGGTTGCTTGCCGAGGTACTTGTATTCAAAAAATTCTATTCTATCCGTTGGTCCAAATTCACTTTCATTCCATGGCGCATAGTCAAAGTCCAGAGAGGTTTTATTCTGTTTATCCACTTTGATTGTAAAGGCAGACCACTCAGCCAGACCCTGCTCGATAAAAATCTTCTTCATCTCACCACCTAAATCAAACAATTCCATAAAGTCATTATCAAATTCGTCTTCAGAAATGTTAAATAAAGATGGAATATCCATGTAATAATGATATTCCCCATTATATTTAAAGAAAAATATCACGCCACCACTAAGCGTCTTATCCACTTCAAAATTAATATAAAGATCATCCCACTCAACTGGAATCATATCATTCACTTTATATACAATCTCTGTCATCTTCTCATTAATCTGTTTTTCCATATGTTCCTCCGGTTTGGTTTATACATTTCAGGACAAGCATGGGATCTAGACTTCCTAATCTGCCTTGAGTTTTTCTTTACAATAATCCACAATGTATTCATTTATCCATTTACTCTTATTTTGGAATTTTCCAAGTTGACGCTTTGTGATCAAATCTTCTGCCATTTGGAGCGCCTCTGCATACTGCTCACGGTGGATCATTAATAGCATTCCCATCAAGTCATAACCGGCTGGATTTGGCGAATTTTCGACTGCATAAGCGTAAAAATCTTCAAAAGTTAGGAAACCATCTATAAGCTTTAAGACTTCTTCATGGGTCTCTGAGAGCACTTCGAAAACCTTGGTTTCAACCTTTTCTAAGTTGAGATCCTCGATTGTCCAGCCTTCAGTAGCTATCTTATCCGGTAGAGAAAATTTATCGACTGTAAAAGCTCCAACTGCCCGAAGACTCATTGGTTCCTGCGAGTTACTCGCCATATCAAAAACTTCCCAAAAAATATCATCAATGATATAAGGTTTGATGTAAGGACTAACGATAACACGAAACTTATTATCTGGGAAATTAATATTAATCCTATACGAAACCAAATAGTCTCCCACTTTGTTGAAATAGGCCCAATCTCGAGACTTTAATTGTACTTTTTTTGCTGCATTGCGCTGAACTTTTTTCAATTCTTTATTTAGTTGTTTATCTATTTTTGAAAATTTAACCATTGAATTTCCTCACTAATCTGGTCTAATTACTCTTATCCAAGCAAACTATTTTACATTATGTTCCTGTTGGAAGGCTTCCATAGCTTTGAACTGTTCTAGTTCTTTTTCATTAGCTGGTTGTTTGCCGAGGTATTTGTATTCAAATAAGTCCATTCGAGCACTTGGACCATAACCGCTTTTCAACCATGGAGCATAGTCATATTCTACTGAAAGCTTGTTATTTTCATCCAAATGGATGATACAAATATACCAATCTGCCAAGTCATTTTCAACAAAGACTTTTTTCAATTCTTGTGACTTCTCAAATAATCGATCTGTTTGGCTATAAAGTTCGAATTTATCTACACCAAAATCTCGAGGAATATATAAATAGTAGTGATACGCATTCTTATATTTGAAATAAAAATAAACTTCCCCGCTATAGGTCTTGTCCATCTCGATTACAATATACAAATCATCCCACTCAACTGGAATCATATCGTTGGCTTGATGCACAATTTCAAGTATTTTCTCATTCATTTGTTCTTCCATTTTATCCTCCGGTTTGGATGTATCTTTTTTCAGCATCTAGTATTCCTTATCTGTGAATGGAATCACGTCCTTACTGATAGGTTACTATCATAAAAATGAGGAGCAATACAAACAAGGTTATGCCAATCAAGAGAGTTAAAATTTTTACCAAGCGATTGCTCTGCCAGTATCCTGGTTTTCCGATATTGCTAGTCGCATCCATGGAAAAGAGTTGGCTTTGGCGAGGTTGGATGAGGACCAAGACAATCAAGGCGATAGCAAGGACAATTCCTACAATCATCAAAACTTCCATCATGTCTCACCTCAAGATTCCTAACAAGGTAAAGAGTAATCCAAGGATAATCAAAAAACCAAGTAGAATGGAAAAGGCTTTATTGATTTTTTCTCCTCGGGTAGACTTTTCCTTCTTGAGAGCACCTTGCTTCAACTCCTCCATCCGTCCTTCGACATCCTTGTAAAATAAATCCTTTTTAGTCATACTTCCTCCTAATAACAAACTTACTACTCAATATATCTAAATCGAGAAAGGAAAAACCTGAATCAAGTACTTTCCCTCAGCTTCAGTCAAACAGCTCGACAAGTACTGAAACCAGAGAGGATTTCATAACTACTGTCGGTTTTCACATAAGCAGTCTAATCCAGCCTATATTGTAAATTATCATATGGTTTTCTTTTTATGGAAAATGGGTGAGAATCTTCCCTTTGGGCGTTACTTCCACAATTCCCATGAGAAGATTGCGCACCATATCTGCACGGATTTGTTCCTTCATGGTTTCAAATCCAGCATAGGCCTCCTGATAGTACTCCACGATAGGGTTCTTTTGAGAAGCAGACTGGCTCCCAATTGCTAGACTGAGCTGTTGCAGGTAGTCGACTTGCTCAACCCAGTTGTCATCGATAGCCTTTAGCATGGATATCCTCAGAAAAGAGTCATAGAGTTGGTGAGGTTGGAGGAGTTCCTTTTTAGCTGCGATTTCCTTGGCTATTATTTCCTCCAGCAACTCCCGAATCTGATCTGCATCAGCTAAATCCAAATCCGCTGGCAATTCTCTCATTTTAAAACTAATATTGGTCACGATAAAATGAAAAAGCTCTTGGGGACTACTATAGATTTTTTCTGAAATTTTCTGAGTATATTCTGCCAGCATGCTCTCAAGGATATGCTCTAAATCACAGCTCCCATCCAACAAGCGATCTCTTTCTTTGTAGACCATCTGACGCTGGATATTGACGCTTTCTGCGTACTCTAAGGTTTGTCTGCGTGCTGAGCGACTGGCACTATCACTAGCCTCTTGGGCTTTTCTGACTAGATTGCGGTACTTGCTACCTCTGAGTAGGTTGGGTTGACTAATGTCTTCCACTTGGTAGTCTTGATACAGGTCATGAACCCAAGATGGCCCGAACTTTTTAATCACATCATCTTCAAGCGACACAAAAAATTTAGACATACCTGGATCCCCTTGGCGACCAGATCGTCCTCTGATTTGCAGATCAATCCGTTGACTCTCCATCCGCTCGGTCCCAATCACAATCAAACCACCCAAGTCTGCAACTCCTGGACCGAGTTTGATATCTGTGCCTCGACCTGCCATAGAAGTCGCAACAGTCACTGCCCCCATCTGTCCAGACTCTGCGATGATTTGAGCTTCACGCGCAGCATGATTAGCATTGAGAACATTGTGGGAAATTCCTTCTCGCAAGAGCAAGGACGAGTATAGCTGAGACATTTCTACAGATCCGACAAAGATTAGGAGTGGATTGCCTTTGGAGTGATAGGTCTTGATAGCTTCGAGAGAAGCATACACCTTCTCAGGTAGGGTCACATAGAGATTATCTGGATAATCAATCCGCCTTATCGGGCGGTTGGTCGGAATGCGAATGACAGACATGTTGTAGGTTTCGAAAAACTCTTTTTCCGCCACCTTACCCGTTCCTGTCATGCCTGATATTTTACGAAACATCTTAAAGAGACTCTGGTAGGTGATTGAAGCCATGGCTCTGGTTTCAGGAGAGAGCTTCACATGTTCCTTGGCTTCGATAGCTTGATGAAGACCACCTTGAAGCTTGGTCATTTCCATCAAGCGCCCTGTTCCCTTATCTAACAAGATCATATCCTGACCTCGAATCAGATAGTCCTTGTCCTTGGTAAAGAGCGTATGAGCTCTGAGAGCATAGACTAGATGTCGAACATAACTGGCGTACTCTTCCTTATAGAGATGATCGATTCCTAAGAAAGCTTCGACCGTATGAGCACCCTTACGGGTCAACCAAACTTGGTCTTTTTCTTCCTTGTAGATGTAGTCCTCTCCCTCAACCAGGGTCGTCACCAGGGTATCAATCATCCCATAATAGTTAGACTGAACGCGAGGAGAACCTGCGATAATCAAGGGAGTTTGGGCACTGTCGAGTAGAATGTCATCAATCTCATCGATGATGACATAGTTAAAGGGACGCAGAAACTTCTCCTCACTAGTAGAAGCAAGATTGTCATTAAGATAGTCAAAGCCCAGGACACTATTGGTCATGTAGATGATGTCCGAGGCGTAGATTCTTCTTTTCTCTTCGGCAGTCAAGTCCTCTTTTGGATCCTCTGAAAAAGGTAGACCGACAGTTAGACCTAAAAATTGGTAGACCGGTCCCATTTCTTCTGCGTCTCGTTTAGCTAGATAGTCATTGGTCGTGATGAGCATACTGCCTTTACCCGTTAGGGCATTGAGGTAGAGGGGCATGGTTGCAGTCAAGGTCTTGCCTTCACCCGTATTCATCTCAGCCACATTTCCTTGGTGGATCACAATGGCACCCATGACCTGCACATCATAGGGAAAGAGACCTAGGACACGTTTATCTGCCTCACGGACAAGGGCATAGGCTTCTACCAATAGATCATCCAAGGTTTCTCCCTGGGCAAGGCGCTGGCGAAACTCTTCTGTTTTTGCAGCCATTTCCCCATCACTGAGGGTAGCCATCTCTTCTTTGAGGGCATTGATTTGGCTTAAAAGTCTTTTGACCTTTCTCAGTTGTCTTTTCTGATACAAACGATTAAACACCATCATCCTCCTCAATAGTAAATGAAGCAAAGTCAAGAGCCTCAAATCCTGCACTAATCAAGGAAAGTCGATAAGTGTAGGCCGTTTCAGGGTAGGTGAAGGTAAAGGAAAATTGCCTTTCAATCTTCTCCTCTATGATTTCCTCATAACGGTTTAAAAAGATCAGTTTGAGATAGAGGCCATTGACCGGTTGAACCCGCATCTTCATAGATAGACGGTAGGTATGCTTTTTCTTGAGAAGAGGGAGGCTTGGTTGACTTCTGGTAGCCTGGTAATTGACACTGGAAAACCAAGTTTTAAGGGTTTCACCTGAAGCCAGCAAAGGGTTTTTCAGGGTGACATGACCATCTGCATGATAGGTGATCTGGCTACCATAAAGATAAGTAGCTCCCATCTCGCCCCACCTAATATCCTCTCTCTTTATGATAATCATGTTTCACCTCTTCCGTATTCTTCTAGTATCATCTTGTAAAAATGAATAAACCAGGCAACGTTTGTTCCTGTATCATCATTGTGTCGACCTGCTGTCCCTTTTGACAAGATCTTAGCGCCTGTCTGGCAAAGTGTCTCTACTAGTTGGTCATAGGCTCCACTATCCATATCCTCGTCCTTCATGTAAGAAAGGCCGAAGGTTGTCTGGGAAAAATCAGCTTTTTTAAATCGGGTCCAAAAACGTTGGTCCAACTCCTTCATGTCCTTTTGGCTCACTCCTCCTGTCTGAAGGTGCAAAACATCAAAGCTGGTCGGAAAGACTCCTGGAGCCTCTAGTCGGCCCCGCTGTGCGATGGTTCCTAGATTGGTCAAGGGTTTTCCGACTACGATTCCTTTGGGTTCAAAGTGGGCCCCATAGTAGAGGGCCGGGAAGGTTCCCATTGACAGCCCAGATAAAATCAAATCACTTCTATCCAAACCTAGATAGTCTAGGTAGTGTTGGATTGTTGTTTGTATTTTGTCTTCCAATTCCTCAGTTCCTAGGTAAAAGGCTCCACCCTCTAATCGGGGGTCCGAAAAGAGGAGAAAGGGGCATCTGAGATTCTTCATCATCCAGTAACCCTCAAAGCCTTCTGCAGGACGGTAACCTGAGAAATAAACAGCAAGTGGTGGTTTGAAATCTCCCGGGTGAAAGAAATAGTTGATTTCTTCACGTTTTTTGTCATGTAGGATATTGCCTCCGAGAACAAACTTTCCAAACTGTTTCCGGCTCCAGCGTTGGTGAAGATTGCCAATTTTGACTTTTCCCTGGCCACACGCTTCAAGAGAAATGCTCAGATAAGCATCGTAGTCTTGTTCCACGACGATTGCTGGGGCAAAGTCTTCCTCCTCAAGGAGAATTTCCTGTCTAATCTCTGAGATAGATCCTGCTGGGAACTTTCGCAAACGCAGGCGCAAGTCTACCGTCCCAGTCTTTTCATATTCGAGCCAAAGTTCGATTGGCGAATGGGCTTGGACAGTCTGATTATAGGCCCAAGAGGCTAGCTGGGTATAGGTTTTCCCAAAATTACCTTCTAACTCCAGATGCTCAAATCCTTGATAGGAGACAGAGCCTTGGAAACTCGGGTGAATCCGTATCGTAGCTGGGCTCAGCTTGTCTCCATAACCACCTTCAAAGAGGGAGGTGGAAAGGTCTCGAACAAAGCCCTGTCGGTCTGACAGGTCCATCTCCTGCATGCAGTGCTGTTTTATGAGGTTCTGAATGTTTTTATCCTGACTTACAAACTGTTCTGGATAGAAAACCGTGTAGGGCTCCAAGCTAGATGTAAAAGGCAATAAATCTCCTAGGTAAGCCCCATCCGTGAGAATGACAGCATGAAAGTGATCTAAGTCATTCTCATCCATGATTTTCTGGATGGCAGACGGTATGTTGGGAGGAACATGATACCAGTCAAGTTGGGCTGGTAGGGCAAGCGTATCTCGCCAATCCTCTGGACCGATTTGCAAGATCTTATACTTCTTTTCCATGAGTCACCTCCTCCAACCACTTTTCTAGCTTGATTAGGAATTGCTCCCCAGTGTGTTCCTTTATCTTTTCGATGGAATGGATCAGAGCATCATTCCACACCTGCAGGCTATCGAGATAGTAATGGGCCGCTTGGGTAAAATCAGCTATGTTTTCCAACAGATAGCCATTTTTTTTATGATTAACATACTCAGTTTCGACCTTGTTGATCTGAGGGATACCAGCACTAATCCCCGCTATCTGGGTATAAAGGAGAGGCTGACTGTTCAGATCGACAATCAAACGAACAAATTCCAACTGCTTGATTAACTCCGATTCATCCTTCATATTGACAAACGAATAACGCATGGCCTGATGGCGATTGTCCTCAAGCGGATTTTCGGCTCCTTGGTAATCAACTTCCTTCTCCAGTTTCTGGTCTGGAAATCGCTCTGCAATCATCTCTGCAACACGTATTTCCAACTGCCTCACTTCTTCTTGATCGGCAGAAAAAGCTCCAAAAACTAACTCCGTATCCTTATTTTCAGAAAGGAAATGCAGGACCTGATAGAGAGCTTGATCCTCTATCCCTTGTTCAAAATCAAGTTGATAGTAGAGGAGCGACTCTTTCCGAGTCTGGCTCTTTCCCAGCTCCAAGCGGGTATCAAAAGGCGATAAATGGCGAAACTTCGTTGCTTGTTCTGAAAAGGTAGACTGAGCCAAGCGCAAGGTGTCCTCTCTGTCGACCAGAACAAGATCCACTTTAGGCAACAAATCCGCCAGTTGCAGTAATTGTTCTTGAGGATTTCGTCCGATAAAAAGACTGAGAACCTTGGTGGTTTGGTGAGGCAATCGTTCTAAAAGGAAAGCATTGTGCTGGTCACAAGCAGGCAGAAAATAGGTCGCTTCCTTCTCAGGGAGTTTAGCTATTTTCTTCTCAAAAAACTCAGCAATCAATTCTCCCATATCTCGATAAGCTTCTTTTTGGAAGCGAAAAGCAAAGATAGGATTGACCTCGATACGGCCCCCGTCCTGCAAGTGTTCTCTGAACTGCCACAGTCCCTTGGGATTGAGATAGTCCTGATAGATAGCCTGACCGTCTTCGTAGTAAATCACACTGGAAACCAGCCCCCGATCATCCATTAGGTAGTTGGCAGACAGGAGTCCATTTTCTTCGAAATACTGAATCGTACTGATAAAACCTTCTATCCCATGCTCCACCTGAGCATAGCGCTTTCCATTCCTCAAAATCAAAATGGTAAAGGGACTGTAAACAAACTCACAGCCCTCTTCCCACTCAATATCTCTGATTTGCAAAACCTGTGGTCGAATCTCGTGAAAATCCTGTAGGTCATCAAAAAGGGAATAGACCTGCGCTTCTAAAATGCCATGGCGATGGAGAAAATAGCGCAAATGAGGCTGATAAGACAAGAGAAGAACTTGAGCAGGAATCCCTTGACGCTGCATCAAGCGAATCTGATTGAAGGTGTCATCAAATTCTAACTTAAAATGAGAAAAATACCAAGGTGTCAGATCGACATGCCAAGGACGATCCTTGCCATACCAAGCTGGGATAAAGTAATACATCAAAACCTCCTAGAATAGTGGTCTATACGTTTCATTTAATCTGAGTGCCTGCAATTCGTCATGAATCGTAAATAACATACCACTTAAAATTAAAAAGAGTCCGGGAATCATGCTGACTTTTAACAATCCCTCATCTTTTAAGACAAATAGCATCGGAAGTCCAGCCAAGGTGACGTTAAAAACCCCACCTATCAGAGCAAATCGCAAAACCAAGCGATTAATAAAGCGACTCGTCTCCTCACCGGGATAGACTCCGTAGATATAATCACCTGATTGTTTCATCCGATCTGCGATTTGTTCGCCACTCACATTAACAAAGGCAAAGGCAATGCTAAAGACAAAAAGAATAAGAATATAGGCATAGATCCATAAGGGTTTCCCCATAGAATATTGCTCTAAAATAGCAGGATAGAGGGGATTGTCCTTATCCAGATATTGAAGCAAAATCAAGAGATAAGAAGGCAAGCCCATGAGACTCATCACATACATATAAGGCATGCCCCCCGCAGGATTGAGCATGATTTCTAGATATGAATAGCATTTAAAGCGAGAATGGAGCCCAATTTTGTTAATAGGGACACGGTATCTTGCCCGATAGAACAAAACGACTAGGTAAGTAAAAATCAGCCCAAGCACTACTAAAAGGAAAAGTATCCAAGGGGAGACTTTATAAACTTGGATCGACTGGATGATGTCCTGTGGGAGAGAAGCCACCATACTCGCAAGGAGAATAACGACAGGGCCTCCAACTCCGATAATCGCATTGATGTCCGATAACCAAACTAAGAAGAAGGTCCCCGCTACCAAGAGGCTGGTATTGAGAAGAAAGACCAAGAAGGGGTTGTAAGGGGTTTGAACAGGAAGGTTTGTAGTCAAGGCCAAAGCCTGAATCAAAGCAATCCCTAGCGTCACATACATTTTCCGTCTATCTTGAACCTCTGAAGGAACAGAGTTTAGGCCTAATTTCTTTGAAAAAGAAAACATCTGCCACAAGATCATAGCTGACATCCAAGGTGAAAGCCCAATGGAAAAAATGGAGAGGCTCCGAAGATTTCCGCCAGTCAGGGCTACTGAAAAGTCCAGATAGGCTGTACTTCCTCCGAGAAAATTCCGACTATTGAGGTCAACAAAGGGAAGAGCGATGCGACTTCCGAGCACATAAATAAAGAGCAAAAACAGGGTACGCATCCCTTTTTTTACTGCAATTGATGAAATAAACTCTCTCACTAGCTTCTCCTTTTTCTTTTTTCATCTTTCTATCTATCATCATGTTATATAGGTTCAATCCAGCACTCCCCTCTTATCCTTTTTAAAGCTTTATCTCAATTTTCGTGAAGTTTATCGTCCAGATAAGCCTTCAAGGCAGCCACCATTTCCTCTGGTCTGTCTGCTGGGAAAATACCTGCATAGGCACTTTCAGGCAGTTCTTGAGCCTTGGTATTGCCAAAGGTCAAGATTGGTTTATCAAAGCGTGAGACATAGTCATAAACAACACTCAGTTTATTATCATGGTTAATATCGAGATAGACATCTGTCTGCTGGATCAGCCTTTCAACTAAAAGGGGGAAGGTGTTGGGATAGAGGGTAACATTTTCAAAACGTGACAAGAGTTTGAGCTCAGGTGCCATCATCGTATAGGCTGCAATGTAGAAATGCACTTTCGGTAGGGCTTGAACGAGATAATCGATTTTCTCTAGACACCAAGAATTAGTTAGAGTGACACAAGTCATAAGCGGCTGGTAAACTGCGACTGGACAGACAAGACCAGCCTGATGCCATTTTTCAGTGATGGTAGACCACTCCATCAGATGATAGTGCCACCAAAGCTCACGCAAGCGTCCAACCGAATAGGTATTCCAAGGCTTATCTGGAGATAGGTAATGCAAGATTGCTGGAAGAGGATCCAGGGGAATATCAAAGATAAATTCATGCCCATGTAAAGCAGCCCCACTGTCAAAACCAATCTGGAAATTATAACGATGGTCTAGAGGAGTATAGCTGTCATGAAAGAGCATATTAAGAATGGACTGGTCTCCCTCACCCACGTGTTGATGTTCACGCTCCGTCAACTCAACCAGCTGTTGTCGCACGGCTTCTGCTCGCCATTTCTTGTTGTTTATTAAGAGAACACCTGCATTAAAGCCGATACCAGCTCCAAAACAAGACGGTGCTGCAGCCAGATAGTTTTCTCCCAAATTCATTTCAAAGAGAGAAGTCAAATCAGCCGTCACTACCAAATCACTGTCCAAATAAAGAACCTTTTCCTCCTCGACAAAATCAGGAATAAAATAACGAGCATAGGTCATGTGATTGATATGGGGCAACTTGTTGTTCCAGTTCATCTGAAACTGGGGGCCAATCATCTTGACATCTATCAAATCACCACCCATTTGCTGTAATTTAGGTCTAAGAGCACGGAACCACTCCTGGGGAATATCTTGGTTGAAGATATAGACCTTGACATGACTGTTATGGTAGCAGAGAGACTTGAGTGCTGTTTCAATCTGGCGAATATAGGCATAATCTCCCGCAAGAACAACAGAATGATTTTTCATTCTTACTCCTTTATGTAACATTATTTTGATAAATCAGCCACGATTTGGCTTGTATAGGTTTCATCTTCGATAAATTCAATATCTTGGTCAAAATTGTACTCTGCAGTATGCTTATGGTTGAACTTGATTTTAGTTTTTGCTCCCATCTTCATCCATTCATACTCAGAATCTATATGACCAATATCAAGTACCTGATAGCCTTTTTTCGTTAGGCGATAGGTCAGTACTTTAGCAGTAGGACCTAGCATACAGAGAATCAAACGTCCATTCACGTGTTTATAAATCTCCTTTTCGATTTCATCAACACGTGAATAAGCACTATGTGATGGACAAATGATTCGCTGAATTGACTTAGCATCATCAAAGAGGTCATTTCCCACACCCGAACGTGAAGTTGCTCCCTCTATCAGGAGAAGATCACGTCCCTTCCATATAGACTTCAGCTTAGCAAATTGCTCATTTGCTTGCGTTTTATCTTCAAAATCAATATATGGACGTGAAACAAAAGTCGATCCATACCAGGAGTCACTAGACAAAGATTGATAAAATTCCGCATAGTGATCCAAATGAGCTTTCCAAAAATCAATAGCCCACCAAGTGAAAATAAAGCGATTCTGGAAAATATCTGGCAGACATATCACTGTGTGCTCGTTTGAGGGAAGAGAAATAATCTCTCTCATTGTACTTACTAATTCTTCATCATAATCTTGATAAGGGATTGAATGCCCTGCAAGGAGATTGATCTCCCCATCCCCAAAACGGATCAAAGAAGCATTATTTTTAATAACATAGTCAAGGGTTTCATCAATTCCTTTAACTTCTGGAAACTTACTCTGTTCTTTTAAAGTGTCTCCTGCTAGCATTAATCGAAGATCCGCTATCATCTGTTCTGGATGTTCGCTAGAATACAATCGTTGACCATGACAGCCGTTTTGAGATTTATAAAAAGCTAACATTGGTTTGGAAAGACTTGCAATTTCTGCCACAATATCACTTGTCGAATTCTCCAAATTAATATCGAGGTAGACATCCATCTGATTTTTAAGTCTCTCAAACTCTTCTCTAGAAATAGCAGGATACAGATAAATATTCTCATGTTTCTGAGATAATGCATATAGTTTTGATCCCATATCCGTCCAAGCAGCGATGTGAAAAGCGATTTCAGGACACTCGGTTGCCAAATTTCCTAAACCTTCCAATTCTTGAGAGGCTGTAAAGGTCAAAGCATGAAATTGTGGTTTTAGATTTTTCGTAAATCTACCATTTTGCTGATAATCTTGAATCGCTTCTATCATCCCAGCTGCAGAATCTACCACTATTTGCCCGTATTCTCCATGTTTAGTCGACAAAAAAGAAAGAATAGACACATCATTTTTTTGCATTTGTTCTAAAACAGACTGAACCTCTTCCCCATAATTGATATCTAAATATAGATTAGCTTTTTGTTCCAATTGATGTAAAACAGGCGGTACTACTTGAGGATATAGGCGGACATTTTCATGAACAGATAATGCTACTAATTTTCCTCCCATATCCGTCCAAGCTGCAATATGAAAAATGATTTCTGGAAGACTAGCTACTAATTGGTGAACGGCTTCTAATTCTTGTGAATTTGTCACAATTAAACAACTGAAAGGCTCTCTCTTGGATGAGTTTAGTTGAAATTCTCCCAAATGGTGTTGCAACATTTGAGTCCAATCCATGTCATGCACCTGCCACCACAACTCTCTATATCGATTTGCAATTAAAGTGGTCCATGGTTTTCGATAGGTCGTATAATGGATAATCACCGGAGACTGAACCTCTTCTAGATGCCCCTCCCAGTTATTATAAAAGGCAACAACATCATGTCCCACTTGAAGATTAAAGGAGCAATCCAATTCTAGCCATTTTTCTTTACACACCTGGTTAATAATCGTTTGATCTCCATTAAAATTTAAAAAGCGCCCCTCTTCTATCTCTTTTTGCATAAACTGACTTTGATGAACAAGTTTGGTCTCTAGATTTTCCTCTCTCCACTTGGCATTATTGATCAGCATAACCCCCGTATTAAAGGTGATACCATCTGTATCCATGACAGCCGCTAACAACTGATCTCCTAGATTTATTTCCCACAAGTCATCCAAAGGAGCATTGACAATCAAGTCACTATCTAAGTATAAAACCTTGTCTTCTCCAATGAGACTAGGGATAAAATAACGAGCATAAGCTATCTGGCTAATATGATTTTGAGTCCCCCAATTTTGGAAAATATTGTCCTGAGGTAACTTTACATCAATCACATCGCCTCCTAGGAGACGTGCTATTTTTCTTGGTTTTCGAAACCAATCTGGCATGATGTCTTGATTCAAAATATAGACATTTACATTTTTATTATGATAGAAAATTGATTTTAATGTCGTCTCTAATTGAGACAGATAATTCGAATCCCCTGCCATTACGATTGTTTTTTTCATCTGTCTTCCTACCTTACTCCCAGTTGAAAAATAGCCTCAACCAAGATTTTTTTCGTAAAATATCCCTCTTTTAATAAATAACTAAACATTTCGATACGCGTTGTCATATCACGGTATTCTTCCTCAGTTATAGATGAGACAAGCTGACTCGCTTCTTCTAGAGTATCAACCGCAAAGCCCAAGCCCTGTTCAACAATAAACTGCATCGTTGAAAGATTTTTGGGAACAATAACAGGAATTCCAGCAGCTAAATAAGTACTAACTTTATGAGAAAGATTCATTCCATAATAGTCTCTATTTTCTCCTGGATTTTCAGTAGTCCCCCATACCAAACCAAATCCTCCTTTTGAAAGCTCTAAAAGGAGTTCCTCATCTCGTTTCCAGCCTTCTACTATAAAGTTTGGTGCTTGATTTTTTCCGATTGGTTGATTTGAAAAGACTCTCAAAGGGATTGGGTGGGACCAATTTAGCAATCCTGGAAATCGTTCCAAACTGCCTGCAAAGAAAATTTCTCTTTTGAAGATTGGCTTATAGAGCGCTAAAGAATGAGGGTGATCCCACATCCCTTGGATCAGTATTTTGGGATTTTCTAGCCCTTCCTCAAGCAATCGTTTCTTCATCTTTTCAGAAGGTACTATCAATACATCTGCCTGCTGGTACAAATAAAGATAATCCTTCATAAGGTAGTAGTTACTATCAAACATTAGAGGAACAACGTCATGAATAAAAAGAACCAACTTAACTTGCATGTCTTTGAGTTTATCAATAAATAGGCGATCAAACTCAACACCATTCCATGTAGGTGACTGAAAAATAACAATATCTCCGATAGAAACGCTCGACATAATGCCATCTATTCGTTTGTTCATTTCAGAGTTGCTATCTGCTGTGATAGGATAAAAATAAACTCCTAGTTCACGAAAACCTAAAGTTGAGGCAATATTTTGGACCGCATTCTGGGCTAAAATGACTGTGCTGTCTCCCGCCATCCCATATAGATTCGTTAGATGTAGTTTCATATTGACCTTTCTAGTCTTTAACTATTTTCTTGGCTTGATTAGAATATCTCCGTTATTATAGACAATACTATTTGCAGGAATATCTTGACGTATCAAACAACCGGCTCCAATTACAGTGTTATCACCAATTCGAACACCTTTCAAAATGGTTACATTGCTGCCAATCCAGCAATCCTTCCCTACCATTATGGGAGCCATCTTCCACTCCCACTTTTCAATTCTCTCTGCTGTATAAGTGTGATCATGGTCATAAAAACGGACACCTTCTCCAATCATGGTTCCAGATCCGATTTCGATGCGGTCAATACAGTTTATACTACAGTAGTTATTCAAAAAGACTCCTTCATAAAGAATAAGCTTTCCAGCAGGTAGTTGAAAGCTCTCAAAATTACGGCAAGTAACCTTCTGAGCGACACATAGACTAGCAGAAGAGCCTATCTCAAAGGAATTCCATACGCCTTCCTGATAAATACGGTCCAAGTCATTTACGGTGATATGAGGCTGATTCAAACAATCTAAAATCGCTTCAACCATTGCTTGAGGAGTAGAGGAAGAATAGCATTCTTGTCCTTGTTGACCATGCATAGTATTATCAAAAGCAAGAACTCTCTTGCCAGCCTGAGAAAACCGTGCCACCACCTGATCTACTTCTTCATAATGGTTGATATCCAGTAACACATCACAAACTCTCATCAAAAAAGAAATACTAGCTTCATCAGTTACTGTATGTAAGCGTACATTTCCCTTTGATTGTAATTCTAATATTCTATCTGAAAATACAACGGGAGCTGCGATATGAAAGCAAACTTGTGGGAGCTGGTCCAAGAGATACAGCAAGTGTTCAATCTGGTCACTAACAGTTAAAATTAAAGCATCACCAATCATCTTCAGCTCCATCCCCTTGCACATTCTCTCAGTTTTTCAATCATATCTCCGACTTGATCTGTCTGATACGTTAGCTGCCCCATGTCTATCGTTTTAGTATTTTCAAAAGCGAAGACTGGTTTTCCATTTTCTGTAAAATATTCTAAAAATTCTTCCGTCTTTTCCCCGTGATTGATATCCAAAAGAACTTGACAGTCCTCTTTTAGCTCTCTATCCAAATCAACTAAATAGTGGATTCCTGAATAGAGGGTGACATTCGGATACCGAACTATTTGTGCTAGGGAGTCACTGACCAATACTCGTGCTGCAATTTTAAATTGAATCTCTGGTAAGGATTGAACCAATGTTTCAATTTGTTCAATATGGTCTGAGGCTGTATAGGTGAGACAAGTGAACGGTTCCTTTATCGGATAAAGGTGAGATTTTTGTAATGGATGTAAATGATGATTTTGTCCCAATTCTGTCCATTCAAGCCCATGGTAGTACCACCAAACATCTCGATAGGTTTGTGCCGCCAAATCTTTCCACGGTTTCCTATGGGAAAGATAATGAATAATAGTAGGATAATCCTGACTTACAGGCAACTGATAATCAGTGAACTGCTTATGAATGACAATATGATTATAATCAAAATCCAATTCCAACCATTTATGTTCAAAAAGCATATTTAAAATACTCTGATCCGCCTGATCAACCTTATCATGCCATTCATTGGTCAAATCAATCAACCTTTGAGTCATACTTTCTTGCTTCCACAAATCATTATTAATTAAGAGAACACCTGCGTTAAAGATTTCCCGACCGAAATAGGCTCTACCTCCAAAATCTCTAACAGCAGCCAAAGGATAATCTTGTAAGTCTGTTGCAAACAATTCATCGAGATTTCTCGTTACAACTAAATCACAGTCCAAGTAGAGGGCCTTGTCTTCTTGCACGAAATCAGCTATAAAATAGCGTAAAAAAACAGTGTAACTAATATCTGTCTTATACCTTGAAATCTGCTCGGATGTCACCCTACAATTGATAATTTCTGAATCAAACTTCTCTATGCGCTTATTTAATTGCTTAATCCATTCATTAGGAAAATCGCTATTAATCAGATAAAAACGAATCGAGCGATTGTGGTAACAGATGGACTTGATAGTAGTCATTACTTGGTCTACATAGGAATAGTTTGCTGCTAGGACAATGGCTTTTTTTTGTATTTTCTTAGTTTTTTCAAGCTTGTCTAGTAGATATTTTTTTGCCTCAAACTCTTTATAGGTGGGAGTTTCTTCTAAGCCACTGACCTTCCCATTAGAAAGACTCCCTTCTAACATCTGACGATAAATGGCTAAATGTTTTTCTAAAGGATATCCTAGACTAGCTAATAAAGTGATACGTTCAGACATAGCATCAACCAAGGCATGCATCCACTTTTCTGTCCAAGATCTGGATAAACTATTATTTCTGATGCGATAAGAATAGATTCCATTATGGATATAAACAATCTTTTCTGCCAACAGATAAATCTTTTGATTGAGGTAACCATCCTCTCCTAATTTACCTATGTCGAAGCGCAACCGCTCGAATAATCCTGCCTTATAGAGTTTACCCCAAGCAGATATCAAAGCAAAACTCTTCATTTCTTGGGATTCATATAAGTTCTCAAATATGGAAACATTATCATATACCCTCTCGTAATAGGAGTCTCCTGATATATGAAAGTAGAACATTCCTTCACTTTCGTTGAAAGAATAGTAATTCCCAACTGCAATATCAGCCTGATACTCTGTTATTTTTTTATATAGGGTTTCTACATAATCTGACTCAATCCAATCATCCGAGTCAACAAAAGTTACGTAATTTCCGGACATATTATTCAGACCGGTGTTTCGTGCGGCAGAAATACCAGCATTTTCTTGTTCTATATAGATAATTCGGTAATCCATTTCTGAAAATTCTTTACAAATCTCACCTGAAGCATCCGTAGAACCATCATTAACGACAACAATCTCAATATTTTTATATGTTTGAGCAATAATACTATCTAGGCATTTTCTTAGATAGCTTTCCACATTGTAAACCGGTACAATGACCGTTATTTTATCATCCACTAGCGATTTTCTCCTTATATTTATTATACAATTTTTTAGTCAAAATTTCAGCTATATAATAGTAAAAACCCCTTGAAAATTCTAATTTTTCAAGGGGTTTCTATGATTTACGTGCACGAGTTAGTTTAGCCTAAATTTATAGGTCATCTTACTCTTCTTCATCACGTTTACGGCGTTTCGCAACCAATCCAATACCTGTAACTGCTGCTAAAGCTCCTAAAAGCACGGATGATTTGGAAGCTTCTGTACCTGTATTCGGCAATTGCTGTCTAGTCTTACCTGCTGACTCTGATGCACTTGTTGAAGCGGACGCACTAGCTGACGTGCTGGCACTTGCTGAAGCACTCGTTGAAGCGGATGCACTAGCTGATGTGCTAGCTGAAACTGAGGCACTCGTTGAAGCAGATACGCTCGCTGATGTACTTGCTGAAACTGAGGCACTCGTTGAAGCAGATACGCTCGCTGACGTACTTGCGCTTACTGAAGCACTTGTTGAAGCGGATACGCTCGCTGATGTACTTGCTGAAACTGATGCACTCGTTGAAGCTGATGCACTCGCCGATGTACTTGCGCTTGCTGAAGCACTTGTTGAAGCGGATACGCTCGCTGACGTACTTGCTGAAACTGAAGCGCTTGTTGAAGCGGATGCACTCGCCGATGTACTTGCGCTTGCTGAAGCACTTGTTGAAGCAGACTCACTTGCCGATGTACTTGCACTTACTGAAGCGCTTGTTGAAGCGGATGCACTCGCTGA
>ERZ773075.67-NODE-67-length-88486-cov-53.5787_pt1 | contig 88486 bp, 81 predicted proteins | sample MGYA00580614_ERZ773075 | MGnify/ENA primary metagenome ERZ773075 (study PRJEB29015, sample SAMEA2738021) | human oral metagenome | biome: human oral; feature: human-associated habitat; material: dental | place: China | collected 2043 ...
ATGATTGGTCGCGCAGCCATGGGTAATCCCTACCTCTTCAACCAGATCAACCACTACTTTGAAACTGGAGAAATTCTCCCTGATTTGATCTTTGAAGACAAGATGAAAATCGCCTACGAACATTTGAAACGCTTGATTAACCTCAAAGGAGAAAACGTAGCCGTTCGTGAATTCCGCGGCCTCGCTCCTCACTACCTTCGAGGAACATCTGGTGCTGCCAAACTTCGTGGAGCCATTTCACAAGCTAACACCCTAGCAGAGATTGAAGCCCTCTTGCAATTAGACAAAGTATAATACACAAAAAACCGTAACTCACTTAAAGTTTACGGTTTTTTAGCTCCTAGAAAAACCTAGATATTATTATTGAATCAAGGCAACGCTCGAAACTTTACCATCCGCACCTGTTGTAATTTGGATGATTTTTCCTCCACCGATTTTGGCATTATACTTGCCATCATCAAGAGTGTAAGAGTAGCCTCTGATAGAATAGTTTTCTTTCTTTCCATCTGCAGTTTCTACTGTAAATTGGCCCCCTGATGAAACCGTAATAGTTTCGCCATTCGCTCCCTTCCAGTTGCCCGCTGCAGCTGAGAAGTCACCATCGGCCATGGTTAAAACACCCTTGTAGCGTTTGTTGTGTTCTGCTTGCTTGTCTTGAAGTTTGCGGTCAGTTGTTGGATCATAGCTTGACTGGTTAGACTGGGCTTGAGAGCCTTGCTGAGTTGAAGGCGCCTGAGATGGAGCTTGTTGACTAGGAGTTGCTTGTTCTTGTCTTGATTCAGGTGCTGGTTTCGCTTGTGACTGATCTGCCATTGTAGAAGACTGACCAGAAGATGCCTGAGCCTTTTCAGATGAAGCTGAGCTTGAAGATTTTTGGGTCTTGCTTTCTTTGCTAGAAGAAGCTGCTTTAGAACTTGATGATTGACTTGTTTTTGCAGAGCTACTGGTTTGAGTGGATTCGTTTTTATTTCCACAAGCTCCCAGTAGCAAGGTAGAAGCCAATACAGTCGCTGCCATCAATTTGATATAGGTTTTCTTTTTCATTTTTCTACTCCTTTGTAATACTTTTGAAATGTTAAGAAATCTTTTTGTAATATAATTGTAACATTATGCTTTGAATCTGTCAACTATTTAGAGAAACTATTTTAAAAAATTTCTCTCTACTATTTCTATTCGTAATTGAAACGAAAAAAATAGAAAATTTTTAAAATTAGAGTCCTATTTTTTACATCGCTCTTGTGTAATTCTAAGAAAGATAGCTATTCATAAAAACAGTCTCAACAGCAAAGCAAACTAATAAAGGCAAACAAAGAAGTCGGGATTTTAATCCCGACCTATTTATTTCAATCGATATGTTTTTCTTGGTTTCTTTTTAGGCACTCGTTTGAGCCCAACTTCTTCTACATATTCGCCGTATTTTACGAGGAAATTATTGCTGACGATGGGACGACCGGGGTTGATGAGATTGACCAGTTCAGTCCCTTCGTAGACAGTGAACTCCTCCTCCAGGAGATAGAGGAAAGTTGGGTTCCAGTCGAGACGGCCTTGGATTCGTTTGATGGACTCTTGGATAATAGCATAATGGTCAAAGGCGAAGGCACTCTCCTCCAACTCTACTCCCTCAAGGAAGCATTTGCCTGTCTGAAAATCGACATCTACGAAAACGACATCCTTGGCATCGTCACCTGCCTGAACGAGGTCTAATGCACGACTAGGCAGGTACACCAAGTGGGCAATGGTCACCGTCCAGCCCCGCGGATCACGCCCAGGGGTCGATACGGTCATCAATTGCTCGATTTTTTCCAAAGGTAGATCGAGATTGACTTCTTCTCTCACCTCGCGTTGACAGGCATGTGCAGCATCTTCTCCCTTGTCCATAAAGCCTCCGACCAAGGCCAAACAGTTTTGATAAGGGTGAGCCTTGCGACGAATCAGCAAGAGTTTGATTTTTCCTTCGACAAAGCAGTAGGCCACCATATCCACCGTCACACTTGGTTTTTCATATTGAGGGAGTTCCTGCTTGTAGTACCAGTCTAAAAACTTCTCCTGACTGGCATGGATTTCATAATATTCTTTTTCCGTCATCCCTGCTGGGATCTTCGTGTCCACCATTTTAAGCCTCCTTTCGAACTGCCTTGGTCCATTGGTACCATCCTACTAGACTATTAAGTGTGTAAACCCAGTACATACCTTGGATATGGATATTTTCACCCCACCAGAGGTAGATACTAAAGAGATTGGTTGCAATCCAGAAAATCCATTGTTCACGATAGAGACGTGTCATCAAGAGCTGACCAACACCATTAGTCGCATCGGTTACGCTATCACGGAAAGGTCGAGCGCTATGGATACTTTGATAAGCCAAGCCCATACCAATCCAGATGATGGCAGTCAAGACCAAGTACTTGAGCCAGTCAAGAACAGATAATTTCTTGGCTTCAAAGTGGGATTCTTCTGGTTTTCCTTGGTCATTGATACGATTGGACAACCAAGCATAGAGACCAATCGGTTGCATGACAAAGAAGTAAACGGTCGTCAAGACTTCACCATAAAAAGTCGCATTCATAGCCAAAATTAAATAGATAGCTGAGTTAATGGCCCCAAAGAGATAATTGCTTGCACGCCCTTCTGCTACTAAGATAACACAGACAATCCCAGTCCAAGATGCAAACAAGCTCAGCCAGTCATGGCTTTCTGTATTTTGCGTGAACTCTAAGATTAAGGGAACACTTGACAAGGCGATGAGGTATAACCACTGGAAAAGACTACGGCCAACAAAGAGATCTTTCCAGAGCAGGCGCATGATTCCTGCAAAACCGATCTTGCGGGCTTCTGCATGGACATTTTTAAAATTTTCGATAAATTGTGTGATTTTTTCAGTTACTGTTTTCATAATTTTCTCCTAATCTGCTTGGTAAATGGTATCGATAGCCACTTTGGCTGCTTCATAATTGCCTAGGTAATCCTCGGTTAGATAAACTAGTGGAATGGTGGTTAAATATCGCCCTCTCATCTGGTCCAAATGCTGGGAAAAACTGTGACGAATATGGTCTTCTGCCATGGTCATATCTCTAAAACCGTCATTGACATAGGAGCCGATAGGTTGCACAAAGAGAATCAAGTCCCATTTTTCCTTAGCCAAGATCGAAACAAAGAGATTGTCAAAGGTTTCTCCTGATAAGTCCTCTTGTTCCTCAGCCTCCATGTAATAATCATAGTAGCCCTTGGTTACTAAGGAGTTGGTATCAGCTATCACTAGACCTCGATTGGCATTGCTATCGATTAACTTAGAGGTCTGGTCATACTGCCCTAAAAGGAGAAAATAGTAATCTTTTGGAGTCAATTCATCATCGCGGACATTGTTTTTGATCTGGTACTCACGTGCGTATTCCAGGCTGACCGGCGCATCGTAATACCTTGCCAAATCCTTGGCCAGAGTGCTCTTCCCATTGCTGGCACTTCCCATAATCAACACTTTCTTGGTAAACTGACGACGGAAGGGCTGAGCGATGTATTTCCAATATTTGCTTGGATTTTCTCGAATCATAGTCGCTGAGATACCAAACTTTCTTTCTTGCAAAACGGTCTCAAAGCCACAATTTGATAATTCTTGCTGGTAGTCACGTTCTCCTACAAAAAAGATCAGTTCTTGCTGGGTTTCATCATAAGAAATCTCCGCTAACATCTGATCCAACCACTCCTGCCAGCCCATAGGGTAACGAGGAAGCTTGGTTTCATCTAACTTGCAGACAGAGGTCAACTCGTCATCACGAAAAGCCTCTCTGATATAGCGAAATCTTTTTTGAAGAGTTAAGCCTATCTGCTCCCCTCTGTCTCCCTCATAGCCTGAAACGACTACCCAGACCTGATCACACTGACGCTTTGCTCGCTGGATTAAATCGATATGCCCCTGATGGAGAGGGGCAAAGGTCCCAAATACGACTGCTGTTTTCTTTTTCATACATGCTCACTTTTTTTATAATTTTATATATTTTTATTTTCTATGTTTTTATTATATCTTATATTTTTATTTTGTCAAGAGGTTTTTATCGTTTTTTATAAAAAAGGTGATAAAAAAGAATCAGGATTACTCCTAATTCTCTATTTTTATGCAATATCAAATTTTAGTTGTCCAGCTTTGACACCGATTTTGAGGGACTTGCCTGCTACCAATTCTCCCTTGAGAAGGAGTTCTGCTAGCTTGTCTTCCACTTCTGTTTGCAGGGTTCTGCGAAGTGGACGGGCTCCCATTTCTGGATTGTAACCGTGACTAGCTAGCAACTTCAGTGCCGAAGCTTGTAGTTTCAAGTCGATGCCCTTCTCTGCCAGGCTAGCAATCAATGGTTTAACCATGATCTTGACAATTTCCTGCATGTGTTCGCTATCTAAGCTGTGGAAGACCACCTTTTCATCAATACGGTTGATAAACTCTGGTCGATAAGCTTTTTTCAACTCTTCAAAGATTCTTTTTTCCATATTTTTCTGGTCAAAACGAATGTCCTTGGCCCCAAAACCGACAGTCTTGTCATCACGAAGGGCTGTCGCACCAAGGTTTGAAGTCATGATGATAATGGTATTTGAAAAGTCAACCTTACGACCCTTGCTATCTGTCAAGACACCGTCGTCCAAGACTTGCAAGAGGACATTGAAGATATCTGGATGGGCCTTCTCTACCTCGTCAAAGAGAAGCACTGAGTATGGTTTATTGCGGACCTTCTCAGTCAACTCTCCCCCTTCTTCGTAGCCCACATAGCCCGGAGGAGCTCCATTGAGACGGCTAGCCGCAAATTTCTCCATATATTCACTCATATCAAAGCGGATAAGGGCTGATTCGTCATCAAAGAGGACTTCTGCCAGAGCTTTTGCCAATTCGGTCTTACCGACACCCGTCGGCCCTAGGAACATAAAGGAGCCAATCGGACGCTTGTGACTGCGAATACCTGACTGATTGCGACGAATCGCACGGCTAATACTTGAAACAGCTTGATCTTGACCGATGACACGTTTGTGCAGTTCCGCTTCGAGGTTAAGGTACTTCTTAGCATCTGTTTGCGTCAGCTTTTGGACTGGGATACCTGACAAACGACTCAAGGTGGTCAAAATATCAGATTCTGTCACCAAGTCTTTATAGACAGGCAATTCTTGTTCTTTTGCGATTAGCTGGCCTGCTTGTTTCCACTTGCCATCCATCAAGGCCTTGTCAGCTGGGCTCAAGTCGGATTCGTCCATTCTCACATGCTTGGATTTGTTTTGCACTGTTGCTGCCGCCTCATCCAAGAGGTCGATAGCAGAGTCTGGCAAGTGACGACTGGTCAAATAACGATGCGCCATCTTAACTGCTGTTTCGACAGCTTCATCTGTGATTTGCACACGATGATGTTTCTCATAAGTCGCCTTCAAACCTTGCAAAATGGTCATGCTGTCAGCTAAACTTGGCTCTTCAATCGTCACTTTTGCAAAACGACGAGAAAGGGCTGCATCTTTTTCGATGTGTTTTTGGTACTCTTCCTGAGTGGTTGCACCAACCGTTCTCAAAGTTCCACGTGCCAAGGCTGGCTTCAAGATATTGGCCGCATCCAAAGTCGAGTCAATACCGCTCCCAGATCCCATAATGGTGTGGAGTTCATCGATAAAGAGGATTACTTTGCCATCTTCTTCGATATCCTTGATGATATTGTTCATACGCTCTTCAAAATCTCCACGGAAACGTGTCCCCGCAACAACATTCATCAAATCAAGCTCTAGAACGCGCATCTTGGCCATTTCCGCAGGTACATCTCCACTAGCAATACGCTGGGCAAGTCCAAGTGCCAGAGCTGTTTTCCCGACACCAGCATCTCCAACCAAGACAGGATTGTTCTTGGTCTTCCGACTCAAAATCTGAATCATACGTGAGATTTCTTTGTCACGACCGATAACTGGCTCTAACTTGCCAGAGCGCGCTTGCTCCGTCAGATCATGCGTGTAGTCCTCCAGACCACCACTTGGATTCTGAGGCATGCCCATCATATTAGCCATGGAATTTTGCTTGTCTGCTACCGTGCGATGGCGCTGACGCAAAGCCTTAAGGTCTTCTCTTGTCCAACCAGCACGTTCCTCTAAATTGCGACGAAGAGCAGCAATTCTGACCTGATCTTTCTTGTCTTCATAAGAAAAACCAGCCCTCTCCAAGATACGAGTCGCCAAAGCATTGCCGTCATGCAAAATCGCATAGAGGACATGCTCTGTCCCTAGCACCTTTGCGTGGACCACTGAGGCCACATACTCTGCTTCTGCAAAGAGAACCTCCAAACGATGGGAAAAAGGCAATTCCGTAAAGGTTTCGTCTTGGCTATAGTCCGTTTCAGTCAGTTCCAACGCAACCTCTTCTAAACGGTCCATCTCGTATGGATAATCATTTAGAGTTGCACCTGCCACACTATAACTGTGATTGGACATGGCAATCAATAAATGCCAAGACTCTAGATAACGAGCTCCAAAATGGCTCGCAACCATGTAGGCACTTTCGATACATTCATTCAATGCTTTTGAATAGTTCATCTTACTTCTCTTTTCTATCTACCTCTTGTAATAGCTGTCGGAGCATATTGGCACGGACAGCTGAGGATTCTTCCCCTAGGACACGATCTGTTGCTACTGAAGTCAGCAAGGTCATCTCTTGCTTGGTCATCAAGTCCTGCTCCACCAAAAGTTGGAGAATATCCTCGTAAATCTCCTGACTAACTCGCTCACCAATTGAGTAAAGCAAATCGCGGAGCATCTCATGATGACTGGAAAACTCAATCCGCCCTATGCGAATGTAGCCTCCGCCACCACGCTTGCTCTCAACCAAGTAACCTCTGCTTGCAGTAAAACGTGTCTTGATGACATAGTTGATCTGACTCGGTACAACCTGAAAGGTATCTGCCAACTGGCTCCGCTGCAATTCCACGATACCAGACTGGTCTAAAATCGCCTTAATATAGGCTTCGATATGATCTGATGTATTTTTAAATCTCATAGTAAATCAAACTCCTTCTTTGAACCTTGACTATCTTTGACTATACTATCATTTCACAAGAAATAAGTCAAATTTTTAGGGCTAAGCCCTTGAAAATACTGACTTTCTTTAAAAACATTTAGGCATTAAATCGCCTTAGTTTTTCTTGAAAGTTCCTAAAAAAGTTCACAAAAAAGAGCCCTAAAAAGGGCGTAATATTGATGAGTTCAGCAGGCAAGAAACTAGCATGATTAGTTAGGCGTGCTTTTTATATGAAAGATTGATGTTTTCAGCTCAATATTAGATTTTTCAGTTTTTATCCTCTACTCAATTGTTTGAAAATGAAGAAAAGAAGAAATTATCAGAGATGATGATACTAATGTTTTAGTTCTGCACCAAATTTTAACAATTCTTTAAAATTCAAGATTTATATAAGGAAGGTTCTACTCGTCGCATTCTAGAGCTGTGATAAAGCATACATTATGGAGAAAAGAAATTAGTAAAATGCTTTCTTCTGGTATATGATCTATAATTTTTGTTATAATCATATCAGAGAGATTTTATTAGGGAGAATGATATGAAGTTTACAAAAATTTTTCTCATCGCTACCTCGTTAATATGGACGATTTTAAATTTTTTTCAAGTAATCACTTCACCTACAGCAGTAAACTTAACTAGTTTTGTGGGTATAATTCCTGTTGTTTCAGCACTGTATTCTGAAGTTGATTTAATTTATATTTATTTTAATAAAGCAAGAGCTTACTTTTTTTTAAAGACAGTTTTTTTCACTCCTAAAAGTTCTCGCTTTATAGTTAACAACATTACTGTTGATGAATTAGAACAGCAAATTTATGAAATTATAAAAGCTGAGACCTATACGTTTGATAGATCAACTATCTTCAAAACTCATGAAGATTTCTATTTAGAAATAGAATCTATTAATGGTTTAAAAAATAAATTAACTCTCAACTTACATTCAGAAAACGATATACAAAGATTAACAATTAAAGCTGACTACCAAATTGCATATAGAGATGTTAAGGAACAATGGTATGCTTTTTTAAAACTTAGAAATGAACTTTTTTCTCATTACTCAATAGCGAGAAATACCACAGAGCGATTTGATGTAACTATTAACACTGACAAACAAAAGAAATTCAATCCATTCTATAGACTAACAGTGCGCCATGTCGGAAAGAAAGAAGATAAAAAATTCAGTTTAGAATTTAAAGACAAAAATCTCCTTGTCAAAACCAATAATAATAAGATTTATGGAACATCTAATAACTATAAAGATATAGAAAAATTAATTAAGGAATACGTAGCACTTTCTAGAATTTAAATCTCATTAATTGTCATTAATGTTGCAATAGAAAACTCCAGCATAGGATATTCTTTATCAATATCTGATAATGATGTAAAGGACAATATTGTACCAGATTGAGTTAGCATAATTGTTCTTGACTTATTTAAAATATCCAAAGTACCTATTATTTTTGTAGCCTCATCATTTCTTAATGCTTCGAGAGCTTCGTCGTTCACATCAACTTCATCACCTGAAAATGATTTACTGGATACACCTTCATCGCTACTATTAAAAGTCACTCCTTTTGTTTGATACATACTCCCCGAAATTGACTCTAAATCAAATTTTAAGGTAGAGTATTGAATATTAACAGATTCTATTTTTGATAGTTCTTTTAAAAATTTCTTAGCTATAAAAGTAGTCGTACTCAGAAACAAAAGCTGATCGTGTTCCGAATAAAATATATCAAATTCAAATGCCTTCTGATAGTTTTCATATTGTTGATATTCATCAACTTCAGGATTATATACTAAAATTTCATCGTCAATTGTCTTTGTATAATTTCCAACAAAGAGCCTGAATACTTTCCCTTCTATTGTCAATGTTCTTGGTGTTTTTTTAATTGACCCAATAGTGACATTGGCTTTTTTTATTTCTGTAGTACCATCTGGAATCTCAAATTGAGAAACTTTTCTTACCGATATTGATGTTGCTGCCATACTTGTCTGCTTTCTAATTTATTCTCTTCTATTTTTTATCCTACTGTACACTTTTTCATCATATATTAACATAATTCACAATTGACAAATTGGTAAAACCATTTTATATATTATACCGAAATTTTTGATTTTTTTAAAGGAAAAGGGAGCAAGTAAAGAATAATCTTCACCAACTCCCTATTTTTCTAAGTATTTAATCCCAATTCCGCCAAGATTTGACGCTTATAGGCAATTTTCTGAATTTCCTTATCCTCAGTCTGGGACCAGTCTAGTTTGACTTCAGAGACGATCTGTCCAGGCCGATTTTTTAGGATATAGATGCGGTCGCTGAGATTAAGGGCCTCCTCGATACTGTGTGTGATGATCAAGGTCGTCAGTTGCAACTGCTTGTGAATCTCCAGATACCAAGCATGAAGTTCCATCTTGGTCATCTCATCCAAAGCGCTAAAGGCCTCATCCAAGAGAAAGAGCTTGTGCCCGAAAAGGTAGGTACGAAGCAAGGCCACACGCTGGCGCATCCCACCGCTAAGTTCATGGGGATACTTATCCCGCACAGCTGTCAACTGGAAGGCCGCAAGGATTTCATCCGCGCGAGCAATAGCTTCAGCCTTATCGACCTTTTGGATCAAGAGGGGCAGGATAATATTGCCAAGGACTGTCTTATGCTCCAAGAGGAGATCCTTTTGCAACATATAACTCACGCGCCCCTTGGGATTTTCCTCGCCATCAAGGATAATTCGCCCAGACTGGACTTCTAAAATCCCAGCGATTAGGTTAAAGAGGGTGGTCTTTCCTACACCACTTGGACCTAGAATAGAGACCACTTCACCCGAAGTCACCTGCAGGTTGATATCCTCTAAAATCTTTTCATCATCGTAGGCATAGCTTACATGTTCTAGTCTAATTTCTGTCATTATTTTACAAATTCGTTGGTGAAGCCTTTGTCAGTCAAGTCTTCTTTGAGGATACCATTTTCTTTATCCCACTTGTAGAAGGCATTCCAACGGTCTGCATCGAATTGTCCCCATTTTTCCTTGTCGCTTGCGTATTCTTTCGACAAGTATTTTTGCGATTCGATAACAAAATCACGTTTTTCCTTGAGTTCAGGAGCATTCTTGATGAGGATATCTGCAGCTTCTTCTGGGTGTTCCATTGCGTATTGGTAGCCTTTTTTGATAGCTTGGATGACTTTACGTGCTTCTTCTTTGTTATCTTTGAGGTAGTCGTTGTTAGCAATGATAACTGGTGAGTAGTAGTCAAATTCCTTGACGTAGTCTTTCAAGTACATGAAGTTAGCATCTACGCCTTGAGATTTAGCAAGGATACCATCCCAACCGTAGTAAATCCAAGCAGTATCAAAGACGCCATTGGCAATCGGTGTGATGGAGTTTGAGTCGTTGTTTGGTACTTTTTCGACCTTCTCAAAGTCTCCGCCTTGTGATTCTACCAAGGTTTTCAACATAGCAAGCTCAGTCGGGTCATTCCAAGTACCGTATTTCTTCCCAACCAAGTCTTTTGGACTGGTGACATTGTCAGATTTACGTGAGATGATCCCTGATGTATTGTGCTCAACGATAGCGGCAACGGCAGTGATTCCTGCCCCTTTTTCCAATTTCTTAGCCATGTAGTCTTGGAAATACACTGCAAATGGTGCCTTGCCATTGATCACCAAGTCAGATGAGCTTTCTTCAGGTGGCAATTTCAAGTCAACATCCACTCCAGCTTCTTTGAAATAGCCTTTTTCCTTAGCCACATAAAGTCCTGTGTGGTTGGTATTTGGTGTCCAGTCTAGGATAAAGTCAATCTTCTTGACTTCTGCTTCTTTGTTGTCCTTAGAAGCAGTTCCTTGACCACAAGCCACCAACACGACAGCTACAAAAGCCGTTACAAGCGTTAAAAACACTTTCCATGTTTTCTTCATTTTCATTTCCTCTTTTCTTTTTCTCAAACGTTCTTGTCCTATGAACGTTTCCATTTAATCACATATTTTTCACTAATATCGACCAATTTCATACCCAAAAGGCTGATAATCGACACCAGAATAATAATGGCAAACATGGTATCATACTGAAACAGTTTCTTGGACTGAATCATGTAGACACCTAGTCCTTCAAAGCCTCCCAACCACTCAGATACCACTGTTGTGATAAAGGCGTAAGAGACACTGACCCTCAGACCTGCATAAAAGTAAGGCAGGCTGACAGGAATTTTAAAATGCCACAGGATTTGCCAAGGCTTTGCACGCATCAGACTAAATAAGGTCAGCATATCCTTGTCACAATGCCTAAATCCATCCAAAATACTGACGATAATAGGGAAGGTTGTCGTCAGGATTATTAAGACAATCTTAGGCAAAATTCCATAGCCTAGCCACAAGACCAGGATAGGAGCTATAGCAATGGTCGGAATGGTCTGGACAACCACCATCATAGGGTAAATCAAGTCATTGAGCCAAGTCAGACTGTCCATAAGCACCGCCATGAGACAGGCAATCAAGACTCCTAAGACTAGTCCGAGTAAAGCCACTCTCAAGGTCGCCCAGCTATGGTGCCAGAGAAATTCTCTGTCACGAGCAAAGGCCTGGAGAATTTCAAAAGGGGTTGGCAGAATAAACTTGGGTAAAAGTTTGAATATTCCTGCTAACTGCCAGATTGACAAGACTCCTAGAAAACCCAATAGACTAATGTGTCGTCTCAGTATACTTTTCAAGTTTCTCATCAATACTTAAAATTTCTCCTACATTTATTTTGACATTGGCAAAGACATTATCTGCCTCCTGCCCAGCCACTTCAAGCGCTTCTTTGAGAATACGCATGAGCTCATCAAACTCCCCTTCCAAAACCGTTTCAAATGGTGTCACCACCATGATCACGGACTGAGCTTGCAGATAAGCAATCACCTGATCGATAATAGCAATTCGATCAATCCCCTGTGATAGGGGTAAAACTTGCAAGGCAATGTTTGCTTTCATAAAAACCTCCTCTTCTCGCTTTCCTTTGACAAAAAGAAAAACCTTTGCCATATATGGAAAAGGTGCAGAATTCGGCTAAGTATCGTTCCCTACGCTGGCATTACCCAGATCAGGTGCGGTCGAAGTTTAACACTTCCTCTCAGACTGTACACAGACTCCCATATCTTATATGGAAATATAGTAACGCAAATACAAGGAAAAGTCAAGGAAACTGCTTACAGAAAATCATGAAAAAGAGCTTGAAGGCAAATGTTTCAAACTCTTTCATAACTTTCTTATTTAGCCTCGTACCAGGTTGCCCCTTCATTTTCATCTGCGATAAGGGGAACACTGAGCTGGATGGCTTCTTCCATGGTTTGTTTCACTAGAGCTTTGACAGCTGCTAGTTCTGATTTCGGAACCTCAAGGACGATTTCATCGTGCACTTGCAACAGCATCTTAGTCTGATAGCCACCTGCTACTAAAGCCTTGTCTAGCTGGATCATAGCAATCTTGAGAATATCTGCTGCCGAGCCCTGGATAGGAGAGTTGATTGCTGTCCGCTCTGCAAAACCACGAATGTTGAAGTTGCGCGAATTGATATCTGGCAACTCACGACGACGCTTGAAGAGAGTCTCTACATAGCCCTTATCACGCGCCTCACGCACCACCTCATCCATGTAGTTTTTAATACCTGGGAAGCGTTCAAAGTAAGTATCAATGTAGGCTTTTGCTTCCTTACGGCTGATGCCCAGATTATTAGACAAGCCAAAGTCTGAAATCCCGTAAACCACTCCGAAGTTAACCGCCTTGGCATTGCGACGGTCGTTTGGAGTCACATCCTCAGGACGTTCAATGCCAAAGACCCGCATGGCCGTCGAGGTATGGATATCTGCTCCCTCTTGAAAGGCCTTAATTAGGTGCTCATCCTTGGAAATATGAGCCAAAACGCGCAATTCAATCTGCGAATAGTCGGAGCTGAGAAGGACACTATCCTCCCACTCAGGTACAAAGGCCTTACGAATGAGACGGCCTTGTTCCAAACGAACAGGGATATTTTGCAAGTTTGGATCCACACTAGACAAACGCCCAGTCTGAGTCAAATCCTGCACATAGCGCGTGTGAATCTTGCCATCATCCAAAATCCAATCCTGCAAGCCAATCACATAGGTAGATTGAATCTTGGCAATCTGACGGTAATCGAGAATTTTCTTGACAATCGGTGCAATAGGAGCCAGACGCTCCAGCACATCCACTGCTGTCGAGTAACCTGTCTTGGTTTTCTTAGTGTATTCTAGAGGAAGACCCAGCTTTTCAAAGAGAAGGACGCCCAACTGCTTAGGCGAGTTGATATTAAACTCCTCACCAGCCAGTTCGTAAATCTCTTGAGTGAGTTGCTCAATGACGACCTCATTTTCAGCCTGCATTTCAAGTAGGGTTTCTTTTTTGACCTTGATCCCAGCAATTTCCATCTTAGCAAGGACAAAAGCCAGAGGTTGCTCCATGTCATAGAGAAGGTCTAACTGTCCATGTTCACTGAGTTTTTCAAGCAAAACAGGCTCTGTCTCAACTAAAACAGCAACCTTGCGAGCCAAATGCTCCAAGAATTTTTCTCTCTCAGGGATGGCTTTCTTGACACCCTTACCGTAGAAAGTCTCATCATCAACCAAGTAAGTCTGGCCATAGAGATTCGCAATGGTTGAAATTTCATTGTTCTCGACTGTTGAGAGTAAGTATTTGGCCAAGCGACTGTCAAAAGCAGGAGCCTGCAGGTTCAAGCCCAAGCGATTTAAAAGAACCTTCGCTTTTTTAAAGTCATACACTTTCAGAGGTGTTTTTTCTAAAAATTCCTTGAGAATCGGCTCCTGCAAGAGCTCAAGTTTATCTGTAGTGTAAAGTTTATCCCCACAGGACCAGGCAAAACCAACCAAGTCATCTGTATGGTAGTTCTCACCAAAGAGTTCAAAGTGGAAGATAGAGTCTGCGCTCAGCATGTCTTGACTGACGTGGTCAACGATAGTGAAATCCAAACTTTCAGGCGCATCCGTTGATGACACATTTAGAGCTTGCTTGAGCTGTTTGAAGCCCATCTCATCGTAGAATTTCCCAAGATTTTCCACATCTGGGCCATTATAGACCAAATCATCAAGGCCAATCTCAATCGGTGCCTGAGTCTCAATGGTCGCTAAGGTTTTAGACAGGAAGGCTTGTTCCTTGTCATTGATGAGATTTTCCTTCATCTTAGAAGCCTTCATCCCATCGATATTTTCATAAATACCCTCTAGCGAACCATGCTCCAGCAAGAGCTTGATACCCGTCTTTTCACCGATTTTCGTGACGCCAGGGATATTATCAGACTTATCCCCCATGAGGGCCTTAAGATCAATGAACTGAGCTGGTGTGAGGCCCATCTTTTCCATGAGATAGTCTGGTGTAAAGGCCTCAAACTCAGCCACACCTTTCTTGGAAATCTCGACCACCGTATGCTCGTCCGTCAACTGGATCAAATCCTTATCTCCGCTAACGATAGTCACATCGAAGGAATCCTTCTCAGCCAAACGGCCCAGAGTCCCGATGATATCATCCGCTTCATACTGGGCCAACTCATAATGTCGAATCCCAAGATGGTCTAACAACTCACGAATGAAGGGAAATTGCTCACGAAACTCATCTGGAGTTTTAGCACGGCCACCCTTGTAGTCTGCATACATCTCTGTTCGGAAAGTCGTCTTGCCTGCATCAAAAGCTACCAAAACATGACTGGGCTCAACCCGCTCTAAGACATGATTCAACATAAGTTGAAAGCCGTAAATTGCATTGGTATGAAGGCCGTTAGCATTTTTAAACCGATCCAACTGCTGATAGAGCGCAAAAAAAGCTCGAAAAGCCACAGAAGATCCATCAATTAATAATAATTTTTTCTTGTCCATACACCCATTATAAAGGAAAGAAAGGAAAAATACCATCGGAAAGAATAGGCAAATGGTAATGAAGTCCTCTTTTTTATATTCTTTCTAGATTCTAGCTCCGTTACTATCTACTTGATAGCCATCCACAGTGGTATTCACTGCTAAAGCCCCTGAAGCATTAACGTAGTAATACTTTCCTCCTACTTGGAACCACTGACTAGACTTCATAGCCCCTGAACTCTCCAAATAATACCATGTTCCATTTTCCTTGAGCCAACCTGTCTGCATCTCCCCTGATGCCTTTAGATAGTACCAATGCGAGCCATCCTTCACCCAGCCTGTTGACATGATTCCATTTTCTTTGAAGTGATACCAACTGCCATTTATTTTCTTCCAACCAGTTGCGAGTTTCCCATTCTCACGGTAATTCCAAATACCGTTTTGCTTCTTCCAACCATTCTCCACTGATCCTGTTTCCGTATACTGGACATATCTTCTCGTTCCACTATAGGATAGGTAACTAAGCCACTTATAGCCGTCCTTTTCTACGATTTGATCGTAGCTAACATTTTCACCAGGATAGTAGTAGTCAATAACTTGTGCTGTACTTGACGGCTGGTTTCTAATGGCGGACTTTTGAGTAAACGTATGAGTCCCACTAGACGCCAACTCTGACCTGATAGGATTTCCAGTTCTACCACCACTCCCTACCAAGTCCTTAAAATGGATAAAGCCTGTCATAGAACTAGCTTTTACGCTGCGACGATTGTATTTCTCCCTAACACCATAGTTATACTCTTCAATCTCAATCGTATCCCCTGACACATTTGATACCCAAGCCACGTGTCCATAATAACCTTCTGTCGACCAAGCAATAGCCCCAACTTCTGGCTTAGTATCCACACGGTAACCTTCTCGCCTTGCACGATGTCCCCACTCATTTGCATTTCCATAAGCAGGAGGAATCTCAAAGCCATTTACACTACTCAAACGAAAGGCCGCAAAAGAGGTACACTGGCGAGAATACATCCGCCACTGATCGATTTCAACACTACCATTTTTGTAGTGAAGCGGGTAGTCATCTCCACGCGCTACACTATCGGCCTGAACCGATTCCCCACCAAACAAAAAAGCACTCGTAACCAACAATGTAGTCAGCCCTACACTCAACTGAGTATATCTACTCTTCTTAACTCCTGATTTTAAAAACGCCATTCATTCTCCTTAATAATATAAATTTCCGAGGTTACCCTCCTTTATACTATTCGGGAGAAAAAGAAAAAAGTGAGCAAAGCCCACTTCAGATTGAAGATAGATAGAGAGATTAAACCGCACCCCAAAAGTTAGACACAAAAATCTAACTTTTGGAAGCAGTAAATTATCAGATGGAATTTGACTTACTCCTTCAATACTCCTACCTTAATATCTGTATAGACTTTATCATCAGAGATTGTGGTAAAAAAGAAGGGAGGGGTCAACTCTTTATAATCTCGAAAATGAATATAGCCAGCTAAGAAGTCGATTCCTTCTCGTACTAACTCATCATCTGGTTCCAAAATTCTAGTTGAAACAGTATTTAAAACTTGAAACAGACTATGATACAAAAAGTCTTTCGGCAAAGCATCTTCAATATACTCTTCTTCTACTGGGATAAACAGTTCCATCAACACATCTTGATTTTCTTCTAACTTGGAATTAATCGTATAAAAGAAAGGTCCTCGAAGCGTATATCCTGCTTTTCTTACTTCTTCTAAAAAAGCGTTATAAGTGTCCGGCATCTCTTCTGGAGATACTGTGTAATACCTTGAGATAACATTTCTATATTGTATATCTTGGTATTCTCCCACGTTTTTAAATAGCATCTGAAATCTCCTTAATTGGGATATTAATTTCAACAAAGTGCTGTCCAAATATTGGCAATATCGCTAGAAAAACGGTATCTCCTTGCATTTCCAACCCCTCATCTTGAATATACTTCTTCATTTCTTCAATTTTTGGAAGAAAATGTTCATCAAATGGAGTTACATCAGAGACACACTGCTTAATAGTAAAATGTTCTAGATATTGAAATTCATCATTTCCTTCAATTGGAATGTTTGTCGGAATATAGACCTTAAACAAGGCTTCTCCTGGCTTTCCAAAAGTGCTTAAACGAGTTTCAATCGTCGTCGGACCATTTTATAAACCCCAGTTTCAAATAATAACTTTTCACACTCTTCAATCAAATCTGGAAAAGAATCCATAGGAACTTTTTTCTCTGTATAAGCAATATTACTGATATCTATTCTAATTAATTTCATTTTATTTCTCCTCTGTAAATAAAGTGATTCGTGCTTTTCTTTTTCCAGCCAGTGAATACTCGTGCATATTCAAACCAATAGAAGGGAAGGCATCCAATACTTAAGCCCACAAGACTAGTAACAACATATACCGCCGGCAACATAAATAAACGTGCTATAACTACTACAATTGCTGCTGAACAAATAACAATAACAGAAGGGATATGTAATATTGTCTTCCTGAACTCTCCAGATGGTAAAGTCTTAGCTTTAGGGACAATTAATAACTGGTAAACAAAGGTTAGTAGCTGAAAAATAAGGCTTAGGCTAATCAATACCATGAAGATAGACCAGTAGTCATCTCCCAAAAATATAGAACTCCAGAAAAGAAACTCAATGTGAAAAATTAACACAGACGTAGCCGGAAATATTTGCAATAATTTTGATTTGGAAAACTTTTGAAATAGCAAGAATATGAATAACAATGCCAATAGATGATAAATGGCAATGTGAAAGATATTCATACTTACATCATGTATCTCACCTTCTATAAAAATAGACACTATAAATATCAGCAAAGTAAACATTACTTCAATTGCAACTGACTTTAAAAAATCAGAGTTTTTTATAGGTCTAGTATCTACAACTGCCATATTCAAAAACTCAATATATTTTTCTTTCATCTTTTTCTCCTCTAAAAATAATGGCATTAGTGCTTTTCTTTCTCCAACCTGTGAATACTTGAGTATAGCCGAGAATAAAGAACGAATTCCATGAAATACTCATCCCTACTAAACCGATAATAATATGGATTCCAGATAACATAAACAATCGTGTTATGACTACTATTGCTGCTGACGTTATTGTTACAATAAGAGCTGGCAAGTGTAAGATATTCTTCTTATGCTCATTATCTGGCATTTGTTTTACCTTTGAAACAATTGATATTTGATAAAAAAAGTTTACCACTTGAAAAGTAAAGCTCAATCCAATGAAAAGAAAGAATATCAATAAATACTGTTCCCCAAAGAATATAGAGCTCAAAAAAAGAAACTCAAAATGAAGAAAAAGATACGAAGTCGTCGGAACTGATTGTAATAATTTTGATTTGGAAAATTTTTGAAACAACAGAAATGCAAGCAGTACTATTACCATATGTATAATGGTAACATGAATCAAAAAAATACTAAGCTTATGCATTTGATTCTTAGTAACTATAAAAACAATCAGTACTACTGAAGTAAATAGAAATTCGATTAAAAATGTAAGATAAAAATGTAAATTTCTCACTGGTATATGACGAGTCATCAGTATATTCAAAAATTCAACATACTTTTCTTTCATACTATCCTCTTCTTACTTCCCTTCCCTAAATATCACCTTCCCCTGTTCGTACTTTCGTACAGCTAAGAGCCAGCGGATTGGATTGTTTTGAAATAGTAGAAGAACCACGCTAATTGGGACGATCGTTGCTCCGATTGGCACCATGAACATCGACGGTTCAAACCATTCATGTTCATAGTAGGGAATGAAGGTTCCAGGTATGGCAAAGAACACAACAATAACAAAAACAAATAAAAGAACGAGGATAGCAAATAGATACAAGATGATTTTATCGACTGTTGGTTCCTCATCTGGTGACTTCCTCCAAAAAGTACTACTTTCAACCGCATCTTTAAACTGTTCTTCACTTGCTGGGACAAGCGACTTAGCCCCACTATAGAAGAGTTTATCGAATCCATAAACACTTCTAAAAACGAAAAGGATAGCGGCTAGATGGATAGGTGCCATCCACTCACTCAATCTAAAGGGTGCTATCAAGGAACGAATCCAAATACTGATGATAGCAACTAGCAAGAAAGCAAAGAAGACAACCCAAGGCCACTTGGATTTCTTTGAACTGATGGCACCTTCGGGGTCTGACGAGGCGCTAGATTCTGTCGCTAAAGCCTCTCTCGTCTTTGTATTATAGTGGACGAATTGTAGGTTTCCTTGTCCTATATAAATGATTTTTCTCATCTTACATTTTTCCCTCTTTCCCTCGGCTACCGTCCTGTAATGTCTCCATCAGCTCCTTAAACAGTCGTTTGCGCGTTTTCATCCGAAAATCATAGACCATATATGTAAGAATACCAATCCCTAATATGTACATAATTAAAAATTGAAAATCAGAAACAGCCAGATAACGATAGGCTGAAAAAATCGTTATTAAAACAAAAATATAGCCAACTACTGTCAACCCCCTAGATTTTATCCTAAGTGTTTTGATATTGGCTTTTGTCAACCGAACTTTTCTAAATCTATCTGTCTTCATGTTGCGTCGGGTAGATTTGGCAAGGAGAATGGTCCCGAAAACCAAAAACAGAGACATCAAGATAAAAAAGATCAAATTGAAAGGGGATGAGACATCTCCAAAGGTTTGGTTGAGCAACTTTGACAGCCGTTTCAAGGAATAGATTACAATAGGGGCTGCAATGGCTGGGCTGAATAATTCATGCCTTGTTTTACACCGTAGAATACTTGATTCTTCAGATCGTAATAGATAAAAGAGTCCTCCAGAGGGCCCATACTGATTAAATTTTTTACACTTGTGTCCATCTTATTTCCCGTCTCCTAAACTCAATACGGATGTTCAAACAAAGTTCTACTTTCTCTTAAAAGCATCGTGACAACGATTGTCAGCAGTCTAGCCGATTTTGGGTGTTTGCCTTCCTAGAGAAAGAAAAGTTTATTAGTATTATAGCATGAACCCCCAGAAAAGGGAAAATATCCCCGGCAGATACCTTTGCCAGAGCCAAGAAAGCTTTCGTCATTTCATAAAAAAGCGGACAAGTCCGCATTATAAAAACAGAATGCGAGCTTATCCGCCTTTTCCTATGTCTCTAAAATAAATGACGTGTTTTCCTCGTCTCATCGTGCCAAGCGAATGCGAGTCACAATCCCATCTGGGTCTACAAGATCCAGTTCACTCGAATTTAGCCACTTAATCGGAGCTTCTAGCTCTTGTGCTTGCTTAATGATGTTCAAGAGTTCTTCCTTGCTTTCGACCTCAAGGACATAGTAGGCCAAGCCTGGCAGGCCTTGCTCACGCGGAGCTAGACCTTTTCCAGCCCATTCGTTGACAGCCAGGTGGTGATGGTACTGACCAGCCGCTATCCAACTAGCACTAGGTATGCTAAATTTATCCTCTAGTCCTAACACCTTTTGATAAAACTGACTTGCCGCGTGGCTATCCTTCACCGATAGATGGATATGCCCCATTCTCGTCCCTTCAGCTAGGATAAAGGGATCCACCTTTTCCCCTAACTCATAAATGTCCTGTGCCGCAAGAGCCTCAGTCACACCGATAATGCGACCATCTTCTCGAATATCCCATGAAGACACTGGCTTATCACGGTAGAGTTCAATGCCATTTCCTTCCAAATCCTCTAGATAAATAGCCTCGCTGTATCCATGATCTGCACCCCCGACCAGAGGAATCCGCAAGTCACTTAGGTGCTTCAAGACATCTGCCAAGGCCTTTCGTGTCGGCAACAAAATCGCCAAATGGTAGAGCCCATAATGCTCCCTTACTTCGCCAGCCTTTTCTGCCTGAATCAAGTGAACCAAGGCTTTTCGACCAAGTCCCAAAATCGCTTCTGTCTCCGTTTGGGATAAAATATCCAAGCCAATAATCTGGTGATAAAAAGCCGTTTGACTCGTCAAATCCTTGACATTTAAAACCGCCTCTGCTAGGTAAATGTGGCTTTGGTATGCATAAGTCATCGGGTGTCTCCTTTTATTTGTTGTAACTTTATTAATTACATCAATTATACACTATTGAGATAAAATGTCAACGAAGACAACTCAAAAGAGCTGGAACAAAAAGATTTTGATGTTAGGAATTCTTTATTATAAATTTTTAAAATCGATAGATTAGACAAAAAAGCGAACAAAACAGAATTCTGAATGTCAGATAACTCGTTTTGTTCGCTTTTTATATTTAAGATTAGACTTTTTGTCCCAGTCTCTTATAAACTTAAGATTTCAAAGAATTTTATATTTTTGATTACGAAGAAAAAGACAGAAGAAGATACCCTCAAAAAGGATCTCCCCTTTAACTTTAGAGTATTTTTATATCATCATTTAGAAATTTTCTACTCCAAATGATTTTTAATAGATTACGGAAATTTGCATTTTCAATACTAAAAACTATTATAAAACAACATTCATTTAACAACTAGCAATAAAAGGCCGTTTTATTTACGGCCTTTGTTTCTACATTATATTCATCTAGCGCCTCTTCGCTTTCCTATTTGGCGACCCCACCGATTTGACTAGATGAAATTAGTAGAAGACCTGAAAATAATGTCAAGTATATCACCTTATTTCTAATTGATTGATTTTCCCAAAAGAGATATTCAATAACTTTTTTGTATAAAATAGAAGTAATCATAACAATGCCATTAGTAATTAGAGCGAATGATGGGGGTAGGATTCGAACCTACATTACTAATTACTTTATTCAGGTATAAATATTATAACACAAAACAATAAATTAGGGAAGATTGTTCTAATTGTTAATATAATTACTAACTAAATGTATATGTAATTGTAATATAATATCTATCTACCGAAGAAACATTTATTTTTCTAACACATCAGATAGAAAAATCTAATTCTTTTTATTTAACAACAAGCTCGTAGCGAGTTTTGCTGGTGAAAGTTTCCCCTGCTTTGAGAATGACTTGGTCTTTGAAATCACTGTGAATGGCATCTGGTAAAGCTTGCGCTTCAAGGGCAATCCCATTGTGCTGCACCATTGGTTGGCCTCCGATGATGACACTCTCATCAACAAAGTTTGCTGTGTAGACCACAAAGCAAGGGGCCTCTGTCTTGAAAAGTAGGAAGCGACCTGAGTTTTGGTCATAAAGGAAACCAGCATTGTCATGACCGGCAGGAAGGGCAAATGGGTGATCCAAACCAGATACCAACTGGATTTGCTCATCTTCCTCTGCAAAGATATCCTTCAACAAAGCACCATTGTAGATGTGTTTAACCACATCACGAGTAGCATCTGGAGTTTTGGCAGGAACACCGTCGGGAGCGATTGGGTAAATACCTTCCGTATTTAGCTGGAAGACATGGCGGTCAACTGTCTGCGTGAAATCACCAGACAAGTTGAAGTAGCTGTGATTAGTTGGATTGACAAGCGTATCCTGATCTGTCGTCACCTTATAGCTGACTTCGTAGGCGCCAGTTTCTTCCAAGTAGTAGCTAATCCAGATCTTGAGATTGCCAGGGAATCCTCCTGTCCCGTCTGTACGCTCTGTGTAGAGTGTCAAGCCATGTTCGCTCACCTCAGTCAATTCAAATAAGCTCGCATCCCAACCTGTTGAACCACTGTGGTTACAGTTGCTAGCATTATTGACTTCAAGATTATAGGTCTGACCATTGAGCTCAAATGTTGCACCTGCAATACGGCCCGCTACAGGACCTATACTTGCTCCATGCTTGGGACTATTTCCTACATAGCTATCAAAATCATCAAAGCTCAAAATCACATTGGCAAAATTTCCAGCCTTATCAGGTGTGACATAGCGCAAAATGGTCGCACCATAAGTCATAACTTCAAGCTGGTAACCACCATCAGTCTCAAAGCGATAGGCCAAGACATCCTTGCTCTCATGATTTCCAAATACACGTTCTATGTATGCTTTCATTCTTCTCTCCTTTGATCCATTTCTCTTAAGTAAACAAACCATAGAGAGTGTCTCACCATCTATGGTTGTAGTTTCTATTTTCAGAATCCTTTGTTAGAAAACCTTAAGTAGCTTCTTAACAAAAGGGGATTCTTCTATACTTGTTTTATGCTTCCACACGTTCAGTCCATGAAGTCGCTGTTGTTTGAAGAACCTTGTTAAGTTCGTCAATGTTCTCAAATCCAGTTGTGCGAAGCCATTCACGAGCTGCTGCCTCACCGTCTTTGATGTAGGCTTCAACTGATCCAGCCCAAGTTGCACGGCCGCAAAGAACTCCATTGAAGTTCGCGCCTGATTCGTGGGCAAAGACAAGTGTTTCTTGGAAGAGTTTAGCTGATACACCCGCACTTAAGTAGATGTAAGGAAGATTTGTTGCTTCGTCTTGCGCTTTGAAGAAAGCTGCCGCTTCTTCACGAGTATACACGATTTCACCTTCACCAAAGCCTTCAACGTATTTGACGTTGACTGGAACTTCTACTTTCAAGACATCGATGTTAAAGCGTGGGTCTGAGAAGACCTTCATGGCACCGATAACCTTGTGTGGCTTCACTTTTGCGTATTCTGCAGAACCTGCGTCAGCGATTTTTTCATCGTAAGCGAGGATTTCAAGGAAGAATGGAATGTCTTCCGCCACACACTCAGAACCGATGCGTTCGATGTAGGCTTGTTTTTGTTGATTGAGTTCGTCAGAGCTGTCTACATCGTAGTAAAGCAAGAATTTGACTGCATCCGCACCTTGTTCTTTGATGCGTTTGGCAGACCAAACATCCAAGCAGTCAGGCAAGCGTTTGGTGCTCGTTGTGTCGTATCCTGTTTTTTCATAAGCAAGGAGATGACCAGCATTAGCATCAAGCGCTTTTGTAGCTGGAAGTCCATACTCAGGGTCAAGAAGCATAGATGATGCGTATTTTGTCAATTCATCTGCAACCAATACTTTAAGTTCTTCCATTTGAGCAACTGTTGGCTCTTCTGTTTGGTATTGAGCCATGAGGCGTTTCAAAGCGCCACGTTGGTCAAAGGCAAGAGCTGAGATAATGCCGTTCTCGTCAGAAAGTTTTTGCAGGCAGGCTACTTTATTGGGACTTAATTGTAATTTACTCATAGACACTTCCTTATTTTTGATAGTCATGAATGATAACACCTTGTACCACACGGTTTACAGTACCTGTAGGAGACGGTGTATCTGGTTTGTTTTTAACTTTGAGCGAAGTCAATAGGGCAAAGAGTTGGGCATAAACGATGTAAGGGAAGACACGGTAAATATCGTTCAAGACACCGCCACAACCAAGGGCTACTTCTTTGACATTTTCAAGACCAAAGGCTTGATCACTCAAAAGCACAACACGACGAGCAATCTGATCACCAGCCACTTCACGAACCAAGTCCAAGTCGTACTTGCGAGTGTAGTCTGTCGTTGTACCAAATACCAAAACAACTGTATCTTCGTTGATCAATGATTTTGGACCGTGACGGAAGCCAACTGGGCTTTCATACATGGTCGCCACTTGACCAGCTGTTAATTCCAAAATCTTCAACTGAGCTTCATGAGCAAGGCCAAAGAAAGGACCTGCGCCTAGATAGATGACACGGTTAAAATCTAAATCAACAAGCTCTTTGACATCTTCAGCATTGTCTAGGACCTTACGGGCAAGACTCACCACAACTTCAAAACGTTCAGCTTTAACAGCAAATTCTGTAGGGTCAAAAACCAAGAGTGCTGTCAACATCATAGATGTAAAGCTAGAAGTCATGGCAAATCCAGCGTCATTAGAAGCAGCTGGTTGCAAGAGCAAGAGATTACGGTCATCACCATGCGCTTGAAGAGCCAATTCCCCTTCTGCAGCACATGTAATGGTCACTTGATAGAGGTCATCAACCAAGGCTTTAGCCAAATCAACCGTTGCCACACTTTCAGGTGAATTTCCGCTACGAGCAAAGGATACAAGAACAGTTGCCACATCTTTTTTCAGATAGGTTTCTGGATTGGCTACAATATCTGTTGTCGCAATGGCATTGAAGTTCCATTTGCGTTCGTCATAGACTTCCTTAAAGTAAGGCACCAAGGTATCTCCCACATAAGCAGAAGTACCAGCACCCGTCAAGATAACCTTAATATAGTCATGCTTATCAGCGATTCCTTGCAGAAAGGCTGCAATTTCTTCCCGTTTCGCTTGATAGGCTTCAAAAGCCTCTTTCCATACATCAGGCTGTTGGTAGATTTCACGAGTCGTGATTTCTGCACCCAGTTCAAGTAATTCTTCTTTTGTGTAATTTAGCATAGAGTTCCTCTAATCTATTATTGTTTCATTCCTATTGAAAATATGGGAATGGGAGTGACTCCCATTCCCATGTATATTCTATACAAGCTGTTCTAACGATTTTCACGTTGTCACATCGTATACTCAATGAAAATCAAAGAGCAAACTAGGAAGCTAGCCGCAGGCTGTACTTGAGTACGGCAAGGCGACGCTGACGCGGTTTGAATTTGATTTTCGAAGAGTATTATTCGTCTTCGTCATCATCGAAGCCCGCTAACAGATCGTTAACTTTTACAATGCTCTCTGCAGCACGGCTCTTGTAGTCTGCATCTGCGCCTGTAAGGCTCGCATTGATAAATTCAATCACCATTGGAAGATTCATCCCTGCGTAGAGTTCAATGTCGCGACCTTCCATGATCAAACGGCTTACCACGTTACAAGGTGTACCACCGAGAAGGTCCGCAAAGACTAGGAAATCATCCAATCCTTCGATAGCAGCTTCAAATTTTGCAGTAAATTCTTCTGGACCATCTTCTGGAAGAAGAGCCACTGCATGAATGTTGTCTTGTGGGCCCATAATCATCTCTGTGCTACCTTTAAGTTCTTCACAGAAACGACCATGACTCACCAAAATTAATGATTTCGTCATAAATTTATGCACCCATTCCAAGTACAAATTTACCAAGAGCAGAAAGACCTACTGCAAGAACGATAATGATACCAATCGCTTTAGTAGAGTTCATACCTTTCTTACCAAGCAACCAGAAGATAAAGGCAGTAAAGATTGCTGGAAGCAAGCGTGGGAAGATTGAGTTCAAGATGTCTTGGAAGTCAATCATCTTTTCACCGATTGGCAATTTGTAAGAAATGTCAAAGTTGATCATTGTTGCCACAAGAGCACCCATCATGAAGACACCAAGTACAGATGCAGCGTCAATCAAAGCTGTCAAGGTACTTTGCATGTTGTTGATCAGGTTAACCCCTTCTTTATAGGCAAATTCCAATTGTTTCCAACGGAAGATGTCATAAGCAACTGCAACTGCGATCCAAAGGAAGATACCCCATGGTTGGCCAGCGATAGCCATAGTTGCTGCGATAGATCCCATGATAGCAGGTACAAGTGAACCAAAGATAGTATCCCCAAGAGGAGCAAATGGTCCCATCAAACCTGTCTTGATACCGTTAACGGCATCTTTTGAACCCACACCATCTTTTTCTTCCATGGCAAGGTCAAAACCAGCGATAATAGTGTGGAAGAATGGCGAAGTATTGAAGAATTGAGTATGAACTTTCATCATTTCTTTCAATTCAGGAGTTCCATCCCCATACATTTTACGCAATTGAGGCAAGATCATGTAAAGGTAACCAGAAGCTTGCATACGTTCGTAGTTCCAACCTAATTGGAAGGTAAACAAGCTACGTTTGTTGATTTGATTAAAATCTTCTTTTGTTAGTTTGTAATTAGAATTCGTCATCTTCGATTTCCCCACTTTCTGATGGTGTAGAAGGTGCTGCTACAGCTACTTTTTGGCTGTTCTTAAAGTGAAGCACTGCAAGGAAGATACCTACGATAGAAATACCGATCATAGACAAACCTTTGAAGTTATTCACAAAAGCAATTTTTTCAGCAACATCTTTAGGTAGAGTACCAAGGATACCCGCAACAGCGCCACCAAGACCTGTTACATATGAGTAAAGAACAGTCAACATAGCTGTCAAACCGAATCCCATTGCAAGGTAGTGAAGGTTACGTTTAACTGGAAGGTAACGAAGCAAGATTGCAAATCCAAGACCTGGAAGCATACGACCTGCAAGTGTCAAACCGTCTGCAACCCATTGGTATTCTTTAACAAGGTTTACAACACCTTGTACGAATTCTCCACCAAAAGCAAGAGCGAAGAATACTGGAAGGGCACGAGAAAGAGCCCATGGAATCGCACCAAGTAGGTAGTTGCGTTCGATACCATTGTAGTCAAAGCGTTCGATCGCAGCATCAATACGGTGTGCAAAGAAAGTAGTTGTCATACGTCCAAGAACGTCGAAGTATGTCAAAAGTGCTGCTACTGGTACAGCGATTGTTGTAATCGCAAGGTCTGTATCAATACCTTGAGAGATAGAGAATGCTGTTGCAAGAACCGCACCAGAAGTTGCGTCGATACGAGAAGCACCACCGAAGGTACCAACCCCGAGAACGAACAACTGCAAGCTACCACCGATAAACAAACCAGTTGTCACATCTCCCATGATCAAACCAGTAATGAAACCAGCGAATACAGGGGAACCTGCAGATGAAACGATTGTCAACTCATCACAGATTTGATAAGCTGAGTACAAAGTGAGAAGTAAAATTTGCCACCATTGTATCATAACAATGACCTCCTAAAAATTTTTTCCTATTTTAATAAGCTCAAAAAGTCTGAAACTGGATCATTTGGAACCATTTGAGCAGTGAGTTTCACACCTTTTTCTGCTAGTTTGTGGAAATCTTCCACATCCTTGTCTACCACGTTGATAGAACGTGTGATAGAGCGAGTTTCTGGTGTTTGAGACATATTACCGACGTTGAGTGTTTCAAGCGGTACACCTGCTTCGACCAAACCAAGGAAACGGTCTGGTTTACGTGCAACGATAAAGAGACGTTGGCTATCGTATTTACCAGCAAGGATATTTGCTGCTGCTTTCTCAACTGGTAAGATACTGAGTTTCACACCTGGTGGTGTCGCAAGTTTCAAACCACTCTTTTCAATATCGTTGTTAACAACTTCGTCATCTACAACCATAATGCGTGAAACATTTAGTTTTCCAGCCCAAAGATTGGCTACTTGACCGTGGATCAAACGTCCATCGATACGGCATCCTACAATTGTCATAAGTTTTCCCCCTTTATGTGTTTTAGTGTAGGTTTACGAGTTAAATGAATCTCTTCTTTATATTCGCCCTCAGTTTCAAAGATGATGATGCGGTTAGCACCTTCCTTGAGATAGCTATGAGGGATATAAAGTGAGAGGGTCGGGCCGACGTTCCAGAAACGTCCTAAGTGACGCCCGTTGACAAAGGCAACTCCCTTACCAAACTCAGACAAATCTAAGTAGGTATCCTTCGGCTCTTCAACAGTAAAGTCGAAAGCGTAAAAGGCTGGCTGTCCTTCTGTCCATCCTTTTGAAAAATCAATTTTCTCCGGATTATCCAGTGGTAGTGGATATTGTTTCCAATTCAGTAAGAAATGTAGATCCTTGCAGACACCTGTACGAATTCCTTTACGCTGCGTATCTGCCAAGAACTTATGTCCATAGTTGACACGCCCCATATTTTCGATCAGGATATCAATCTCTGAAAAGCCTTCTCGGTTGCCCTGACAGTAGATATCTTCACCAATCTCTGTCTGGTATTGAGTAGCAATCCATTGACCATCTACAAAGAGTTGAGCTCGGTCACGTCCATCGATGATACGGAGACGTTCCTCTTCTGCATCCCAACTTGCCTCAGTGCGGTAGAGAAGGTAGCCATAACTTTGTCCAAGTTCTTCCATCGCTTTTGGATAGAGGCTTTCAGTAGGACTAGAGAGACTATCCAGGGTTTCAAACAAGGACACTTTTTCGACTAGTGGAATGGATTCCATTTCCATGCTTTCCTTGTAAAGCGGTTCCAATTGTGGATACTCTGGGAAGTGTGTTGCCATCATCTTCTTGACTGCTAGGTATTTAGCAGTTGGATTTCCTTCTTCATCCAGAAGGGCATCATAGTCGTAAGATGTGACTTGCGGCAAATCCAGAGTTCCTCGAGCCGAGCAACCATTCATGAAACCAAAGTTTGTTCCACCATGGAACATGTAAAGGTTGATAGAGCCTTGCTCCAATACCTCTCGAACAGCTTCTGCCAATTCTTTAGGATCCCGTGTGATGATGGGTTCTTTCCAACGGTTGAACCAACCATCCCAGAATTCCATACACATGAGGGGCCATTTCTTACCATACTCATCAAAGAATTCCTGCATCTGTGAAAAGTTGTACGGAGCTTTAGAACCGAAGTTCCCTGTCACAAAGAGGTCGTCTTCGATCAAGGTTCCGGCTTTCAGAGTAGCCCTCCATGGACCATCTGAAGTAAAGAGTGGGCAATCAATCCCTCGGTCTTCCATCAATTTCCGAATGGCTCGTAGATAAGACTTATCTTCTCCATAAGAGCCATATTCATTTTCGACTTGCATCATAAGAATGTTTCCGCCATTATCCAACAAGCGAGGCACAAGCCTTGGCAATAATTGGTCATAATAGCGAGCAACAGCCTCAATGTAGGCCGGATCGGACGAGCGGATTCGCATGTCCTTGGTCAAGAGCCAAGCCGGCAAGCCACCAAATTCCCATTCCGCACAGATAAATGGCGAAGGGCGCACAATAGCATAAAGTCCCAAATCCTGTGCTATTTGGAGAAACTTCTCCAAATCCAGATCACCCTCAAAATTAAATTTTCCCTCAACAGGCTCGTGTAAATTCCAAGCCACATAAGTCTCAACTGTGTTAAAGCCAAGTGCCTTTAAGTTGTAGAGCGAATGATACCAATCCTCCGCCGGAATCCTAAAATAATGAATGGCACCGGATAAAATCTTGAACGGTTTCCTATCTAGGTAGAAATCGTCCTCAATTTTAAATCTTGGCATGTCACCACCCCTGACTAATTAAGTTTGCGCTTTCATTTATTATAATATTAAATATAATCAAATCTTTCGCATTTGTCAATAGGTTTTGGAAAATATTTTAAAATTTTTTGATTTTTTTACTTTCCTTTTACCAACTTTCTGCAAATACCACATGAAAATGGAATTTCTAGAAAAGCTTTCTAAACCATTAGAATAAGCTAATTTTTCGTATATAGGATAACATTTTACTCTGTTATTCTATTTTTTTATCTAAATACTACTATTTTCTCTGTATTTGTGGTAAAATCAAGGATGAAGAAAGAGAATCGAGGTGAAATTATGGCTATTCCAAAATACCAATATATTAAGGATGAATTAAAAAATAAAATTATATCTGGTCAATTTGCAAGTGGAGACAAGTTTTATACTGAAGCAGAATTGATCGCAATGTACGATGTAAGTTCAATTACCGTTGTACGCGCTTTGAATGACCTTGCCAAAGATGGCTATATTGTCCGTCAACAAGGAAAAGGAACATTTGTTTCACGCGCACGTAAGCATAAACTTGTTGAATTTTCAGATGTCGAAATTTTTGAAACAAAAGATGATAAGGTAACCGTCCTTTCTATCGAGCGTGGAAATCAACTTGAATATTTGGAGAAACTTGGACTACGTGGAGATCAATTCTATTACAAGATTGAACGTATCCGTCAAACAAATGATGTGACCTACATCTACCACACGTCTTATATTCCTGAGCAATACATCAATGCCAACTATCCAAATCTTGACTACTATAGCTCTATCTATAAACGTTTCAAATTGGATTACCGCATTCACATGAGTGATGAGCATTTTGAAGAAATCAACGAAATCGCATTTCCAACACCAGAGCATGCTGCTTCTGTACTAGGAATCGATACACAATTCCCAACTGTCTTCCAAACAAAGACTACGAAACTTGAGGCCACTGGTCAAGTTTTGGCTTATAGCGAAACTTATAAGCGAGCTGACTACTATAAAATCAAATTCATCTCATGTAACCGAGGTCATTAAGAAAAAGCTTGAGCCTAGCTCAGGCTTTTTCTATGTTCATTATAGCATGCGCCACTTAGTATGAACATACGACAGAGGGTAATTCTTTAATTAGTAGTGCTTTTACTAAAAACAAGTAAAATAATTGAACAATTTTCTACTAAATTAGATTTACCAAAAAAACAGCTTCCTAATCTTATGATTTCCTCCATTTATTATAGTTCTTTCATAAAGTCGCTTGACTTTTTATAGTTTAGATAATAAAATAAAAACAGTTTTGTGTAAACGTTATCATACAATATAATAACAAGGAGGTTTTATCATGAAACTAGAAAAGAAACAGCGCTTCTCCATCCGTAAATACGCGGTTGGGGCAGCTTCTGTACTTATAGGATTTGCTTTTAGCGCACAAGTCGTATCTGCCGACAGCGTCACTCCAACACCAGAAAATCCAAGCGTAGCTCAGACTGCTCAAGGAGAACCACAGACAGCTGAGACATCGGTTGAAAGCAAGCTTGAAAAAACAGTCGAGTCAAAAGAAGCTTCAGCCACACTCGCTTCAACTTCAACAGACGAAAAAACTGAATCTCCAGTAGTTGCAGAGAAAGTTGACGAGACTCCAGTCGTTGAAAAAACTACTCCTGCTTCAGAAGAAAACTCAGAGTCAGCGAAAGCCGACGAAGACAAGAAAAATGAACCAGTCACACCTGCAGCAATCACTCCTAGCACTGAACGCGCAGCTCAGGTAAATGAAAAACTGGCAAAAAGAAAAATGATCTCAATTGACGCTGGACGCAAATACTTCTCGCCAGACCAACTCAAGGAAATCATCGACAAGGCTAAACACTACGGTTATACTGATCTTCATTTACTAGTTGGAAATGATGGCATGCGTTTCATGCTGGACGACATGACGATCAAAGCTAATGGCAAAACCTATGCAAGTGATGATGTCAAACGTGCACTCGAAAACGGAACGGATGCCTACTACAAGGATCCAAACGGCAACCATTTGACAGAAAGTCAGATGACGGACTTGATCAACTATGCTAAAAACAAAGGCATTGGTCTCATCCCAACTGTAAACAGCCCTGGCCATATGGATGCGATTTTGCATGCCATGAAAGAACTAGGTATCCAAAAACCGAACTTCAACTACTTTGGAAAAGAATCTGCTCGTACTGTTGACCTTGATAACAAAGAAGCTATTGCATTTACCAAAGCTCTGATCGACAAGTATGCTGCTTACTTCGCTGGCAAATCTGATATTTTTAACATCGGACTGGACGAGTACGCCAATGATGCTACAGATGCTAAAGGCTGGAGCGTTCTTCAAGCTGATAAATACTATCCAAATGAAGGCTACCCTGTAGGAGGATATGAGAAATTTATCGCCTACGCCAACGACCTTGCTCGCATCGTCAAGTCTCACGGACTCAAACCAATGGCCTTTAACGATGGTATCTACTACAATAGCGACACTAGCTTCGGAACTTTTGACAAAGACATCATCGTTTCTATGTGGACTGGTGGATGGGGCGGATACGACGTCGCTTCTTCTAAACTTCTAGTTGAAAAAGGCCACCAAATCCTTAACACCAACGATGCTTGGTACTACGTTCTCGGACGAAATGCCGATGGTCAAGGCTGGTACAACCTCGACCAAGGACTCAATGGTATCAAGAACACTCCAATCACTTCTGTACCAAAATCTGAAGGAACTGATATCCCATTCATCGGTGGTATGGTAGCTGCTTGGGCGGACACCCCATCTGCACGCTATTCACCATCACGCCTCTTCAAACTTATGCGTAGCTTCGCAAATGCCAATGCTGAATACTTCGCTGCTGACTATGAGCCTGCTGAGCAAGCCCTGAAAGAAGTACCAACAGACCTTAAACGCTATACTACAGAAAGTGTCGCAGCCGTAAAAGAAGCTGAAAAAGCCATTCGCTCACTTGATAGCAACCTCAGCCGTGCCCAACAAGACACCATTGATCAAGCAATCGCGAAACTCCAAGAAGCTGTCAGCAATTTGACCTTCACACCAGAAGCTCAAAAAGAAGAAGACGCGAAACGCGAAGTTGAAAAACTTGCCAAGAACAAGGTAATCTCTATCGATGCTGGACGTAAGTACTTCACGCTCGACCAACTCAAACGCATCGTAGACAAGGCGAGCGAACTCGGCTACTCTGATGTGCATCTTCTCCTAGGAAATGATGGACTTCGCTTCCTCCTTGATGACATGACCATCACAGCTAACGGAAAAACTTATGCAAGTGACGATGTCAAGAAGGCTATCATCGAAGGAACAAAAGCTTACTACGATGATCCAAACGGAACTACTCTTAGTCAAGCTGAAATCACTGAATTGATCGAGTACGCAAAATCAAAAGGCCTCGGACTCATCCCAGCGATCAACAGTCCAGGTCACATGGATGCCATGCTCGTCGCTATGGAAAAACTTGGAATCAAGAATCCTCAAGCCAACTTTGACAAGGTATCCAAAACAACCATGGACCTTGAAAACGAAGAAGCGATGAACTTTGTTAAGGCCCTCATCGGCAAGTACATGGACTTCTTTGCAGGCAAGACTAAGATCTTTAACTACGGTACAGACGAATACGCGAATGACGCTACCAACGCTCAAGGCTGGTATTATCTGAAATACTACAATCTCTATGGCAAGTTTGCTGAGTACTCTAACACCCTTGCTGCTATGGCCAAAGAAAGAGGCCTTCAACCAATGGCCTTCAACGATGGTTTCTACTATGAAGACAAGGATGATGTTGAGTTTGACAAGGATGTCATCATCTCTTACTGGTCTAAAGGATGGTGGGGTTACAACCTTGCAACGCCTCAGTACCTAGCAAGCAAAGGCTATAAACTCCTCAACACCAACGGAGACTGGTACTACGTCCTAGGTAATCATAAACCAGACGAAGCTTACCCACTATCAAAAGCACTTGAAAATTCTGGTAAAGTGCCATTTAACCAGCTTGCTTCTACCAAGTATCCAGAAGTAGACCTTCCAACCATCGGAAGCATGCTTGCCATCTGGGCAGACAAACCAAGCGCTGAGTACAAGGAAGAAGAAATCTTTGAACTCATGACTGCCTTCGCAGATCACAACAAAGACTACTTCCGCGCTAACTACAATGCACTCCGTGAGGAACTTGCTCAAATCCCTGCAAACTTGGATGGATACAGTAAGGAAAGCTTGGATGCCCTAAATGCAGCTAAAGAAGCTCTCAACTACAACCTCAACCGTAACAAACAAGCCGAGTTAGACGCTCTCGTAGCCAAGCTCAAAGCAGCCCGCCTAAGCCTCAAACCAGCAGCAACCCACTCAGGAAGCCTCGACGAAAATGAGTCATCTGCCACTGTTGAAACTAAGCCAGAACTCATCACCAAAACAGAAGCAATTCCTTTTGAAACCATTAAGAAAGAAAATCCTAACCTCCCAGCAGGCCAAGAGAAAATCATCACAGCTGGAGTCGTGGGAGAACGAACATCTTATGTTTCTGTCCTTACTGAAAATGGTAAACAAACAGAAACGGTTCTAGATAGCCAAGTAACCAAAGAACCTGTGACCCAAGTGGTTGAAATCGGCGCCCCTATTACTCACAAAGGAGATGAACACGGTCTTGCCCCAGCTGCAGAAGCAAAACCAAGACTGGACATCCAAGAGGAAGAAATTCCATTCCCTACCGTGACACGTGAAAATCCGCAATTACCACTCGGACAAACGCAAGTAGTTGTTGCTGGAGTAAATGGTCGCCGTACGATTTTCTACTCTGTCAGCACCACTGCTGACGGCAAGGAAGAAAGAAGCCTTGTCAATAGTGCGGTATCGCAGGAAACGGTCGCGCAAGTTGTCGAAGTCGGAACTGCTGTTGAGAAAACTGAGCAAGCTGAATCAACTACTAGCAAAGCAGATGAAAAACAACTCCCTGCAACAGGAAGTCAAGACTCTGCAGGCTTGGTCGCAGCAGGACTCCTGGCCACACTAGCAGCCTACGGACTCACTAAGAGAAAAGAAGATTAAACCCCTTCAACAAGAATACAAAAAAGCGAGGTTGAATCTCGCTTCAGAACATAGACAAACGTCATCTTGGACGTTTGTCTTTTTATCTTTTCGAAAATATTTTCTTCATCATCTACTAATCTCTCCAAAAATCTAAATTAGAGAAAAATAAAAAAGGATATTCGCTATCCACTTCATCAATTTTTTGATATTTAAACACGCCAAAGTAAGCCCAACCTTATCCTCCATTTTGGACTTCCCTTTCTCTCTAGTGTATCTTAAGTTATGGTATTCCTTCGCAGTCCCAAAGAGTCGCTCAATGGTTGCTTTGCGTTTTCTATAGAGCTCTTTCATACCTCTTTGATGCCGAATCGCTTCACAAACTTCAAGGTCATCTTTCCATACATGCCTCGTTATTACTTTTTGCTTATTTTGACCTTTTGTACAAATGGATAATAAGGAAACTCCATTTTTACTAAAAATCCTATAGGGAAAAGCAACTATCGCGAAGACTTTTTTAGTCAAACAGAACCACCAAATCGTAACCATCATCAATCAGACAATCACACCAAAATTAAGCAAGAAAACTCCTCTGGTTGCCATCGATAAAAGCTTATCTATCTTCACTTCCACCGTCATTTGAAAACTGCAGAAATTCATAGGACATTACAAATTTTACTAACTTTTATCCATTAAACAATTCTAAATATAAGTCCTATTTTTCTAACCTTTTAGAATCTTTTAGAAAATAAATAGATTAGTAATTCTCCAGTGTTATTCTGTTCTAATGTGAAACTAAAATCACTAGCAACCTCATTAAAATAAGCACCTTCATCTCTTTGAACTTCAGGAAGGTTTCTGGAACAAAAAAGATTCTAATTTCAAGAATTCCATATCAAAATGTTTTCAAATCTATAAATTAGACAAAAAAGCAAATAAAACAGAATTCTGAGTTTCAGAAAACTAGTTTTATTCGCTTTTTATATTTAAGATTAGACTCTTATCCCAGTATATCGGATACAACTTTTCCTTAGCTCACTTCATTTTAAGATTCTTTGTCTAGATAGCGAATCAAGTTCTTCTCTGTCAAGATATCTGAGTAGGTGAAGGATTCAACATAAACATTAGCTTGTTTGTCTCCCTCAACATTCCCAAATTCAACGATAAACAGGGACGGATAAACTTCAATTAGCTTACCCAATCTATTTTTTTGGCGCTTACGGCCATTCTCCAAAGTCATTTCAACGACTTGTCCCTCATGTGCCTTGATTTCTTCTTTGATTTTTTTCATCTTGGCTACATCTGTAAATGCATCTGACATCTTATGCCTCCCTCTTTGAGATACTTGAAAATTTATTGTATTCTTTTTGGAAAATCAATTCCACCGTTCCACGAGCTCCACTACGGTTTTTCTCGATGATAACCTCTACCTTGTTATTTGGAATTCCTTCCTCTTCTTCACCTGCACGATCATAGTAGTCGTCACGGTACAGAAAGGCTACGATATCCGCATCCTGCTCGATAGAACCCGATTCACGAATATCAGACAAGACTGGTCTCTTATCCTGACGCTGTTCCACACCACGAGATAACTGACTGAGAGCAATGACTGGAACTTTCAATTCCTTAGCTAGAATTTTCAACTGACGAGAAATTTCAGAAACTTCTTGTTGGCGGTTTTCACGACCAGTCCCTGTGATAAGCTGTAGGTAGTCGATCAAAATCAAGCCTAGATTGCCTGTTTCTTGAGACAGTTTGCGTGAGCGCGAACGAATTTCCGTAATCCGAATCCCTGGTGTATCATCGATATAGATACTCGCGTTGGCTAGATTCCCTTGAGCAATGGTATACTTTTGCCACTCCTCATCAGTCAATTGACCCGTTCGAATAGAATGGGACTCCACTAATCCTTCGGCCGCCAACATACGGTCTACTAGACTTTCCGCACCCATTTCCAGCGAAAAGATAGCAACCGTCTTGTCCAACTTAGTCCCAATGTTCTGAGCAATGTTCAAGGCAAAGGCCGTCTTACCAACCGCTGGTCGCGCCGCTAGGATAATTAACTCCTCCTCATGGAGACCTGTCGTCATATGGTCCAAATCACGGTAGCCCGTAGCAATACCTGTGATATCCGTTGTTTGTTGTGACCGAGCTTCTAGGTTCCCAAAGTTGATATTTAAAATATCACGGATATTTTTGAAACCACTACGATTAGCATTTTCACTAACATCAATAAGCCCCTTTTCAGCCTGCGCAATGATTTCATCTACAGGCTTAGAAGCTTCATAGGCTTGATTGACAGAGTCTGTCAACTTGGAAATCAAGCGACGTAGCATAGCCTTTTCAGCCACGATTTTAGCATAATACTCCGCATTAGCTGAAGTTGGTACAGAATTGACAATTTCGACAAGGTAAGACAAGCCACCAATATTTTGGAGATCCCCTTGACTATCCAAAATCGTCCGAACCGTCGTCGCATCGATCGCTTCCCCACGATCCGACAAGTCTACCATCGCTTGGAAAATCAACCGATGAGCATACTTAAAGAAGTCACGAGAATCAATATATTCTCGGACAAAAACGAGTTTGCTCTCATCTATAAAAATAGCCCCCAGAACAGATTGTTCGGCCAAAATATCCTGAGGTTGAACTCGCAGTTCCTCTACTTCTGCCATCCGACTTTCCTTCCTTTTACAATCTTGTCAAGATGTTGTAAACTTAACCTTCTTTTACACGAAGATTGATGACGCTTGTAACATCTTGGTAGATTTTTACTGGTACATCAATCAAACCTACTGCTCGAATTGGTGCTTTTACTTGAATGTGACGCTTATCAATATTGATTCCAAATTGCTTTTGCAATTCTTCTGCAATTTTCTTGTTGGTGATGGATCCAAAGGTACGGCCATCTGGTCCAACTTTTTCAACAAACTCTACGACAGTCTCTTCTGCTTCAAGTTTGGCCTTGATGGCTCTTGCCTCTGCTAACATCTCTGCATGAGCCTTTTCTTCTGATTTTTGTTTTCCACGCAATTCACCGATTGCCTGAGCAGTCGCTTCCTTAGCCAAATTCTTTTTAATCAGGAAGTTTTGGGCATAGCCAGTTGGCACTTCCTTGATTTCGCCTTTTTTCCCTTTTCCTTTGACATCTGCTAAAAAGATTACTTTCATTCTTCTTTCTCCTTTTCCTTTAGTTCATCCAAAATAAGTTGAGTCAATTTTCCTCCAACTTCTGATAGACTCATATCCTTAATCTGCGCAGCAGCTAGGTTAAAGTGACCACCACCGCCCAGTTCTTCCATAATCCGTTGCACATTGATTTTACTACGGCTTCGAGCCGAGATAGAGATGAATCCTTGTGTATTTTTTGCCAGAACGAAACTAGCCTCAATGCCGGACATGGCCAACATAGCATCGGCAGCCTTACTGATAACAACTGTGTCATAAGTGGTTGTGTCCTTAGCTTGGGCGATCAAGATATCTAAACCCAACTTACGACCTTGTAAAATGAGTTCATTTACCTCACGGTACTCTTCAAAATCTGTCGCAGCAATTTCCTGGATAGCAATACTATCACTTCCACGTGTTCGGAGGTAGCTAGCCACATCAAAAGTTCGACTCGTCACTCGAGATGTAAAATTCTTGGTGTCCAGCATCATACCAGCCATCAAAACACTAGCCTGCATACGACTCAAACGATTTTTCTTAGAATTTTGGAACTGAATCAATTCTGTGACTAACTCACTCGCACTACTTGCTCCACTTTCAATATACGTGATGACAGCATTCTCAGGGAAATCTTGATCACGTCTATGATGGTCAATGACAATGGTTTGAGTGAACAAATCATAAAAATCTTTCGACAAGGTCAAAGTCGTCTTGGAATGATCCACCAAAATCAATAAAGAGCGCTTGGTAACCAATCTCATCGCATCAGCCAGAGACAAGAGCTTGGTGACACCCTCTTTTTCCAAAAAGTTGACCGCACGCTCGATATCTGGTGACATTTGATCTGCATCATAAACCGCATAACTATTTTCAGTGATATTGCTCGCAAACAGCTGCATACCGACCGCAGAGCCCAAGGCATCCATATCCAGATTTTTATGACCAACTACAAAGACCTGATCCACACTGCGGATCTTATCTGAAATGGCTGTCATCATGGCTCTCGTACGTGTTCTTGTTCTCTTAACAGAGGCTGCGGAACCACCACCGAAATAAACTGGGTTCTTGGTTTCATCATTTTCCTTGACAACCACTTGGTCCCCACCACGAACCTCAGCTAAGTTCAAATTCCTTAAAGCAACTTTCCCTATCTCATCATGATTGCCATCACCATAAGAAAATCCCATACTTAAGGTTAGGGGTAATTGCCTCTGTTTTGATTCTTCACGAAAGGCATCAATCACAGAGAATTTATCATTCATCAATTCCTCGAGTACTGTGTAATCTGTGAACACATAAAAACGATCCATCCCCACACGGCGAGAAAACATGGCATACTTACTAGCAAATTCTGAAACAAAATTAGCTACAAAACTATTGATATGACTGATATCGGAGTCGGATGTCGCATCCTCCAAATCATCGTAATTATCCACTGAGATGACCCCGATGACTGGACGACTAGTTACCAATTCAACAGTAGCTTCATACTCCCCAGAAACATCAAAGAAATACAAAACACCTGAGGCCTTATCCATATGAACAGCATATCGTGTTTCGCCCAAGGTAGCATACGCACCAGGATTCCCAACAGAAGCCTTGATGATGGTTTGAATTAACTCAACATCAATTTCCCCTTCTTCATTTGTCAAAATTAACTCAGCATAAGGATTAAACCATTCCACTTCGCCACTAGATAAGTCTAATTTCAGGACACCAACTGGCATTTGATCGAGCAGCGTGTTCAAACTATCTTCCGCTTGATGGTTTACGTATTGGATTTGTTCAATTTCGCTCTTTTCATACTGTTTTTTTTGCCAAACGAATAAAAGCAGATAAAGAAGTACAAATAAAAACAAAACACTGATTGTTACAGCAATATTATGCGAAAAAATAATCAGCAATGTTAAGATTCCGAAAGTTGCAATCCCTAGTAGAACCGCAGAAATCGGATTTAAATTATTTTTTTTCATTCTAAACCTCTTGCGCATTATTATATCACAAAAAGCCTTAAAAAGCGACCTTTAAAAAGAGGTAAGACTTTCTTTCATGATTGATTTCTCCTAATCTCAGACACAAAAGTAGGAGGGAATCATCACCCTCCTACCCACGTGTTCAGAACACTAACACCTAACGTTCTACGATAAGGGCTATTCCCATCCCTCCTCCGATACATAGAGTTGCTAACCCAGTTTTAGCATCACGTTTCATCATCTCATGTACCAGCGTTACTAGGATACGGCAACCGGAAGCCCCAATTGGATGACCAAGAGCAATGGCGCCACCACTGACATTGACAATATCTGTGTTGAAACCAAGTGTTTTACCAACCGCACAAGCCTGGGCAGCAAAGGCTTCATTTGACTCGATCAAGTCAAGCTCATCAACTGTCAAATTACCTTTTTCAAGAGCCTTGCGAGTCGCATCAATCGGTCCACATCCCATCATCCTAGGATCCAAACCTACACTTGCATACGAACGAATGCGAGCAATCACTGGGAGTCCTAATTCTTCAGCTTTTTCAGCACTCATGATTAGGACAGCCGCTGCTCCGTCATTGATACCTGAAGCATTTCCTGCCGTAACAGAACCGTCTTTTTTGAAAACAGGACCTAGCTTAGACAAGCTCTCCAAGCTAGTATCTTTTCTAGGGTATTCATCTGTATCAAAGATGATAGAATCGCCTTTGCGTTGAGGAATGACCACTGGAATAATCTCTTCTTTAAAGCGTCCAGATTCTATGGCTGCCACTGCTCGTTTTTGCGATTCCAAAGCAAGAGCATCTTGAGCATCTCGACTAATACCATATTCTTCAGCCACATTCTCAGCTGTGATCCCCATATGGTATTCGTTAAAGGCGTCAGACAAACCATCCTTGAACATGGTATCTATCACTTTCGAATCTCCCATACGTGCACCCCAGCGAAAGTTTGGCAAAACGTATGGCGCCTGACTCATGTTTTCTGCACCACCAGCTACGATAATATCTGCATCGCCACATCGAATCGCTTGAGCAGCCAACTGCACTGCCTTCAAACCAGAACCACAAACCTTATTGATGGTAAAGGCTGGTGTAAATTCGGGGAGTCCTGCGTGAATGCTCATTTGACGAGCTACGTTTTGACCTAAACCTGCGCCTAGGACATTCCCCATAATCACTTCATCTACTTGCTCTGGTTTCACACTCGCCTTCTCCAAAGCACTCTTAATAACCAAAGCTCCCAAATCAACAGCAGAAATATCCTTCAAACTCCCCCCAAATGAGCCTATAGGAGTTCGCACTGCTGAAACAATCACTACATTTTTCATAACTACCTCCATTTATACCTTGTATAATGATGCAATACAAAAGTGGTTTACAATTGTGTAAACCACTTTTACATAGTTGTCAAGATTTTATGATTCCTTAACTTCTAGTAAACCAACTTCACCATCTTCGCGGCGATACAAAACATTTGTTGTTTGATCTTCGACATCAACATAGATAAAGAAATCATGCCCCAACAAATCCATTTGAAGAAGTGCTTCTTCCAAATCCATTGGTTTCAAATCAATTTGTTTTGAACGAACCACTTTTGGTGGCACAACATTTGCATCTTCAACTAAATCATCTGTAAAGAGTTGGCTAGTTGCAACCTTATTTTTATTCTTGCGTTCGATTTTTGTTTTATTTTTACGAATCTGACGTTCGATTTTATCTGTTACGAGGTCGATAGAGCCATACATATCTTGAGAAACATCTTCTGCACGAAGAGTAATTGACCCAAGTGGAATTGTTACTTCAACCTTTGCTGTTTTTTCACGGTAAACTTTCAAGTTGACACGTGCATCCAACTCTTGTTCAGGTTGAAAATATTTTTCGATCTTTTCGAGTTTAGAAACTACATAATTGCGAATTGCTTCTGTTACTTCTAGGTTTTCACCACGGATACTATATTTAATCATATAAGTACCTTCTTTCTAAACATTTTTATTTTTCTAACTATATTATAACGCTTTCATTTTCATTTTGCAAATTTTTCCTCATCTTACAAGGGAAAAAGTTTTGACTTCCAAAACACCTGCTTCTTCCAGAAGCCTTTTCACACGATTAATAGTCGCTCCTGTTGTATAGATGTCATCAATCAGCAAAATCTTCTTAGGAAGTGAGGTCTCATCTTTAATGAAAAATGGGGTCTCAGTAGCTAATCTTTCTGAACGATTCTTAGAAGAACTAGCTTTCTCTTCTCTTTTTCCCAATAAATCATAAAAAGAGAATCCCGCTGCCTCAACCAAACCTTCAACCTGATTAAACCCTCTCTCAAGTAATCTTTCAGGACTTAAGGGAATCACCACAAATTCATAGTCTCTGTACTTTTTCAATTCCTCAGCAAGAACGGAAGCAAAAACTTTTCTAAGCAAAAAATCCCCATCAAACTTATATCGACTAAAGAAGTCTTTCATCGCTTGGTTATAGGTGAAAATCGCCTTATGATCAACTTGGATTCCTTCTTTACACCAAAATTTACAATCTTGACAATAATTTGACACTCCTTTTTTCATGCAACTCGGACAATGCATCTGTTCAATACTTTCAAAACTTAAAGAACAAGTTAAACAAAGAGGTGTTTCTTGATTCTTCAAAAGAAGGAGATGACTAAAAGTCAAATCACTCTTTGTAGTTTGGCCACACAATAAGCAACTCATAAACCTGCCTCCTTGTTCATTTGTTTGATTTCCTTGATTGCCTTTTTGATTGAAGCATTTAATCCATCATGAAAAAAGAACAATTCACCAGTTGGTCTATCCATACTACGCCCGACTCGTCCTCCAATCTGAATCAAGCTAGACTTGGTAAAGAGGCGATGATTGGCCTCCACTACAAAAACATCCACACAAGGGAAGGTAACTCCACGTTCCAAAATTGTCGTACTGATCAGTATTGTTAGTTCTCCATCTCGAAAAGCTTGCACCTGCTCTAATCGGTCTTCTGTCACAGAAGACACAAAACCAATTTTCTCATCTGGAAAATACACCTGCAAGATTTCTTTTAGTTTCTCGCCTTTCTGAATCTCTGATGCAAAAATTAGTAATGGATAGCCAGTCTTTCTCTGCTTATCAATATAGGCCTTTAACTTAGATGATAACTGACTTTTCTCTAAACAACGATTAAAATCCGATAACCAAACTGGTTTTGGAATAATTAATGGATTTCCATGAAATCGTCTTGGCAAACTCAATCGTTTTAATTCTCCCGTGCGAACCTTCTTATCTAACTCATCTGTAGATGTCGCTGTTAAAAAGATTCTCAGACCATCCTCCTTTACACTATTCTTTACAGCGCAGTAAAGCATAGAGTTGTCAACATAAGGAAAGGCATCTACTTCATCTACTATCAACAAATCAAAGGCATGATAGAATTTTAATAACTGATGCGTCGTTGCAACCACTAAGGGAGTCCGAAAATATGGCTCTGATTCGCCATGAAGTAGTGCTATCTCACAAGCAAAGTCATTCTGCAGTCGCTTATATAACTCCAAGCAAACATCTATTCGAGGGCTGGCCAAACATACTGCACCACCTTCATCAATCACTTTAGCCACAACTTGATAAATCATCTCTGTCTTTCCAGCTCCTGTCACAGCATGAACTAAGGTCGGTTCTTTCTTTTCGACTGCTCGGATCAATTCCTCCGATACCTTCTCTTGAAAAGGAGTCAATTGGCCACGCCATTGAAGAACATCTTGTTTCGGAAAATCCTCCTGCGTAAAATAGTATAAAGCTTGATCACTCCTGACTCGCTTCATCAGCAAGCACTCCCTGCAATAGTAAGCACCAACAGGCAAATACCATTCTTCCAAAATAGGACTGTCACAACGTTGACAAAACAGCTTTCCCTTCTTTTTTCTCATTGCTGACAGTTTCACTGCTGCCTCTCGTTCTTCTTTGGTTAATTCTTTCTCAGTAAACAAGCGACCGAGATAATTTGGATTTACTTTCATACTTCTTTATTCGTAAAAATCTAGCACTTTAGGTATTTTTTTAGTACAATTAGATTATGGAATTTAGAACAATTAAAGAGGATGGGCAGGTCCAAGAAGAAATCAAAAAATCCCGCTTTATCTGTCATGTCAAGCGTGTCTATAGTGAAGAAGAGGCGCGTGATTTCATCACTACCATCAAAAAAGAACACTACAAAGCTACCCATAACTGCTCTGCTTTTATTATAGGAGAACGCAGTGAGATTAAGCGCACGAGTGATGATGGTGAGCCTAGTGGTACTGCTGGAGTCCCTATGCTTGGCGTCTTAGAAAATCATAACCTTACTAATGTCTGTGTAGTAGTTACCCGCTACTTTGGAGGAATTAAGCTAGGTGCTGGAGGTTTGATTCGTGCTTATGCAGGTAGTGTAGCCTTGGCTGTCAAAGAGATTGGCATTATTGAAATCAAAGAGCAAGCTGGTATAGCCATTCAAATGTCCTATGCTCAGTATCAAGAATATGGCAATTTTCTTAGAGACCATCATCTCGTGGAGCTCGAGACAAACTTTACAGATCAAGTCGATACGATGATTTATGTTGGCAAGGAAGAGAAAGAAAATATCAAAGCTGCTCTTGTGGAGTTTTTTAATGGAAAAATCACTTTAACTGATCAAGGTTTACGAGAAGTTGAAGTTCCTGTAAACTTAGTGTAAATAAAAAAATATAGATCGTACCTACTAAATTTATTCGCAGATTCACAGCTTAGATGCTTGATATAAAAAAATCCTATCACTTCGATAGGATTTCTATATTTTACAAATAGCTTAGGGCGCGTTATACTAGTATCATCTTATACAAAGAGGTATATCTATGACTATTTATAATAATATCACTGAACTTATTGGACAAACACCGATTGTTAAACTCAACAACATTGTTCCAGAGGGTGCTGCAGACGTCTATGTTAAACTAGAAGCCTTTAACCCAGGATCCTCAGTCAAAGACCGTATTGCTCTTAGCATGATTGAAAAAGCGGAACAAGATGGCATTCTAAAGCCCGGTGCTACCATTATTGAAGCAACGAGTGGAAACACTGGTATCGGTCTTTCATGGGTAGGTGCTGCTAAGGGATATAAAGTTGTTATCGTCATGCCCGAAACGATGAGTGTGGAACGACGTAAGATTATCCAAGCCTATGGTGCTGAACTCGTCCTTACTCCTGGTAGCGAAGGAATGAAAGGCGCAATTGCCAAGGCTCAGGAGATCGCAGCTGAACGTGACGGCTTCCTTCCACTCCAATTTAATAATCCAGCTAATCCTGAAGTACACGAAAGAACAACAGGAGCTGAAATACTGGCTGCTTTCGGTTCTGATGGACTAGATGCTTTTGTGGGTGGTGTTGGTACTGGTGGAACGATTTCAGGTGTTTCTCACGCTCTTAAAGCAGCAAATTCAAACATTCAAGTTTATGCAGTTGAAGCAGACGAGTCAGCTATCTTGTCTGGTGAAAAACCAGGACCTCACAAAATTCAAGGCATCTCAGCTGGATTTATTCCTGAAACACTTGATACAAAGGCCTATGATGGTATCGTCCGCGTAACGTCAGATGATGCTCTAGCGCTTGGCCGTGAAATTGGTGGAAAAGAAGGCTTCCTTGTTGGGATTTCTTCAGCTGCAGCAATTTATGGAGCAATTGAGGTTGCCAAGAAATTAGGTACAGGTAAGAAAGTCCTTGCTTTAGCACCAGATAACGGCGAACGTTATTTGTCTACAGCACTCTATGAATTTGAAGTGTAGTCTCCTAAATGCACTTAGCCCTTATTAAAGGGCTTTTTATTTTATCAATTTAAAGAAACCCCTAAGTCCTCGACAACAACAGAAAAAGGAAGCAAATTGCTTCCTCTTTTATCATTAGTTATTCAAGGCTGCTGCCATTGTAGCTGCAACTTCAGCTTCGAAGTCATTTGCAGCTTTCTCGATACCTTCACCAACTTCAAAGCGAGCAAACTCAACTACTGAAGCATTAACTGAATCAAGGTAAGCTTCAACTGTCTTGCTGTCATCCATGATGTACACTTGTGCAAGAAGTGTGTATGCCTGGTCAACTTTAGTGTTGTCAAGCATGAAGCGGTCCATTTTACCTGGGATGATTTTGTCCCAGATTTTTTCTGGTTTGCCTTCCGCAGCCAACTCAGCTTTGATGTCTTCTTCAGCTTGAGCAATCACTTCATCAGTCAATTGAGCTTTTGATCCATATTTCAAGTGTGGAAGAGCTGGTTTACCAACCATTGCACGGCTATCATTATCTTGGTCAATCACGTGGTTCAATTGTGCCAACTCATCTTTAACGAACTGCTCATCCAATTCTTTGTAAGAAAGAACTGTTGGTTTCATCGCAGCAATGTGCATTGAGATTTGTTTAGCAAGTGCTTCGTCTCCACCTTCAATAACAGAGATGACACCGATACGGCCACCATTGTGTTGGTATGCTCCAAAGTGTTGTGCATCTGTTTTTTCAAGCAAAGCAAAACGACGGAATGAGATTTTTTCACCGATTGTAGCTGTTGCAGATACATAGGCTGCTTCAAGAGTTTCACCTGAAGGCATTGTCAAAGCAAGTGCTTCTTCGTTATTAGCTGGTTTACCTTCAGCAATTACTTTAGCTGTTGCATTTACCAGCTCAACGAATTGAGCGTTTTTCGCAACGAAGTCAGTTTCAGCATTTACTTCAACTACTGCTGCAACGTTACCGTTAACAAATACACCAGTCAAACCTTCTGCAGCAACACGGTCAGCTTTCTTAGCTGCCTTCGCCATACCTTTTTCGCGAAGCAATTCAATTGCTTTTTCGATATCACCTTCAACTTCAACCAATGCTTTCTTAGCGTCCATAACACCGGCACCAGATTTTTCACGCAACTCTTTTACAAGTTTAGCTGTAATTTCTGCCATTTTGATTCTCCTATATTTTTTAAAAATAGGAGAGCCGGGCTAAGCCCTGCCCTCCTAGGTAATGATTACGTATTTTAATTAAGCGTTGTCGCCTTCTACAACTTCAACGATTTCTTCGATTGAGTCAGCTTGAGCTTCTGAAGCTACAAATTCTGCTTCAACTGCTGCTGCATCTTCACCTTGACGTCCTTCGATGATAGCGTCAGCCAATTTAGCTGTAATCAATTTAACCGCGCGGATAGCGTCATCGTTAGCTGGGATGATTACATCGATATCGTCTGGGTCAGTGTTTGTGTCAACCATCGCTACAACTGGGATACCCAATTTTTTAGCTTCTTTAACAGCGATTTGTTCTTTATGTGGGTCAACTACGTACATTACATCTGGGATACGAGGCATGTCTTCGATACCACCCAAGAATTTTTCAAGACGTGCACGTTGTTTGTTAAGAAGTGCAACTTCTTTCTTAGGAAGAACGTCAAAGATTCCTTCTTCTTCCATACGTTTGATTTCTTTCAAACGAGCAATACGTTTTTGGATAGTTCCCCAGTTAGTAAGAGTTCCACCCAACCAACGGTGGTTGATGTAGTATTGACCTGAACGTTCTGCTTCTTCTTTAACAGCATCAGCAGCTTGTTTTTTAGTACCAACAAACAATACAACTGCATCGTTAGCTGCTGCATCACGCATAAAGTCGTATGCTTGGTCAGCATATTTTACAGTTTGTTGCAAGTCGATAACGTGGATTCCGTTACGCTCAGTGAAGATGTACTTAGCCATCTTAGGGTTCCAGCGACGAGTTTGGTGACCAAAGTGTACACCAGCCTCAAGAAGTTGTTTCATTGAAATTACTGCCATGAGTATTTCTCCTTTTTGTTTTTTCCTCTTCTCGATTTCAACTTGCAAAACGACCCACGGGCAACAGTTTCACAATTCATCAAGAATGAGTATTATCGTTTACACGACAATCCCTATTTTATCATATTTCAACAACATTTTCAAGCTATTTAGTAGGACTTTCGGCTAAAAACATTAAAAGAGACTCGATTGAGCCTCTTCGTTTCATTCATTAGTTTGGATAGATGTAAGTAACATAGCCTTCAGATGTTGTAGTTGGGTTGAACCATCCACGTTTGTTACCGATTGTACGATCTCCACCGTAGTTTGATTCTGATACTTGAATGCTAGTTGATGATGAAACTGCTGTAACAACCGCTACGTGTCCATATCCACCGTCATTCCAACATGCAATCGCACCAACTTGTGGAGTTGATCCAGTACGGAATCCTGCAGCTGCTGCACTTGTAGCCCACTGCGCTCCGTTACCCCAGTAATCTCCAGCCCAAGGAGCTAATGTCTTAGCTCCCCAAGTACATTCACCAGTTGGATAACTTGAAGCATTTGTACTGTATGTTGGACGCTGTCTAGTTGGAGTTGGTGCAGGTGCCGGAGTGTAGCTTGAATCATCATCTGATGAAGAGCTTGAAGTTGCTTGCACTTGATCTGAAAGTGTTGTATTTCCAGAAGCAACAACTGATTGTTGTTGGCTTGTTTGACGTGCTTTATAAGCCGCTTCTGCTTCAGCTGCAGCTTTCGCTTCTGCCTCTGCTGCAGCTTTTTGTTCCAACAAAGTTGCTTTATCGCTTTCTGCAGTAGCTTTCTCTGCAGCAAGGTTTAACTCAGCAACTTTCAACTCTGCTTGTTTTGTTGTCAATGCTTGTGCATCGTCAGCAAGTGTTTGTTGGTTCGCAATTACAGTGTTGATTGCTTCATTATTTGCAACTTGTTTTTCAGCGATAGATTTCTTATCAGCTTTCTGTTGCTCCAACATTTTGTTGTTAGCTGATACAATCTCGCTCATAGCTGCAACACGTGAAATCGCTTCTGTAATTGATTTTGAGTTAATAATTGTATTGATGTAGCTAGTCGCAGCTCCATTTGTCTGTGCGCTACGCGCTTGTTTTTCTAAAGAAGCATTACGAGCAACAATATTCTTAGAGAGCTCTGTAATTTCTCCTTCAAGTTTTTTAGATTCAGCCTGTAGAGTTTCATTCTCAGCTTGCAAGTTTGCTTGTTGTGTTTGAATAGCTGTAACTTGTGTTTGGATTTCATCCACCTGTTTTTGAGCTTCTTTTTGTTTTGTTGTTAAATCACTAATCTTACTATCTTGAGCAGCAATTTTTTCATCAGTTGTTTCTGCATGAACAGTTGTCAATACTGCTACTTGAGAAAACAACACTGTACTTAACAAAAGTGATGCTAAGATTTTTTTCTTCATATCTACTATTACTCCTTCTATTTGAAACATTACTAGTATACCAAAAAAAGACATAATAAATATTACGCCTTTGTTACATTTATATTTCTTTCTCATAGATAACATTTTTCAAAAATATACTGGAAAATCATCATCCATAAAAAGTTTAAAATCATTGATGGGAAAAGGCTGTAGACGACGAAAATGGGCATAGATTCTACAGTCAGTCCTATGGAGAGAGCCAGAAGATAACTTCCCATATCAAATAGAAAACTGAGCACAATGACAGCCAAGATTCGAGTCCAACGATTCATCAAAATCACACTATTGAATTTGTGAAGAGTAACTCCCAAAAGAACAAATAAGAGAGTCGCAATCCCTATCAAATGGAAAAAGTAAATATCATAAACCAAGCCCACTATAAAACAATAGGCTAGGTAAAGATATTCCGAGACTTCAATGGTCTCAAACAAGAGAAATAAAAACAGGAAATGACTAGCTAAGTGAAAGTGAGGAAAGAAGGAACCCACTAGTTGACCAATATGAGCATCAACTAGCACAATAACAGGGAGTAAAAAGAATATACCAACTTGTTTTAACAGTCTCATTGCTAATTCCCCACTAACTCTACCACATGAAGATTTTTGGTGTCAGCACTTAACTTTACTGTTACCTCTCGTGTTAGATAGTCACTGCTATGCGTTGTGGCAACAACCTCTCCAACAGGAATATCTTTGACATTAAAGTTTCCGAGTCCACCTGTAGTCACCTTGTCTCCCGCACTAATATCGCTGTTACTATTTAATTGGCTAATTTTAAGAAGTTCAGACTCCTTATCATAACCAACGATAATCCCGTAAATTTCAGTAGAGCCATGCAGGATTTTAACGGAAATATTGTCAGAATTTTCAGTGTTTGTCAGCAAGTTGACAGTTGTTGAATGATCCTCTACTTTTGAAACACTACCAATCAAGCCACCATTTGCAATGGCCAACATATTTTCAGAAGCTCCTTTTGAACTTCCCGCATCAATTGTTAACTCTTGTTTCCAAGATACTGGAGCTCGCATAATTACATCTGCTGCTAAGGTTTTTGTAGCTTGCAATTTTGACTTCATATCCAGCAACTGACGTAGTTGTTCATTTTCAGTTTTTAAACTTTCTGATTGATTAGACTCCATCTCTAGTTGATAAAGTTGCTTTTTTAAACTCTCGTTTTCATTATAAGTCTGCGTCAAATGTCCCAAATCCGATTTGAAAGTATCAAACCACTGAAAAGGTTTTTGAACAATTCTATCTACTAAAGAAATCCCATCTCCTAGTTTTGTCACAATAGCACTTGAATAGGTTGTCACTAATAGTACAGAAACTGCGAGAACTGCGACAAAAACGATGATTAGATATTTTGATTTTTTAAAACGGTTCATATTCCTACCTTTATACTAAAGACCTGCTACTGTGATTTTTTCATCAATCTTACAAATCCACTAAGACTTCAAGAAAAATAAGAAACAACCCAGCACCAAAATCACAAGAATTGCCAGTGTATCCTTTTGACCCCATCTCAACTGTCTATACTGACTTCTACCCTTTCCTCCCTGATAGCCACGCGCTTCCATGGCTATCGCCAAAGAATCCGCACGCTTTAAACTCATCGCAAAAAGAGGAATTAAAATCGGAATCATAGCCTTTACTTTTTGTACGATGCTTCCCTCACCAAAGTCAACTCCGCGAGCCTTCTGAGCATTCATAATCCGTGTCGTGTCATCCATCAAGGTTGGAACAAAACGCAAACTCATTGATAACATGAGGCCAATTTCATGAACGGGAACTTTCACGCGTTTCAGCGGTGCCAAAAGAGCTTCAACTGCAGCTGCCAGACTCAAAGGCATGGTCGTTAATGTCAGCAAGGTTGAAAAGAAAATAATCAACACAAAACGACAGAAAATGATTCCTGCTTGTTGTAAAGCATAATCCGTTATTTTTATAAAAGAAAACTCAAATAGGACATTTCCACTTGAAATGAAAAAGAGCTGAAAAAGAGTCGTAAAAGCAATCAGGAAGAACATGGATTTTAATCCCTGAACGAAAAATGAGAGAGAAACACCCGACAAAGCGATAAATATACCTGTCGCTACAAACAGAATGAGATTGGTGAGAGGATTATTAGCCCAAAATACAATCAAAATCAACAGAATCATGGCAAGCAATTTACTACGGGGATCCAAGCGATGAATGATGGAATCCCCCGGTATATAACGCCCTAAAATCATACTATCCATTTAGCGACTCCTTAAACTCTTCTATCTTGATTGGCAGTTTTTTAAAAGCTACACCCCTATCTGCCAAACGTTTACAAAAGGCTGTGATTTTAGGCACACCTAACTGTACATTTTCCATAGAGGCTACATCTTGGAAAACTTCGCTCGGTTTGCCACTTTTGACTAAACGCCCCTTTTCCATAACGTAAACCTGATCAGCATACTCAGCTACGTCATCCATCAAATGCGTTACCAGAACGATTGTCATTCCAGAAAGGTGAAGTTTTTTAAACAAGGTCATCAATTCTTTTCTGCCCAAAGGATCTAGCCCTGCTGTTGGCTCATCCAAAACCAAGACAGTTGGCTCCATGGCCAGCATACCTGCTATAGCCACACGTCTCATCTGGCCACCCGAAAGTTCAAAAGGACTGCGCTCAAAGAGTGACTCATCGATGCCTACCAAGGCTAACTTTTCTCGCGCAATTTTCTTGGCCTCTTCCTCAGAAACTCCAAAATTTTGCGGTCCAAATGCAACATCTTTCAAAACAGTCTCTTCAAAAATCTGATTTTCAGCAAATTGAAACACTAGACCAACCTGCTTTCGAATCTGGCGAATTTCTTTATTGGTTGATGTAGGAGTAATGACGGTATCAAAAACTCGAACAGAACCCTTACTTGGTACCAATAGGCCATTTAAAAGCTGTAAAATCGTTGATTTCCCACTACCTGTGTGCCCTACTAAAGCTGTATAGGAGCCATCCTCAATCGTCAAAGAAACATCAGTCAAGGCTGATGAAGATAGGGGAGTCCCCTCTTGATAGATAAAGCTCACATTTTCTAGAGTAATTCCCATAACTTGTCCTCTAGCTCTCCTTCTGTCAAATAGCCATCCGGCAACTGATAACCAGTCTCTCTCAAAGATTCTCTCAATTGATTAGTAAAAGGCTCATCCAACCCTATCTGGTCAAGGTCGTCCCGAGAAAAAAGTTCTCTTGGGCTGCTGGTTGACTCCACTTGGCCTTTTTTCATGACCAAGACACGATCACTCATCGCAACTTCTTCTAAGTCATGTGTAATGGAGAGGACTGTCATCTGGTGATCTTTTCGAATCTCTTGAACAGTCTGAATCAGTTCTCTGCGTCCCTCAGGATCCAACATACTTGTAGCCTCGTCCAAAATCAAAATAGCTGGCCTCAGGGCAACAACTCCCGCAATAGCCACACGCTGTTTTTGTCCACCAGATAAACGAGCTGGTTCTCTCTTCTTAAAGTCCAGCATACCTACCAACTCCAAAGATTCAGCCACTCTCTTCTTCATTTTTTCACGAGGAAGTCCCTGATTTTCTAAACCAAAGGCAACATCATCTTCAACAGTCGCCCCTACAAATTGGTTATCTGGATTTTGAAAAACCATACCAATTTGTCGACGCAAATCCCAAACATTCTCAGAGGACAGCAATTGCCCATCTATCCAGATTTCCCCAGACTCTGCTTCAAGCAATCCATCAATCAAACGGATAGTTGTCGATTTCCCACTCCCATTATGACCTACAATCGAAAGCCATTCTCCCCGTTTCACGTGAAACGAGATATTATTAACGTCATAATGTTCCTGGTCTTCTTTGTAACGAAAAGACAGATCTTTTACTTCAATAATTGATTTCATTTCGAACCAAATGTCCCTTTGAATACATGAGCGCTACCCTTGAAATAATCATAACCAGAGTAGATAGTGAAAAACAAAGCGATATAAAGCAACAGCTGACCAATTAAATTCCAATGTAAGAGCAAAAAGATAATAGCAAACATCTGACTAAAGGTCTTGATTTTCCCTGGCATCGCTGCCGCAAGAACCGTTCCTCCCGTTTCAACAAGCAACAAACGCAAGCCTGTCACCGCAAGTTCACGACAGATGATAATAGCAACAACCCAAGCTGGAGCCATACCTAACTCAATCAACATGATAAAAGCTGACATAACCAACAGCTTATCGGCCATCGGATCTGCAAACTTCCCAAAATTGCTGACTACATTCCATTTGCGAGCAAGGTAGCCATCAAGATAGTCCGTTATACTAGCAACTGCAAAGATAATCGCTGCCAGCAAATGACTGCCTTGTGAATGGTCCAAAGTCAAAGTAAGAATAAAGAGAGGTATAAAGAGAATTCTACCAATAGTTAATACATTAGGAATTTGTTCTTTTTTCATTGGTTTTTCCTTAATCTGTAGTAAATGTAAGTGTCACAGTTCCAGTCTGAGTCGTCAACTTGGAAGTATCAACTGTTTGATTATCTACAGTCAAAGTAACTCCCTTCACTACACCTAAGGTAATAGTAACGGGATTCTTAGTTGAAACTGTTGTTTTTGCATTTTTATTGTCTGCGTATAGTGTCACACCACCTTCCAGATCACTTCCTGAAACACTAATCCAGCTAGTTGTATCCGAAACTGCCAGTTGAACAGTAGCTGTATCCTTATTCGTTTTATAACGAGCTTCAATGCGGTTTCCTTCACCCGAAACTGTAATAGTTGATGCTGCAGAAGAAGATGAGCTAGACGTCTGACTGCTAGAAGATGAACTAGAAGAAGTTGTTGAGCTAATAACACTATAATTTGCCGAAGAAGGACGCGTTGGTTGAGTCTGGATATAATTCCAAACATAGTAAGTGACAAAAATTAAAATTGACAAAGCAAATAGGACGAAATAAAACAAGGGGAGATAAGAGGTTTTTTTCTTATTTGATCGTCTACGACCAGACAAATCTTCTTCATCAACATCTACCTCTTCATAGGTAATCATGCTTCCTGAATCATAGGCAGCCAAAATAATTCGTTCATCCAATTCAACCGCCCAAGCGTATTTTCTCAAAAAAGAACGAGCGTAGAAGGTACTAGGGAGTTGATCAAAATCATCTGCCTCCATAGCCTCTAATAAATTCATCTGAATATCAGTTTTTGCCTGCAATTCTTCCAAACTCAATCCTTGGTTTATTCTAGCTAAACGCAGCACCTCACCAATTGTTTTTTTTCTCATACTTAGCATTCCTTCTTTCTAGGCTTACTTATCTTTTAGGTTGGAAAGATTGTAAAATCAACTAGATCACCATCATCAATCAAGCGATGACCAGCTTCTAAAACATCTTCCAAAGTAATTTCTTGTAAAATTTTTGGCAAATCAAAAATGGTTTCTCCGCCATCCATAGGATCGTATTGAGTTGCAATAAATTCCAAAGAATTCATACTACTAAAAAACTCTCCAAACATCTCACTCTTAACAAGATCGAGATGGTCATCAGTAATATCTGCATCACTACTAAAATGACGAATCGCTTTACGAAATTGATGTGATAGAGAAACGGGTTCCTTCGTATCCATAGTCAACATCACAAAATGAAAACGACTAGTCACCTCAACTTCTAATGACAGTGAAGCATCTAACTTTCCCGCCTCATATAGGTTTTGAAAACGATTTGAAGTCCAACCAAACAACATCGTAAACAACAATTTCAACAAAACACTATAACGGTAGCAATCTGCTTCTGCCACCTCACCTGCTCCTCTAATTCCAACAGCAAGCTTTGGTGAAGAAACTTCCATCCGAAGGCTATCTGTTTCTTTGACAACTTGTAAAGTAAGCTTCTCCTTCCTTACTAGCATTTCTTCCAAGTTTCCAAGTTTCTTTTGCGAAAAATACTTCTCAACCGTATCTACATCAAAATTTCCAACTAAAAACAAAGACATGTTGACAGGTTTGTAAAAGGTTGTAAAGTTATTTTTTAAGTCATTTAGCTGAATATTGTTAATTGATTTTTCACTTCCAACAATATCAGCTGCCAGAGGAGTATTGGGATAAAGATTTGCTAAGGTTGCAAAAAACAGACGCGAATCTGGATCGTCTTGGTACATCTCACGTTCCTGTTGGATAATTTCCTTCTCTCTCTCAACTGACTCTTCTGTAAAATGCGCAACTGTTACCAATTCTTCAAGCAAATCCAAATTTTCTGATAACTGATCTATTGTTGAAAACAAATAACTCGTCTTTGTAAAACTTGTAAAAGCATTGCTATCAGCTCCCAAGCGTGTAAAAGACTCCATCATATCCTCAGCATTTTCTCTCTCAAACAGTTTATGTTCAAGAAAATGTGCAATGCCAGCTGGATAAGACTGTAAACCTTTTTCAGATAGTGTAAAGCTTGTGTCTGCTGATCCAAATTGAACTGTTACAACTCCGTAAACTTCATTAAATTGTTTCTTAGGAAGGAGAGACACTGTCAATCCATTTGATAGACGAGTCTGATAAACCGTCTCCTTTACAGCAGGATAGTATTTTTCTTCAAAGGTAACTGGTGTCATTCTATTCCTTCCATAAAGTATATCGCTTGTAACCGAACACTATTTGCTGCTTTGCAGATAGCTTCTTTGTCAACTTGGTTTAATTTTTCAACCCAACTGTCAAAATCTGATGTGGATTTCCCTAACAGACTATTCAAATAAACTCGCTCGATTAGTGAGGTCTGACTATCTTGCGCAAGCAACAAGGTTCTGCGAATCATCTCCTTGGTCTGTTCAATCTCCAAATCTGTAAAATTACCTTTTTTTAGTTCAAGTAATTGATGATTCATCAATTTTCTGGCTTGATTGCGATTTCCCCGATCAATGCCAGCATACATCCTCAATTGACCACTAAACAAGTCCAATTGACTGGAGATAGTGTAGGCTAGACCAGCATTTTCCCGAACATTTGTAAAAAGCTTAGAATGAGCAAAACCACCTAATAGACCATTCATTACTACCATGGCCAAATGATGCTTGTCTCCATAGCTCGTAGAACAATGGTAAGCCAATTCCAAAACGGATTGGCCTACATTCTTACGAATCATTCCTTCCCGAAGGACATTTGAATATGGTTGTTGGTACTGAGGCTTGACATCAATTTGACGCCCAGTAAAGGAGAATGACCTCAACCACTCCTTCACTTCTACTTCATTAAAATCACCCAAGAAAAAGAAATCAATTCGATCATTTTTCAGAGTATCTTGAAAGCAAGTGTAACTACTTTCTGGGGACTCATTTGAAATACGATTTCGTAAATCACTGTATCTCAATTTAAGACGTTCATCATGGAAGAACAAGCTATCCAACTCCTTATGAGCAAAATAAAATGAATCATCCATATCAGTAGCTAAGCTAGCCAATAATTGTTTTTTTTCAATTTCAAATAAGGCTGGCTCAAAAGCACCATCTTGAGCTAAGGGGGCAAATAAAGTCTGTCTCACCAGTTCAAAAATTTGAGAAGTCAAGACATTCTTTTTACTTAAAAAATCATCCCTCACATAGGTAAATGTTAGGTCAAGAATATGTACCTGTCCCCTACGATAAGCACTCGTAGAAATATCTGTTCCATACAAACTTGCCAAATATCTGCGAAAAGCTTGAGATGTTGGGTAAACTTGATTTGCCGTCTCCAACATACTTGCACTTAACATACGTCCTGCTATCGTCTCAAGAGATAAGGGAGCAGTAAAACGAATAGTGATTTTATTTGTTTTAAACTTTTTGGATTGAACAAAATGTGCTGAAATTCCAGGCACTAATTCCATACCTTACCTCCTTACATATAGAGTTCTATTATACCACGAAAATCAAAATTTTTCTTGTTCTCTTTATAGCTTTCAAAAGTAAAATCGTTTTCATTTCAGCTGACTTTCCTTCAGCTATTTCAGGGAAAATATGGTATAATACCAAAGATTGAGGTGAATTATGGAATACAAATTATTTGAAGAATTTATTACGCTCCAAGCACTCCTAAAAGAACTTGGAATTATACAAAGCGGTGGTGCTATCAAATCCTTTTTAATAGATCATCAAGTTTACTTTAATGGTGAGTTAGAAAGTAGACGTGGGAAAAAAATCCGTATTGGAGATACGATTGACATCCCTGATTTAAAGATTGACATCACCTTGACACAACCAAGTTTAAAAGAGCAAGAAGGGTATCAAGCAGATAAGATTGAAAAAGAGAGGATTGCTAAACTTGTCAAAGAGATGAACAAGGGTGTAAAGAAAGAAAAACAAAAAACCACTTTATCACCTAAAACCAAACAAGCTCCACGTTTTCCAGGAAGATAACCATGTGGCTCCAACATTTAACAATTAAAACCTTTCGAAACTACAAAGAGGCAAAAATTGATTTCAATCCAAAATTAAACGTCTTTTTAGGCCAAAATGCACAAGGAAAAACCAATATTCTAGAAGCAATCTATTTCTTGGCCTTGACACGTAGTCATCGGACTCGTACAGATAAAAATCTCATTCATTTTGATGACGAGCAACTTTGTCTTTCTGGCTTGCTACAGAAAAAAACAAGCTCTATCCCTCTAGAAATTGATTTAACACCAAAAGGGCGTGTGACTAAAGTCAATCACTTAAAACAAGCTCGCTTATCAGACTACATCGGACATATGAATGTTGTTCTCTTCGCACCTGAAGATCTCCAGCTAATTAAAGGAGCACCTTCCATTCGCCGAAAGTTTATAGATATCGAACTAGGACAAATTAAACCAATCTACTTGTCAGACTTGTCAAACTACAATCATATACTAAAGCAGAGAAATACCTACCTAAAATCCAGCCAAAAGATTGACGAAACATTTCTGTCAGTCTTAGATGATCAGTTGGTAGAGTATGGTTGTCGCGTCATAAAGCATCGGATAAAATTCATTAAAGACTTAGAGAAATTTGGTCAAATAAAACACTTAGAAATTTCAAATAAATTAGAAGAGTTGTCAATATCTTATCAATCATCTGTCAACTTTACTGGTGAAGAGCAGTTGACGAATTCTTTTAAAATGGCTTTAGAAAAAAGTAGATCAAGAGATTTGTTTAAAAAGAATACTGGTGTTGGCCCTCATCGAGATGACATTACTTTTTATATCAATGGAATGGACGCTAGTTTTGGGAGTCAAGGTCAACATCGTAGTCTTGTACTTTCTATCAAACTAGCAGAGATTGAACTAATGGAAAGTATTACTAATGAGTCTCCGATACTCTTACTTGACGATGTTATGAGTGAACTTGACAACACACGACAATTAAAATTACTAGAAACCATTTCTCACTCTATCCAAACATTTATCACAACAACCAGTTTAGACCACTTACAAAACTTGCCTGAAAATCTTAGTATTTTCAGAATCCAAAACGGTAAAATTTCTGTAAATCAAAATTGACAACTTTGTAAACAAAAAGAACTCCTGATTTTCAGGAGTTCTTTTTTACTACTTACATAGAGTAGTTTGGTGCCTCATTAGTAATTTGTACGTCATGAGGATGGCTTTCTTTTAGACCAGCCCCAGACATTTCAATAAATTGAGCATTATCATGTAGTTCTTTAAGGTTAGCTGCACCACAGTAACCCATACCAGAGCGAATACCACCAATCATTTGGAAGACGATATCAGCTACTGCACCTTTATAGGCAACACGACCTTCAATTCCTTCTGGAACGAGTTTGTTTGCTTCATTGACAGAACCTTGGAAGTAACGGTCGCTTGAACCTTTCTTCATAGCAGCAATTGATCCCATACCACGGTAAGTCTTGAACTTACGTCCTTGGAAGATTTCAGTTTCACCTGGAGCTTCATCAGTTCCAGCAAACATTGATCCAAGCATAACTGCATTTCCACCTGCAGCAAGGGCTTTTACAATATCTCCTGAGTACTTGATTCCACCATCAGCAATGATTGTTTTTCCATATTCACGCGCAACAGCTGCCGCATCATAGATTGCTGTTATTTGTGGTACACCGACACCTGCAATGACACGAGTTGTACAGATAGAACCTGGTCCGATACCGACTTTGACAACATCTACACCTGCATCATAAAGAGCACGCGCACCTTCTGCAGTTGCAATATTACCTGCAATCAAAGTGCGGTCTGGAAAGTGAGCACGAATTTCAGCAATTTTACGTAGAACCCCAGCAGAGTGACCATGAGCAGTATCAATAACAATTGCGTCAGCTCCTGCTTCAAAAAGGGCTTCGGCACGTTCAAATGTATCTGAAGTGACACCCACCGCACCAGCAACTAGAAGACGACCAAATTTATCTTTTGCTGCATTTGGAAACTCAATCACTTTTTCAATATCTTTGATAGTAATCAAACCAGAAAGACGACCTTCCTCATCAACCAAAGGAAGTTTTTCAATACGGTGTTCTTGAAGAATGCTTTCAGCTGTTGCCAGATCTGTACCAACAGGAGCAGTAACAAGATTTTCACTGGTCATGTGGTTTGAGATTGGCTGATTGTAGTCTGAAATAAAGCGAAGATCTCGATTTGTTAGAATACCAACCAGTTTACGATTTTCAAGTGTCTCCACAACTGGCACACCACTGATACGGTAACGTCCCATCAGCTCATCTGCTTCAGCAATTGTGTGTTCTGGAGTCAAGAAGAATGGATCAATAATAACACCATTTTCAGAACGTTTTACCTTGCGAACTTCATCTGCCTGTTGCGCAATAGACATATTTTTATGGATTACTCCAAGACCACCCGCACGAGCAATGGCAATAGCCATTTGACTTTCTGTGACTGTATCCATGGCGGCTGTTATAATTGGGATATTTAAAGTCAGATTATCTGCCAATTTTGTTGTTAAATCTGCATCATTAGGCAACACATGACTTTCTGCTGGAATGAGCAATACATCATCAAAGGTAAAACCTTTTTTTAAAAATTTAGTATCCCAATTAGACATTGAAGTTTCCTCTTTTCTTTCTTTTTGAGCTTGACTCTTTTTGTATTGTATCTATCATACCATTCTATGAAAATTTGTCAATTATATTTATGGTAGAAATCATAAAAAAACTATCCCTGTGATTCTATGGAAGAGATAGTTTTACGATTCATATTTTATCTATTATTTAAAATAATTTAGTCCCATTGCTCCCTTAACTTCAGATAGAGTTTGCCCTGCAACCTCACGAGCTTTTTCACTACCCTTTTGAAGCATATTGTACACTTCCCCCATATCCTTAGCAAATTCGATACGGCGCTCACGAATAGGACCAAGTTCGCGTTCGAGTATTTCAAGTAGATAACGCTTCGTCTTTACATCACCAAGACCACCACGTTGATAATGTTCTTTCATATCTGCAATGTCTTGAGCATCTTCTGGACGACCAAACACATCTAGATAATGGAAAACCATATTTCCTTCAATCTTACCTGGATCCTCAACTCGAATATGGTCTGGATCAGTATACATGCTCATGACTTTTTTACGCAAAGTATCTGCATCATCAGCTAGATAAATACCATTATTAAGGGATTTAGACATTTTAGCATTTCCATCTAAACCAGGCAAACGCCCTGCTCTCTCATTTTCTGGATAAATACCTTCCGGCTCCACCAAGACCTCACAATTATAAGCATGATTAAAGGAACGAACAATCTCGCGAGTCTGCTCAATCATTGGTTTCTGATCTGTCCCAACAGGAACATAATTAGCCTTGAAGGCAGTAATATCTGCTGCTTGCGCAATCGGATAAACCAAAAATCCTGTCGGAATACTTTCTCCAAACCCTTTTTGAGCAATCTCTGTTTTTACTGTCGGATTTCGTTCCAAACGAGCTAGTGAAACCAAATTCATATAGTACATAGACAGCTCAGTCAACTCTGGGATTTGGCTTTGAATAAAGATAGTTGACTTACTTGGATCTAATCCAACTGCTAGGTAATCTAAGGCAACATTCCCAATCGATTCTACAATCGTTTGAGGATCTTTGGCGTGATCTGTCAATGCTTGTTGGTCCGCCAAAAAAACAAACATTTCATACTTATCTTCTTCCTGCAGTAATACTCTATTTTTAAGACTCCCAACATAATGTCCAATATGCAGTTTTCCTGTTGGGCGATCTCCTGTTAAAATAATGGGTTTCGTCATTTTTTTCTCCTTCGAAATGGTCTCTTCAATTATAGCATTTTTTTGTTAAAATAACAGAAAATTATTTAAATCAAACAACTAACTCATTGTAAATAAACCTGTAAACTTAATTGACATAAAATTGACAAACAAAAATTTGAATATTTCTCTCTTTTCTAGTAGAATAAATGTATTACATATTATAGGAGAAAAACATTGCTTACAGTATCTGATGTTTCACTACGTTTTAGTGATCGCAAACTTTTTGATGATGTCAATATCAAATTTACAGAAGGAAATACATACGGATTAATTGGTGCTAATGGTGCTGGGAAATCTACATTCTTAAAAATCCTAGCTGGTGATATCGAGCCAACAACTGGTCACATCTCTCTTGGTCCAGATGAACGTCTCTCTGTTCTCCGTCAAAATCATTTTGACTATGAAGATGAGCGAGTTATTGATGTCGTCATTATGGGAAATGAAAAACTTTACAACATAATGAAAGAAAAAGACGCCATTTACATGAAGGAAGATTTTTCAGATGAAGATGGTGTTCGTGCAGCCGAACTTGAAGGTGAATTTGCCGAACTTGGAGGTTGGGAAGCAGAAAGTGAAGCATCTCAATTACTTCAAAACCTAAATATTCCAGAAGAATTGCACTACCAAAACATGAGCGAATTGGCCAATGGTGAAAAAGTGAAGGTTCTCCTTGCCAAAGCACTTTTTGGCAAACCAGATGTTCTTCTCTTGGACGAGCCGACCAACGGTCTTGATATTCAGTCTATTACTTGGTTAGAAGACTTCTTGATTGACTTTGATAACACCGTTATCGTTGTATCCCATGACCGCCACTTCTTAAACAAGGTATGTACTCATATGGCCGACCTTGACTTTGGAAAAATCAAACTCTATGTCGGAAACTACGACTTCTGGAAGGAATCTTCTGAGCTTGCTGCTAAATTGCTAGCAGACCGTAATGCTAAAGCGGAAGAAAAAATTAAACAATTGCAAGAATTCGTTGCTCGATTCTCTGCTAACGCTTCTAAGTCAAGACAGGCAACGTCTCGTAAAAAAATGCTTGACAAGATTGAATTAGAAGAGATTGTGCCATCTAGTCGTAAATATCCATTTATCAACTTTAAAGCAGAACGTGAGATTGGTAATGATCTCTTGACAGTAGAAAATCTAACTGTAAAGATTGATGGCGAAACTATCCTAGATAATATTAGTTTCATCTTGCGTCCAGGTGATAAGACAGCTCTTATTGGACAAAATGACATTCAAACGACTGCATTAATTCGTGCAATTATGGGTGACATCGACTATGAAGGAACTGTCAAGTGGGGAGTTACTACTAGCCGTTCTTACTTGCCAAAAGACAACTCGGCTGATTTTGCAGGAGGAGAGTCAATCCTTGACTGGTTGCGTCAATTTGCAAGTAAAGAAGAAGATGACAATACCTTCCTACGTGGTTTCCTCGGTCGTATGCTCTTTTCTGGAGATGAGGTTAACAAACCTGTAAACGTCTTGTCAGGGGGAGAAAAAGTACGTGTCATGCTTTCAAAACTCATGCTCTTGAAATCAAATGTCCTTGTACTTGATGATCCAACAAATCACTTGGACTTGGAATCTATCTCAAGCTTGAACGATGGATTGAAAAACTTTAAAGAATCAATCATCTTTGCTAGTCATGATCACGAGTTCATTCAAACTTTAGCAAACCATATTATTGTTTTGTCTAAGAATGGCGTCATTGATCGTATTGATGAAACCTACGATGAATTCCTAGAAAATGCAGAAGTACAAGCAAAAGTTAAAGAACTTTGGAAAGACTAAATAAGACTTCAAAACTCAGTTGGGTTAACCAACTGAGTTTTCTATCATTCTACGAGGTAACATGAAATCATTTTTTAAAACATATTGGACCTATTTTATTTCTTTCATCATTCCTGTAGTGATTATGTCTGGAGTATACCTATCTCAAGGTATCTACTGGAATAGCGATACATCCCCACTATTAGGAGACGGTTTTCATCAATACGTTATTTTTGATGTGGCTTTACGGAATATTCTACATGGAAATGGTAGTTTGTTTTACACCTTTACAAGTGGCCTCGGACTGAATTTCTATGCTCTATCTAGTTATTACTTGGGTAGTTTTCTCTCGCCTCTGGTTTACTTTTTTAATCTATCGAATATGCCAGATGCCGTCTATCTAACCACTCTCTTAAAATTTGGATTGATTGGTCTGTCAACCTTCTTTAGTTTGAATAGATTATTTAAAGATATCCCCAAATTTTTAAAACTTGCCTTATCTACTTCCTATGCTTTAATGAGCTTCACTGTCAGTCAGTTAGAGATTAAAACCTGGCTAGATGTTTTTATCTTGATTCCTTTAATTATTACTGGTTTACACCTACTTATAACACAAAAGAAGCGCCTACTATACTTTACAAGTCTGTCAATCTTGTTTATCCAAAATTATTATTTTGGATATATGACAGCATTATTTCTTATTTTTTGGTATATCTGCCAAATTTCTTGGGACTTTAAAAATCGAAAATCATCTTTTCTTGATTTTGTTGTTACCTCCTTTTTAGCAGGAATGACTAGTTTGATTATGACTCTTCCTACACTGTTTGATTTACAAACTCATGGTGAGAAGTTAACTGCCATCACAAAATTAAAGACAGATAGTAGCTGGTATCTGGATATTTTCGCAAAACAATTCATTGGATCTTTTGATACAACTAAATATGGATCCATACCAATGATTTTTGTTGGATTGCTTCCCTTTATTTTGACCATTCTATTTTTCACAATAAAATCCATAAAGTTTCACGTGAAACTTACCTATGCAATTTTCTTTACTTTTTTAATAACAAGCTTTTACATAGAAGCACTTGATTTATTTTGGCAAGGGATGCATACCCCAAATATGTTTTTGCATCGCTATGCTTGGATTTTTTCCACTCTGTTAATTTATACTGCAGCAGAAGTCTTAAATCGTCTGAAAGAACTGAAGCTCTGGAATCTATTTTTCTCACTTTTTCTTGTACTAACAGGATTTTTGGCTACTGTCTATTTTAAATCACACTATTCTTTTCTAACTGATTTGAATATCCTACTAACTCTTGAATTTCTACTAGTTTATGCTCTTTTACTTCTTGCAATCATTAGAAAATTTATCTCTGTAAATCTATTTGCAATCCTTTTGTCTTTATTTATAACAGCTGAGATAAGCTTAAATGCATCATCTCAAATGGAAGGAATAGCTAAAGAATGGGCCTTTGCTTCTCGTAGCGCCTATAATAGAGATATCACTGCTATGGAATCCATTCTAAACCAAATTGACAATCCATTTACACGTACTGAAAAACTGCAAATTCAGACTGGAAATGACAGTATGAAATTTAACTACAATGGAATCTCTCAATTCTCGTCTGTACGAAATCGTTCAGCTAGCACTAGTTTGGATAAACTGGGATTCAAATCCTCTGGAACCAACCTTAATCTCCGTTATGCAAATAACAGTCTTTTAGCAGACAGTTTATTTGGAATCCAGTACAATATTTCTGAAACTTCACTTGATAAGTATGGCTTTCAAGAGATTTATCAAAAGGATCATTTAATCTTATATAAAAATCAACTCTCTTTACCCATTGCCTTTGCTACTCAATCTATTTACACAGATGTAAACTTTAACAATCACACTCTGGACAATCAGGCTTTATTTATAAACCAGCTTGCTAATCTCAACTTAGATTACTTCTCCCAAATAGCATATGATAAGACAGATAATTCTGATGGTTTAACAAGTATCACAAGTTCTACGAATGAGGATGCAAGGATTGATTATCAAATTGAGGTTCCTCAAAATAGTCAAGTGTATCTCTCTTTTTCAAACCTTCATTTTACGAATGATAAACAAAAGAAGGTTGACATTCTTGTCAATGGTGAAAAAAAGACTTTTACAACTGACAATACCTTTAATTTCTTTAATATAGGTTACACTGAAGAACAAAAAACTTTCAATATCAGTGTTAGTTTCCCTGGAAATTCTCAGGTGTCATTTGAATCTCCAACCTTCTATCGTTTAGATACTCAGGCCCTAACTGAAGCAATCCAAAAAATTAAAGAACAACCTGTAGAAGTATCCACCTCTAAAAATAAAGTCTTTGCTACATATGAAGTCAAACAAGATACCTCTATTTTCTTCACTATCCCTTATGACAAAGGTTGGTCTGCATACCAAGATGGGAAAAAACTTGAAATCAAGCAGGCTCAAACTGGTTTTATGAAAGTTGATGTTCCAAAGGGAAAAGGCACCATTACACTTTCCTTTATCCCCAATGGTTTTGTTATTGGAGCAGCCTGCTCATTAACTGCCCTTCTTCTTTTTGGAATCTATAATCACAGACGAAATTTATCTAAGACAGAAAAAGATTGACCAAAGAATCGGTCAATCTTTTTAATCTTCTTCCATTTTCTTAGGTTGATAAGCTAGCATACCTAAAGCAGTAAAGAAAGCTAGTGTTATAATAAGGAAAATTACTTGGTGGTGAATATTTCCAGTCATAGAGATTGTTTGTCGTAAGCCTGATACAGAGTAACTCATTGGTAACCAAGGATTGATACCTTTGAAGAAATCATTTGTTAAAGCAAGGGGATAGGTCCCTGCACTTGATGCTAACTGTAATAAAAGTAAAATAAGAGAGAAGAAAGCTCCTATACGGCTATTCCAAGTTGTTAAAGCTGTCACCATAGACATGAAAGCTAAACTTGTGATTATAATTAGAATCAAGGTCCTCATCTCATGGTTCGCAGTCAATCCAATAAGATGGACACCTCCATAAACTAAAACACCTGCTAAGACAGCTATAATCCCATTTATTTCAGAGCGAGACTTCAACCAAGCCCAACGACTCTCTGGATGACGTCCAGAAGGCAACTTAGCAAAAATCATATTGGTAGATATAGCAGCAACAAAAAGAGCAACTGATATCATATAAGGAGCCATGGCAATACCATTTACAGGAACTTGGTCATTGTCTGTTTTTGAGAGAACTAGAGGTTCAGATAATGTCTCTGCATTTTTAGATTCTGTTGAAGCTGATTTAAGTTGAGTATTTGCATTGCCTAATCCTTGTCCTAATGAATCAACTCCTGTCTGTAAATCTTCAAGACCAGAGGCTAAGGTTGTTCCACCAGCTGATAGTTTTCCAGCACCATCTGCAATCTTCATAGCGCCACTTCCTAGTTGAGATGCTGCATAAAGTAACTGTGTTGATTTATCTGTTAATTGACCAGAGCCAAATTGTAATTTAGTAAGACCTGCTATTAGCTCTGGACTCTTATTATTCAATTGAGCAGAACCAGATGACAAACTTTCTATACCTGATACTAATTCTGGAGTTTTTCCAGCTAGCGCATCTGCTCCAGCTGTCAAGGTTGATGTATTTTCTGTCAACTTACTTGATCTAGAAACTAATTGATCTAGACTAGTTGTTAAGTTTGCATTCTTTTCACTTAGTTTATTGGCACCTATAGAAATTGTGTTCAGTCCCTTAGTATAGTTTACAACCCCTTTTTCAATTGACTGACTTCCTGGAACCAACTGATTATCTAAAGCAGTTTGCAATTTTGTAAATCCATTTGACAATGTTGTCAAGGAGCTAGATGCTGCAGGTAAGAGTTGATTTGCTTTTGTCTGCACATCAGATAGATTAGATACTTGTTGTTCTGAATTCTCTATACTTTCTTTCAATCCTCCTACTGTCGTTAAAATTGTTTTTGCTGACTCAATAGTAGAACTAGAATTTTTAGAAATAGCTTCTGTCAGTTCTTTCTTTTGTTCCTCTGTAAGAGATTGATAAGTAGCTGTTGATTGAAGGTTAGTAAGAGTTTTCTCTTGTTCTGTCTGACTTTTAGTCACAATATCCTGAGCAAGAGTTGTTAGATTTGGCAAAGCTTCTGACAATGTACTTTTTAGTTGAGTATTATCTGAGATTGTAAGAGCTTGTAGTGTTTTATTTAGTTCTCCTAGGCTTGTTGCCAATTGCGCTATTTCTTCATTTTGTTGAGATGAGGACTCTAATTGATTTGAAATTTCTTTAATACCAGTATTTAATTGCTCCATTCCATCTCTTAGTGTATCTGATTGATTGGATAATTGACTTGTTCCGTTAGAAAGTTCTTTCACACTACTTGCATAAGCATTTACACCAACTGAAAATTTATTGAGACCTGCATCCAGTTGTGAAACGCCACCTGTGTAGGACTTTATACCTGTATTCAACTGATTTACACCTGCCACCAATTCAGGAGTTTTTGAAGCTAATTGACCAAGTCCAGTGTCAACTTGTGAGATAGCATTTGTATAACTTTGTAAACCACTATTAAAAGTTCCTAAACCAATATGTAATTGCTCTATAGCAGACACATAGCTAGATAAGCCTTTTGTAAATTGATCTGCTCCATTTGAAAAAGTTACGCTTGAGTTAGCTAGAGTATTAAGATTTGTCGTCAACGTTTGACTTCCCGTCACCAACTGATCAGCTCCATTAGCCAATTGTTCACTTCCTTCAGCTGCCTTATTTATCCCAGACTTCAAGTCATTCATTTTTTGAAATAAAGCCTTGGTATACGTTTCGGTAACATTAGTGGAGACGATTTGTTTTAATTGTGTCATTGCAGAATCACTCATCTTACCTGCAATAAAGCTATGCCCACTTGACGTCTGATAATCAATCTTCATCTGTTCAGGATGATTCGTTAGGATTGAGGTAGCTTTTTCAGATAAGTCACTTGGTAAAGTCACTACCATGTAGTAGTCACCATCTTCTAGCCCTTTTTCCCCTTCCTCTTCATTAACAAAATGAAAATCTAAAGCCTTATTTTCTTTTAAATTAGACACCATGTCATCACCAATTGTCATTGTCTGTCCATTATAAGAAGCTTCCTTATCTTTATTGACAACTGCCACAGGTAACTCGGATAATTGGCCATAAGGATCCCACATGGATGATAAAAATATAATATTGTATAAAGCCGGAATGAGAGAAATCCCTATCATTACAATGATAAAGGTAGGTTTTTTAAATATTTCTTTCCATTCTTTAAACATATTTCCTCCTTTTTTACACATATTGTCTAAATTTTTGATATAATAGATTATACATCAAAAAATCTAAATTACAAGGTAAAAAATCAATTTTTAGACATATAGTCTATTTTTGTATACAAGGAGGAATTATGAAAGAAAGTAACAAACGTTTAAAAACAAAACGAATTATCGAAAATGCCATGGTTCAATTATTGATGGACCACCCCTTTGATCAAATTTCTACTGTCAAGCTAGCAGAAAAAGCCGGAATTAGTCGTTCCAGCTTTTACACTCACTACAAGGATAAGTATGATATGATTGAGCACTACCAAAGTAAGCTATTTCATACCTTTGAGTATATTTTCCAAAAACATGCTCATTACAAAAGAGATGCTATTTTAGAAGTATTTGAATATTTAGAGTCTGAGCCACTCTTGGCTGCACTCTTATCTGAAAATGGGACAAAAGAAATCCAAAATTTCTTGAGAAATAAGCTTCACATTATGCTTAGCACTGATCTTCAGAAGCGCTTTATGAAATTACAACTCAATCCAATTGAATTAGAATACAGTAGCATTTATCTAACAAATGCCCTATTTGGTGTTTGCCAGACTTGGATTGCCCATGGAAAAAAAGAAAGTCCGCAAGAAATGACAGACTTCCTTATGAAAATGTTAGGTGATGCTAACTAAAAGAAAAAGAACACTGGGTGGTGTTCTTTTTATCTGACTCCGCCAGTAGGACTCGAACCTACGACATCATGATTAACAGTCATGCGCTACTACCAACTGAGCTATGGCGGATAAAATAGTCCGTACGGGATTCGAACCCGTGTTACCGCCGTGAAAAGGCGGTGTCTTAACCCCTTGACCAACGGACCATCTATCTGTAGCAGATATAACCATTATATCAATTTCTTACTAATTGTCAATTACTTTTTAGTTTTTTTCTCTAGAATATCTTTTAGTTTACGAACTTTCAAACGAGTGATGGGGCAGCGATGATCTTCATAAAAGACAACTTCTAGATTCTTTCGATCAATTTCTCTAACATTTCCAATATTGATTAGGAAAGATTTATGAGGAGAATAAAATCGCTGGGTATGTTTGTCCTTTTCCTGAATATCTGTCATTGTTCCATAGAACTCTTTGGCAAAATTCTTACCAATAATCCGCAACTTATGAGAAACACCTGTTGTTTCGATATACAAAATATCATGGTAAGGGATTTTCAAATCATTTCCCTTATAGTTGTAATCAAAATAGTCTACAACATCTTCGTTTTCAAGCAGCATGCTCTTAGTGTAAAAAATACTCTGCTCGATACGTTTTTTGAACAATTCATCATTGATGTCTTTGTCTACAAAATCTAGAGCTGATACCTGGTATTTATAAGTTAAAGTAGCAAATTCAGATCGACTGGTAATAAAGACAATAATAGCATAAGGATTGTGATGACGGATAAACTGAGCCACTTCAAATCCTTTTTTCTCGATTCCATGAATATCGATATCTAGGAAATAAAGCTGATTTACTTCATCATTTTCGATATATTCCTTAAACTCACGAACTTTTCCTGTTGTCTTGTAAGAAATAGGAATATTTGATTCCTCAGAGATTTCATTCAATATTCTCTCTAGTCTCACTTGATGCTCAATAACATCTTCTAAAATTAATACTTTCATTCGAATTCCCTCTTAAATCTAATAATTTGTCTAAATGTGCTGTCTTCCATCTCTGTTTCTAAAATAATGTTGTCATACTTATCTAAAATCTCTTTGACATTATTAAGCCCTAGACCTCTGTTTCTTCCCTTGGTAGAGAAACCTAAGGCAAATAAGTCTTCTGAAGGCGTCATAGTGATTTTACATGAATTCTGGATAACTATAACTGTTTCAAAATCCATTTTAATGACTGCAACTTCCATTTGTTTCAAATAACTATCCGCAGCACCTTCAACAGCATTATTTAATAGAATACTCATGATGCGAACAAGATCAAGTAAATCCATTGACAATCTAGTAATAACATCTTTTACTTCCAATGTAAACTCTACATCATTATTTCGTGCATATACAATTGATTGAGCAATCACACTTCGTAAAGCTGAGTCCTCTATACTGTTTAAATCAAAGTAAGTATACTTTTCCGACCTCAATTTTTGATTTGCTTTTACTAAGACTTCCTTGTAAATTCTGTCAATTTCTTGTAAATCTCCACTGTCAATTGCCATTTGCATGCTGACAAGCATCCCAGCATAGTCATGACGAAAACCTCGAATTTCATTATACAAACCCACAATTTCATCTGTATAAGTCTGTAAATGTTTTTGTTCAAATTTCTTTTGTTTTAGAGCAATCTCTTTTTCAACTTGAACCTTGTGAGAATTCATTGCAAAGAAAATCAATAACAAGCAAATAAAAACAATGGTTGATAAAATACTTCCGAAGCTATTTAAGTGATGAGTCGTACTTACTATATCTGAAATAAACAATAGGATATGCAAACCAAAGAAAGCAACTATTACTTTTTTTAAAAAAGGGTACAGATAATCTTTATCAAAATATTTAATATCCAGATGAAAATAACGAATTATTATTAGAATAGAAAAATAAGTCATCAACAATACTACTAAAAGGAATGTGATTTTATAGTGTAATACTAGATCATCTCCTGTTATAGAAGATAAGGTTACGGATATAAAAGTATGGGTACTGTGATATAATAAAGATAATAGTAAACTGATAAAAATTACTTTGTATTTTTCATACTTCTTTAACTTTCTTAAATAAAAATACACAACCAAAGGAAATAAAAATTTAGATAGAGCAAAACCGTCCAAAGGTGCTAAACTAATCAATTCTTCAAGTAACAACACTGATATAAATGTGTAGAATTGAAATATAAATTGCTCTTTTCTAGTTGTTTTACAAATCCGTTCATAACTTTTGCTAATGATGAAAAAATAAAAAATAGCTATTACTAATCCAAATAAATCCATTGCTTTTTACCTTTATTTTAGTTATTTCCTTTTTGGAAAAATAAGATTACGTATTAATTCTGAAATTCTTTGTTCCCCACCTTGAATCTCCTGCAATTCTTTCTCCGTAAGCTTTTTAAACTGTTCCAATTTAACTGTGTTTTTCATAATAAAATCTCCTGTATTGTTTTTCTTGTAAATTAACTTACAAATTTATTATACAAAATGAAGATTATTTAAGAAAAATTTCTTCTCAACTGTACTTTTTTGCACCTGAAATGCACTTTTTTAAGAAAAAAGCTGGGAGTTTTCCCAGCTTTGCATCTAAAATTGATCCCAGCAGGATTCGAACCTGCGACCGTTCGCTTAGAAGGCGAATGCTCTATCCAGCTGAGCTATGGGACCTAACATGACCATTCTATCAAAAAACAAGAGGTAAGTCAATATTCTATTTGTGATAAGGAGAACCCTGCTGAATCGTAAAAGCACGATAAATTTGTTCAACAAGGACTAATCTCATTAACTGATGTGGTAAAGTTAAACGCCCAAAGCTAACAGAGAGATTAGCACGATGCTTCACAGCAGGGAATAGTCCCAGACTCCCACCAATAATAAATGTAAGGGTAGAAAATCCCTTTATGGGAGCTTGTTCTAACTGCTTACTGAATTCCTCTGAAGAGAGAGTTTTTCCTTCAATTGCTAACACAACGACAAAATCTCTTTCTCCAATTTTGGAAAGAATTCGATTTCCCTCTATTTCTAATATTTTATGATTTTCTGACTCACTTGCCTTATCTGGAGTTTTTTCATCAGCTAATTCAATAATTTCTACAGTAGCAAAACGAGAAATTCGTTTGGTATATTCAGCAATGCCGTCTTTAAGATATTTTTCCTTCAGTTTTCCAACTGTTATAATTTTTATTTTCATTCTTCTATTCTAACATATCCACACTTCATTTCACATCTTATACACAAAAAAATCATTCAAAATTACTAGTGAATTCACAGAATAAAGCGAGTTATCCACAACTTGTGAAAAACTTTAATCTTTTAAGCTTAAATTAAGTTAATAGGTTTATAATTTGAGCAAATAAATAACAAACGGAGGCGTTTATGAAACACTTACAAAAATTTTATAAAAAAGGAGTTAAATTTCTTGTAGTCATTCTAATAGGATTTTTAAGCGGTGTCTTAGGAAGTTTCGTAACATTGCAACTTTATCAAAAACAAGGAAATCAAACAACAAATAGTACTGTTACTCAAACATCATATAGTAATGAAACTGCAACAACTCAAGCCGTCAATAAAATCAAAGATGCTGTTGTGTCAATCATTACTTATTCTTCCTCTAGCAGACAAAGCAGTGTATTTAATTCTGATGAAACTAATTCTGATTCAGATAAACAGATAGCAAGCGAAGGGTCTGGCGTTATATACAAGAAAAATGACAAAGATGCCTATCTTGTGACTAACACACACGTTATTAGTGGAGCTTCAAAAGTTGATATTCGTTTGGCGGATGGTACCAAAGTTCCTGGTGAAATTGTTGGGTCTGATACATTCTCTGATATCGCTGTCGTAAAAATTTCTTCAGAAAAAGTCACAACTGTAGCGGAATTTGGAGACTCTAGTAAGCTAAATGTCGGAGAAACTGCAATTGCAATTGGTAGCCCTCTAGGTTCAGAATATGCCAATACAGTTACACAGGGAATCATCTCAAGTCTCAATCGAAATGTTTCTCTAAAATCTGAAGATGGTCAAGCTATTTCTACAAAAGCTATTCAAACAGATACTGCCATTAACCCTGGTAACTCTGGTGGTCCACTGGTAAATATTCAAGGACAGGTCATCGGTATTACATCAAGTAAAATTGCAAGTAATGGTGGAACTTCTGTAGAAGGTCTTGGATTTGCTATTCCGTCAAATGATGCACAAAATATTATCAAACAACTTGAAAATAATGGTAAAGTAACTCGCCCTGCTCTTGGAATCCAAATGATTAATCTAGATAATATCGGAGCTAATGATCTTAGAAAACTAAATATCCCAAGTAGCGTAACTTCTGGTGTTGTGGTAAAATCTGTTCAAAGTAATATGCCTGCACATGGACATCTTGAGAAATACGATGTCATTACTAAAGTTGACGATAACAACATTTCATCTCCAACAGATTTACAGAGTGCTCTTTACAATCATTCTATCGGAGACACCATAAAAATAACCTATTACCGTAATGGAAAAGAGGAAACTACAACTATTAAACTAGATAAGAGTTCAGGTGATTTAGAGTCTTAATTGACATCAGTGTAAAGGAAACTTTACAGAAAGTAAAATATATGTTAGTGTAGAATCATGGAAAAATTTGAAATGATTTCTATCTCGGAAATACAAAAAAATCCCTATCAACCTCGAAAAGAATTTAATGCAGATAAACTAAGGGAATTAGCTGAGTCAATCAAAGAAAATGGGGTCATCCAACCCATCATCGTTCGTCAATCTCCTGTAATTGGTTATGAAATCCTTGCAGGAGAAAGACGATATCGGGCTTCTCTCTTAGCTGGTCTCACTTCTATTCCAGCCGTTGTGAAACACCTCTCAGATCAGGAAATGATGATTCAGTCTATCATTGAGAATTTACAGAGAGAGAACTTGAATCCAGTTGAGGAAGCACGCGCCTACGAATCTTTAGTAGAAAAAGGATTTACTCATACTGAGATAGCCGAAAAAATGGGGAAATCTCGACCTTATATCACTAATTTTATTCGTTTACTTTCCTTACCAGAATATATCTTATCTGAAGTAGAAAATGGTAGACTTTCTCAAGCTCATGCACGCTCACTAGTTGGTTTGGATAAAGAGCAGCAAGAATATTTCTTCCAACTAATCAAAAATGAAGACATCTCTGTGAGAAAGTTAGAAACACTGCTGACAGAGAAAAAACAAAAGAAGCAGAAAAAAAGTGATTCTTTCATCAAAGATGAGGAAGATAAATTAAAAAAACAACTTGGATTGAATGTAGAAATTAAACTTTCTAAAAAAGATACTGGAAAAATCATTATTTCTTTTTCAAATCAAGAAGAATATGACAGAATTATCAACAGCCTGAAATAAGGCTGTTCTTTTATTTTCTTAACCCACAAGTTTATCCACTAATTCTTTTAGCAAAAATCCTAATAAAATAAGGAATTTTTTATTTATCCCCAACCTGTGGATAAGAATCATTAACATTGTGGATTCTTTTCCACAACTTGTGGAAAATTCTCACTATCTATGGTAAAATAAGTTTAGCACTAAACTACTAAAATCAGAGTAAAGGAGGAAAAATAGTTGAAAGAAAAGCAATTTTGGAATCGTATTTTAGAATTTGCTCAAGAAAGATTGACACGATCCATGTATGATTTCTATGCTACACCTGCAGAGCTTGTCAAAGTAGAAGATAGTACCGCAACTATATTTTTACCAAGACCAGAGATGGAAATGGTGTGGGAAAAGCAATTAAAAGATATCATTGTTGCAGCTGGTTTTGAAATTTATGATTCTGAAATCAGACCCCATTATATTTTCACTAAACCTCAAAGTACTGAAACTGCTCAAGTAAGTGATACTGATACTATCTCCGCTTATGATTACACACCTGTATTGCCAACTATTCCCTATTCTGAGACAGGATTGAAGGAAAAATATACCTTTGATAACTTTATTCAAGGTGATGGGAATGTTTGGGCAGTGTCAGCTGCTCTAGCTGTATCAGAAGATTTAGCTTTGACCTATAATCCTCTTTTTATCTATGGAGGACCTGGTCTCGGAAAGACTCACTTGCTCAATGCGATTGGAAATGAGATTCTGAAAAATATTCCTGATGCGCGTGTTAAATACATTCCTGCTGAAAGTTTTATCAATGATTTTCTTGAACACCTGAGACTTGGAGAAATGGAGAAATTCAAAAAGACTTACCGTAGCCTTGATCTCTTACTGATTGATGATATCCAATCTCTCAGCGGTAAAAAAGTTGCAACTCAAGAAGAATTTTTCAATACCTTCAATGCTCTTCATAGCAATCAAAAACAAATCGTTCTGACTAGTGACCGAAGTCCTAAACATTTAGAAGGCCTTGAGGAAAGGCTTGTCACGCGCTTTAGCTGGGGCTTGACTCAAAATATCACACCACCTGACTTTGAAACACGAATTGCCATTCTTCAGAGTAAAACGGAACATTTGGACTATAATTTTCAAAGCGATACACTAGAATACCTAGCAGGTCAATTCGATTCAAATGTTCGAGAACTTGAAGGAGCGATCAACGATATCACTTTAATTGCCAGAGTGAAGAAGATTAAGGATATCAGTATTGATATTGCGGCAGAAGCTATTAGAGCGCGCAAGCAAGATGTTAGCCAAATGCTAGTCATTCCAATTGACAAAATACAAACTGAGGTGGGGAATTTTTATGGAGTGAGTGTCAAAGAAATGAAGGGTACAAGACGAGTTCAAAACATCGTTTTAGCCCGCCAAGTAGCTATGTATCTAGCTAGAGAGCTGACAGATAATAGCCTTCCAAAAATCGGAAAAGAATTTGGAGGAAAAGATCACACCACCGTTATTCATGCCCATGCTAAAATTAAATCCTTGATTGACGAAGACGATAATTTACGTTTAGAAATCGAAGCAATCAAAAAGAAAATTAAGTAGCTTGTGGATAACTTTTCCTTTTCTATCTTTTTTATCCACATTTTTTAAACAAGCTAAAAAGCTTGAGCTCACTAAATAGAAATCAGTTTTCCACAGAATTCACACACTCTATTATTTCTATTATCCTTCTAATACTAAAAATAAATAAAGGAGAATCCATGATCCATTTTTCAATTAACAAAAATTTATTTCTACAAGCCTTAAATACCACAAAACGAGCAATTAGTTCAAAAAATGCCATTCCAATTTTATCAACCATTAAAATTGATGTTACCAATGAAGGAATTACTTTAATTGGATCAAACGGGCAAATTTCTATTGAGAATTTCATTTCTCAAAAGAATGAAGATGCAGGTCTTTTGATTACTTCCTTAGGTTCTATTCTTCTTGAAGCTTCTTTCTTTATCAATGTTGTATCTAGTCTTCCAGACGTAACGCTTGATTTCAAAGAGATTGAACAAAAACAAATTGTCTTAACAAGTGGAAAATCAGAAATCACCCTAAAAGGAAAAGATAGCGAACAATATCCACGAATCCAAGAAATTTCAGCAAGTACTCCTTTGGTTCTTGAAACAAAACTACTCAAGAAAATTATCAATGAGACAGCTTTTGCTGCAAGTACGCAAGAAAGTCGTCCCATCTTAACAGGTGTCCACTTCGTATTGAGCCAACACAAAGAACTAAAAACAGTTGCGACAGACTCTCATCGCCTTAGCCAGAAAAAATTGACTCTTGAAAAAAATGGCGATGATTTCGATGTGGTAATTCCTAGTCGTTCTCTCCGCGAATTTTCAGCTGTATTTACAGATGATATTGAAACTGTAGAGATTTTCTTTGCCAATAATCAAATCCTTTTTAGAAGCGAAAATATTAGCTTCTATACTCGTCTCCTAGAAGGAAACTATCCTGATACAGATCGTTTGATTCCAACAGACTTTAATACTACAATTACTTTTGATGTGGTTAATTTGCGTCAATCTATGGAGCGTGCTCGTCTTTTATCAAGTGCGACTCAAAATGGTACTGTGAAGCTTGAAATTAAAGATGGAGTTGTTAGCGCCCATGTTTACTCTCCAGAAGTTGGTAAAGTAAACGAAGAAATCGATACTGAGCAGGTGACTGGAGACGATTTGACTATTAGTTTCAACCCAACTTACTTGATTGATTCCCTCAAGGCTTTAAATAGTGAAAAGGTAACTATTAGCTTTATCTCAGCTGTCCGTCCATTTACTCTTGTTCCAGCAGATACTGACGAAGACTTCATGCAGCTCATCACACCAGTTCGTACAAATTAAGTTAAAGAGGTTGAGCCTGGCTCGCCTCTTTTATGATATAATCAAAAAAGAAAAGGAGAGTAGTATGTATCAAGTTGGAAATTTTGTTGAGATGAAAAAACCACATGCTTGCACCATTAAATCAACAGGAAAAAAAGCTAATCGTTGGGAAATTACACGCGTAGGGGCAGATATCAAAATCAAATGTAGCAATTGTGACCACCTTGTCATGATGAGTCGCTATGATTTTGAACGAAAAATGAATAAGATTATTGACTAAGAACCCTTAGTTAGAGGGTTAGCAAGTTTTCCCTTTTTGTGTTATAATGTTAGGGATTGAAATGAGAACGGAGAATGAGAAACTATGGCTTTAACAGCAGGTATCGTTGGTTTGCCAAACGTTGGTAAATCAACCCTTTTTAATGCAATTACAAAAGCAGGAGCAGAGGCGGCAAACTACCCATTTGCGACTATTGATCCAAACGTTGGGATGGTGGAAGTTCCAGATGAACGCCTAAAAAAACTAACGGAAATGATTACACCTAAAAAGACAGTCCCAACAACATTTGAATTTACAGATATTGCAGGGATTGTAAAAGGAGCATCAAAAGGAGAAGGGCTAGGAAATAAATTCTTGGCTAACATCCGTGAAGTAGATGCGATTGTTCATGTTGTGCGTGCATTTGATGATGAAAATGTTATGCGTGAGCAAGGACGTGAAGACGCCTTTGTGGATCCACTTGCAGATATTGATACCATTAACCTGGAGTTGATTCTTGCTGACTTAGAATCGGTTAATAAACGCTATGCGCGTGTAGAAAAGATGGCACGTACGCAAAAAGATAAAGAATCAGTAGCAGAGTTTAACGTTCTTCAAAAGATTAAACCTGTTCTTGAAGATGGAAAATCAGCACGTACCATTGAATTTACAGATGAAGAACAAAAGGTTGTCAAAGGTCTCTTCCTTTTGACCACTAAACCAGTTCTTTATGTTGCCAATGTGGATGAGGATGTAGTTTCAGATCCAGATTCTATCGACTATGTTAAACAAATTCGTGAATTTGCAGCGACAGAAAATGCTGAAGTAGTAGTTATTTCTGCGCGTGCTGAAGAAGAAATTTCTGAGTTAGATGATGAAGATAAGCAAGAGTTTCTTGAAGCACTTGGATTGACAGAATCAGGCGTTGACAAGTTGACTCGTGCAGCTTACCACTTGCTTGGACTCGGAACTTACTTCACAGCTGGTGAAAAAGAAGTTCGTGCTTGGACCTTTAAGCGAGGGATGAAAGCTCCTCAAGCAGCTGGTATTATCCACTCAGACTTTGAAAAAGGCTTTATTCGTGCAGTAACCATATCATATGAGGATTTAGTGAAATACGGATCTGAAAAGGCTGTAAAAGAAGCTGGACGCTTGCGTGAAGAGGGAAAAGAATATATTGTTCAAGATGGCGATATCATGGAATTCCGCTTTAACGTTTAATTAACATTTTAAATAGTGTCAATTAGGTTGGAAAAAAATTCCAACCCTTTTGGCTTTTGAAAGGAAAATAAATGACCAAATTACTTGTAGGATTAGGAAACCCAGGGGATAAATATTTTGAAACCAAGCACAATGTTGGCTTTATGTTGATTGACCAACTAGCTAAAAAACAAAACGTCACCTTTACACACGACAAGATATTTCAAGCTGACCTAGCCTCTTTTTTCCTCAATGGCGAAAAAATTTATCTTGTCAAACCAACGACCTTTATGAATGAAAGCGGGAAAGCTATTCATGCCCTATTGACTTACTATGGTTTGGATATTGAAGATTTACTCGTTATTTACGACGATCTTGACATGGAAGTTGGGAAAATTCGTTTAAGAGCAAAAGGATCAGCAGGTGGTCATAATGGAATCAAGTCTATTATTCAACATATTGGAACTCAGACCTTTAATCGTGTTAAGATTGGAATCGGAAGACCAAAAAAAGGCATGTCAGTTGTTCACCATGTTTTAAGTAAGTTTGATCAAGATGACTATGTAGGTATTTTACAGTCAATTGACAAGGTTGACGATGCTGTAAATTACTATTTACAAGAGAAAAACTTTGAGAAAACGATGCAGAGGTATAATGGCTAGATGGTGACTTTATTAGATTTATTCTCAGAAAATGATCAGATAAAAAAATGGCGTCAAAATCTGACAGATAAGAAAAGACAACTAATACTAGGCTTATCAACGTCTACTAAGGCTCTTGCAATTGCAAGCAGTCTAGAAAAAGAAAATAAGATTGTGTTATTGACATCAACTTATGGAGAAGCAGAACGAATTATCAGTGACCTTCTTTCTATCTTAGGAGAGGAATTTATCTATCCATTTTTGGTAGATGACTCTCCTATGGTAGAGTTTTTGATGTCTTCACAAGAAAAAATCATTTCACGAGTTGAGGCCTTGCGTTTTTTGACTGATCCATCTAAGAAAGGGATTTTAGTTTGTAATATCGCAGCGAGTCGATTGATTCTACCCTCTCCGACTAGATTTAAAGAAAGTATTATAAAAATTGCAGTTGGTGAAGAATATGACCAACACGAGCTACTTCATCAGTTAAAGGAAATCGGTTATCGAAAAGTTACTCAAGTACAGACACAAGGAGAGTTTAGTATTCGAGGAGATATTTTAGATATTTTTGAGATATCTCAGTTAGAACCTTTCCGAATCGAGTTTTTTGGTGATGAAGTAGATGGAATCCGAACTTTTGAAGTAGAAACACAATTATCAAAAGAAAATCAAACAGAACTCACTATTTTTCCAGCTAGTGATCTGCTTTTGAGAGAAAAGGATTATCAACGAGGACAGTCAGCTTTAGAAAAGCAAATTTCGAAGACTCTATCGCCGATTTTGAAATCCTATCTAGAAGAAATTTTGTCAAGTTTTCATCAAAGACAAACACATTCAGATAGTCGAAAGTTTTTGTCCTTATGTTATGATAAAACATGGACTGTCTTTGATTATATTGAAAAAGATACGCCAGTATTCTTTGATGACTATCAAAAATTAATGAATCAGTATGAAGCCTTTGAAAGAGAATTAGCGCAATACTTTACAGAAGAGTTACAGAATAGTAAAGCATTTTCTGAGATGAAGTATTTTGCAGATACAGAGCAAATCTATAAAAAACAAAGTCCAGTGACCTTTTTCTCTAATCTTCAAAAGGGTTTAGGAAATCTCAAGTTTGATCACATTTATCAATTTAATCAATATCCTATGCAGGAATTTTTCAATCAATTTTCTTTTCTTAAAGAAGAAATTGAGCGATATAAAAAAATGGATTACACCATTGTTCTGCAGTCTAGCAATTCAATGGGAAGTAAAACACTGGAGGATGTTTTAGAGGAATATCAGATTAAATTGGATTCCAGAGATAAGTCAAGTATCTGTAAAGAATCTGTAAACTTGATTGAGGGTAATCTAAGACATGGTTTTCATTTTGTAGATGAAAAAATTCTGTTGATTACTGAATATGAGATTTTTCAAAAGAAATTAAAACGTCGTTTTAGAAGACAACATGCTTCAAACGCAGAGCGATTAAAAGATTATAATGAACTTGAAAAAGGGGACTACGTTGTTCACCATATCCATGGAATTGGTCAATATCTAGGAATTGAAACAATTGAAATCAAAGGGATTCACCGTGATTATGTCAGTGTACAGTATCAAAATGGGGATCAAATCTCCATCCCAGTAGAGCAGATTCAGTTACTGTCTAAATATGTTTCAAGTGATGGGAAACCCCCAAAACTTAATAAATTAAATGATGGTCATTTTAAAAAAGCCAAGCAAAAAGTTAAGAGCCAGGTAGAGGATATAGCTGACGATTTAATCAAATTGTATTCTGAGCGTAGTCAGTTGAAGGGTTTTGCTTTCTCAGCTGATGATGAAGATCAACATGCTTTTGATGATGCTTTTCCTTATGTTGAAACGGATGATCAACTTCGTAGTATTGAGGAAATCAAGAGAGATATGCAGGATTCTCATCCCATGGATCGACTTTTAGTTGGGGATGTTGGTTTTGGAAAGACTGAAGTTGCAATGCGCGCAGCCTTTAAGGCGGTCAATGATCACAAACAGGTTGTCGTTCTAGTTCCGACGACGGTTTTAGCACAACAACACTATACGAATTTTAAGGAACGATTCCAAAATTTTGCTGTTAATATTGATGTGTTGAGTCGCTTTAGAAGTAAAAAAGAGCAGGCAGAAACACTTGAAAAACTAAAGAATGGTCAAGTCGATATTTTGATTGGAACGCATCGTGTTTTGTCAAAAGATGTTGTGTTTTCAGATTTGGGATTGATGATTATTGATGAAGAACAACGATTTGGTGTCAAGCATAAGGAAACTTTGAAAGAGTTAAAGAAACAAGTGGATGTCCTAACCTTGACAGCTACGCCAATCCCTCGTACCCTTCATATGTCTATGCTGGGAATCCGAGATTTGTCTGTTATTGAAACTCCTCCAACCAATCGCTATCCTGTTCAAACCTATGTTTTGGAAAAAAATGATAGTGTAATTCGTGATGCTGTCTTGCGTGAGATAGAGCGTGGAGGTCAAGTTTACTATCTTTACAATAAAGTTGACACGATTGACCAGAAGGTTTCAGAATTACAGGAGTTGATTCCAGAGGCTTCAATTGGGTATGTTCATGGGCAAATGAGTGAAATTCAGTTAGAAAATACTCTACTGGATTTTATTGAAGGACAATATGATATTTTGGTAACAACTACCATTATTGAGACAGGAGTTGACATTCCGAATGCCAATACCTTATTTATTGAAAATGCAGACCATATGGGCTTGTCAACCTTGTATCAATTAAGAGGAAGAGTTGGTCGTAGTAATCGCATTGCCTATGCTTATCTTATGTATCGCCCAGAAAAATCAATCAGTGAAGTATCTGAGAAGAGATTAGAAGCAATCAAAGGATTTACAGAATTGGGCTCAGGATTTAAGATTGCGATGCGAGACCTTTCGATTCGTGGAGCAGGAAATCTCCTAGGAAAGTCCCAGTCTGGTTTCATTGATTCTGTTGGTTTTGAATTGTATTCGCAGTTACTAGAGGAAGCTATTGCTAAACGTAACGGCAACGGGGATAAAAGAACCAAAGGAAATTCTGAGTTGATTTTACAAATTGATGCCTATCTTCCTAACACTTATATTTCTGATCAACGACATAAGATTGAAATTTACAAGAAAATTCGTCAAATTGACAATCGTGTCAACTATGAAGAACTACAAGAAGAATTGATGGATCGTTTTGGAGAATACCCAGATGTAGTAGCCTACCTTTTAGAGATTGGTTTGGTTAAGTCATATTTGGACAAGGTCTTTGTAGAACGTGTGGAAAGAAAAGATAACAAGATTACAGTTCAATTTGAAAAAGTCACTCAACGACTATTCTTGACTCAAGATTATTTTAAAGCTTTATCCGCAACGAACTTAAAAGCAGCCATAGCTGAGAATAAGGGATTAATGGAAGTTGTATTTGATGTCCGAAACAAGAAGGATTATGAAATTTTAGAAGGTTTGCTGATTTTTGGAGAAAGCTTATTAGAGATAAAAGAATCAAAGGAAGCAAATCCCATTTAACATTTTTCTTCTATAAAAAGGATAAAAATGGTACAATAATAATTTGAGGTAATAAAAATGAGATTAGACAAGTATTTAAAAGTATCACGAATTATTAAGCGCCGCACAGTCGCAAAAGAAGTAGCAGATAAAGGTAGAATCAAGGTGAATGGAATTTTGGCCAAAAGTTCAACGGATTTGAAAGTTGATGACCAAGTTGAAATTCGCTTTGGAAATAAGTTGTTGCTTGTTAAAGTACTAGAGATGAAAGATAGTACAAAAAAAGAAGATGCAGCAGGCATGTATGAAATTCTCAGTGAAACACGGGTAGAAGAAAATGTCTAAAAATATTGTACAGATGAATAATTCTTTTATTCAAAATGAACATCAACGTCGTCGTTACCTGATGAAGGAGAGACAAAAACGAAATCGTTTTATGGGTTGGGTCCTTATTTTGATGATCTTGTTGTTTATTTTACCAACTTATAACTTGGCTCAAAGCTATGATCAGTTACTGCAACGCCGCCAGCAATTGACAGAGTTGAAAGAGCAGTACCAAACTCTTAGTGACGAAAAGGATAAGGAATCTGCTTTTGCTGCAAAGTTAAAAGATGAAGACTATGTAGCAAAATATGCACGCGCCAAGTACTATTACTCAAAGAAACGAGAAGCGATTTATACAATTCCTGATTTGCTTCCGAGGTAATGTCATGGAAAATTTATTAGAAGTTGTTGAGCAGTTTTTAAGTTTATCAGATGAAAAATTAGAAGAATTAGCAGCCAAAAATCATTTATTACGATTACAAGAAGAAAGGGAAGAGAAGAATGCGTAAGTTCTTAGTAGTTTTATTGCTACCTGCTTTTATCATAACCTCAAGAGTAGTTAGCACAGAAAAACAGCTTCCTTACTCTTCGCAAGAAATTTATTATCTAACCGAGTCTGACTATGGGTTCTATTATAAAGAAACACTGGAATCCCCAATGGTATACGGAGAAACGGCTGTCTATGCTAATGAGGATCTTGTTAAGGAGTCTGGTAAATTAACTCCTGGAACCACCTTTAAAATCGTAGAATGGCGTTTGAATAGACAAGGTGTTCCTGTTTTTAAATTAGATAATCACCAGTTTATCCTTGCAGATAAGCGTTTGGTCTATGATCAAAGTCAAGTTCAAACTCAAAATAGACAGGTATGGTTGGAGTCGGGGTTTGTTATCTATAACAGCCCCTATGATGTGAAAGAAATTTCTTCATCTCTTTCTCCCTATCAACTTGTAACGGTGGATAGAACTCTCTTTGCTGAGGGACAAGAATTTCTTCATATAAATCAAGTTGGGTGGGTATCAAAAGAGTTCGTCTCAGAAGAAGACAATCGCATCCAAAAGGTTCAAGAAGTCTTATCAAGCAACTATCAGAACGAAAATTATTCTATTTATGTTAAACAACTGAGTACAGGTAAAGAGGCTGGGGTGAATGAAGACAGCAAACTCTATGCAGCTAGCATCTTGAAACTAGCCTATCTTTATTACGCTCAAGATAAGATAAATCAAGGGGAATACACGCTAGACAGTAGCTTCAAGTATATCCCAGAAGTAAATAGTTCCCCTGGGTCCTATAAACCAGAAGGTAGTGGTAGCTTACCTAAAAAAGAAGATAACAAAGAATACAGTCTTCAACAGTTAATTACTAAGGTAACAAAAGAATCTGACAATGTTGCTCATAATATTTTAGGTTACTATGTGACCAATCAATCTGACGGGGCTTTTAAAGAAAAAATGTCCACTATTATGGGTGAAGATTGGGATGTGAATGATAAATTAACTTCTTCGAAAATGGCTGGAAAAGTCATGGAAGCTATTTATAATCAGAATGGTTTTGTTTTAGAGTCTCTAGGCAAAACGAATTTTGATAACCAACGAATCGCAAAAGGTGTTTCGGTTAAGGTAGCTCATAAAATCGGAGATGCTGACGAGTTTAAACACGACACTGCGATTGTTTATACTGATTCTCCTTTCATTCTCTCTATTTTCACCAAAAATTCTGATTATGACACCATTGCTAAGATAGCCAAGGATGTCTATGAGGTTCTAAAATGAGGGAGCAGGATTTTTTAAATCATTTTCTCCAAAAAGAGTATTTCAAAAAACATTCTAAAGTTGTGCTGGCTCTGTCTGGTGGACTGGATTCAATGTTTTTATTTCATCTATTATCTACTTATCAAAATGAGTTGGAAATTGAGCTGATTTTAGCACATGTTAACCATAAGCAGAGAAGGGAGTCTGACTGGGAGGAAAATGAACTAAGGAAGTTAGCTGATGCAACTGGACTTCCTATTTATATCACAAGCTTTTCAGGAGACTTTTCAGAATCTCGTGCTCGAGAGTTTCGCTATGATTTTTTTAGAAAAATCATGAAAGAGGTTGGAGCGACTGCCTTGGTCACTGCCCACCATGCAGATGATCAGATTGAAACGATTTTGATGCGCTTGATTCGAGGAAGTAGACTACGTCATTTAACAGGAATAAAAGAAAGTCAAGTAGTTGATGGAATTGAAATCATCCGTCCCTTGTTGTATTTTCATAAAAAAGATTTTCCACCAATTGTTTATTTCGAAGATCAAACAAATCAGGAAAATACTTATTTTCGCAATCGCATTCGGAATAGGTATTTACCAGAGCTTGAAAAAGAAAATCCTCGTCTTAAATCCGCCCTTTTAGATTTAGGAAGGGAAATTTCAGATTACCAAGCAGCAATAACGGAGCTTTCTCAACAAATTGATGTGGAAGATTTGAATGAGCTCTTTTCATACTCTCAACAAACTCAAGGGGTTTTACTCCAGAACTATCTCAATCAATTTCCAGACTTAAATCTGACAAAGGCTCAGTTTGCTGAAGTTCGACAGATTTTAGCAACTAAAAGTCAGTATCGTCACTCACTGAAAAATGGTTATGAATTGATCAAAGAGTATCAGAATTTTCGAGTTTGCAAAATCAGTCCACAGGCTGATGAAAAGGAAGATGAACTTGTGTTACACTATCAAAATCAAGTTCGATATATGGGTCATTTATTTTCCTTTGGCATTCCTATTGAAGGGGACGCTGTTCAAAAAATAATAGTTTCACGGGAAACACCTGTATATATTAGATGTCGAAAATCTGGCGATGTTCTTATTCTGAATGGGCATCGAAAGAAACTGAGACGTTTATTTATAGATTTGAAAATCCCTATTGAAAAACGAAAAACAACCCCTATTATTGAGCAATTTGGAGAAATTGTCTCAATTTTAGGAATTGCGACCAGTGATTTGAGTAAAAACACGAAAAATGATATAATGAACACTGTACTTTATATAGAAAAAATAGATAGGTAAAAAGATGTTAGAACACGATATTGAAAAAATCCTCGTTTCACATGATGAAATTACAGAAGCAGCTAAAAAGCTAGGTGCGCAACTAACAAAAGAATATGAGGGGAAAAATCCAATTCTTGTTGGAATTTTGAAAGGATCGATTCCTTTTATGGCTGAATTGGTCAAACATATTGATACGCATATTGAGATGGACTTCATGATGGTATCTAGCTACCATGGTGGAACAGCAAGTAGTGGTGTAATCAATATCAAGCAAGACGTGACTCAAGATATCAAAGGAAGACATGTTTTATTTGTAGAGGATATCATCGATACAGGTCAAACTTTGAAGAGTTTGAGAGATATGTTTATTGCAAGAGAAGTAGCTTCTGTTAAAATCGCGACTTTGTTGGACAAACCAGAGGGACGCGTTGTTGAAATTGAAGCAGATTATACTTGTTTTACAATTCCAAATGAGTTTGTAGTAGGTTATGGTCTAGATTATAAAGAAAATTATCGCAATCTTCCTTATGTTGGAGTGTTGAAAGAGGAAGTTTATTCAAATTAGAAAGAGTATTCTTTAATGAAAAAACAAAATAATGGTTTAGTTAGAAATCCATTTCTATATTTGTTAATTATCTTCTTCCTTGTGACAGGGTTCCAGTATTTTTACTCTGGAAATGCTGCTGGGAAAAGTGAAAAAATTAACTATACAGAATTGGTAAAAGAAATTACAGCAGACAATGTAAAAGAATTAACCTATCAGCCAAATGGTAGCATCATAGAGGTGTCTGGTGTTTATAAAAATCCTAAGACTAGTAAAGAAGAAACAGGGATTCAATTTTTCACTCCTACTGCTACAACAGTAGAAAGATTCTCAAGTACTATTCTTCCGTCGGATTCAACAGTTGCAGAATTGCAAAAACTTGCTTCTGAACATCAGGCAGAAGTAACAGTCAAGCATGAGAGTTCAAGTGGTATGTGGATTAATATCCTTGTCTCTGTTGTGCCATTCGCTATTCTCTTCTTTTTCCTATTCTCTATAATGGGAAATATGGGAGGAAATAATAGTCGAAATCCAATGAGTTTTGGACGTAGCAAGGCCAAGGCTGCTAACAAAGAAGATATCAAGGTACGATTCTCAGATGTTGCAGGTGCTGAGGAAGAAAAACAAGAATTAGTAGAAGTCGTTGAATTCCTAAAAGATCCAAAAAAATTTACAAAACTTGGTGCGCGTATTCCTGCGGGTGTTCTTTTAGAGGGGCCTCCAGGGACAGGTAAGACTTTACTTGCTAAGGCAGTTGCTGGGGAAGCAGGAGTCCCATTCTTTAGTATCTCAGGTTCTGACTTTGTAGAAATGTTTGTCGGAGTTGGTGCAAGCCGCGTTCGTTCTCTTTTTGAGGATGCAAAAAAAGCAGCACCAGCCATTATCTTTATCGATGAAATTGATGCTGTTGGTCGCCAACGTGGTGTTGGTCTTGGTGGAGGAAATGATGAACGTGAACAAACCTTGAACCAACTCTTGATTGAGATGGATGGTTTTGAGGGCAATGAAGGAATCATCGTTATCGCTGCAACGAACCGTTCAGATGTTCTAGATCCAGCTCTTCTCCGTCCAGGACGTTTCGATAGAAAAGTCTTGGTTGGTCGCCCTGATGTTAAAGGTCGTGAAGCAATTTTGAAAGTTCACGCTAAAAACAAACCTCTAGCAGACGATGTTGATTTGAAACTAGTTGCCCAACAAACCCCAGGTTTTGTGGGAGCTGACTTAGAAAATGTTCTAAACGAGGCAGCCTTGGTTGCAGCCCGTCGCAATAAATCAGTCATTGATGCTTCAGATATTGATGAGGCAGAGGACAGAGTGATTGCTGGACCATCTAAGAAAGATAAAACAGTATCACAAAGAGAACGTGAATTGGTTGCCTACCACGAGGCTGGACATACCATTGTTGGTTTAGTCTTGTCAAATGCTCGTGTTGTCCATAAGGTTACCATTGTACCACGTGGCCGTGCAGGCGGATACATGATTGCGCTTCCGAAAGAGGATCAAATGCTTCTTTCTAAAGAAGATATGAAAGAGCAATTGGCAGGTTTGATGGGTGGTCGTGTAGCTGAAGAGATTATCT